>Ga0105103_10000843_pt1 | contig 17310 bp, 17 predicted proteins | sample PPLLaktember2015_2_FD_79107 | JGI IMG/M metagenome (GOLD analysis project Ga0105103, IMG submission 79107) | Freshwater sediment microbial communities from Prairie Pothole Lake near Jamestown, North Dakota, USA - PPLs Lake P7 Core (6) Depth... | ecosystem: Environmental > Aquatic > Freshwater >...
CCGGTCTTCGGCAACAACTGGTTCATCCTTGAGTACCTGAAGAACCAGGAGATCGAGAACACTGCAGCCTATATTGCATGGGTTATGCGCCAGACCAAGGGATACGGTGTCAAGGTCGTCAACCCCGGCGGCACCGAGGCATGGGCATGGGGACTGAACTGTCTCACCATCCACGACCCGGTCCCGTACTTCGACATCACCCCGGCAGAGATCATCACCGGCCTGATGGCGGCAAACGAGTACCTCGGCCTCCCGCACTCGATGCACATCCACCAGAACGACCTCGGCAACCCCGGCAATTACAAGACCACGATCGAAACCCTGCAGCTCGCAGAAGGCGTCAAGGCGAAGAATAACTTCGGCCGCGAACAGGTCATGCACTCCACGCACCTCCAGTTCCACTCCTACAAGGGCACGAACTGGGGCGACTTCGAGTCCGGTGCCAAGGAAGTAATGGACTATGTCAACAAGCAGAAGAACCTCACTATAGATACCGGTAACGTCCCCCTTGACGAGACCACCACCATGACCGCTGATGGCCCGTTCGAGCACCACCTCCACGGCCTCAACCACTTAAAGTGGTTCAACGTGGACGTTGAACTTGAAACCGCTGCAGGCGTAGTACCATTCATCTATGATCCGAACAACGCCGTTTTCGCCAGCCAGTGGGCAGTCGGGCTTGAAATTGCACTCTATGCAAAGGACCCGATGCGCTGTTTCATTACCACCGACCACCCGAACGCAGGACCGTTCACCCGCTACCCGCGTGTCTATGCTTGGCTCATGAGCGAGAAGTACCGGAACGAGCGCCTCAACACATTCAAAAAAGCCGACAAGGTCATCTCGGCAACGAACCTGTCCGGCATGGACCGCGAGATCTCGCTCTACGAGCTGGCAGCCATGACCCGTGCAGGCCCGGCCAAGTGCCTTGGCCTTTCAAAGGACTACGGCGCCTTAAAACCCGGCATGAACGCTGACATCGCCATCTACAACATAAATCCCGACAAGTTCCCGTCAAGCGGGCCTGAGATCGAGAAGGCATTTGCGAATGTCGCCTACCTCTTCAAGGACGGGAAGATCTGTGTCCAGGACGGCAAGGTTGTCGATATGGGCCAGAAGAAGACCTTCTGGGTGGATGCGAAAGTCAGGGAGAACAAGCAGGTCATGCATGATGTCCGTGAGAAATTCCTGCGCTACTACAGCGTGAACGAGAACAACTACTCGGTCCCCGAGAGCTATGCACCGCACCAGCACATCATCGCTGTGGATGCAACCCAGTGAGGTGAATAGAATGAACACGGTTACACTCACAGTAAAAAAGGTACCGGAACTCTACCTGGAATGCGAGAGCGTCAACCCTGACGCATTTGCCGGCAAGAAAGCCGACCAGATCGCAAAACTTGGCTCTTACCAGGGCAAGGAGATGTCCACCCTCGGCGATTATTTTACCATCACCGGAGAGGCTGGTGCAACTGCAGCAGAGACGAAGATCGTCATCAACGGCGACTGTACGAAGATGAAGTACATCGGCGCGAAGATGACGGCCGGCGAGATGATCGTCAACTCAGCCTGCGATATGTACACCGGCAGCTGGATGAAAGGCGGCAAACTCGTTGTCAACGGAGATGTCCACTCGTTCTGTGGTCTTGCAATGGCGGGTGGCGAGTTTACCATCAATGGCAATGCAGGAAACTACCTCGGCGCTGCCTACCGTGGCGACTGGAGAGGCATGAGCGGCGGTGTCCTCCGCGTAAAGGGCAATGCCGGCTCTGATGTCGCCAGTTTCATGATTGGCGGCGAGATGATCATCGAAGGCGATGTCGATATTCACCTCGGGACCCACATGGAAGGCGGCAGGATCATCCTCAAGGGCAACGCGAACCGCCGTGTCGGCGGCCAGCTCGTCAAGGGCGAGATCTATGTCTTCGGGAAGATCAATGTCATGATGCCCGGCTACAAGCCGGTTGGCGAGACCGAGCTCGAAGTCGACGGCACCAAGGCGAAGTTTGTTGAATACATAGGCGACCTTGGCGAGCGCCACCCCAAGCGGAAGGGCGAGACTGTATATGGCAAGCTCTTCATGAAAACATAATTTTTAAGAGGTTGTAAGGAGGTTATCACGATGGACAAATACAGATGCACGATGTGTGGGCATATTTATGACCCGGCTGTCGGCGAAACGAAGGCATTTAACACTATCCTGTGCAACACGGACAGGATGGAGCAGTACGAATGCAAGATCATGGCAAAGGCACCGATCAAGCCCGGCACGGACTTTGCCAAACTTCCCGCTGACTGGGTATGCCCGACCTGCGGTTACCCCAAGTCCTATTACCGCAAGGTTGAGCCCGACACACTCACGGCCATGCGGACGATCAACTACTGAAGCGAATCCCTCCGGTTCACACACTTTTTTCCGACTGGGTCGCAAGAACCGGGAGGAGAAGAAGAATCCAAAGGATTCTTCGACTTCCGACACTTCCCATCCTGGAAAGGATACTTTTTTTTTCACCGAAAGTCCGCGGCGATTTACCGGCAGTCCACTGCTTTAAAACGGAATATACAATAGGGTAATCAAGATCTTGTCCGGCAGACGTATCTTTCGCTATTACGACCCGCTGACCGTGGGAATTTTTTCTGCAACAACCTGCTTGTAGATCCGTAAGGGAAACTTTGCGTGGAAGATCGATGCATAGAGCGGATAGGGGACCGGTGAGTGGTACTTCTTCGTTTGGTCCGCAAATACCACTGCCATTGTCCGTGTCCCGACATCGTATCCCAGTTCACGGATACTGCTGGATACATACCTGTCCCAGACCATGTTCATGGTTTTGTTGCTCCCGGGCACCATCGTTGGCGCCTTACGCGGCAATGGGACGGTGCAGGAGATAAGGATTGCGCCGGCAAGTCATGGTGTTAGACTCTTCCATATTACCCCATCCGACCCTCAGGACCACCAAGGACCAGACCGGGTCGTGTTTTCCGTCTTAAAACTCCATTTTTTCCGCAGGAATCATGAGGGGATATTCGGAGTCGGGCAGAGTATTTTTATGGAACCGGGACCCTGCGAAATGAGAATATCAGGTTTTTCCGGAATGAATTGCATGTTTATACAGATCCCGTGCGGAATTACAGACTCCTGCCCGACCCTCCTGATGCACATTCATTCACTGTAACAAAGACCTCCCCCACCCAAACAGAAAAATTCGAGCTGCTTGACGGTATCCATGGTACGCATGCAGCTGTATTGCGTAATTCTATGGATTGAAAAAGAGTGGGAGGTCCCGGGTACATCAGAACCGGACAAAAACCGGGTTACCCCTCAATCATCTTCACAATGGACTTCTTGAACTCATCGAACTCGAGTTCGTCCAGTTGCTCAGGGAGAAGTGAACCGGTCGATGCCTGCCGGTAGATCCAGTAGATGATCTTGTCAACGACCTGGATAACCTCCTCCTGCGTCTTCACATCTATCAGGTGCCGGCCGATCTTCGGGTGCCGCCCCCGGTGGCCACCAACGGTTATCCGGTACTCCGGAGGAGATCCCCGTATGATATGGAACGGACAAGGCATGATACAGAACCCGCACTCCATACATCTGGCAGCAGTGAGGACGATAATACCGTCCTGGACTTCGATAGCCTTCTCCCGGCAGTAGTGGGTGCAGGTGCCGCAGCCGGTACAGAGCCCGGGATCACGGATCGGCCGCTGGATACCGGTGATCCCGATCTCGTTGAGCCGCTCGCTCTCACAGCCGTTCGGGCAGGAGGATATGGCGATCCTTACTTTCACCGGCAGTTCCTTTGCAAAGAACTTCTTATCAATCTCCTCAGCAAGACCTATGCTGTCGATTATGCCGAATTTACAGTGACGGTTACCCATACAGGCGGTCACATTCACGACCTCTTCCCGTTCAGCGCCAAGCGGTGTGCCATTCGCTTCAAGATCATCAAGGAGTGTTTCAAGAATTGAGGGATCAACGTGCGGGAACTCCACGGTCTGGCGGGTGGTGAGGTGAATGTTATCGATCCCGTGCTTGGCTGCGATCTCCCCTATTCCTTTCATCCGGGCCGGTGTGAGCATACCGGCGGGCATGCGGAGGCGGACGATACAGAAACCAGGATCGCGTTCGGTAATAATCCCGCCGCGGGTAAAAATCTCCTGGTTGACTTGCGAACGATGGCGTGGCATAACATCCAGTATTGGGCGTGTTAATTCATAGATGTTACCACGGTACTAATAATTATAGCATTCAATTACCCATTAGTAATTATGGTAAAATCATCTGAGTATATGGAGGCATTTTTCGGGGTGGAGCTGAACAAGAAATTCGAGGATATGATCAGTGAGCTCAATGATGTGGAGGACAGTCTCAAAACCCTCTCAAAAGATATCGGGAAACTGGGAAGTAACCTCGGGCCTGAGGAGACAAAGGAACTCAACAGGGAATGCCGGGCCATTGCGTACGAGAACGCCCAGCAGATCAAGGATGTCCGGACCTTTCTTGATTTCTACTTGAAATCGGACAAGACCTCCACCCATATCATTCTTGAACGCGATGCGTACATGAAGCTCTACCAAATATTCAAGTGGGATGGCTCTGACGTGCGGGACTTGAAGCGCTGGTTAATAGAACTCAGGGAGCTCTGCGACAAGATCGGCCTGAATCCCCGCGACCTCATCAATTTCAAGAAGCTGACAGCTATTCCGGTACCAGACGAAATCGTGAAATTCCCGGTCTATGCCTTCGACCGGCAGGGTTACTGTCTCACCGGCCCGGCCTTCGATATGGTCCTGCATATTGATGAAGTAAGGGAAAAGATGGCAGAGAACTCCTCATCATAATAGGTTTTCACTATCTTTCCGCCTCCATTTTTCTTTTCATTTACGGTGGGCGTAGTTCCCTGTGGTTTTCGGTCAGATAACCACCTGATATCATCCGCTCCCAAGACAGATACCGCGCGAGTGTACACATTTAGTGCAGCAGGAATTGTCTTGATTAATTTTTTATAATTTACTAATAGAATTGTTTCACTAAATTTATTTACCATTACCAGAAATTTAATGATCATGGCCGAAATCAAGGTAAAAACTGAAGAGAATATATCATGCCTGGATACCCTTGCACGGAACCCGCTGTATGTCGGGCTCGCGATTGGGATCCTTGCAGCACTGGTTCAGGTTTTGTTGATCAGTGCGGGGGGGCCGGAAGCCTACGGATTCTGCGTTGCCTGCCACACCCGCGATGTCGTGAACGATGCGGTGAATTCCGTGGCCGGAACACAGCTCGCGCTTGCTGCGATCTCCCAGAACGCGATCCTGCCGGTGATGACCGTCATTGGCGTCCTGATCGGAGCGTTTGTGTCGGCCCGGTATTATTCGGAGTTCAGGACCAAGACCGGCGGGATTGCCTCATATATCTGGTACCTGCTGGGCGGGGTCTTTTTCATGATCTTCGCCCTCTTCATGGGTGGGTGCCCGTACCGGATAGGACTGCGTATCGGGTATGGCGATGTTATAGCGCTCATCGGCGTTATCGCGATCATCATCGGTGTCCTTGTGGGAATTAAAATTGCCACGACGATGGCGGAGCGTGAGGGATAATCATGGCAGCTGCAGGCTGGCTCTCTAAGGATGTTGCGATCATCGCCGTCCCCATCGTCACGCTCATCCTCGGACTCATCATCGGGTGGCTCGGGCAGAGGTCCGGGTTCTGCTCGATCGGCGGGTTCCGCGACTTTTTCATGTTCCGGCACACCCGGCTGCTGTACGGGTACCTCACCCTCATCATTGGCGGGTTCATCGGCTACCTGGTCTTCTCGCTCATCACCCCGGCTGCATTTGAGGGGTTCTTCTGGCTTCTCAAGAAAGGGATCATGCCCGTGCCAGGAGCGCCGGCGGACCTGACTGTAACCGCTTACATCGTCCTTGCCATTGTCGGAGGGATTGCAGTAGGGCTTATCGGTGTCCTGCTCGGCGGCTGCCCGCTCCGGCAGGTCGTGATGACTGCGGAAGGGAACATCAAATCGCTCTGCTTTGTGATTGGCATGTGCATCGGTGCTGTTGTCTTTGCAGCACTGGTGTCCGGCTGGGGCGTTACGCTCCTGAAAGCAGTGGGGATCGCATAACTGAAACTGGTGAAAGAAATGACAACCAAAAACCTTGACATAACCGGAAAAGTATGCCCGTACTGTGTTCTTGCCATTCAGAAATCTGTGACCGGCTTAAAATCCAATGATGAACTGGTTGTCACCTGCGACCATCCCTCAGCAGCAACCAGCTCAATCCCGCAGTTTGCAGAAGATGCCGGGCTCGCTTGCGAATCGAAGAAGATCTCCCCCGGCCTGTGGGAACTGCGGCTTACGAGAAAATAACCTGATTGGGTTAACACAACCGATAAATAACCACATTCAAAAACGTTAGGAGAGAAATTATTCATGACACCACATTTTTTCCTGCTTGGCGGCCTGCTCTCTGTTGAACGGTTGTCATGGATTCAGGAATGCCTCAAGTTCTTCTTCGTGAAACTGAACCCGGAGAACCTCCTGCACCATACAAAACCCCCCCGGGACGCGGTCTTTGTGTTCCTCCTCACCGGTGATGCACTCTACAGCCTCCAGAATCCGCAGACCCTTCCCCTCTGGGAGGTCATCCTCTCCATGCCTTCGGTGAAGATCATCTGTGATTTAAAGGAACTCGAACTCCGGGGAATCTCGATCGGGCGGCTGAAAATGAAGAACCCCGAGCAGGTCATCGACCAGAACAGCCTTGCCCTCAACGGTCAGCCATCGTTCTGGAAAGATGTCATGAAGTATGCCCGGCAGCACGAGCAGCCAGTTCCGAGCACGGTCGGCTACCTCCAGATGGAATCGCCCTACATGAACCAATCATCCCACGCAGCACTCCAGTTCCTTGCAGCCGGTGTGGAAGCACATGCTTCCGTCGATCTCTACACATACCTCGATGGTATCCACCTTGGGCATACCGGCCAGAATCCATCGGAATGCACAAATATCGGCAGCAGTCTTGAAGGCCTGTACGATAAGGCACTGAAGAAGGGACTTGCCTGCCAGATGCTTGCCTGCGGGAGGTGTTCTGCTGCCCGGGGCTACAGTACCTGGGATGACGGGCAGGGTGTCGTGATCTCGACCTGCACCATAAAACCGGTAAAAATCCGGAACCTCCAGGAGATCATCGGCCAGTTCGGGCGCAGCCATATCATCCTTGCAAAAAACAGCGCCTCCATCAAGTTCAAAAAAGAGGGGAAAACATCATCGTTACCCCTGCGGGAAACAGGAAGAACGCCCCCGGTCACTATCTTTGTCACGGACCGGCCGTACGGGACGGAAGATGCATTCGGTGCTGTCTCGTTTGCGGTATCATGCGCTTACGAGGGTATCAAGACCCGGGTCATATTCATTGAGGAGGGCGTGTATACCCTGATGGGTGAGCATAAGCTGGAGAAAGGGGCACACTTTTTCAACCTGCAGGAAGTTGTTGATGCCGTGGCGGGGAGCGAGAACCTCCAGCTCTTCGCGTTCCAGCCCTCATTAAGCCAGCGGGGGATAATAAAGAACAAGAAACTCAATGGAGTGCTCAACATCGGTATTCCGGAACTGGGGCAGCTGTTATTCTATCCCCCGAATGGCGGATTGGCTAACCACCAGCGGGTTATCTTCTTCTGACGAGTGGAGGTGAGTGATGACTGATACTCCTGCAGAGGTTTCGGATTTTTCGAACCTGACCTGTACCAACCTGATGATCCGCCTTAAGATCCTTTTGAAAAAGGCCCCGCCGCATTCAACCGTTGACTGTATAGTTCGCCGGGACCAGCGGGACACGATCGATGTGCCGTTCTCAAAGACCGGATACGACGTCAGGATCCGCAAAATCGATGCCAACCGCTACCGGGTGAGCCTGAAAAAGAAGGAACAGGGGCTCTTTCCCTGACGGCATCCCTGCCTGAGGTCCATGTTTTTACCAGATGTTTGTACGGTATGACCGGCAGTACAATATCTTCACGGCATTTGACAGGCACGAGGAGTTCCTCTATTATTCCCACATATCCCGCCCGGTCACCAGAGCCGGGATTCATCCTCACGGGTCTCCCGCAGGATGATCTTTGCCGTTTCCTCAGCAACTTCCCCGGTGAACGCAACACACTGGGCAAGATGTTCGGGTGATTTCAGTTTCATGCCATGGGTCAGGGTACGGCAACAGAGGAACGCGTGCCGACCGGAGAAAAACATATGCAGTTCCCGGGCAAGGGCCAGGCACCGATCAACCGAGGGATCGCCGGGCTTCTCCCTGCCAAAGATCATACCGATGGCCATTACACCACCGGTGACGGCACCGCAGGCACAACCGGCGCCACCGATCCCGATGGGAAATCCTGATGCCATCCGGACAACCCGGTCCGGATAGTCAAGCCCGAAGGCATCGTTGATGGTCTTCACGATCGCTTCCGAGCAGTAGAACTGCCCGGAGCGGTAATATTCCTCGGCGGTCAGCCGGATCTGCACCGGATCGATAGTCCCAACGGGTTGCCGCACTTCAGGCACTTCCAAATGAGCGGTTATTTCTGGAGCCGGACATCGGCTTTCAGCGCAATGGAATTCCGTATCGTGAACATTCCCATGCATTTTCCAAGAGCACACTCTTTGAGATCCTGCACCTGCGTTTCGGTCACATCACCTTTGACATCCATGACTACACGGTACTCGCTGACAAGCGGGCTTATACCCAAATCGAACGGGGTTGTGTAGTCAAGGTCGGCCTCTACTCTGGTCTTTACTGACATGAGACGAAGATTCCGTGTCGTAGCTTCAGTAACAAATGTACTGGAATAACAAGCTGCAAACCAGAAGAGGCCGAATGCCATGGGGCCGGGGCGGCAGCCGGGGCCGGCAAAGTTCGGGTGGCTGGCTTCCATGGTATAAGTGCCATCCTTTACTTTGACCGTTGAACGGAACTGGGGGCCCCCATTTTCAAAAAGCCAGTCGCCCTCGATCTTTGCGGTGAATTTTGCTTCCTGAGGATTTTTCAGGATCTCTTCTTTATAGTCATGTACCTGCTTTGTATCAATGTTATTCATGCTCATGGTTGTTAACACAATAAATTAATTTGACACAATGGTTAAAATAATTTAGTAAAATGATGTAATGATCAGAGAGAAAAAGATTAACATTCACAATAGCTGGGTATGACGCCCTTCAGATTACATCACTTACGTCAAAACGAATCGTTTATTGAGGAATAACAAGATAAACTACTCCACATTAATACCTGCATCAGGTTAAGGGTGCTTGATTAAACGGGAACTGTGATGAATGAGCGAAACGGGATACCGGAATACGAAGGGCGGGAGATACGGGTATGGTAAAGCGCTACCTTGAGCTCCGCTCCCTTGAGGAAGCGCTCACGCTGCTCACCTCGACGTTTGCGAGCCCAAAAAGGACCGAGAGGGTTGCTCTCATGCAGTCGGCCGGGCGGGTCGTGGCAGCACCGGTCTTTGCGAAATATTCCGTACCGGAGGTGAACATCTCCGCCATGGACGGTATTGCGGTCAGGAGCCGGGATACCATAGGGGCAACCGACCGGGCTCCGGTAATCCTGGACCATGTCTCCCGGGTCAATACCGGCAATATTGTACCCCCTGAGTTCGATGCGGTCATCATGATCGAGGACACGTGGGAAGCAGGCGGGAATTTCCAGATCCGTAAAGCTGCAGTACCCTGGCAGCATGTCCGCCCGGCCGGGGAGGATGTCAAGGAAAACAAGCTCGTGCTCCCCAGCGGCCATATTATCAGGACGTTCGATATCGGTGCACTTGCTACGTACGGGATAACAGAGATCGATGTCCTTGCTGTGAATGTCGGGATTATCCCCACCGGCAGCGAGCTCGTGCCCCTCGGTGTCCATCCCGGACCGGGGCAGGTTGTGGAGAGTAATACGATTATGGCCCAGGTCTTCCTCTCCCAGATAGGGGCACATTGTTCCCGATTCCCCATCGTTCCGGACGACCCTGACCTCATCCGGGAAGCTCTCCGTAAAGCGGTACATGAAAACGATCTGGTGATCATCTCTGCAGGCTCTTCGGCCGGAACCCGGGACTTCACTGAGGGCGTTATCCAATCACTCGGCGACCTGATCTTCCATGGAGTGGCAGTACGACCAGGTAAACCGGTAATGCTCGGAAAAGTTGAGGGGATCCCGGTCCTCGGACTGCCGGGCTATCCACTCGCTGCACAGACCGCTCTCCGGGAATTTGCCGCTCCCCTGCTGGAATCGTGGGGATTTCCTCCGGCACCACGGTTTCCGGTGAGAGTCAGGCTGGGCCAGACACTTGTATCGGATCCGGGGTTTGACGAATTCGTGCCGGTCTTCGTGGGACGTATCGGAAAAAAGCTTTACGGGACACCACACGGAAAAGGGGCGGGGGTCCAGATGGCAACAGTCAAGGCCAACGGCTATACCCATATCCCTGCCCCGGTTGAAGGGTACGAGGCCGGAACCGAACTTGAGGTATTCCTCACCACGGACGCGGGAAGTATCGAGCGGACACTCATTTTCATTGGATCGGTAGACCCGGCATTAGAGGACCTTGCTGGCTTTGCTCATGATAAAGGGTTGTTTATCCATGCAATCAATCCCGGCAATACCGGGGCACTCCTTGCCCTGAAATATAATGCCTGCCATGCGGCCCCGCTCAGCCTGCCGGCGCGGTCCCTCCTGGCTTCGTACCAGCCTTTCCTCAAAAATTTTCCGCCAGAGGATGTGGTCTTTGTCCATATCGCCACTATCGAGCAGGGTATCGCTTCCCGGGATGGGCTGGGAATCAAAGATCTCACCACGGTCCGGTTCATCAACACACGGAGGGGTTCACCAACCCGGGAGGTTCTTGAAACCCTGTTCGCTGCAGAGGGTATAAACCCGTCGCAGGTGAACGGATACCTGCAGGAAGTGCATGGGCCCCCGGCGGTAGCAGCAGCTATCCGGAACGGGTTTGCCGATGCCGGCATGTGCACGTCCAGCGTTGCCAAAGCAAGCGGGCTCCGGTTCGTGCCTGTAGCCTACGAGGACTATGAACTCGCTATCCGGCGGGAAATGCTGGACGACTCCCGTATCCGTACACTTGTATCCATCATCCAGTCCGGGGAATATCGCACTATCCTTGCAAAAACCGGGAGTTATGATCTCAGCCTTACCGGCACCATCAGGGGACTGAACGGTGAGAACACCCTGACCCCCTGTTCTCCGGGAAGCCTGCCGGCCGGGTATATCTGAAAAAATCCAGGGACTCTTGAGTTCATGTGTGACAAGTTCAAACGGATTCATGATTGTAAAAACGACAGGCAGTGGGTCCCATGGGGAGACTGGAAGCCCTGAATCATGATCATCGATCCGGTAATCCGGCGATGCCCGTTATTTCAGCAACTGAACTGATATCACTGATCCTTTCAAAAGACGTTCCTTTCCTTCGGGCAGGGAGGCTATTGCTTCTGCCTCAGCCATGTCCCTCAGACGGCTGCTGCCTTGTAACGGATGAAAAACCAAAAACCCCTCCTCTTCTTTGAGGCTGCCGAAGAAAAACCGGGTCCAGTCACGCTCGCGTCCCTCCAGATCAGCGGCAAGCCGGGCATGAACCCTGGGCAGGCAGGTATCTGAATGACCTGCGAGGGCAAGCAGGCCGGGCAGGGCTATCTGGAGGAACCCTATCAGGTTCGAAGGCGGTCCGCCGGGCAGAATAAATACCGGTTTTCCAGCCAGCATGCCAAATCCGACAGCCTTGCCCGGACCTATGCGAATCCGGTGGAAGTATTGCTGCCATCCCAGACCTTCAAGTGTCTGCCCTACCAGGTCACGTTCGCCGGTCCACGCTCCACCGCTTGTTATGACAGCGTCTGCATCTGCAGCTATTGTTTTCAATGTGCCCGTGAGGGTATCTAAGTCATCACCTGCAACCTTCATGAGGGTTTTCATGTTGAACCTTTTACACCAGGCATTGATTGTCATGATATTGCTGGCGTACATCTTGCCCTCACCTAATAGCTCTCCCGGTGCAACAATCTCATCACCAGTTCCTAGGATAGCTACGGTCGGGTTTTTGAAGACAGGTACTATGCTGTGCCCGGCAGCAGCGATGAGACCGACAATTCCCGGAGAAATCTGCTGGCCTTGTCTGAGGATACACGAACGGGATCCCACATCTCTCCCACGACGCAGAATATTCTGCCCGGGTTCTGCAAAATTCATGACCAGGATGGTATTGCCTTCCGGTTTTACGAATTCATCAGACACAACAGCATTAGCGCCTGCAGGAATCCGGGCGCCGGTCAGGACCCGGATCGTTGTCCCCTGCTTATGTTCAATCTCCCTTCTCCCGCCTGCTGCCAGATGACCGGCCATCTTCAGACGTACAGGCATTTCCGGTGTTGCACCGGCTACGTCATGAGATAGTACCGCGTATCCGTCTTTTGAGGAGGAATCGATTGAAGGGGAGTCTACCAGTGCATAGAGATCCGATGCTGCAATACGGTCAGTACTTTTTGCCAGTTCAATACGTTCGACTGCCAGAGGCTTCATGTGTTCAAGGGTTATCTGGAGGGCTTCTGCCAGACCAAGGGATAAATCGTTCATTGATGCCTCTTAATGCAGTTGGACTGAACTGCCTTAAACATTTATCCAGTAAGAATCCTATTGCGACGGTCACCGATAGCGATTCTTATTCTCTAGGGAGGTCCGGATCGATTTAAGGCGATAATCGGTATCGCATAACCTGTATGCTCGCCTCACCATCTGACCTGAGCGGCTCTACCAGAATAACCAGAAACCCGGGCTGATTCATGAATTCCGGATACCCATTCAGCCCTACACGATTGACATAACCATTGGTTAAGGATTGACAAATTCCTGAACTACGTCATTTTTTGGGGATATGTGTTTTTTTTTCCCAATTCGGCTGTATTTTTATCCGAAATCTGCGTGTAACCGGGGGTATCCCGGCGATATCCGGTAAATTGAAAAGATGTATCTATGAAAAACTCAAAAAAAGGATCATGACAAAAAAAACAAAGTGTGAATACTGTGAGAAGGAGGCCATCGGGTTCCAGTCATTAGAGGGCGGTTTTGAAAATGTCTGCCAGGACCATGCTCACAGCCTTCTTCTCGAACTCAGACCTGGTGAAAAAAAAATTTTTGGTGTTTGTGTCTTTGAACGATTCGGCACAACCGATACCTGATCAGTTCCCTGAATAATGATGGATGCAGCTCCCCTGTAACCTGAATAATGATACTGGCAGAGATCGTTCTGTGCTCATGATGCTGAACACTTCTGCAGGACACGAGTATCATTCCCTGATATGAACTGTGGATCCTTTTTCCTGATCCGGTTTTTTTTAAACCTTTGTCTCACCCTGAATTCCCGGTCAGATCCGCGAGACCAAAAAGATGTATCTGTGAACAGACTCCAAGTATAAAAACGATGGCAGAAAAACCAAAGTGTGAACACTGTGAGAAGGATGCAATCGGGAGACAGTCCTTGGGATTTTGTGTTTCCTATGTCTGTGAGGATCATGCGGACAGCGCCCTTCTCGCACTCAAACCCGGTGAAATCCAGGCATATGAATATTGTTACCTTGAACGATTCGCAACAGACTGTTGATTATTCATTCAGAAAAAAACAGCGGGATTAAAGCCATGCCGGCACACTCTGCCTTGATGTTTTGGAGCAGCGTTTCTTTTGTGAAATCGTTGTGCTGATACTACAGGGATTTCAAAAATTTTTTGCTCTGCAGAAAACATTTGATAGTAATTATGACGCTCTTTTGGGCTCCGCCCCCGCCGCCAGGGCATCCTTGGTTGCGATAGTGCCGTATTACCTGTACACAACCGTGCAGATATTTTCCGTGACGGTAATTCAGAGACATCGCAATGCGCCCCCGCCCCCGATGGGGGTAGGGCTGGCGCAAGGAGGTTATCATCACTATGAAAAGAGGTTTTCCTATGAAAATCGCAATAAACCAATATGATTTCAGGATTATTCACACTCTCAATTATTTGCGATGAACGCCGCCATCCCCGAAGGGACGCCCCCATGGCGGATTGATGCTCAAAAGCCTATTCGAAAACACCGAACTGTCCCGCAGTGCCCCGGAGGGGCCCTGAGGCGGGGAGACCTCATATCTGCAATTTTCATCGTTCCGGTGTGAACGTACCAAGTTCATGCCCGTTTCTACAGAGCAACATTTTTTATTATTCCGGAGTCTTCAAAGATATCCGGATTTCATCGATATAATCCAGCAGACGGGAATAATAGTCCTCTAAAAGCATTATCTGTACTTCTGCCGATGAATTGCAGGAACATGTAGGAACCCCGATGATCCGGATCTCTTCGGGATGTCTCTCATCAGCTCTATAAATTTCATCAATCACCGACCATGTCTTTGAACACAGGTCAAGAAAGTCATAATATGTTAGACCCTGTTGCTTTTCAATTAACGTTTTTATTTCATCGACTTTCTCATTCAGCAGAAAAATTGCTTTTTCTGGGGGAATCATCAGATTTACCATAGTATTACACCCGGATTATGAATTCGCGCATCATACAAAATTCTCCATTGATGGGGTGTTTCTAAAAAAATTATTCCCCTTTCAGGAAGGAGTATTTCACTTCGTGAACGGGTTGAACACATTCTGGTAGATCATGTCGCTGCCGGTGTTGTGGAGCCGCAGGCGCTCCTCCTTCTCCTCGACATACGCCATAAGCGGCAGTTCCATGTTGACACCCGGGGTGTGTCCGAACATCTTCTCGAGCTCAACCTGCTGGGCGTGCATGAAGAGCGCGTTCGGGATTTCTGCAGGGCAGACTTCCTCGCACTGGCCGCAGTTCACACAGGAGTCTGCGATGTGAGCGTACCGGATGAGATGGAACATGAAGGGTACCGGGAGTTCGCCGGGAGCGACATACGCCGGGTTCTTGGTCGTGCAGTCCACACAGTAGCAGATCGGACACTGGTCAATGCATTGGTAGCACTTGATGCAGCGGGCGGTCTCACTCATGATCTTCTTTAACCGGTCCTTGCCCTCACCGAGTGCCTCGAAGTCGTGCTTGCGCCACTTGTCGCCAAGCTTGAACATCGCACCCTCGACCTTGGCGCGGATCTCAAGACCCTTGGGGTTTGCAGCCTCAGTTGCAAGAACGCCTTTCTTGACAGCACCGTCAATGAGGTTTGCACCCTTCTCGGAGCAGACCTCGACAAAGGTTGCCTTTCCGGCACGGGGTCCGATGACACCCCAGTTCCCGCAGGCAAGGTCTGCCTGGCGGGGGACTTTCATCTTGCAGCGGCGGCAGTTCGACCTGCGGCCGTAACCGGCCTCTTCGAGCTCGTCGACAGAGATGCCCTTATGGCCTCCCTCGTACTCGATGATGAACTGGCCCTTGTCAATCTCTTCCTTGTGCACCTTCTCTGGGTCGACGCCGTACTTGTCGGCAATCATCTTGCGGGCAACAACCGGGCTGACCGATCCTCCGCAGTTGACACCGATCATGACGATATTATCGAGGTTGATCTGCTTGCGCTTGGCAAGTTCGTAGAACGCCATTGCGTCGCAGCCCTTGACGGTCACACCGATCTTCTTGTCCTTTGCCCCGTCAAGGTATTTCTTGATGAGCTTGGGGATGAGCAGCGTTCCGCAGTGGAGCGAACCGGCGGTCTTGACCAGGTCCTTGGGGTCGGTAACGATGACCGGGACGGCATCGTAGAGATCAACACCCTTGGTGATCGCGAGCACCGCGTCCACCATCTTGGACTCGAGTGCATATTTCCACAGGGAGGTGACGGCACCACCGAGTTCGGCCTTCTTCTGGATCTCTGCGTCATTGGTCCATGCATAGAGCATGTCGCCTTTCTTGGTCATGGTACTCAGGCCTCCTTGATCTTCTCAACCTTGACAGCACAGTGCTTGAGTTCCGGCATCTTGGAGAGCGGATCGAGTGCTGTGTTGGTGAGGTCGTTTGCACCATGGGCAAAGTGCATGGGCATGAACAGCACTTTCGGGCCCACATCATCGGTTACGCGTGCAATAGCGATGGATTCGCCACGGCGGCTTGTCACCTTGACCTTCTCGTACGGCTTGATGCCGAGTTCCTTTGCATCCAGCGTGTTCATCTGCATGTAGTTTTCAGGCACATCGTTGTGCAGGGTCGGGCTCCGGTCGGTCTGGGTCCTGGTGTGGTAGTGGAAGATGATACGACCGGTCATGAGCGTGTACGGGTATTCTGCATCCGCAACTTCCGCCGGGGGTTTGTACTCAAGACCGAACATGGTGCCTTTTCCATCCGCTGCAGAGAACTTGCCGATGTGGAGGATCGGGGTTCCCGGGTGCTCGACCGTCGGGCAGGGCCAGTGGACGGACTCGGGCTTCTCCATCTTTTCATACGTGACGCCGAACTGGCCGGGGGTGACTGCCCGCATGTCGTCCCAGACATCCTTTGCGGTCTTCCAGTCAAAGCCCTTGAGGCCCATCTTCTTGGCAAGCATACCGATGATCTCCCAGTCATACTTCGACTCGCCGGGACCGTCAACGGCCTTCCGGACACGGTTGACACGCCGCTCGCCACTGGTGAACGTTCCGTCCTTCTCGGCAAAGCAGGTGCCAGGCAGGACAACATCTGCATACTCGCAGCTCTCGGTCCAGTAGATATCCTGGATGACGAGGAAGTCAAGCTTGTCAAGTGAGCGCCTGACGTGGTTTGAATCGGGGTAGGAGACTACCGGGTTCAGGCCGAGGATATACATTGCCTTGATCGGGTCACCGCACTGGGTGATCTGTTCAGTAAGGGTAACACCATACCAGTCGGGCAGGGAACCCTCCTTCATGAACCATGCCTTCTCCATCTTGGCACGGTTCTCGGGGACTGCAACTGCCTGGTAGCCGGAGAAGACATTCGGATATGCACCCATATCGCAGGCGCCCTGAACATTGTTCTGGCCACGGAGCGGGTTGACACCCACGCCCGGGCGTCCGACGTTACCAGTGAGCAGCGCGAGGTTACCCATGGACCGGACATTGTCGGTACCGGTGGTCAGCTCGGTGATGCCGAGGCAGTAAATAATGACCGCGTTTTTTGCCTTTGCATACTGGCGGGCAAATTCCTGAACCGTCTCCTGCGGGACACCGTGGATTTTCGTGGCGTCAGCATACTTCTCGACCGTCTTTTTCAGGTCATCGAAGCCTTTTGTACGCTCCGCGATGAACGCCTTGTCCTCGAGGCCTTCCTTGATGATATAGTACATCATGTTGTTGGCA
>Ga0105103_10000844_pt1 | contig 17302 bp, 32 predicted proteins | sample PPLLaktember2015_2_FD_79107 | JGI IMG/M metagenome (GOLD analysis project Ga0105103, IMG submission 79107) | Freshwater sediment microbial communities from Prairie Pothole Lake near Jamestown, North Dakota, USA - PPLs Lake P7 Core (6) Depth... | ecosystem: Environmental > Aquatic > Freshwater >...
CCCACCCATTTGATGCGCGAGTTCGTGACACACAACGAGCATAAAACCATCCCTAGTTACTTCTTTTCTACGTGCTAGACCCCCGAACATGGCTACATACCATTCGTCATTATTACGTGACGTATATGCATTTACAGTTGAGTCTTCCCAGTTTCCATCGATATTTAGCGAAAATCCAAGCTCTTGAGCAATTGGCTTATAGACTTGTGTTACTTCGTCGATTACGGAGCGAAAATCAGTTTCGGAAATTCCCTGAAAATCGTATTTATTGTCTTGTTGCCATAGATCGTTATATGGAAGATCAGCGAGCGAAATTTGAGATAAGAAAAGACCCGTCAGAAAAATAATTAACTTCATAATATGATTCCTTTGTGGTTTTTTTTAATGATACCACAAAGGAAAAATGTACCGCTAATTATAATTCTTTTTCTAAATCTTGAATGATGTCAGGAGCGAAATTTTTAACTGTAACTTTCGTTGTGGCTTGAGCTGTTCCACATTTGTTAGTAGCGAAAATCGTTAAGATTTTGGTTACCGATGGAGTAAACTTGATGTAAGCTTCTCTCGGTACTGCGCCGCCATTAAATTCTGGTACTGCTTTCCAAGTATATGATGTTCCTCTCACGGGTTTTGTACCCAAGTAAACAGTTTGATTTCTGCGGATTTGAATTTCGGCTGGATGATTTGTAGACGCAATTGGAGCCGGTGAGCATGGTGGATTCGGCGTTGGATCAGGATTCGGCGTTGGATCTGGATTCGGCGTTGGATCTGGATTCGGCGTTGGGTTCGGGCCGGGTGTTGGATCAGGATTCGGTGTTGGATTTGGATCGTTGTTGAAGACAACGAAGTTCGCCCAGGCTCCTATGCCGTTGGCGTTGAATTTCAGGCGCATATAGCCCCCATTTTCACCCCATGAAGTCCCCCATGAGTTTTTCATTATCCAATACCCATCACCCCAGCCAACGAGGTTCACGGCGTGATTAAGCTCTGTAGAGCCATCGCCCGCCCATACGCCGCCTGTATAATTTGACATACCCTGCGTAGCTGCCACCCCTACAGCAACAGTTCCATATTGATAAATTGCGGCCTTTATTTGATCAACAGATGGTGTTTCTCCTCCGGTAGTATAAGCCCAAGAAGCGATTTTTTCGTTATATTTTAACCCTGATTTACATGATGTTTGTTGGCCGCTATAAGGATAGTCGGAAAAATTAACAGCACCTTTGGGTGATTTATGAAGATCATGAGGCTCAAAGAATCCCCCTTCACAACTGTAACCCTGTGAATTGCAGTCGAGAATGAATTGAGTTGATAAATCTCTTGTTATGCCGTTTATTTTCAAAACGTCTTTAAAAACTCCTGCGATTGCCATTGCCCAACAACTGCCACAAGACCCTTGGTTGTAAGCATTATCGAGATTATATTTTGATTTTAGATCGTATGTTGCCGGTAGTTCTATCCCCTTTTTTCTTAACTCATCTAGCGGTGATCGTACTATTTTTGGCCGAAAATCTTTTGGAATAACCAATCCCGTGTAATATTTTTTTCCTGAAGAGGAAACGATAACATCAGCTCCAAGCGTTGATTTTTCTTTCGCTGAATAAATTGAACAAAAAGCTACTAGAGGAATAATCGTCAAAAACAATAGCCATTTAAAATGCGACTTAAACCAATCCATAAAAACTCCAAAAAAAAAATGTTGTATTTAGATGTTATCAAATTTCCAGATGTTTAATAGATTAAAATTTGGGCAAGTCTTGTTTTCGTTGAAATAACTGTGCGGAAAGACTTTATCTTTTTTTATAGAGTAGTTTGCCATGAGCTTTGTTATCAAGCTGTGTGCATTCTTATATTGAGTCTCAGTGAATGCATGTCTACCGGATAAGCATATACCAATCGATACGATATTCTGAGTAACACAATGCGCACCGACCTTGTTGATATTTCTTCCGAGTTGGATTAGACCATCTTTTTTGATAAAAAAATGGTATCCCACATCAGAAAAACCAAGAGCTTTGTGCCATGATCGAATTACGTCAACATCGTCATGCTCTGGTTTATCGCTATCTGAACAATGCAAGATAATTTCTGTTATTAATTTAAGATCTCGTCTGTGCAAAGTTTTGTCACTTCCCAAGATTAAAAATTTATATTTGTCATCAATTTCTATCATACGATTTTTTCAAACTTTTTGATATCATCGGTGCTTAATATACTTTCAAGATAATCTTGATTTTCCTCTTTTATAGCATGCATAAGTCGATTAATTTTAACTTTATGCTTCTTGATTACTTCATTAAAACCTATATTCATTGTCTTTTTTTCAAGTTCTTGTTCTTCGAGTAAAATCTGAACATTATAAATTTTTTCCATTAAATAATTCTTTTGATTCTCATTCATACTTTTAAAAACTCCCATTTATCCTGAAATTTAGCGTGATATGCAAACATTCCGTATCTGGCAATGTGGAAAGCATCAATTAACCCATCTTGAGATTTTTTGATATTAGAATAAGGGTTAATTCTTACAAAAGATTCCCTGCTCTTTAACTTTGGAATGCTTGATTGGCACCCAAAATGTGCGATTTTCTGCCAAGCTTTAGGTCCGATCAATGTATGAGATTTGTCATAGAGAAAGCCAAGAATCTGACCGTAATTGCATCCAAAAGTAAAAACCTGTGTTGCACCCCACCCAGACCTACCTCTTACATATTCGAGATAAATCATTGTCACTTCTTTAAAATTGAAAGCGGCTTTGATTTGGTCGAAGTCGATGATTTTATCTTGCCGGTATGGAATATCAAGATACCTGGCTTCATTCGTTTCCGAATTTAATTCGACAATAGACCCTTTCGAGCCGGGATCGATACCGATGATTTTCACTAATCTTTCTCCTGTGGATAAACTCTTGCAATTTCTTTGGGATCTTTTTTGATGATAGGCCGTGGTGCCCACCACGTAACGTCATGATCTATGGTGGCTTTAAGAGGATCTCCCGCTTTCAGTCTTTCAACAAGCGACTGGTTTTGCTCTTTTCTTATTTTTTCCGGTGTTTTCATTAAGTTACTATAGAGAAATGAAGCTGCTAAGTCAATACAAATATGTACGTCAATATGTTTTTTGTGGTTGCCTAGCCAGCCAGTTTAGAGTATCCCAATAGAACTAATTTACTATTCATTTGTGTTTGTTGCAGAGTTCCCCTGATGAGGAAAAAGCTAATGAAGAATTGCTTAAAATGAAAAACGGTTTGTCTGGCGAGACAAACCGTTTTTGGAAAAATCACTACCATCTCTAAGGAAAATGATTGAAATGGAATATACACAAGCCTTGATTTTCCCGCAAGGCAAAATATGAATACTAGACCTCATGGGACATATTTAACCCAATTAGAATTAATTAAAGATATTAGTACAAGCGAGCGACTAATTTTAATTGCATTTGGATCGATGCTTACTTATTCGGGCAAAGATTTCCAAGATTATAAAGAATGGCGTTATGTTTCTCCCGCACAATTAAATCAAAAAACGCATATATCTGAAAGATGGATACAAAACAGTCTAAAGTCATTGATATTAAAAGGCTATTTAGAGTATAAGCCAAACAAAAAACCTAATAATGCTGATGCCGCTAATTGGTATCGTTTCACAAAAAAAGCCCTCCCAGACATAGGGGGGGGGTGATGTGAGTTCAGACGGGGGGGGTGATGTGAGTTCGATCCAAGTTATGTTCTTTAAGTTACGTCCACTAAGTTACGCCAATAGGTATAAGGAATTGGGCCGCAACTACAGAAAGCTTGCCGAAGATGGTCTGTAAAAAAAGGAAACCGGTGCGGCAACCTTGACTTTGGTCTCCGCTGCGCTACGAACCAAAGTTGTTATAAGAGGAAAGTTTAACCATAAGGTGGAGTATTTATGAACATAAGTGAAGAAAATCGGTTTAATGAAAGGATGATTATTGAGATTGGATCTCAATTAATCACCGAAAATTGTGATACGGAGAAGAAAAACTCGCTACTAAAGGAATTTTTAGGAAAGTGCAGCTTAGACAACAAATCTATTCTTCTGGCTCTTGAGAGTCTGGCAAGTCAACGCAAAAGTTTGGTTTATAACCTTGAACTAATCAACGAAGCTGTCATCAACACATGTATGGAATTAGCATGTGAAACACTATATTTGGAGTTAAAGAAATGAAAAACAGCCTAGAGGAAATGCGAAAAAGAAGGAAGATGTTATATCCATCATTTAAACATGATGTCACAGACCCTTCGTACATTAAAACAAATCCGTTATACATTAATTTAGAGCAAGACGAAGGCATTCCATCGGATAGCAGCTATCATTTTATAAATGACACGCTACTTCGTATTGTTGATATAAAGTGGGCTAAATACAGTGCTATACCGGCATTATTTAAACATTTATATATCATCCACACTGATGAAACTATTATGAAAGCAGGGTATCTTTTTTCGAAGAAATCCATAGAAAAGCTTGAATTTGATGAGCATAAGATAAATTCTTTTTTCGACTCAATTCAATAAAGAACTGAACTACTCGAATTTTTCGATAAGTTGGATCCAAATTGAGAATAATTCTCAAAATTGCTGCAGGGGTCTAATTGAGAATCGTTCTCAAATGCTCGAGAGTCGCATCGAGCTTTTTCTTCTTCGAGCTGACATTGGCCGCAAATCGAATATTCGGTATGAGGAAGCTCTTGATATGTGAGATAACCACAACAGCGATTACAAGGCATGCTAGACCCTCTCAGGAGAAAATGATGGAAGATACAAACAACCAGAATGAGTATTGGTATGGTAGAGCAAAAGAAAATGTAAAAGAAGCGGAAGAGAACAAGGCTAAGCTAAAAAAGCTAAGCCTTGCAAATTACAAGAAAATGTTAAAAGAACAGGGTAAAACTGAGGAGACTACTCCTTAATAATATACTTTTCAAATTCCTGTTCATCTTTCAATGTCCTGCCCGCCCACATAAAACATGATTCCAATTGTAGCTGCAAGATAGCTTTCGACGGACCCTGCATTAAATTTTTTTCGATATAAGCGTCTATCTTCTTAAACATTTTTCTAAGATTCTCATGTTTCTTTTCCCTTACATCGTCATATTTAACACTATCAAATCTCATGATTTTCTCTCCATTCGAGGATCTTGTGTTCTGGCTTCTTCTGAACATCAAGATAAATGTTCTCCCATTCTGGACCATCGCCATAGTCGCCTAAATCTACTTTGGGTGTGATATCCCAATGTGATTCAGGGAGTTCGTACTTGACCCTTGCCATGTCAATTAAATCTCCTAACGTTATTCGCATTTTACCTCCTCATCAATAGATGTCACTACAACAGGCACTTCACACTCTACTTCACATTCTTTGTCTTCCCATTCAGATACTTCATTTTGAATATCTACTGCCTGATCTTTAATCACAGTTGCATATAGCACTGTTTCAATGACAAAGCCTGAATGATTTCTGAGAAAGAATTTATACCCTACTCCCATCGAATTTAACAAATCGATGATTGACCAGATATGTGCGGGATGGTGATAAACGCAAATGGCAAGATCCGGTTTATACTTCTTGATCATTTTGACAGCACCCATAACCGCACTCAGTTCTGACCCTTCAATATCAAGATTGATAAAAGTTGGCTTGATGTTAAGCTTCGTCTCATCGAGAGCTACAAACATAACTCTATCGCCGGTTGTCGATAACGCACTACCTTTACCATTTCCTGAATTGAATTTAAGCATTTCTGTACTATTCGTTAATCCGAATGGTAGACACTTGATCTTTGGAGAATCGACAGAGGATTCGACTAATTCGAGATAATTTTTTGGATCTGGTTCAAAAGCCCAGATCATTTTGACTTCTTTTGCTTTCTCTGGAAAGTTCTCACATAGGGAATCGATAGTATCGCCGGTATATGCTCCACCATTAACCCAATGCTTCATGCTTTTAGACATTGGAACATCGGTAGGGAAATACTGAGTCTGTTCACGATCGAATGGGATCGGATGATATTCTCTTGTGATAAAAGAATTAAGAAACTGAACATAGATTTCTTTACTCAAAGGATCTTCTAGACATTGATATGAACTCTTGATGACATCTCTTCTACTTGTGTAATAATCGGGTTTATCTAGTTCTGGATCTTTCGAGGTATTAAAATGTTCGTAGATTTCATTTGAGGAAATGATTGTTTTGAAACCTGCTTTAACGAGATAGTCGTATGCCTCATGCCAAGCTTTAATATTTCCCAAAGCGATAACTGCTACCATGTCTGTGTCAGTATCTTCTAAAACGAAGTCATCGGGATGACATGGACCTGTCATAAAAAAATGATTCTTGCTGAACTTCTTATCGATGATCACAAATGGTATTAAATTGTAAGGATCTAATACATTTCTCCTGAACGAATTAAAATCGCTCCCTGCTCCATAGATGACAAAATTCTTGCTTTTCATCAATGATATTTTGGGTTCTTTTTTCTCAATATTTCCTGCTTCAATCTCATTAAATAGGTTTAAAATTTCCATTGATTCCTCTATAGTTAAAGTTCAAAATCGCACTTTACCATATTTTAGTTTAATTGGAAGGATATTATGAAGATTGAGGGAGTAATTGTTTGCGTGAATTACAGTGATTTTCTGGAGTATACGATTGCAGAAAACCTACAACATTTAGATCGTCTTGTAGTTGTGTCGCATCCTGCTGATAAACAGACCGGAAGATTGTGCGATAAATATGGCGTTGATTGTATAAAAACAGAGGTATTTCATGATGACGGAGACAAGTTTAATAAAGGGAGAGGTATTAATCTTGGCCTATCTCATCTTAGACATGACGACTGGATTTTACATCTTGACGCTGATGTCGTATTACCGCACCGTTTTAGGCATATGCTTAAAATGGCAAAACTAGATAAAGAGAATATCTATGGCTGTGATAGGCTTAACAGCATAAATTATGAAAACTGGATGCAATATAAAAACAAAACTGTGCCTCAACATTTGTGGAGATATATGGTTACTCCGCAGCCTGAATTCCCTCTAGGATCACGATTAGTACACAATGAATACGGCTGGGTCCCACTAGGATTTTTTCAATTATGGTCAGCAAGTAAACGCCGTCAATATCCTATTGTGTGCGGTAATGCAGAACATTCTGATGTCGTTCATGCGATTCAATGGCCTAGAGAAAAAAGGATTCTTTTGCCTGAATTTTTCTGTTATCACCTAGAGTCAGAAGTTGCTCAAATGGGAGTTAATTGGGAAGGTAGGAAGACGAAACATTTTGGTCCATCGAAAGCTCCTCTCAAAGAAATGTATTCGTATGAGAATGGATTGAAACCACCACCGATACTTAAATAATTTAGGAGTTAAAAATGGATTGGAAAAGAATTTTTATTGCGATGACGAATATCTCTATTTTACTAACATCTCCACTTTGGATTCTGCCATTCTTGATTTATCACATATGCAGGGATGGAGGATTTCAAGGTTTTATTATAGGGAAATGGAGTCTTAGCGATGATATTTAGGAGAGAAAAATGAGAGAGTATTTAAGCCATGGAGTTTATGCTGATTACGATCCAATTACAAAGAGGATCAAACTAACAACAGAAGCCGGTGTAGGCGTTGATAATGTAATTTACATTTATAGTTTGGTTCACCGTGATTTGATGGCATTTATTAAACGAGTAGGAGAGAAAGGATTAAATAAGGCATGAAAAAATATCTAGTAAGAATACCATGGCATTGCACGTTTCTTGTTAAAGTTGATGCGGAAGATGAAAATGAAGCGAAAGAGAAGGCGGAAACTTCCGCAGAGTATCCTTCGCTCTGTCATTATTGTTCTGAAGAAATTGAAATCGATGAAATGAATGATGATATAGACATTCATGTTGAGGAGATTTAGGCATGTTCAGGAAGGATTATTTAGGCAATGGAGTTTATGTCTCTCACGATACCAACAAGGATTATATCACTATCGAAACATGGGATGGTTTAAAGACTAAAGATACAATTAATCTTGATTCGTGGGTACAGAGAAAATTGATTGATTTTATCAAACGAGTAGGAGAGAAAAAATATGATCTATGCTGATAGAATTGTCGAAAAATATGATGCGGATTTTGATTCAAAAGAATGCTGTAAATGTGGGAGTTTACCGAGTTGGAAACTGCAATATATCGAGTGTGATAATGTGCTTTATGTTTCGTGCAAGGAATGTTGGTATGTGTATCACATGGAACCTAAGAATCCTTAAAGGAGAGAAAGATGATACGACAACGAAAGGTAGTTGATAATGCACAAAATATCCCTGACCTCTATGATGTGAAGGAGAGAATTGTTTTCCTATGCGAGAAATCTTCTAAAGAAACTGTATGGGAAACGATTATTACAAGAGTTCAAAAAGAAGTAGCCATTAAACTTTTACTACAGGAGATATAGTGAAAAGAACACAGGTTAAAATATTTAATAGTAGTGACATTGAACAGGTTGAATATAAAGTTAATGAATTTTTAGATATTCAATATGAACGATGGCATAAATCAGCAATGCCCTTTGAGATAGTCGATATAAAAATGACTGAGGATGATTACGGCACAACCGCAACTATAATTTACACACTAGGATGTTAAAAATGAAAATCGGTTTAGGAATGATCGTTAGAAACGAAGAAGCGGATCTACCAAAATGCCTTGAGACATATCTACCTCTTGTAGATGTTGCCTGTATTCTTGATACCGGATCTACAGACAAAACAATGACTATCGCTAGAAAGATGCTTCTTGAATGGAATAAACCATTCATTCTTCGTAAATATCTTGATGCTTCTGATGCTGAAGGAAAGATGTGCGATTTTGGGAAAGCCCGAAGTGAGTATGTCAAACTCTTAGAAGAGTTCCGCTTCACAAATGATGAAAGTTATGTCGATTATATCTTGTCGGCTGATGCTGATGACCGCTACCTATCTCCACCAGATCTTAAAGCCTACATGGCCGCTAACCCTGCTGATATGTATCTGTTCAAATATTGGATAAGTGAAACCGGATTTTTCATGTCTCATAAGCTTTTTAAAACCGGTGAAAACTTAAAATATATTGGCAAAGTCCATGAATGCTTAACAATCAATTGGGATCTTAAGATATTAAATAGTGATATCGAAATTAAGCACCATGTCGAACATCATGAAGGACAGGAACATGGTACTGCTCGAAATCTACGGATTTTAAGATCAGAAATCTACCCATCGTTTAGGAGCATGTTCTATTGGGCAAACGAGAATGTTGATAATGGGAATCATAAAGAAGCGATTAAATGGTATATAGAATACATTAGAAGAGCAAAAGAAGGTGAGCCAACATGGAATGTTGAATTGTACCATTGCTATTGGAGAGCTGCTAGGTGGCTTCAGCATTTAGGCGATTATGCTTCGTCTGATCTTTTGTCTCACGAGTTATTGAGCTTAGATCCATCTTGGTCAGAGGCTTGGTGTCAGTTGGCTTATAATGCACAATGCCGAGGAAATTTTGAGGATATGAAAAAATATGCTTTGCGAGCTTTAGAAAATACTTTTGAAAGTCGCCTATTTTCAGAGCAAGATAAATATTCTACTACACCAGCAAATATGCTTATGTTTCTCAGTATGAAAGATAAGTTGAAAGCTAAAGAAAATAGTATTTAATCGATCATATTTTGTTTACTTCTCCTTGGCGAAATGTTATCTAATCGATCAACAATTCAATAAGGAGAATGAATGGAAACGCAAATCGAAGTCGCTAAAGATGTCACTCAAGAGCTGATTAGCATGTGTAATATGCCAGCTAATCAAGTCAAACGGGCAATGGATAATAACTATCTATCTATGCTTGTCAAAGCTAACCCAAACCTCAATAAACAGCATTTCGTTGAGTTCATAACGAAAGCTCAATTAACCGGTGCCGATCCCAGACTTAATCAAATCTACTTAATCGTTCATGACTCGTGGAATAGTCAGACACAAACAAAAGAGCCTAAAGGTACTACTGTTTTTAGCTATCAGTTTTTCATTAGACTCGCACAACAGACAGGACAGCTCGAAGATTTTGATGTGGATATCTCAGAGGATACCTATCTCGATCTGATGACAGGAAAGCGTAGGCCGTCACTAACCGCACGAGCTTGGGTTAAACGCAAAGGACAGGGTAAATTAAACTATAAGGCTAGGCTGTGGGAATTTGCTAAGACGACAAAAGATGGTGTTCTGATGGGTAACTGGAAAGCTTCACCATATCTTATGCTTGAAAAATGTGCGGTAACAAACGTCATGCGTTGGGCCTTTCCTGAAGTCTTAGGGAATTTCTATGTCGCTGATGAAATGGAGAAATCTACCGGATCGCATACTGAATTAAAACCTGTTATTGAAACCAAAATAGAACCAATTGCTATTGAGACAAAACAAGTAACTGAAGAAAGCATTGAAGAGTTCCCTGTTGAAAAGGATATCGAAGATTATCGAGCTGAATTGAAAAAGGATCTTGATCAATTCGATATCGATTGGGTTGCGAAAATAGGCAAAGACAAGGAATACATGCTTGCAAAAGTCGAGTATGAGAATGATTTGGATAAGATGAAGTCTATGTTTGATTTTATTAAGAAAACTATTTATCCGGTGCGTTAACGAAGATGTTAGGAGAAAAAAATGAAAATTAAAAATGTAGGCCAAGCAATTAAAACAAACAGGAAAGCTCTAGGATTGTCTTCTAAAGAACTAGGTAAGAAGTTGAATTGTACCGCACCCTATGTTTTCGCTCTTGAAAATGGTACAGAAATACCATCTGTTCTCATGGTAAAAAAGCTATCTAAGGCATTAAAGATTGACCACAAAGAACTATCAAACCAATTTTTCTTCATGAAGATTGAAAGAATTAAATGGCTAACAAAATCAGAAAAGGAGTTGTTCATAAAAGCCTACATTAAAGAAGGAAATAAGAAAAAATGAGCATAAAGGAATACACTATATCACTTGACGATGGTTTAATTTGCCCGATTAGAACTTATATCGATGGCGAATTTATATGCTCTCATGCTTCAGCTATGGACCCAATAACCCGTGAATATAATTGCAAAGGAATATTAGCTAAAAGACCAGATTGGTGTCCGATAAAAGAAGGAAAGAAGAAAAAATGAGAAAAAATCATAACGGGGATTCTGTCTTTGAAACGCTAGGAGAATACTATTCGTTTTGTGTCCTTATTGGAGGAAAAGATTGTGAAGCTGCCCATTTTTTAATGGAGAAAATTGATGCGCAAGGGATGGATACAAAAGTCATTGCCGATCACTCACAAATGATGATGCTGCTTCATCCAATGATTTTTAATAAAGGAAAGGAGAAAAATGTCTAATAACCTGCTTGACCAATATTACAATGAAGCGGAATTTCACTTGATATTCTTAGATCGAAATTATGTTGCGACTACAACTAAAGTAGACAAAAAACAAATCAAAGACATACCATTTTTGTCTCAAATGAAAGTTAAACACATATCCATGGATGATCAGATTTTTTGGGAACATACCATCACACCAAAAGAATTGTTTGGAGTTAACATTAAAGAAATTTACTTAGCGGATAAACGTATGAAAAATGAAACACATATAACAAGACTCATTACCTTTATTAGAAAGTAACATTATGTCTTTTAAAAAATACAATTATAATGCTAAAAAACATCTTGACTTTGACGCAAAAATGAAAAGAAAAATGGCAATGGACAGGCCATCAATTGCATTTCAAAAGATATCAGTTATTATTATTGTCCTATTTATTCTTTCCGTAATCATAAAATTAAGCTGGAATCTAATCCATGGATAGAAATGTAATCAAAGATAGGCTGAATAAATTATCAGACTCCCCGCTGCGAGATATCGAACTCTCTTGGATCGAAATCATTCTAGAGAGAGCTGAAGGAAATCGAAGTAAGGCTGCTCATATTTTGAACATCAGCATGACGAAGATGCGAAGATACATCACAGATAGAAAAATTTGTACTTCTCGGTTAAAAAAAGCGGGTAGGCCAGAAAATGTAGATTGATTTGGCTATTGTGATGAGAGTTAACGAATCTGGCAATGGTTAGACATTGCCAGCTAACTTAAGTCTCTACAAATCGCTGTTTGGGCCTTTATTTTGAAATTGACTTTGCGAAGCATTCAATTCCCTGTTTTAGACCGAAAGATGATACCGCACCCATAATTCGAAGCACCAGTTCACCTATCTGCATCAATAAATCCATTTTTTCTTTCATATCCAAATCATCAAGCTCTACTTGGATTTTCTCAAAATCAATTGAGAATAATTCCAAAATGTCGCCACCCAAAATGTCAAGAAGTTTCTGCGTTTCTTCAATTCCCATAGTTTCAACCTCCTTTGTCATTTACATACCCTCTTTTTAAAATTTGGTCGATTAGTGCGGTATTGACGGCAATACTCTTCTCAAGTCTAATTATATTTTCGTTTATTCTCCGAATGCTTGCAACAAATGTCGTTTCAATTGTATCAACACGTTTGAAAAATATCTTTGAAATGCTTAGACCTGTAATTACAATTGTACTAACTGTTCCCATGAATTGAAATATCGGATTGCTTATGTCCACAAGATATCTCCTTAAATAATGAATATCGTCTGAATGATTCGGCTGCCTCCTCATGTGATACTTGCTTCGTCTGGGAAACCATATGATCCACTTTTGAATCGCGAACAAGAGCATGAAGGATATTATTTTCAATCAAAGCATCTGCGTAGATATTGTCTGAATACCAGAAAGATACCGCTTCACTCAGTCTGATAACATCAAATATCTCTCGCCTTGCAATGATGCACCATCCTGCTACTTCATGGCATATTCGATATCCTATCTCGATTTTCTCTGGGTTAGGAAACAAGTTCTCATGCCAATTATACATCGAATTCCATGGAGAGAATGATTTTATTTCAGGATATAATGAATTTGCTGCCATGATTTCCATCATGAAGTTTTTGTGAAATATTAAATCATTATTTGCTAAAATAACCCAATTTGAGGAGCATTTTTCAAGACCTTGGTTGAGAGCATGGTTGTAGTTAAATTCGTCACGGTCGTATGCAATTGTGATATCTTGACCCTTACACACGAAGTCGGGACCAGACTCAACTACAATGACATTGAATTTTATTCCTTGTTCCGATTGTCTCAAGCTTGAAATGCAATCTTCAAGAAGGAAATATATTGAACCAATAGTTCTAGATGGAATAACTACATCTACTGTTACCGGTGCGGTAGAACAATAGGATTGTTGTCTTTCGTTTGTATGTTGCACAATATTTAACATCATTCTTGAGTTCCAATTCATTATTTAATCTTCTATTCAAATTGACAATAAATACACCCTGCTGATGTCTCGGAGAATACCGCTGTATTAACATACACCCACGAATCAAGAGCGTTATTAGCAATGCCGACTATGTGGGTTTCTTCGTCATAATTCCTGTTTGAAACATAGATTTTACCGTCAAATGCAAATATATCTGATAAATAAAACGATCCCCAAGTCGCCATGTCAGGATCGTAAACTGTCCAGTTTGCACCGCCGTTATCTGTGTAGGCTATCCCAGAGTAATCACATATTGCAAAAACTCTACCCGTTGCCGAATTATAGGTGATTGATGATACTCCATTATTGGGAAGCCCCTGTGTAGTCGTTCTGTTTGTCCAATTCGCACCGTCATCTGTAGAGAATGAACACCCAGCGGGAGTCGCGGCTACCCACGATGTCCCTGCTTTAATAACTCTCCTGACATCATTACTTCCTAATCCTGCCGTAGTTTTTTTATTCGTCCAGTTTCCTCCTGAGTCCGTTGAATAATAAACTCCTGCATCTGTGGCTACCATAATGAAATCACCGTCAACCACAACATCTCTACAGTTTTTAGTTCCTAGCGGCACATTTTTAGACCAGCTACCAGTTCCCGTGGATGAAGTGAAAAGACCTGAGTTATTGCCGTCTGCCGCTAAATAATATGTTGACCCTGCATAAAAACAACGAGCATATGCAGAAGCATCTGTAAAAGATTCAGCCCAATTTGCTCCATTGTTTGAAGAATATTTTAAAGCTAAATATTGTGACTCGAATAGGATTAAAGATCCGTTGGCAAAAATTGACATTGCTTCCGATGTACCAGCATTTGGACCTATCGATGCCCAATTAGATCCATTGTCGGTACTTTTGTAAAGAACTCCTCCGTAGAAAGCAACATAGATAGCTGTCGTTTGAGCTACTGAGGTAGGCTTTTTTTGCATCCACATGTTATTGAACATAACGATCCTATTTCATATCAAGATTATAAACTCCCCACCAAGACCCTGCCGCTTTTGAGAGCGTAATAATGTCTACTGAATTCCATGCTGTTGTCAATGTTGGCGGAGTTCCTGCTGGCCATTCCACTGTTGTCGTCCATCCTGCTGTCGCTCCTGTCGCTCCCTTGAATAACAAGAGTAAAAATGCTCCCTGATCTTGAGTCACACTTAGTGTAAATGTTGTACTCGCATTCATGATAAATTTTTGAATCGTGCCGTTATCAAAATTTATCGTCGCCGTAGATCCGGTCCCCCCTGTAGTCGAGAGATACGTTGCTTGTGGTTCTATCCCCGTTGCTCCTGTGATCCCTGTTCCGGTTAGTCCTGTGGCACCCGTTTCTCCTGTGGCTCCCGTGATCCCTGTTCCGGTTATTCCTGTGGCACCTGTGGCTCCTGTAATTCCTACAGTATCCTCTGAATAATCATTAATCGACCATATCTCATTTCCAGAGTCAAAATTTAATTCGAGATAAGAATTAGACAAATATTTTTTATAAAGAGAACCCGTGATTAATTTCCATGGATTAGAATTATAATATAATTTTCCTTGTAAAATGTTGTTATATATATTTCCAATATTTCCTAAAAATGGCCTGTTCCACAAATTGACTATGGCACTACTTGACGCATAAGAAGTATCTGAGCTTCCTACTGCATTAAGACCAAAACCCAATGCACTAGTATATATAAATTTAAATTTATTCGTTCCATTAGCATCATTATTAGGAATAACTGATACACTAGCAATATTAATTGCTCTATTTGCTAATGCCTTTTCCCCACGTATTAACCAATCTATATGAGACTCATAAGAGCCATCATTTGAAATTGCAAAAGACTCCAATAAATACCAATCGTCAATATTTAAATTTGATGCTGCACTTGTAGGATTCCATGTCGAATCAGGATAAGTAAGATCTGTATTCGTTCCCATAATATGAGTCTGATTCCATGCATTGACAAAACATGTTAACCCAATAGAATGAACATAATCTACTTTAGCATTAAAAGCTGCTCTTCCATTTGTTCCTGTTGTGCCGTATTCATAACCGGCTTCATCCATGAAAATTCCATGAATCCCTAAAGAATCCCATTCATCAGCTTTTGCCAAAAAATCATTATATGATTGATTAACAGATATATAACCAAATTCTAAACAGCTTGGATTTAATACCCTTAGTCTAGCCAAAATCGTTTGTGTATTTGCAAAATCTGGGTGTCCTGAACTTTGGATTCCATTACCAAGAACTAGCATATTATATTTGGAAAAATCATTTGCTACTGATTCAGGGGAATAACCATTTGTAGGGTAATTAAAACTGCTTGGATATCCAAAATATATTAATAAGTTTTTCATTAAAACATTTGAAAATCCTGTAGTTCCTGTGGCTCCCGTTTCTCCTGTGGCTCCCGTGATCCCTGTTCCGGTTATTCCTGTGGCACCTGTGGCTCCTGTTCCGGTTAGTCCTGTGGCACCTGTGGCTCCTGTTGGACCTGTAACCCCCGTAGCTCCAGTATCTCCCGTTGGACCTATTGGCCCTGTCGCTCCTACAATCCCCACCACATTAAGCGTTGTCATCACTCGTGAAATATTTACTGATCCACCATAAACAAAGTGAAATTGTACTATGCCAGGAGTCCTATCAGATTTACCAAATACTCTGATAACGACTCGATCCGTAATTGCGATAGGGATATCTGATAGGATTATAAAATCTTTTTCATATAAAGTTACTGATGTCGCATTGATTTCATCGCTTATAAATGGGCCAGCAATTTCAGTTTCAACACCTAAATTAGATATTTTATAAACACGATAAACTGCATTTGTAGCACCTACCGCTGAATCAACATAATGATACATTTTGAATATCCAATGACCAGCACGAATAACAGCGGAATTTGGATACCCTAACACTGTCACATATGGATCGACTAGAACTTCTGCGGAAGCATTATTTCCTACCGTAACCACTTCATCGGCTTCGGCTGATCCAGATGGCGATCTTGATAAAACTTCGTATCCTGCGAGATCGTCTGATGAGTCATGGTTGAAATAGAGAACTTGTCCGCTTGTCTCGCCATCGGCGCCAGCCGCTCCGGTTGCACCTGTGGCTCCCGTTGCTCCTGTGGCTCCTGTGGCTCCTGTGATCCCTGTGGCTCCTGTGATCCCTGTGGCTCCTGTGATCCCCGTTGCTCCTGTGATCCCCGTTGCTCCTGTGATCCCCGTTGCTCCTGTGGCTCCCTTTTGACCAATGACATTTGGTGTCATAATATTTGATGCAGTAGGAGTATCTTCAAAATATAAACTAATTGTTATCGTATGTGATGAAACTTTTTTCCCATATAAACGAATGATCATTCTATCAGTTTCATTCATCGATACAGAATTAGACAAGGGAACCAATGTTTCATTTAATATCGCTGTTAGAGAATTAATTTCTGATGTTTCAAAATTATATATAGGGGTTTCATTACCTATAGAATCTCTCTTAAATGCCCTTCCTACAATAGTAGTTACACCATTCAAATCATCTACACTTGTATATAAATTATAGGTTCTTAGACCCTTAACAATCTGATTAGGTGGATCACCTTGTATCGTAGCAAATTGAGCTATCAAATATTCTTCATCTGAATTTATCATTACCGCCGTTGAGATTCTTGATGTTATATCATCTAGTTCTAAGCTTGAAAGTAAAAAATGATCTGTTAACCCAGATGGATCGGAATGAAAATAATACACTGATCCAATAGCATCTATACCGGTAGCACCTGTGGCACCCGTTGGACCGGTTACTCCGCTTGGACCTGTGGCACCTGTTTCTCCTGTGGCTCCCGTTGCTCCTGTTCCTGTTACACCAGTGGCACCGCTTGGACCTGTGGCACCTGTTTCTCCTGTGGCTCCCG
>Ga0105103_10000845_pt1 | contig 17301 bp, 11 predicted proteins | sample PPLLaktember2015_2_FD_79107 | JGI IMG/M metagenome (GOLD analysis project Ga0105103, IMG submission 79107) | Freshwater sediment microbial communities from Prairie Pothole Lake near Jamestown, North Dakota, USA - PPLs Lake P7 Core (6) Depth... | ecosystem: Environmental > Aquatic > Freshwater >...
CCCCAGGCATTCTTCATCATTCATCATTGGTATTAATAAGCTATACTTCAGTGAAGTTGATCCAAGACCTGAGCTCCAAACTATATAACCTTCTGGTAGGTCGTCAACATTTATTATTTCTTTATCCTTATAACAGGTACCAATATTACCTTCGCCGGGAATAAACTCCTGGTTTTTCATAATTGCAGTTGCAAAACAATAAGAAGCCTTATTTACAAGTACGATATTTTCAGGATCATCATCATTTACAATATATATGACGCCTGCATTTGTTTCTGTATACTTAACAAGTTCAGAAATTATGTTTTTTGATAATTCTTCCATATTTTCGCGGAAGGACGAAATTATCTCAGAAAACTTACTGATTCCGGTATGTAAATAATGAATCTCAAATTCTTTTAAGGTTTGTTCTTCTATGGCTTGTTTCTGTTTCTCAATTTTGTCCTTTTGCTTTTGTAGTTCCTGTTCTCCTTCTTCAAGTTTGCTTTGTAATAGTTCCTTTTCCCATTTTATACTTTCCATTCTTTTTTTGTAGAAGTAAAATATAACCAGGGAAATTAAAATAAAAGCAAAGATTCGAAACAACCAGGTATTCCACCAGGCTGGTTTAATACGTATTATAATGGTTTTTTCTTCCGGATTCCAGAGTCCATTGTTATTTGATCCTTTCACCCTAAATGTATATTTTCCAGGATCGAGATTTGTATAAGTTGCAGACCTTACATTATCTAGATTATTCCAATTGTTTTCGAAGCCCTCTAATATATAAGCATATTTGTTCTGCTCGGGTTGCGTGAAGTGCAGTGCAGCAAAATCGATAGTGAATACATTGTTTTTATATGAGAAAACAATCTCTTCCATTTCATTAATAGATTTTTCAAGAATTTTCTCATTATTGATTTCTTCACCAACCTCCACCGATTTGTTAAATAATTTTAAATCGGTTAAAACAATTTCCGGAACAAAAGGATTGGCTTTAATATCATCGGGGTAAAAGGCACTAATACCCTTTTTGCCACCAAAGAATATTCTCCCCTTAGAATTAATAAAAAAGGCATTTCGATAAAATTCGTCACCCTGAAGCCCATCGCTTTCGTGATAATTAGTAAAGGTGCTATCTTTTAAATTAAAAAAGGAGATTCCTTTAGATGTTGAAATCCATAAATTTTCGTTTTTATCTTCTACAATACCATATACCCCATTGTCTGCTAAGCCATCTTTAGATTTGTAGGATTTAAACTCTAAGCTTTTTGTTTCTTTAATTTTCTGAATTGAATTTAAGCTGTTAATAACCATATTTAGTCCACCTTGGGTTGCAATCCACATATTCCCTTTTATATCCTGGTAAAATGCTGAAATACTATTATTGCTAATACAAGTTGGGTTATCCTTATCGTACCTTAAATTAATAAATTCAGGATTTTCTTTGTTTTTCTGATCGTTGGTTAATATGCTAATTCCATTATTATTACCGCCAATCCAGAGATTGTTGTAACTATCTTCATAAATAGCGAATACTACATTGTCGCCCAGACTATTTGGATTATCAGCTTTTTCTTTATAAGAAGTAAATTCTTTTGTTTCATCGTTGAATTTATATAATCCGCTTCCCCAGGTTCCTCCCCATAATATTCCATCACTATCCTCGAACATTGAAAATGTCCATCCTCCAGCATTATATCGTTCAATAATTGGCTCTTTATTTGTGTTTGGATCTTCAGGTATTATCCGCGACAGGAAAACACTTCCTGCACCAACCCAAACATCGCCATTTTTTCGTTGTACAAGACAATTTACATTGTTGATTTTAATGGAGTTAATATTGTCTTCGTTATGTTGATAACGAATGACACGAAGGTTTTCTTTTTCATCAAAAACAAGTCGATTAACACCCCCATTGCCTGATATGCCTACCCATAACTCATTTTCAACAAGGCTATGTAGCGAGGATATAACATTGCCACTTAATGAATTTGGGTTATCGGGCAATGATTTATAATGGAGGAATTTTTTTCGATATAAATCATATTTACACAATCCCATATTTGTAGTACCTATCCATAAAACACCCGTTCTGTCGATAAAAATAGATTGTAATGTGTTTTCGCTGATCGAGTAATTATCGAATTCATTGTAAACAAAATGTTCTAAAAACCGGTTTTTTGGATCATATTTATATAAGCCATTAGATTCATTTGCCAGCCAAATCATGTTGTTATGATCGATAATAAGATAGTTGCGATAGTCAATTGGTATGGTAACCCCAAGATTTTCAATTATATCAAAAGTTAATTCGTGTTGATTAAATTTCAATTTTAATATTTGCTGGTTATTGGTAGTAATAAAGTTCCCCGCTTTATCTTCAATAATGGAGTTGTAGAAAAAAACGTTTGAAATAGTATCGCTTATTGGATAATATTGATGTGTTTCTCTGTCGAAAACAAATTTATCTTTTGCAAAAAGAAACAGGATATTGTTTTTGCTCTCGTGGAGATAAGCAAAATTAAGTTCTCCATTTGGATAAGGAAATTTTTGAAATGTAATTTTGCCTTTTTTTTCAACAAGTAGGTTGATGGAACTTTTTGTGCATATCCAGAAATCACCATTGCTATCTTGCATTATATGAGATACCTCATTGTTGTCTAAGCTATTCGGGTCATTGGGATTATGTCTGTAATTCTCAAATTTATTTTTTATTGGATCATACTTATCCAAACCAGAACCACCGGACACTGCAATCCATATATTTCCCTTAGTATCTTCATATAAAAATGATATTGTATTATTACTTAATCCATTCGGATTATCAGGATCGTGAAAAATATTTTTAAAACTGTAACCATCAAATTTACTCAATCCACTATGGGTAGCAATCCATAAAAACCCTTTTTTATCCTGTATAGTATAACGCACAGAACCTGATGAAAGTCCATCTTTTGGGGTTAATCTCTCGAACTTATGGCTAACATATTGAGAATAAGCACCCAAATTTAAAAACAGAAATAATGTACTGAATATTAGTGAATAAACTCTCTGCATCATTATTCAAAATTTAATATAAGAGATTTTTAAATTCATAACCAATTCTAATATAATAAATAAGAATGAAAGTGAAAGGATAATACTTTCGTTTTCTTTAATATTATCTATTACTAAAGTTTTGCATGTCCATTTTTTCCATGCAACTTAACAAAGAAATACATTGTAAATAGATAAGTTCCATTCATCCTTATATTTTGTTTTTGAATATGTATAAGAAATCCATCAAGTTAAAGCACCTGCCTTTTTTTCCAACATAAATTCTGTACCAAATGAATAAATATTAGCCTTTTGAGGTTTCAAAATATACCAACCGGGAACCAAATATCTGTAGGCATACCAATTGATGAATTTGATAAGAGTTGAATATATTGAACCATTTTATTATAGGACATTTTAAAAGAACTATTTTCGGATAGTTTATAGGATATCCCCAATCTTGGTTCAAAAGATGAAAAAGCATTGTATAGCTTATTTTTATTATGATAAAGGCTATCTGTAAAAGTTTCTGAATATTCTGAATAATTGTATGAATAACCCGGACCGATATGGGCAAAAAATGAAAATCTAAAACCTAATGATAGAGAAAAGTTATCTGTTAATTTTATTTCATCAGAAATATAACAACCTAATTCTAAAGCTTTTCTTTCTTCAAGTTTAACAATTTTTACATTTATTGAAGTATCATTGCTAATAGTTTGACCAGGAGAAAAAAAGTGATTCATTGCTTGTAAACCGTATTTTATATGATTCTTAGTAAGGAATAAATCATAATCAGCCTTTAATCCAATGTTTGTTATTTGTGATTTCCATGAAAAATTTCTCAATCCTTCATTAATTGAATATTTATAGTGATAATTACTATAGAGAAAAAGATTGTTTGAAAACAATCTATTGTTATATAGATGGTTCCACCTAATAGAATTTGCAAAATAGCTCCATTTAAGATTAGTCGCTCCATCGACTATAAACACTGAATAAATCATTATTGTATTATTTCCCTCATGTATTTCCTTAGTAATGTTAGGTCCATCCGACCAATAATATACTGTCTTTGCCTCCTTTTGCCCTTTCCATTCAACTACAAATTTAACGACATCTGCTCGCCTGTATCCGGGCCGATTGCTGGAAAATCATCTGAAGCAGGCCCCTCATTCACTTCAGGGTTTTTAAACCGTACTGGTTCAAGTTCCTCTATCTTCTTAATATCGAAGGTCGATAATCTTTTTCCTTTGGCTTTAAACCCTTTGACAGTAATAAATTGTTCGGCATCAATTTCCTCAGGGGCCCGTCCATGGTGTTTACCTCCAAATATAATTTTAAAGAGCGGATAATCATCTTCACTAATCAATACTAACCTACATTTCGAATCTTCCGACAAGTAGTTTTGTTCTTTTCCATACAGGTCGGCAACAAAGCGTTTCAGATAATAATATTTCTGAGATTCATCATAATACACTACTGTATATATTTTGTGTTCGTCGTGTTTCTTAATTAATGTTATACCTTCATCGAAATGGACTGATAGGTCGGGTTTATAAATGCAAAATATACCCGATTCATAAAAGACAATAATACGGTCTACTGACTGGAATTCGCCAACATAATTTCCGCGTGCTTCCATATTTAGCCTGTGGACTTCGGTATCGAACCATATTTTTTGTCCGCCCAAAGTAGAACCCATTTTTTCAGTTATTTCAATGCGATGTATTGCATATCGGGTTAATATATTGCCCATTGAGGCTTTTCCTTTAATTACCATCTGGCTGAAATCGAAATCGAGGTGCAGATTTCTTAACCGGGGCCGTGGCTTTAGCGTTATTTTAAGTATTTCGGCTTCGCCATTGGGGTTAACACTAAGGTGGAGTATTCTGGATCCTTTTGTACCTTTTGTAAGGTCGTATTCTTTATCGCGGGTAAGTCCTGTTATTGGGCATCTTTTGGCCATTATGGAGCCATTCATGCCATCGCGATAAACTACATTATAAATAGTGCGGTTATCGTTTTTACGGAATACTGCTGCATGCATAATGTCTTTGCCTACATAATTCTTATCGGCAATTTTTGATATAAGATATTTCCCATCAGCACGAATAACAATAATATCGTCGATGTCGGAGCAGTCGCACACGTATTCTTCCTTGCGTAAACCAAAACCAATAAAACCTTCTTCGCGGTTTATGTAAAGCTTTTCATTGGCTGCTACTACATGTGTTGCTTCAATAGTATCAAAACTGCGGATCTCAGTTTTTCTCTCACGGCCTTTTCCGTATTTTTTCTTAATTTGTTTATAATAATCAATGGTGAAAGGCACTATGTTGGCAATGTTGTTTTTCACCTCTTCCATTTCAACCTCTATCGACTTAATATGCTCATCGGCTTTGAAAGAACTGTATTTTGATATTCGTTTAATAGGTATGATAGACAAACGTTCAAAATCTTCAATAGTAACTTCCCTTCTCAGGTTTTTAATAAACGGTTTCAGGCTTTCACCAATGGTTGTAATAATCTCCTCTTCTGTTTTACAGGTTTTAATATATTCGTAGAGTTCATTCAATATGAATATTTTCTCCAGCGACGATGTATGCCATTCAGCTTCGAGCTCTGATAACCTTATTTCGAGTTCTTTCTTCAGCAGGTTAAGTGTATTATCGGCTGAGTGCTTTAATATATGTTATACAGGCAGAAAATATGGTTTATTGTTTTCAATAACACACGAGTTGGGTGAAATTGAAATTTCACAATCGCTGAAAGCATATAGGGCATCGATTGTTATATCGGGCGATACACCTGGTAATAAATGAATCAGTATTTCAACATTGCCTGCTGTATTATCGTCAATTTTCCTGATTTTTATTTTTCCTTTTTCATTGGCTTTTATGATCGAATCAATTATCGATGAGGTAGTTCGTCCAAAAGGTACTTCAGTAATAACAAGGGTTTTAGTATCGAGTTTTGAAATCTTCGCCCTTGTTTTTACAGCCCCACCACGCAAGCCATCGTTATATTTTGAAACATCTATCATTCCACCAGTTGGGAAATCGGGAAATAGCTCGAATGGTTTATTCTCGAAATAAGCGATGCAGGCATCAATTAATTCATTAAAATTATGGGGAAGAAGTTTAGATGCCAGTCCGACAGCAATACCTTCAACGCCTTGGGCAAGGAGCAAGGGAAATTTAACAGGAAGGGATACTGGTTCCTTGTTCCTTCCATCATATGAGAGTTTCCATTCGGTTGTTTTTGCATTAAATACCACATCGAGAGCGAATTTTGTGAGACGAGCCTCTATGTAACGTGGTGCCGCAGCATTGTCGCCGGTGAGAATATTTCCCCAGTTTCCCTGTGTATCGATTAGTAAGTCTTTTTGACCTAGTTGAACCAGAGCATCACCGATTGAGGCATCTCCATGTGGGTGAAACTGCATTGTATGGCCAATTACATTGGCTACTTTATTGTACCGGCCGTCATCTAGCCGGCGCATTGAATGCAAAATCCTTCTTTGTACGGGCTTTAAACCATCATCGATATGTGGCACAGCTCTTTCGAGGATCACATATGATGCATAGTCAAGAAACCAGTCCTGATATAAACCAGAAAGTTTTGTAACCTGTGAAGGTATGTAACTATCAGTCGAATCCTGGGTAGTCTCACTTTCTTCGCCGTCGATATTATCTTTTATTTCAAAATCATCCATGCTCATGTTCGCTTTCACTTTTTCATTTATACTTCAACCAGGTCTTCTTCGATTCTAAGGTTTTCAATAATAAACTCTTGTCGCTCAGGGGTGTTTTTTCCCATGTAAAAAGGGAGCAGATGGTTAATTGAATCTTCTTTCCTCATTGTAACAGGTTCAAGGCGCATTTCGGGCCCAATAAAATTTTTGAATTCATTGGGCGATATTTCTCCTAATCCTTTAAAACGTGTTATTTCAGGATTTGGCCCAAGTTTTTTTATTGCATTCATTTTTTCTTCTTCGCTGTAGCAATAAGAGGTGCTCTTTTTATTTCTCACCCTAAAAAGAGGGGTTTGCAGGATGTAAACATGGCCGCGCCTTACCAATTCAGGGAAGAACTGAAGAAAGAATGTCATTAACAGAAGACGTATATGCATTCCGTCGACATCGGCATCGGTAGCAATTACTACATTATGATACCGAAGGTTTTCAATATCATCTTCAATATTAAGAGCTGCCTGTAGTAGGTTAAACTCTTCATTCTCATAAACTATTTTCTTTGTTAGCCCAAAACAGTTAAGCGGTTTACCTCGCAGGCTAAATACCGCCTGGGTATTTACGTCTCTTGATTTCGTGATTGATCCGCTTGCAGAGTCCCCTTCAGTAATAAACATAGTCGATTCTAGTTTACGTTCTTCTTTCGAGTCGAGATGGATCCTGCAATCACGCAATTTACGGTTGTGAAGGCTGACCTTCTTTGCCCTTTCGCGCGCGAGCTTTTGAATTCCTGAAATAGCTTTACGTTCTTTTTCTGAGTCTACGATTTTATGTAAAATTATATCGGCAATATCAGAATGTTTGTGCAGATAATCGTCGAGATGTTTTTTTATAAAATCATTAATATATTTAACTACCGACGGACCCTGAGGGCCAATATCTTTTGATCCTAGTTTTGTTTTAGTTTGTGATTCAAATACAGGTTCTTCTATCTTTATGCTGACTGCTGCAATTATTGAAGCACGGATATCAGAAGGCTCAAAATTTTTATTATAAAATTCACGGATTGTTTTTACAATAGCTTCACGAAATGCCAGAAGGTGTGTTCCTCCCTGAGAGGTGTTCTGTCCGTTGGCAAAGGCGTAATAAGTCTCTCCGTATTGGTTGCCATGTGTAATAGCTACTTCAAGGTCGCCTTCTTTCAGGTGAATAACCGGGTACAATACATCTGTGCCAACATTTTCCTCGAGCAGATCGGGTAACCCGTTCTTTGATGAAAATTTGACACCGTTTAAGGTCATGGTCAGACCTGTATTCAGATAAGTATAGTTACGGACTAGCTGCTCAACATAATCATTCAGGTAATGGTAATGGCCGAATAATTGTGAATCGGGGATAAAAATAACGTGAGTCCCGTTAGCTTCAGCAGTATCCTGCTCATCAGTTTCTTCAATAAGGTTACCTTCGGAAAATATTACGGTTTTAACTTTTTTTTCACGAATACCGCTTATTTCAAACCTTGAAGAAAGGGCATTAACTGCTTTAATACCCACACCATTCAACCCTACTGATTTTTTAAAAACTGCGGAATCATATTTAGCGCCAGTGTTCATCTTTGAGGCAACATCTTTTACTTTACCCAATGGGATTCCCCGGCCATAATCGCGAACAGCGATAAAATTCTCATTGATATCGATTTTTATTTCTTTACCAAATCCCATCATAAATTCATCGATGGAATTATCGATTACTTCTTTAAGTAAGATGTAAATCCCATCGTCTTTTGACGACCCGTCACCCAATTTTCCTATGTACATTCCCGGACGTCGCCTAATGTGCTCTTTCCAGTCCAATGTACGGATTGCTTCTTCCGAATAATTTGCTACAGACATAATCAATGGATTTGCGACAAATATAAAGAATTTGATGACGGGACAGGAATTTGTTTTTCAACCCGAAATTAACAGATGAGTTGTTTAGATTGTTGAAATGTTTTAAAGTAAAAAAGCAATTTTTAGCAACTTGTTGGAATATAAATTTATAAAAGTGACTGATGTGATAATTTGCTAATGTGCTAATGTGTTAATGTGATAATTTAGGAATGAACAATTTTATAGTCAATTGACAGAATGGTGAATAGCAAATAGCGAAAGGTGAATAGTGTCATTTCCTTATAATATATAGGTATACAAAAAAAGCAGGAATTTTATTTCCTGCCCTTGAGTGTCAATCAATTAATAACTTAAAAATAAGCTTGTCTAAAATAGGAATTTATAACCAAATATCAGTGAGTTTACTTTCTGATTAATTTTTCAGAATAGCGGCATATGTAAGTGCAGCGCCCAAAAGAGCAGTGTCTTTTAATAAGCTGGTCATTGCCGTAATTGAGGTCCCGGCATCAAGTACTACCGGTAGATGAAGCCCTATTATGAAAATGAGTAAGAGCGCAGCCAGTAAAAAACATGCAAGCCTGGCTTTTACATTAATAATTATACTGATCCCGGCCAGGATTAATCCAAGTCCGGAAATATAAACCAAGCCTTCGGCCAGTGGCCAACCTTGCAACATCATATTAGCCATTGGGCGGGCTTTTATAAAATGCGATGCACCAAAAAAAATAAATGGGACTGCATATATAAACCGGCCTAAAGTTTCTAAGAATTTCATAATAGTCAGGGTTATGATTATAATACCAAATATAATTTATCTTCGAATATTAACCAAGGCATTTAGCAATTCAATATGGGGATAAATTACTTTACCCATTCAGCCACTTCGTCTTGCGATGGGTTTTTCAACCCCAGCTTATTTTTCTTATTAAACCCGCACAAATCCTGATGGAGTTTTGTGAACTTTTCAACTTTTTTGAGCGATGCCACTGTTTTATAGCCAAGTTTTTGCAGGGCCTCAACCCACTCAATTGGTATGCCTGCTTCGGCATATTTTTCAGGTTTATCTTGCTGTTCTGATTTTTCAGGTCGCATTTGTGGGAAGAACAATACATCCTGTATGCTGGGTTGATTTGTCATCATCATAGTCAGACGATCAATGCCTATTCCCATACCTGATGTTGGCGGCATACCATATTCCAGGGCTCTTACAAAATCGTAATCGATATACATGGCTTCATCATCGCCTTTTTCTGATAGTTTTAACTGATCCTGAAAGCGTTCTAACTGATCGATGGGGTCGTTTAATTCAGAATATGCATTACATAACTCTTTCCCATTGACAATCAGCTCGAATCGTTCTGTAAGTTCCGGGTTATCGCGATGCTTTTTACACAAAGGTGACATTTCAACCGGGTAATCTTTAATAAAGGTTGGCTGAATGAGATGTTCCTCTACCTTGGCCCCGAAAATTTCATCAATTAGTTTTCCTGTACCCATGCTTTCATCAACCTCAATATGAAGGTCTTTGCATATTTTCCTTAGTTCTTCTTCATTCTTGCCTGAAATATCGATGCCAGTGTATTTTTCAATGGCACCAATCATGGTCAGGGTTTCATATTTACCAAAATCAATAATATTTTCACCTACCGGTACTTTGGTTGTCCCATGAAGGTCAGTAGAGATTTTCTTCAGCAGCTCGGCTGTAAAATTCATCATCCAGTTATAATCTTTGTAAGCCACATATATCTCCATAACTGTGAATTCAGGATTATGGGTGCGGTCCATGCCTTCATTTCTAAAGTCCTTGGCAAATTCATAGACTCCTTCGAAACCGCCAACAATTAAACGTTTCAAATAAAGTTCATTGGCAACCCTTAAGTATAGCGGGATATCAAGTGAGTTATGGTGTGTAGTAAACGGACGGGCAGCTGCTCCGCCAGGTATAGCTTGTAAAACAGGGGTTTCAACTTCGAGATATCCTTTTGAATTAAAAAATTCACGCATTGTGGAGTAAATTTTAGTACGCATTTTAAATGTTTCACGCACTTTCGGATTTACTACCAGGTCGACATACCTCTGACGATAGCGGAATTCCGGATCTGTTACTTCATCGTATAAAACCCCGTCTTTTTCTTTTACTATAGGCAAAGGTTTAAGCGATTTGGCAAGAAGTATAAGTTCTTTTACATGGATTGAAATTTCGCCCATCTGGGTAACAAAAACAAAGCCTTTGACACCAATAAAATCGCCAAAATCCATAAATTTTTTAAAAAGAATATTGTAGGATGTATTTTCAGAATCTGTCGAAATATCATCACGCGTAATATACAGTTGTATCCGCCCTTTTTCATCCTGTAACTCAGCAAACGAAGCTTTTCCCATGATCCTGCGGTTCATAAGCCGACCAGCAATTGATACATTTTGGAAATTGTTTTCAGTAGCGTTGTAATTTTCTTTTATTTCAATGGTATTTGTGTTTACATCGAATAATTGTGCAGGATAAGGGTCGATCCCAAGGTTGCGTATTTCTGTAAGTGATTGTCTGCGGAGTTGTTCCTGTTCACTAAGTTCAAAATGGCTCATATTATTATCTTAAAATTTTGATACAAAGATAAAAATTAACATTTAAGGTTAAATTGTTATTTGTATTGAACATAAACCCGACATAGAAAATATTGGTGTACATGATTGAGGGACACCTTATATTCACTTGGTCGCAAGATTAATTCATAAACTTTATGGATTAATAGAGTTAAGAAGAATGGATTATTAGGTTAATTTTGCATAGAATTAATAAAAATCATGGACCCCGAAATTATAAGAAAGCCGCGGTTACCGCATTGGATGAAGGTTCCCTTGCCTTATGGGGAAGATTATTCCAGGGTTAAGAATCTTGTGTTTAAACAGAAACTAAACACTATTTGTGTGAGCGGAAATTGTCCGAATAAAGGTGAATGCTGGAGTGCAGGTACGGCAACATTTATGGTACTTGGTGAAAAATGTACCCGTAATTGTAAATTCTGCCAGGTTTTTACTATGAAGCCTGACCCGATTGATATTCAAGAACCTCAACGATTAGCTGAAACTATAAAGGAACTAGGTTTGAAGCATGTTGTGCTTACATCGGTTTGCCGCGATGATTTACCTGATGGAGGGGCATCTTTCTGGGCTACGACTATTAATACTGTAAAAGAGCTGAACCCCGAAATAACAATGGAAACACTAATTCCTGATTTCAAAGGTAGTAATGGATCTTTAAATATGGTTATTCATGCCCGGCCAGAAGTTATTTCGCACAATATTGAAACTGTAAAACGTTTAACACCTTCGATACGAAGTATGGCACATTATGATACCAGCGTTGAATTACTATCAAGAGTTGCAAAGTCAGGTATAGTAGCAAAATCAGGCTTAATGCTTGGACTTGGTGAAACAATTGATGAGGTGGAAGGGGCAATGGATGATTTGATAAAAACAGGGGTGAAAGTTTTTACAATTGGTCAATATCTTCAACCTTCACCAAAGCATTGGCCTGTAAAAGAATACATACATCCTGAAATATTTGAAGAACTAAAAATAAAAGGTTTGAAAAAAGGCTTTAGTTACGTCGAAAGCGGGCCGCAAGTCCGGTCATCATATCATGCCGAATTACATATTAAAGCTTAATTTATGCTGCTCTCAATAAAATATATCGATCTTGGTTTAAAGGAATATAAAGAAGCATGGGAATTCCAGGAACAAATCCATGCGTCTTTGAAAAATGAAAAGGAAAATAATAGTCCCAAACCCTATGCAGGTTCTCTGATATTTTGTGAACATCCTCATGTATTCACCATTGGTAAAAGTGGTCAGGTAAATAATCTTTTGGTTAACAATGAATATCTGAAAAGGATCAATGCTTCTTATTATAAAAGTAACCGCGGAGGCGATATAACCTACCATGGCCCAGGACAAATTGTTGGATATCCGGTTTTTGATCTTGAAAAGCTTAAAATTGGAGTGAGAGAATACATTCATCGTTTGGAAGAAGCAATAATAAGAACCTTGGCTGAGTATAAGATAGAAGCAACACGACTCATTGATGCAACAGGTGTATGGCTTGATATCGGAACTCCTAAGGCTAGAAAAATATGCGCTATTGGCGTTAGGGTAAGCAGGGCTATTACCATGCATGGTTTTGCGTTGAATGTAAACACAGATTTAAATTATTTTTCATACATCAACCCATGTGGTTTTATTAATAAAGGTGTCACATCGATGGAGAAAGAACTTAAGCAAAAACCAGATTTTGATGAGGTTAAGGAGATAGTTAAAAAAAATATTATGTCAGTATTTGCACTGCAAATAAATTGATTTGCAATTTGTATGCTGCTGTGATGCTTATTATTACTATATTTCAGTGGAATTAACATTTTGTATTTTCTATGGTTGTTTTATTACCTTTGTATTTCTCATCGATGATGATTTAAGAAAGAACATGGAAAAATACTGGAAGATAAAAGAAGGCGGTAACAGAGGTCTTATTGAAAAGTTTGTCAGCGAGCTTAACATAAACCATGTTCTTGCAAATTTACTTGTACAACGTAAGATTACAACATACGATGAGGCCAAAGCTTATTTTCGGCCAAGCTTCGATGATTTGCATGATCCTTTCCTGATGAAAGATATGGATAAAGCTATTGATAGGCTTGAAAGAGCTTTTGCAAATCAGGAGAAGATATTAATATACGGCGATTATGATGTTGATGGGACTACTTCGGTAGCAATGGTTTATAGTTTTTTGAGAGGAATCTATCACAATATTGATTATTATATTCCTGACAGGTATTCTGAAGGCTATGGAGTTTCATATAAGGCAATTGATTATGCCACAGAGCATGGTATTTCCTTGGTAATTGCACTCGATTGCGGTATTAAAGCAGTTGAAAAAATAAATTATGCTATAAAAAAAGAAGTTGATTTTATTATTTGCGACCACCATACACCAGGGGAAACATTACCTGGTGCTATAGCAGTTTTGGACCCTAAAAGGGCCGATTGTCCATACCCTTTTAAAGAACTTTCGGGCTGTGGCGTCGGATTTAAACTCCTTCAAGCATTAACAATACGTAAGAGTATTGATTTTGAGGAACTGATAAAATATATTGACTTGTTGGCGGTGAGTATTGCTTCAGATATAGTATCAATTACAGGTGAAAACAGAGTGCTTACTTATTTTGGGTTGAAGAAACTTGAAGAAAATCCTTGTACAGGATTAAGAGCTATAAAGTTTACAGCCGGAATTGAAGACAAACCGCTAACGGTTGAAGATATTGTTTTTAAAATTGGGCCAAGGATAAATGCTGCTGGCCGCATGGAATCGGGCAAACAAGCTGTTGATTTGCTCATATCCACTAATCCCGAAGAAGCAATGTTGCTTTGCGATAAAGTAAATGTACATAACCAGATGCGGAGGAATATTGATAAAAATATTACTGAAGAAGCATTTAAAGAGCTAACCCAGAGTGGGGCACAGTTTAAATATTCAACAGTTTTATTCAATCCTAACTGGCATAAGGGGGTAGTCGGAATTGTTGCATCCAGGCTAATTGAAACTTTTTATCGGCCTACAATAATTTTAACCGAGTCGAACGGGTTTGCTACCGGATCGGCAAGGAGCGTGGATGGGTTCGATCTTTATGAGGCTATAAATGGATGCAGCGATTTACTCGAAAGTTTTGGTGGGCATATGTACGCTGCAGGCCTTACTTTAAAACGCGAAAATGTCCAAAAACTTAAAGACAGATTTGAAAAAATTGTACGCGAGAAAATAACTCCCGAACAACTTGTTCCGCAAATTGAGATTGATGCTGAGCTGAATTTTTCAGAAATAACCCCTAAATTTTACCGTATACTCAAGCAATTTGAACCCTTTGGGCCTGGGAATATGAACCCTGTATTCTTTGCTGAAAATGTTGCCGACAATGGACAGGGAAGAAAAGTGGGCACAGGGGGCGATCACTTAAAACTAAACCTTATCCAGGAAGATAACCCATTTGAAGATATCCCTGCCATTGCTTTTAATCAGGGTAAAAAATTCGATAAAATAACAGGGGGCAATACCTTCGACATTGCTTATTCACTCACTGAAAATCATTTTCGGGGCACTACCAACCTGCAATTGAATATAAAAGATATTAAGACTGACAGCTAATTCATTTTGGTTTTCGTGAATAAACGATAGTAATTATAGCTTTGGAGCATAAATTTTGAAATTCCCACTTACGTGCAACATTCCTAAAAAGTAGAGCAAGCCATCGTAATACCTATAGTAACCTGACGGGATGCTGGTATTCCAAAACTCATCAATAAATATAGAAGCCCGTGACGAATTACAGGCAGATAGACTTGCTACTGCATTCATAGCGATAAGTCCGGTAGAATGATCTGATTCTATTGGTGTCCCATCAACTTTATAAAGGCTTCCGTGCGTTTTAACGCCTTCTTTTGCAAAAAATGTTTGTAACCTGTCGCAAGCCTCCAATTGCCATGGGTCAACAGCAAACCACGCATAATCAACAGCTATATTACTAATGGTCCTCCATGCATCGTAACGAAAATCAATGTGTTCGTCATTACAACAAAAACCTGTGTCGTATGTGCCATTGAAGTTTGAATAATCAGGATTTAATCCGGTACGAGGGTGTACAACCTTTCTAAAAAATGCTCTTGAAGTATCGGCATATTCAGAAAGCAATTCTTTATCCTTTTTTGACCATAGTGACCATAATGAATAGAAAGCAGGCAAATGATAAGAAGGATCAGTAAAACCAGCGTATTTCCCTTCAGGGACAAATACTATTTGTTTATATATCGGATCGAACATAGGAGTAGCAAGGTCGATATATTCATGGTGGATCATGTCATTTAAAATTGTTTGTGCCCATGCTTTGTAATTATAAATACCCTCGCCATCACCCCATCGGCCCGAAGCCATATAAAGAGATGTTACAATCCATTCTTCACCATCCGAAGCCGGGTTGAGGTGTATTTTTGTCCCATCTCGTTTACAATGCCATGCAAAATAGCCCTTCCAGGTACCAGCATAATTGTACATATATTTTAATGTCCACTTCCATAATGCATCAAATTCATTTTTCTTATCCATTTGAAGGGCAATCATTAATCCGTATGACATGCCTTCGCTACGAACATCATTATTTGATAAGTCAAACATATAGGCCATACCTGAATCAACAGGGTAATAAATCCGCTCAGTTGAGTCGTTACCATAGAATAATTGATCCCATGCTGCTTCTAATCTTGTGTTAATCTCCTCATTATTGTATCCGCGCTCAGTAAATAAGTTTCGATATATGCCAGTATAAAAGGCCCCATTCTTTGGAGGTTGGTTAATTTCACGACAAAATGCTTCTAATGGCATCAATAGCAATAAAGATAAAATGAGGTAATACTTTAATTGAGACTTTATTCTTTTCGAAAACATTGGTATTGATTTAAAAATGAAAATACAGTTAAATTAATATATGATATTAAATGAATTAAAAACGTGGTGAGCTTTAATTATCGGTACAAGTGGATGAACCCTTTTTTATTATATCTTCCCAGATAATCGCCTTGAGTAGCTTCGAGGATATAGAAATATACGCCTGTATTTAAATCGTAGCCTGAACTTGATTTTCCGTCCCAGTTAATAATTGGTGCCTCTTGCTGAAACAATACCATACCATTTCGGTTGAATAACTTGAATGACAATACAATACTAATATCCTGAGGATCGATTATAAAAAACTTATGTACTTCAGGAACAAAAACATTTGGGATAGGTGTAATTTCACCAGCTAAAGTTAAAGCTCTTTCATAACTTGATGCACATCCATAATTATCGGTTACCTGTAAGTTTATCCTATATATACCTGTGTCGAAAGCAAAAGAACCAACTGCCAGCGATGGATTTGAATAATCTACAATATGTGTTTCTGTATTCATTATCCCGTTTTCAGTATTAGTGTATTGCCAAGTGTATGAATATGTTGCATTATGATCAATAATTTGAGAAGTTGGCAAAAAGCGATAGGTAAAGGTACCGGAAGATGCGTCAAGTAATTCCGTTTCAAAAAATGCATTTACTGTTGGGTGGACCGTAATGTAATTATTTTTAACCACTGCGTTTCCCGTTTGATTGTTAATAATCATCACAACAGTATATTGCCCCATCTGGGTATAATTTACTGTATCCGGATTAAGTGATACAATGGTGTCGCCATAGCCGAAATGCCATTTAATACTGCTGATTGTAGCAGGATTTACACTGTCAAAATCGGGAGTGAACTTAACTCTCATTACAGTACAACCTTCAGTCTGATTTGCTGAAAAATCAACCTGTGCTTGAATATTTGCAATAATCAGCAAGCTAATTAAGTATATCTTTAAAATGAAATTAACCCTCATGACAAAATCATTAACGTAAATATAATGATTATCTATGGCTTGCTATTGAATATTTTTAGTCAACTTTTTAACAACTTTAAAATTATATAAAAATTCTTTTGAAAACACACGCAGTACAGTATATACAGGTATTGCCAGGATCATTCCTAATACACCTGCCAGAGAGCCTGCAATTAAGATTACTATGAATATTTCGAGAGGATGGGCATGCACGCTGTTGGAGAAAATAAAGGGTTGAAATAGAAA
>Ga0105103_10000846_pt1 | contig 17298 bp, 18 predicted proteins | sample PPLLaktember2015_2_FD_79107 | JGI IMG/M metagenome (GOLD analysis project Ga0105103, IMG submission 79107) | Freshwater sediment microbial communities from Prairie Pothole Lake near Jamestown, North Dakota, USA - PPLs Lake P7 Core (6) Depth... | ecosystem: Environmental > Aquatic > Freshwater >...
CAAGGGCATCATGGAGGGAACCGGCAAGCCGGAATATGGAACGTGCGTGGATATTGTCACGCAGGCGGCGATCAAGAAGATGATGGTGCCGGGCTTAATCCCCGTGATCTCCCCGATTCTGGTTGGTGTGATTCTTGGTCCGCAAGCGTTGGGCGGCATGCTGGTCGGCAGTATCGTGACCGGGTTGTTCGTGGCGATCTCGATGACGAGCGGCGGCGGCGCCTGGGACAATGCCAAGAAGTATATTGAAGAGCAGGGCCTGAAGGGCAGCGATACTCACAAAGCCGCCGTGACCGGCGATACAGTCGGAGATCCCTATAAGGACACGGCTGGGCCGGCGATCAATCCGATGATCAAAGTCATCAATATCGTGGCGTTGCTCATTGTGTCTCTCATTGTGAAATAGCGTCGTTCGTGAAGCGTGAAGCGTATCTCGAAGGGGAGGCGGATTTCGTCTGCGAACGACGAGAGACGAGCGACGCTTCACGGTATTGAGGCTTGTCTTGACGGCTGAAATAACCCTGGGGTAAGGTGATCGCAAGGGATCACGCGCCGCGCTGGTCCACGAGAGTTTCCCAGAACTACGGGAGGTGCTCGGATGGAAAAACAGGAGCGCAAACAGGAGCCGAAACGCGAACCTCAATCGAAGGACGAGGTGAAGGCGAATCCGAAGGTCGTTGAGACCGGGAAGAAGCTCACGGAAGATATCGACAAGCTCGTCGATGAGATCGACGAGGTCCTCGAAAAGAACGCTGAAGAGTTCGTCAAAAACTACGTGCAAAAAGGGGGGGAATAGCGAACGACGGTTCGCATTCCCCCTTCTTCATTTCCCTCACTCCGCTGGTCTCATTGCCCTCTCTGTCCGGTACATGATCCGCCTCCGATCTTCTCGGTGTCGACCGTTTTCGCATGGTTTGACAAAGGGATGGTGAGCATTTACCATCCGCGGTATCCGACCCGTTGCCCCTATTCGCCTGTAGCCCGTACCGAGGCATGGATGACGTCTAAGCTCTGGGTGTTTCGTGATATCGATCCCGACCGGCGGGCGACACTGGCCCGGGCCTTGTCGATCTCGCCTGCAACCGCGGCCCTGTTGTTGGCGCGCGGCGTCACCACGCCTGATGAGGCCATCGCCTGGATGACTCCGCTCCATGCGCACGATCCTTTTTTGATTCCTGATATCGAAGCCGCCATCGATCGATTGCACTATGCCGTGCAACATGGAGAGCGGGTTTGTTTCTACGGCGACTATGACGTCGATGGAATGTCGGCCACCAGCATTTACTATTCGTTTTTCCGCGGACTCGGGGCTAACGCGCAGGCCTATGTGCCTCACCGGGTTCGGGAAGGATACGGGTTGAATGAAGGCGCGGTGCGGACGCTGGCGGCAGAGGGGGTGAAGCTGCTGGTCACTTCGGATTGCGGGACTACGTCACATCATGAAATTGCTGTCGCCAATCAGCTCGGCATGGACGTCATTGTCACAGACCATCATCAAACCGATGAGCAGATGCCGCCGGCGTTGGCGGTCATGAATCCGCATCGGCGGGAGGCGCGCTATCCGTTCCGCGGGCTCTGTTCCGGCGGGTTGGCCTACAAGGTGGCCGACGCCTATCGGCAGCGCTATGTCCAGGGAACGGTGGCGCTCGACTCGCTGCTGGATCTGGTGGCCTTATCGACGATCGCTGACGTGGTGCCGTTGCAGGATGAGAATCGGGGATTTGTCCAGGAGGGCTTGCGACAACTGTCGCGCGGGGCTCGCTGCGGGATTCGCGCGTTGAAACAGGTTGCTGGAGTGACGCGTGAGTGCACTTCGGAAACGGTAGGATTCAAGCTCGGGCCCCGGCTGAACGCGGCAGGGCGGTTGGACCATGCGATCAAAGGCGTGCAGCTTCTTACGACCGAGTCCGAATCGGAGGCGATGCAGCTCGCACAGGAGCTTGAACAGCTCAATCGTCGCCGTCAGGATCTGGAAGCGGAGATCATGCGGGAGGCGGTCGCGGCGCTCGGGGATGGCGAGGTGCCGCCGGCGATTGTCCTGGCTTTCCGTGGCTGGCATCTCGGCGTGGTCGGCATTGTAGCGGCGCGGTTGATGGAGCGATACCATCGCCCGGCGATTGTGATGGCCATCAATGAGCAGGGATTCGGTAAAGGATCGGCCAGAACGATCCCGGGATTCGACCTGTATCAAGCCTTGGCCTCGTGCAAAGACCTGCTCGTAGCGTTCGGCGGGCATCCCAGTGCGGCCGGGCTGACGATTCAAGAATCCCGCTTGCCGGAGTTCCAGGCACGGTTCGCGGCAGTGGCCGGAGCCTGGTCCTCGACGGGAAATGCGGTCCCTACGTTGCATCTCGACTCTGAAGTGTCGTTGACTGAAGTGAACATGCGTCTCATCCAGGAAATCGGCTCGCTGCATCCCTTCGGCGCCGGAAATCCCGAACCGATGTTTGCGGTGAAGGGCCTGGCGATCATGGAAGCGCGGGTCGTCGGCGAGAAACATTTGAAGATGACGGTCCGCCAGGGGCGGTCGCTGCCGTTCGACAGTATCGGGTTCGGGATGAAATCGCTCTCGGAGCAGGGTTTGACGCTCAACCAGCCGGTGGATCTGGCCTTCACGCCGGAGATCAATCACTGGAACGGGTACGACCGCATTCAATTGCGCATCCGGGATATGCGCGCGACGGCTAGGGAGTAACGCGTCGATGGTCTACGAAACCGTCACCGGTATTGATCAGCTCCTTGACCGGGTGCGGAGCTATCAGCCGGAGGCTGACCTCAGCCTGGTGCGCAAGGCCTATGACTTTTCTGCGAAAGCGCATGAGGGGCAAACGCGCCGTTCCGGCGAGCCCTACGTGCAGCATCCCGTCGCGGTGGCCGGCGTGCTGACCATGCTCAAAACGGATGTGGCGGCGGTGGTAGCGGGACTGTTGCACGACACCTTGGAAGACACGGTAGCGACGCCGGCCGAGCTGGAGCGCGAGTTCGGGAAAGAGGTGGTCCATCTCGTCGACGGAGTGACGAAGATCGGCAAGATCACTTTCCGGAGCTATGAAGAGAAGCAGGCGGAGAATTTCCGCAAGATGGTGCTGTCGATGGCGGACGATATTCGCGTCGTCATCATCAAGCTGGCGGATCGCCTCCACAATATGCGGACATTGGAACATTTGAGCGAGGCGAAGCGCCAGGAAATTGCCCAGGAAACGCTGGAGATTTACGCCCCGCTCGCGAACCGGATCGGGATCGGATGGGTGAAGAACGAGCTGGAGGACTTGTGCCTCAAGCATCTCAAGCCCGATGTGTACGAAATGCTGCGGGTGCGCGTCGCAAAGCGCGATGAAGACCGGGAGCAGTACATTCAGGAAGTGCGCGATCTGGTCGAGAAGGCATTGGCCGACGTCGGGTTGCAGGGGACGGTGTACGGGCGTCCGAAGCACCTGTACGGCATTTACCAGAAGATGAACAAGCAGGATATTTCCTTTGAGGAGGTCTATGACCTCACGGCCTTACGGATCATCACCGATACGAAGATGAACTGCTACGCCCTGCTCGGGGTGATCCATTCGCTCTGGCGACCGCTTCCCGGCCGGTTCAAGGACTACATCGCGATTCCCAAATCCAACCTGTATCAATCCCTGCACACGACGGTGGTCGGCCCGAAGGGCGAGCACGTCGAATTCCAGATTCGAACCGACGAAATGCATCGCGTAGCCGAATACGGGATTGCGGCGCATTGGAAATATAAGGAGCAGGGCAAGGTTGCTGAGAAGGATAACAAGGCGTTCGGGTGGTTACGGCAGTTCGTCGAGTGGCACACCGATTTGCCGGACAATCGTCAGTTCATGGATTCCGTCAAGCTTGAGTTGTTTCACGATGTGGTCTACGTGTTTACGCCCAAGGGGATCGTGAAGGAACTGCCGAAGGGATCCACACCGGTCGACTTCGCCTATGCCATTCATACGGAGGTCGGCGATCATTGTGTCGGGGCCAAGGTCAACGGCAAGATTGTGCCCTTAAAGCATCAGGTGACGAGCGGGGATACGGTTGAAATTCTCACGTCGCCGAACCAGACGCCGCATAAAGATTGGCTCAAGTTCGTGCGGACCTCCCGCGCCAAAACGAAAATCAAACATTGGGTCAAAGCCGAAGAACAAACGCGCAGCATCGACATCGGGCGGCATCTGTTGGAGTCGGAGTTGCGGCGCCACGCATTCGCGCCGGCCCAGATGCTACGGTCGGAGCAATTGCTGGAGGTCGCGCGTCAGCTCGGGCATGACACGCTCGACGAACTGATGGCGGCGGTGGGATTCGGTCATCTTGCAACGGCAGAGGTGATCGCGAAGCTGGTGGCGCCGTCGCCGGGAACCGCTGTGCCGGTCGCGGAGCCGGTTTCGACGCCGAAGACCCCGGTCGGCAAATCCGATGACAAAGGCGTACAGGTCAAAGGCGCGCGCGATCTCTTGATGCAGCTCTCCCGTTGCTGTAATCCGGTGCCGGGGGATCGGATTCTCGGCTACATTACCCGCGGGCGCGGGTTGACGATCCACTCGGTGGATTGCCCTAACCTGGAAGCGCTGGATTACGATCGTGAACGGCTGGTCGAAGTGGAATGGGATACGGCGACGCCGGGATTGCATCCGGTGAAAGTGTCGGTAATGGCGGTCGACAAGACCGGGGTGTTGGCGAATGTGTCTTCCGCGATTGCGGAATGTCAGGCGAATATCAGCCGGGCGGAAATCGCGACGCGCGAGGACCGGAAGGCGGTGTTGGATTTCGTGGTCGAAGTCAATGACACGCAGCACATCAATCATGTGCTGAAGGCGATTGAACGGGTCGACGGGGTGATCTCGGCGCGGCGTATTCGGGCGTGGCAGGAAAAATAACGGCCGGTTAGCCGGCAGGTCTTACGGATTCGCAAACTGCAGTTTTGTACCCTTCTCGATCTTCAATCCATCCACGGTTCCGGCGGCAATCTCCAGTACGTACATCGCCCCGTCATTCGGGCGGTACTGGGGGCAGGAATCATCCGTTCTGGTGCAAATCGGCACGTTCCGTTCGATGTGGATCACGCGTTTTTTATCATCCATCCAAATCAGATCAAGCGCGATCAGGGTGTTTTTCATCCAGAAGGTCCATTCCTGGGCCTGGTCGAAGAAGAACATCATGCCATGGTCTTTCTTGAGGTGATCGCGGTACATCAATCCGGCGGCGCGCTTCTGTGGGGTGTCGGCGATTTCTGCTTGAATGACGGTCCCGGAAGGGGTCTTCACGGCAATCAGCCGCGTGGCCGTGTTGCCGGGAGGAGGCGCGGCTTCTCCGCTGGACGGGCCGGCCAGGCTGAGCACAATGAATGCAATCAGGATCACGCGAATGAACATGGAGGCATGGTACTGGTCGGCATGGTGGCAGTCAAGGTATGGCCATCGCGCGATGGCCTGAAGCTGTGTCGGCGTGCGGGCAGGGGTTGGCCGTCTTGCAATCCCGAGGAGACCTGTGAGATCCTCGGACATCTCAGTCAGGAGGTCCGTATGAAGGAAGTTCGCAAGGTCCATTACGTCAAGGGCGTATTTGTGTGTCCGAGCTGCCGCCAGTCGTATGTCCAGGAGAAATGGATTGAAGCCTGGCGAGTGCGTTGCCATCGCTGCGAGTATCGTGGAGCCCTCACGGATGTGTCCGTTGAAGAGCGGATGGAAGAGGAAACGTTTCGCCGGTGATCCGGTTTCCATCTCTTGTCGGGCATGAGGGCCATGGTCAAACCACAGGTCCTGTGCCCACCGCAATTTCCACTCCTTTCTTGCCTATTGCTGTAGGCGTCTGTCTTCTTATTTGCATCGCCATTTTCGTGGGTAGTCCGGCCTCTGCAGATGAGTCCGTTCCCCTCTCCGTCAAAGTTCTGGTCGCCTATCATTCGCTCTCAGGCAATACCGAACGAATGGCCGAGGCGGTGGTCGAAGGAGCGAAGAGCGTTCCGGGGACCATTGTCTTAATGAAGCGAGTCGGGCAGGTCACGGCGGATGATTTGTTTTCATCGGATGCGGTCGTCGTCGGCTCCCCGGTCTACTGGTCCAATATGTCGGGCGAGGTGAAAACCTTCTTCGACAATTGGCAGTTCAAGTTCGGGGTCTTTCCAGAGTTTAAGATGAAAAATAAGGTCGGGGCAGCCTTTGCCACAGGGGGGCAGATCTCGAGCGGCAAAGAAGTGACGATGCTGACTATTCTGGCGGCGATGCTCGGGAATCAAATGATCGTGGTGAGTGGCGGCGGTGCCTTTGGCGCTTCTGCGACCACGGAAGGCGATAGTCCGGGCATCGACAACAAAGAGTTGGCCGACGCCAGAGCCTTGGGCCAACGGGTCGCTGAAGTCGCTGCACTCATCCACTCAGCTCCCACCCGCTGAATCATTTTCGACAATCTGAAGCTTCCCGAATGGCCGGACAGTCAGCGAGGGACCGGAAGGTTGTCTTGATCGCCTGTCGCGTTTCCGAGAGGGAGCGTGGTTCGCTGTGAGTTGATATCGGGAAGCGGGCTATCAGCCGGTTGCACGGGGGCAGGAGGTCGCTGATCCCTGAGTCGCAATCTCGACGAGCTCGCCAATATTCTTTGCACAACGCCCGCAGCAGCCGCTTTCCTTGAGTTTGAACTTGGCTTTGAGGGCGCAGGGAGTCACGTGGCCGGTCCGGCCGGCTTCACGGACATCCGATTCAGTAATCCCGTTGCATAAGCACACGTACATGGGAACCTCCATGAACGATTATGAGAAGCATTATCAGTATGCCAGCATGCGGGGATTCTGTCAAGCCTCTTCCGATAAGCCAGGGGGATGGGTTTTTGATGTTCTGAAACGGCGGAGCATCAGGAAAGGGTCGCTTCCAGCTGGACGACCATTTCGCGGATCGTGTCGAATCCTGATTGCCAGAAAGCTTCAGCCGTCATATCGACGCCGACCTTGGCAAGGATATCCCGAGGTGCCTCAGAACCGCCTGTCGCCAGGAGTTCCAGGTACTTGGGGACGAAGGCTGCACCCTGTTCCTTGTACATGCGGTACAAGGCCAGGACGAGCAGATTGCCGAAGCTGTAGGCATAGCAATAGAACGGGCTGGCGTAGATGTGGGGGATACTCAGCCATTCCCACTGAAACTCATCTGGCACTTTGACCGCTTTGCCGAACTGCTGGCGGATTTCGCCCAAATAGGCCTTCGCCAGCTGGTCACCCGTCGCGCCTTCTCCCACCATCTGGTGCGCGAGCTTTTCAAACCGGACGAAATAGGCCTGGCGCAAGACCGTGGCATAGATGTCGTCGAGTTGGCCGATCAGCAGTCCCTGGCGAACAGCTTTGTTGCGCTCCTGAGACATCAGCGCATCGGAGAGAATTCGTTCGCCGAAGACCGACGCGGTCTCCGCAAGTGGAAGTGTCGAGTGGAAGGTAAAGACGGAGTGATCTTTGGCCATCATTCCATGGACGGCATGTCCGAGCTCATGGGCCATGGTGGCGATGTCGCGGGCTTCACCGGTGTAGTTCAGCATTACATAGGGGGTCATACCGGGGACGACGCTGTAGCAGTAGGCGCCGCCGAGTTTCCCTGAACGGGTCGGGCCATCAATGTGTCGGTCTGTGAAGACCTGCTCTGCCAGATCGGCCAGGCGGGGAGAGAAGCCGCGATAGGCCTCCAGCACCATCTTTGCCGCGTCCGCATATTTGTATTTCTTGGCCTCTGTGCGGTGGGGCGCATAGAGGTGATAGCGATTCATCGGCGTAATCTTGCAGATCCTGGCTTTCAGTTTGAAATAGGTTTGAAAGATATCGGCGTTTTTGGCGCAGGCTGAGAGCAACACGTCGACTGCCTGGTCGGGCACATCGTTCCCCAGGTTGCGTGTGGCAATGGGAGAGCCGAAGTGGCGGAGCCCGAGGTTTTCCGACTTCCAGTCATTCACGAGTGTCTTGTAGATTTCGCCCAGCAGGTCGCGCTGGCCTGAAAATACCCGGTAGAGTTCTTGATATGCCGCCTGTCGTACGGAGGCTTTCTGGCTGCGCACGTAGGCCATGAGCCCTTCGCGGTTCATGGTTTTCTTTTTCCCGCCGACCGTCAGCGTGAAGGTGAAGCCGTTGGTGACGATGTCGTAGAGCGTATGAATCGCGCTACGCCCCGTCACATTTTTCAGATTGACGATTTTCTCTTCCGGCTCGGACAGCGTGTGCGGCTTGAATCGCCGGATGGTTTCCAGGTGATACCGCAGGTCGCCGGCATCGGCCATCAGGCGGGCAGCATTGATGTCGTCGACACTTTGCCACCAGAGTTCAAAGAACAGCAGACGGTTACTGAGGGCGGTCAGCCGTTCTTCAACCTGTGTCTTAAACGAGCGGGCCGCGTCGTCTTTGGTGTTTTCTGAAAACCAGAGATAGGCAAAGGCGCCCAATCTGGATGAGCCTTGCGCGATGGCCTCGCTGCACCTCAGTAAGGCGAGAAGATCCTGGTTGGGCATCGCCGGCGAAAGCCCCGGTCGGGCGGCTTCGATCTGTACCACTTTCGCTTCCAACTCGGCCAGGAGCGCATCAAGCTGGCGCGTCGGATTCTTGACGAGATGGGTCAGGTCCCATTTGTCTGAGAACCTCTGCGGTTTGGGTTGGCGCGATGAGGAAGCGGTTCGCGTAGAGGGTCTGCCGGCCATCGTATTCTCCTTCGTGAAGCAGGGGTGAATGAGCCAAGATCATACCATTGGGGGCCGGTCAAGCGCGGAGAAAAAGAGGGGGACGGTATGGCCGACGCTGCGTTGACAGCGGTCCGACGGGATGTGAAAATCCCGCTGGAAAGGAATCGAGCATGACCGATCAAGAACTCAATCGGGCGATCCAATATGTGACGGCCAGCACCTCCTATGCGCGGGAGATCGTGGCGGACATTATCAATACAGGTCTGGGCGAATTGGCGGCTATTGCCTCGCAGTCGTCGCGGCAATTTGAACGGGCGACATTGCTGGAATATGTCACTCAATGGGCCATCAAGCGCACAGGGCAACCTGAGCCGTTGGTCCGCGAAGTGCTCGGCTGTGCCAGCCGGTGGTTGGATGAAGTGTATGAAGAAGTGGCGAAACGTCAGCCGGAGGCATTAGGGCTGGCGTCCAATGATGATGAGGGGACGGAAGCGGTGTGAGCCATGGCACGGTTTCGACCTCGAAAGACGTTTAAGCTGGTCACTCATCTTCGGGAGGGCCACCAGGCGCCGCTGCCCGGCTGGAAGCGGGAAGAACAAGGGCTGTCTCGCGATCTTGAAGAGCGTTGTTCGACGGTTCAGCAGCATTGCAGCGACGAAGCCAGTCATCTGCGCTTAGGTCGTCTCGTCCCTCGACTCACCCATTACGATTACGGTGTCAGAGAATCGGCACTGGCTGAGCTGGAACTGGCCACTCAGCTGATCCGTGTCGGCGCCCGGGTGAATTTTCTGCCGGAGTCGCAGGCGCGAACCGCCGATTTGGAATGTTATCTGGGTCGGGAGCGGTTCTTTGTCGAAGCGACCGCGATGGTGGGATCCGCAGAACGCCGGCAGTTGCCGGTTCGGGGACTGGCTGAGATCGATGTGCAAGGGGACGAAGAGGATCGGGGCGTCATCCTGATCCATCGTATTCTTGCGCGCATCCGGCAGAAGGCGAAGCAGTTGGCCGACTACTGCGATCCGGTGATCCTCTGTATCTCCGTTCCGCGGGCGGACCTGCTGGGGGATAAGTCGAGCCGGCATGAAGAAATCTGGCTGGACCTCAAAGCGCTGGCCGGTTCGGTGACGGTGCTCTTGACCACCCTCCGGCAGCTCAGTGCCGTCATGATTGCCCTGTGGGATGTGGAGCCATTGCCGTCGAAGGCAGGGACGAGACTGGCCAACGTCGATCTCGTTGAACGGCCGAAGCGGCAGCGAGGCTATCCACGTGTCCGCCTGCTGGTGCAGAATCCAGGTGCCTCAACCTTGTTGATGGAGCGGCAGAGCGAGGCGTTTCGGAGCATTTTGTAATGCGGTGGGCACAGATGGATCTGTCGGCGATGGAGTGAGATTGTGCCGGACAGACCGATAGCGTTCTTGAATAGGCGCCAACTCTAGGCGTACAGTTTTGGCGTAGAAGTAGGATATCGGTTGGAGAGGGAGCAGTCATGGTGAAGCTGAATGTGTCTATCGACGAGCAGGTTCGGGAAGAGCTGTTTAGGCTGGTACCTCCTCGCCGTCGAAGCCAAGTGGTCAATGAGGCGCTCCGCAAAGAGTTGCTGAGCCGGAAGCGGCAGAATGCGACCGAAGCCATTCATCGGCTGAGAAAGCGCAGCGCGACGTTGAGCGGAGAAGAAATCACTGCTGCGGTGCGTCGAGATCGGGCAAGGGCGGAGCGATGATCATCGTGCCCGATGCATCGGTCATCCTCAAGTGGGTGTTGGAAAAAGAAAGTGAGCCGGATCAGGCGCAATCCAGGCGGCTTCAGGATGCGGTGTTGGCTGATCGAGTTGACATCAAACTCCCGGCCTTATGGCGGTACGAAGTCGGGAATGTGCTTGGGCTGAAGCAGCCGACCTTGGCGATGGAACTCATGAGTGCGCTATTGGCCTATGGCTTCGAGGAAGTTCCGCTGGAATCGGAGTATGCCTTCGCCGTACTGAGTCATATGCGGGAGGTGAAGGGTGTGACGTTCTACGATTCAGCCTGCCATGTGCTGGCGATGCGTACGAAAGGGCTGTATCTCACGGCAGACGCGGCCTATGTCAAACGGGCCAAGCGTAAAGGCCATATCGCACTTCTCTCAGAGTGGGACGGACCATCCTCGCGTCGATAGGTTGCTGGGCAAAGGCCGTTCTCCATTCTGCCCAGGGAAAAACAACAGTGAAGATTCGTTGGCTCGGTGGTAGTGTTCCGATCTCGTGCGGGGACTCAGTGCCGTGATGATTGCTCTGTGGGATGTAGAGCCATTGCCGTCGAAGGCAGGGAAGAGACTGGCCAATGTCGATCTCGTTGAACGACCGAAGCGGCAGCGAGGCTATCCACGCGTCCGGATGCTGGTACGGAGTCCTGGCGTCCTGTCACCGCTGAAAGAGTTACAGGAAGAGGTCTTTCGGCAGGTGCTCTAAGCGGTCAGGCGGGAAGCGAGTTCTTCAACATCTCCAGATTCTTCGTCACCATCGCGTCGCCGTTTTTAGTCGACACGTCGATGCCGGTGACCGACACCGCTCGACATTCGTCGATCCGGCCGAGTTTGTGCAGAGATTGCGCGAGGGCGTAGTAGGCGGCAGAATAGGTGGGCTTCACCGTGACGCATTGCTGCAGGGCCTTGGCCGCTTCATCAAAGTTTCCATCTTCCATATAGGCTTTCCCGAGACCGAACCAGGCCACCTCGTCGGTCGGTTCAATCGCGAGCACTCTCTTCAGTGGTTCTATTCTGGGATTGGGCATGGGTTTCCTCCGGTGCGCTCGACGATAGCAGTGGTGAGCGATCGTTGTCTATGCTCTTTGCTGCGTGCTACGATTCGGCAGGACGCTGAAAATGTCTGCCAGCTTCGTTCTCGCGTCGCTCAACGCCTCAACGTACTGAGAAGTACGCCTCGGCATTTCGCTTGCTGCGGCCTTGCTGGGCAGCCATTTTGAGCGTCCTGTTAAGCCTGTAAGATGGAGTAGTTGTGGGTAAGACGGGTCTTGTCTATCACCCAGCCTATCTCGAACACGATATGGGGATGGGCCATCCCGAGTCGCCGAACCGGTTGCGCGCCATCATGCAACAGCTGGAACAGCGCGGCACGATGGCGCAACTGACCCGGATCGAACCACGCATGGCCGAGGATGAATGGATCACCTTGGTTCATACGGCGGCCTATCTTGCCTCGCTGAAGCAGCATGCACCAGCCATTGGTCGCGTCTCGCTCGATTCCGATACATCCATGTCTCCCGGTTCGCTCACTGCTGCATATCTGGCGGCGGGAGGGGCCTTGGCCGCGGTCGATGCGATGATGACGAAGCAGGTTGATCATGTTTTTTGCGCAGTGCGGCCTCCGGGACACCATGCCGAAGCCAATCGCGCAATGGGGTTTTGTTTGTTGAATAATGTCGCCATTGCCGCACGCTATGCCCAGAAGAAGCACGGGCTCTCCCGTGTGCTGATCGTTGATTGGGACGTGCATCACGGCAACGGGACGCAGCATAGTTTTGAAGACGATCCGTCGGTCCTCTTTTTCAGCATGCATCAGTATCCCCACTATCCCGGCACCGGTCGTGAGCCGGAGCGGGGTCGTGGCGAGGGGGAGGGCTACACGATTAATGTGCCGATGGAAGCGGGGGAGGGCGACGACGAGTATCGCGCCATCTTTCAGAAAGTGCTGATGCCGGCGGCAGAGGAGTTCAAGCCTGAGTTGGTGATTATCTCCGCTGGATTCGACGCGCACAAAGACGATCCGCTCGCCGGCATGGGATTGACCGAGTCGGGCTATGCGGAGTTGACCGGCATCGTGGCCGGCATTGCCAAAAAACATGCGGCTGGGCGAATCCTCTCTTCCCTTGAGGGCGGGTACAATCTTACGGCCCTGGCGGCCTCAGTCGACGCCCACGTGCGCGCGCTGTTGGCCGCATGACGCGGCTGATGAAAATAGGGTTGGGCGTCGTCGGTCTGGCTGCCGCGATCTATGTTTACTACACCGAGATCAAACCCGTCGTGATATTCGGTTTGCGTGATGAGTATGCGCATGCGATTCCATTTCAGAAAGTGCCGGAGGGTCTGACGAGTCTGAGTGCCGAATCGTGCGGGCAGTGTCATCGCGAGATCTATGACGAGTGGAAGATCAGTATCCATGCCAAGGCGTATGAAGATCCGTTTTTTCAGGCCTACTGGAAAAAAGACAAGAACATTTGGGTCTGTCTGAACTGCCACACGCCGCTGGAAAATCAGCAGCCGACATTGGTGAAGGACATTCCGCGCGGGCGGGTGGAGAAGGCGGTACAGGAGCCCAACCCGCACTATGATCCTGCCTATCAAAAGGAATCGGTCACCTGCGCCGCGTGCCATGTGCGCGACGGGGTGATCTATGGGCCGTTCGAGGATTCCGCCGCGCCGCATCCCACGAAATTCGATCCGAATTTCAGAACGACCCAGGTCTGTCAGCGCTGTCACAATGTCGTCTCAGGTCCCGCCCAGTTCTACAATGTGGGCCCTTGCGGGACCTATGCCGAGTACGAAGGCAAGTTTTTCATGCAGGAGCGGGGCTTCATCTGCCAGAGTTGCCACATGCCTGAGGTTACTCGCCCTGTGGCGCCAGATAGCCCCATCCGCCATGGCCGCCGGCATTTGTGGCGGGGCGGGCATGATCCGGACATGATTCAACGGGCGGTGGCCATCGAGGTCAAGACGGATACCCCGCAGCCCAAACCGGGTGACGAAATCACCTTTACGCTGAACCTGATTAATGCGGGCGCGGGGCACAAGATCCCGACCGGCGATCCCGACCGGCACTTTACCATCGAGTTTTCCGTCGAGGACGCGCAGAAAAACGTGTTGGATCAGCAGAAATCGACGATGGGTCGCTGGATTCTCTGGCAGCCGGCCATTCTCGAACTCTACGACAACCGCCTCCTGCCCCTGGCGAGCCGGGAGTACAACTTTGCCTATCGTATCCCTCCCCAATCAGAGGGCTTGATTCTCAAGGCGCGGGTGCAGTACCACATTCTGACGGACGGGCAGCACGAGATGCTTCGGACCAAGTACGGGCTGACGGGCAACGACCCCTATCGGTTCGTGATCTATGAGCGGGAGTTTCCACTTTCTGAGAAACTGGCAGCAGCCTTGGATCAGGAGAATCGTCAGCAGACCGCATTGAGTCGTCCGGTAGAAGGAACCAGTTGCAAGGTGAAGGCGGAGAGCTGATCCTGTACGAACAAAGGAACCACATGACGCACCCTTTATTGATGGATACGGAAACGTTGCAGGAACGGCTCGGCCAGCCGGGATTGGTGATTATCGATGTCCGGGGGAAATCGGCCTATGAGTTCGGCGGCCACATTCCCGGCGCCGTTCATTCGACCTGGCACGAATACAGCGATCCCAATGCGATTCCTAAAGGGCTCCTGAATCCTGATCTTGCGCAGATCGAGCGGCAGCTTTCGGCCTTGGGAATCAGCAACGACAGCGAAGTCGTCATCTACTCCAATCCCTTCGATAACTGGGGCGACGAAGGGCGCATGTTCTGGATGTTGGAATATCTCGGCCATCAGAATTTGAAGGTGCTCGACGGCGGCTGGGTCAAGTGGACGGCGGAGAAGCGCCCCTTCGGTCATGGCCGTGAAACGCCTAAGCCCGGGACCTTTAAAGCCAAGCCGGTTAAAAGCGTGGCAATTACCAAGGATGAACTCAAGCTCATCGTCCGGCAGGCGCATCCGCAAACGGCTGTCTTGGATGCGCGTAGCCTTGAGGAGTATCTCGGCAAGGAAGTGTCGGGGATACCGCGTCCCGGACACATTCCGTCTGCATTGCATGTCGCGTGGAACACGTTTCTCAACAAGGACGCGACGGTTAAGGATTTCGTCGCCATCAAGGATTCTTTGCAGGACAAGGGGATACAGGATTCCCAGGAGATTGTCTGTTACTGCACCGGAGGTGTCCGATCGGCCTGGCTCTATTTTGTGCTGAAGCTCGTGGGCTATCAGAATGTCCGCAACTATCCGGGATCCTGGTGGGAGTGGAGCCGGGACTTTGCCTGTCCGGTTGAAAAAGACATACAAGGGTTACAGAAAATTCTGGGGTTCAATGAGTCGGCGCGACCTTCTTGACAGTCAAAAACACGCTGTGTAAGGTGAATCGATGAGCGCACATTTTTTCAACTGATCTGCGCAATCCTATCTAACCCTGAGGGAGGCCATAATGACAATGTCCATTCGTCGCGGAATGTTGGTATTGGCGGCAGTCAGTGCAATGGTGGCCGGTCCATTCATGTCCGGACTTGCGTTGGCGGACAACAAGCATGTGGCCGAAGCTGTTGAGCATGCGAAAGAAGCTGCGGCTCACGGCAAGCAGGGGCATGCCGACGCCCTGGTGAAGCATGCCGAAGGTGCCCTCCACCATGCGGAAGCCGCGCAGAAGGATGTGAAGAATCCGCACCTGGACGAAGGCGTCAAGCATTTGAAGGAAGCCGTCGAACACGGCAAGGCTGGTCATGCCGATGTGGCGACGCAGCATGCCGAGGGTGCCGTCACGCATCTGTCCGAAGTGAAGTAACGCATCGACAGCACAGAGTTGCAGGCTGTCGGCTGACAGCCGGGGTTTTCGGAGCGGGCAGGGGACAATAACCCTGCCCACTCTTGCTTAAAGGGGATCGTGCGCAGTGCGAGTCGGCTATTACCAATACGAACCGGATTTCGGTGCGGTCGCGAAGAACCTGGACGCGATTCGTGCCCAGCTGGAACAGGCCGAGGCCGACCTCATGGTCCTGCCGGAGCTCTGCGCATCCGGCTATCAGTTTGTGTCGGCCGAGGAGGCGCAGCGGTTGTCTGAGCCGGTACCGGACGGGCCGACCACGAAGATGTTGGTCGAGATGGCCAGGCGCCGGCGGATGCATATCGTGGCCGGGTTGCCGGAGCGGGCCGGGGCGAATTGTTACAACTCGGCGGTGGTCGTCGGGCCGTCCGGATTTCTCGGCTGCTATCGAAAGAGCCATCTGTTTTTTGAAGAGACGCTCTGCTTCGCCCCCGGAGATACCGGCTTTCACGTCTGGGATATCGGGTCCGCCAGGATCGGCGTCATGATCTGCTTCGATTGGTACTTTCCGGAATCCGCACGGACACTGGCCCTCATGGGGGCGGACATCATCTGCCATCCATCCAATCTTGTGTTGCCGAATTGTCCGGACTCCATGCCGGTGCGTTGCCTGGAGAATCGCGTCTTCGCAGTTACGTGCAACCGCGTCGGGACCGAGGCGCGCGGCGGCAAAGAGGCTCTCACGTTCATCGGTAACAGTGAGGTTGTCAGCTCTCGTGGCGTCATACTGCAACGCGCGCCGCGCGACCGTGAAGAGCTGGCCGTGGTGGACATTGATCCGACTGAAGCGCGGAACAAGGCGCTCACCCGCTACAACGATCTGCTCGGCGATCGCCGGCCCTCCCTCTATCACAAGTAGTGTGCCCCCGTGGAGTGCATGTCGTTGCTCAACGGGCGTTCTCAGCGTAGGCTTGCGCCGTGGCTGCGAGCACGGTAGGATCTTCTTATGGATACGGAACTCGGCAAAGGTATTTTCCTCGTGGCGGCGCCTCAATTGCGCGATCCGAATTTTCGGCAGACCGTTGTGCTGCTGTGTGAACACGGCGACGAAGGCGCGCTCGGGGTGGTCGTCAATCGGCCGACGGCTATGTCCATCTCGGAAGCACTTCCGCAGGTGCCCATCATCGAAGGGGCGAGTCATGTACTCTATGCCGGGGGGCCTGTGCAGACGAATCATGTCATGCTTCTGTACCGGGTCGACCAGTTCCCGGAAAATTCTCACCATGTGTTTGACGGGGTCTGCCTCGGCGGAGACATGGGCGTGGTCGAGCGGATCCTCACCGGCCCGACGACCAAGGATTCCTTCCGCGCCTATCTCGGGTATTCGGGCTGGGGACCAGGCCAGCTGGAGTCGGAGATGAAGACCGGTTCCTGGATTACCCTGCCGGCCGATTCCAAAATCGTGTTTGAGAAAGATCCCGCGCAGGTGTGGCAGGAGATTCTGCTGAGCCTGGGCGATGCGTATAAACACTACGCAGATATGCCGTTCGACCCCTCTTGTAATTGACCGGCCTACTCAAGCCGCGACCATTTTCTCTGTATCGATCACCCGACGACTCCATTGAAGCCTGTCGGCGGCGGTGTTAGGCTGCCTGCATGGGATGCCTTCCCCGTTCTCCTGCTGCAGTTGGTCGGTGCATAAGACTGATCAGTCTCTTCGTGGCAGCGCTCCTCTCTTCCCACTGCGGAGTCGGGTACACCATTTATAAATCCGAATCGAAGCTGGATCGGCTGGCCGTGCCGATGACCAAGGCGCAGGTGCTCGACGAGATCGGTCGTCCCGATCGTATCTTGCGGGATGATGGTCGGATGCTTGTCTGGGAATATTCACTGACCACCCGCAATCAATGGCTCTATGAGCTCGGCCTCTGTCCGCTCTCCGTCTGGATCGGCGGCTGTGTGATCTATCCCTTTACCAACATCGCTTTGGAACGTCAGCGCGAATATCCCCAGCATGTGGTGCTGGTGAATGAAGAGCTTTGTACGTGGGGCCCCCCGGTTGCCATCTTGCAACGGCGAAAGTCATGTGAGGTGGCCGGTGTG
>Ga0105103_10000847_pt1 | contig 17291 bp, 22 predicted proteins | sample PPLLaktember2015_2_FD_79107 | JGI IMG/M metagenome (GOLD analysis project Ga0105103, IMG submission 79107) | Freshwater sediment microbial communities from Prairie Pothole Lake near Jamestown, North Dakota, USA - PPLs Lake P7 Core (6) Depth... | ecosystem: Environmental > Aquatic > Freshwater >...
AGAATGTTGTTGACGCTGATTTTAAAGTAAAGGATGAGAAATAACATTTTTTATCATCCATGACAAAAGCCGATTACTATGAAATTCTTGGCGTAAAACGGGACGTATCACCCGATGATCTGAAAAAAGCGTTCCGGCATCTTGCCCGGAAATATCACCCCGACCTGAACAAGGGCAGCAAGGAAGCGGAAGAAAAATTCAAGGAGATCAACGAGGCCTACCAGGTCTTAAGTGACCCCCGGAAAAAAGCCCAGTACGACCAGGTGGGACACGCGGAATTCGGACCCGGGGATAGTGCCAGCTACAAGCCGCCCAGTTACGATGACCTGTTCCGGGACTTTGGTCTGGGCGATATCTTCGATGCATATGCTGGTGTATCCCGGAGGACACGGCAGAGAGCCGGTGCTGATCTCCGGTATGACTTCGCGATATCACTCTCAGACGCATTCTATGGTACGAAAAATACCGTCGACGTTCCACATCATTCAGAGTGCAGGACCTGTCACGGGACCGGAGCAGAGCCCGGTTTCCTGCGGGACTGTCCCACCTGCAGGGGGACCGGCGAGATCCGGCATCCCCAGAGGATGGGTAACCGCCAGGTAATGAACATTGCCCAGTGTCCTGACTGCGGCGGGAGCGGGAAGAGGATTGAGAGACCCTGCGGGACCTGCCATGGGACGGGAACTCTCCAGAAAACGCGGAGGATCGAAGTGACCATCCCCCGGGGAGTCGAAGACGGCCAGTTCCTGAGAATTGCCGGGGAAGGCGAGCCCGGGGAAAACCAGGGGCCACCGGGGGATCTCTATGCGGTCGTTCATGTAAAAAAACATGATGTGTTCGAACGGCAGGGGTCGGACCTGCACACAACCGCTGTGGTCGGGCTTGCGACCGCCCTTTTAGGGGGAGAGATCACCGTGCCAACGATTACCGGAAGCGCACTCCTGAACATTCCCCGGGGCACGCAGAGCCACACCCTCTTCAGGCTCCGGGGACAGGGGATGCCGTCCCTGAATTCTGACAACCGGGGAGATCTCCTGGTAAAGGTTATTGTGAAGATCCCGGTAAACCTCACAAAACAGCAGGAGGCACTGATGAAAGAGGCATTTATTGGCGGATATGGATGAGGAATTCGGGAACAGAAGCATCAAAGGGAATGATTTTTTTAAACACGGTCCGGCCCGGGATGTCCTTTTCCTGAGAGGTGCGAACAGAGCAATGAACATGGAGGAAGACCATGCAGCAGATTACCAGCAGTAAAAAGTACCAGAACGGGGTCCAGGTCTTCTGGGCCGATGCAGGAAACGATCGCAAAGATTTCTTCTCCTTTGAAGACCTCATTGACCAGAAGATCAATGCACTGGATTTACTGAACAATCCCGGGATCTATGTTATCAATGTGGCAGGCCACACCATTGAATCGTCCGTAGCAGGGTGCGGTTTTTCATCGAAAACATGCGAGGATGAGATCATCATCACGCGCCTCTTCGATGCACCGCGTGAGCTTGCCTGGAGGGTATGGACCGAGCCTGAGTTTGTCATGCAGTGGTGGGGACCAAAAGGCTACACATCGCCTTCCTGTAAAATCGATCTCCGCGAGGGCGGGAGTTATCTCTGCTCCATGCGGTCCCCCGAAGGTAAGGACTTCTGGAGTGCCGGCGTTTACCGGGAGATCAAAAAACCCGAGCGGATAGTCTGCACAGACAGCTTTGCCGATGAAAAAGGCAATGTTGTCCCGGCTGCATATTACGGCATGAGCCCGGACTTCCCCCTCGAGATGCTCGTGACGGTAACCTTCGACGTTCAGGCCGGCAGGACGAAGCTCACCCTCCGGCATGCCGGTATTCCCGCAGGTGAGATGCGTGACCTGACAAGGGCCGGGTGGATCGAATCGCTGGACAAGTACGCGGGCGTCCTGGGTCAGGCCGTGTATAAAAAAACGGAGTAACCCATGCACCAGATAATGACCAGCGGGAAGCTTCCGGACAGGACTCCGGTCTTTTTCCTGGCAGAAAATACCGTGTTGCCGGTTCTGCCCGCAGCGAACCCGTTCGCCCGCGACCGCTCCACCGGAGGAACGCACGGGGGTGAGGCCTTCTTACCACGGAACCGGATCACGGAACGGATGGCAAAAGAAGATCTCAAATGGTACTTGCTGAACAAGTACCGGACCCTGTTTACCGATAAACTCACCCATGAGAATCTGGAAGAACTCCAGTATTATCTCAGGCATCAGTATGATCCCAAACGCGGGTGGAACCGCGAATACCTGCGGCGATTCGTCCTGAAGATGAGGGAGTACATGCAGGAGGAAACCCTGAAACGCGAGATCACCGGTATCGCGTCCTTATTGACGCTGATGAAACCGGAAGATCTTAGAAAGGAGATGAACAATAAACCCCCCTGTCGCGATACGGGAGAGGATCCTGGGGCAGGGACACCTTTGAAGTCATTGGTGTGGTGATAAACGTGGCCGGAATACCAGAACGTATGGTTCCGTGCGAGGCCTGGTATGCAGATAAATCTACGACCCGATACCAGGGGATCCAACCGCAGGAACTCCCCCCGGTACGGAATTCGTTGCATTGCCGGATGACGGGGTCTGTCCGGAATGCGGGGCGGCAAACGACCCGTTTGTGAGCGTGCAGGAATTATCCGGCTGAAGCGGGTATATGAAACCCCTGCTGTGGGGGGCGGGTTCCGGGTTCTTGGAGAACGACAGCGGCTGAAGAGGGATAACAAAGCCAGGGCACATCTTGACCTCTGGCAACGGGGGAAAGCGCCGAGTACCGATCTCCGGAAATGGTTTGCCCATGACCCGGCAAAATGGGAGAACATCCCGGTGCGATACGAAAAGGAACTCAGAGAGAGCACCGGTCTGGTCAGGGTTCTGGAACGGAAGGGCCGTGAAGCTACGGTTACCCTTGTGTAAGCTGCGCATGATGAATTGCACAACAGCGCACTCGTGATCAAACAGATTATTGAGAAAAACCTCAAAACGAGTTCATCACCGGGCAAAAAAGGGGTGAGTGATATATCAGGGTATTTTTGTGCCCCATAAAACGTGTTCGTACCGCTGGGCAGTTTCTGCACCCCGTGTACAGAAAAAAGACTGTTTTATCCCTATCTCTTTTGCCACGGGACAGGTTTTGCAGATACAGGTCCGTTCAAAATCGATACACAGGAAACTTTTCCCATTCATGCAGTAAAACCACTCATGCCTGCTCAACGCACAGGTATTGTGGTTCGGGCATACCGGGCAGATGCACGTATTGCTGTACTTTGCCATGACATTTGACCGTTCGAACGGAGCCAAGCCCCGGATCTTCTGTAACGATTGTTCAAAGAGGTTCATGTGCTTTCAACCAGTTTTACGAGGTTTTCCATTACCGCATCCACCGCTTTCCCTGTGGGTGAACCGGTATGTTGCAGGATCATCGGTCTGCCCTCATCCCCGGCCTTTACCATTTCAGGGTCAAGGGGGATTGCACCAAGGCAGGGAACGCCCAGGTCCTCAGCAGCTTTTTTCCCGCCTCCACGGGAAAAAATGTCGCTCGAGCTGCCACAGTGGGGACAGATCATCCCGCTCATGTTCTCGATGATCCCGATAACCGGCACGTTAAGCTTCCCGATAAATTTTGCAGCCTTGACTGCATCCATAACCGCAACATCCTGGGGGGTGGTCACGATGACTGCACCTCTTACATTGGGAGCGGACTGGGCAATTGTGAGAGCCTCGTCGCCGGTTCCCGGGGGGAGGTCCACAACAAGATAATCAAGTGGTCCCCAGTTCACCTGGTTAAGGAACTGCCTGATCGCGCTCATCTTTATCGGCCCCCGCCAGACCACCGGTGTGCTGGTGTTTGGCAGCAGGAATGCCATCGACATTACCGCAAGGTTTCCCGCAGCATAGATGGGTTCAATGCCTTTGCCGAGCACGGTTGCCCTTTTATCTTCGATGCCCAGCATCTTGGGAATGTTCGGTCCATGGAAATCCAGGTCAAGCAGGCCGACCTTCCTGTCATGGTTTGCAAGGGCGAATGCGAGGTTGACAGAAACCATGGATTTCCCGACTCCGCCTTTCCCGCTGAGTATGAGAATGACATGTTTCACATCGATCTTTGCTTTCTGCAACAGCGCTTTGGGCAGGCTGCACTGGTGTGCGGAGGGGCAAGCGTCACAGTTTTCATCGCAGGTCTTCTCTTCCTTTACCGGTTCTTCACTCATTTCAGCGCCTCATGGAACGGTCCTAGTATCGACAGAACAGGACGGATCTTCTGCTTAAGAAATCACCGGAACAAAGGTGCCGGTGATGGAAAATAGGGCGATACCAGCATAACCATACCCGCTCTTTTCAAAATATGTTTCAGATTTTGTTTTGTCAGAATACTTTGATGCATCACGCCGTGGAATACCCGGACGGAGAAGAAATGGCAGATTATCCGGGCAATACGTTAATTGAGGACTCCTGGCCTGAACAACGCTCATGCAGAACACGACCGGGGGATGGAATGCTATGATCAAAGCATTACCGATCGAGGATTACCGGGCATCCTATAAACCCGAACAGGTTGCGTGTTCCACCACCGATACCCTGCAACCCATGGAAGAGATCATCGGGCAGGACAGGGCACAGAAAGCACTCCGTTTCGGGCTTGAGATCCAGGAGAAGGGATTCAATATCTACGTTGCCGGGATGCCCGGCACCGGGAGGAGAACGGCAGTAAAAAAGTTTCTCGCCGAGCTGGCAAAGACCAAGCCAAAGGCCGACGACTGGGTCTATGTCAACAATTTCGCCAACCCCTACGAGCCCCTTGCGATCCGCCTCCCCCCCGGGTCGGGCAGCCAGCTGAAAGCCGATATGGCGTCGTTCATTGCCGAGGCGAGGAGGACAATTCCCCGTGCATTCGAGAGCGAGGACTATGCTACCAAACGGCAGGAAGCGCTCGGGAAACTCGATACCGAGCGGGCAGCAGTTATCAGTGAAGTCAATGCAAGCGCCGCAAAACAGGGCTTTACCATCCAGATGGGGCCGACCGGCCTCATGATCATACCGCTGATCGAAGGCAAGCCCCTCACCCAGGAAGAATTCGACGCACTCCCGCAGGAGACCCGGACCGATATTATCCATAAACGGGAATCACTCGATGCCGACCTGCGGGGGGGGTTCCGCCGGATGCGGGAGCTGGATACGGAAAGCACCGAGGTGGTCACAAAATTCAACAGCGATATCGCGCTCTATGCGATCGGCCACCTCCTTGCCGGCCTGAAGGAAAAATACGGGAAAATCCCTGACCTCCCCGCGTATATCGACAGCGTCCAGAAGGACATCCTTGACAATCTCGATACGTTTCTCGGGGCTGCACAACAGCAGCCACAGGAGGAGGTCCCCCCCCAGTTCCGGCAGTGGCTTGCAAAAGACCTTGCATTCAGGAAATACGAGGTCAACGTGGTTGTGGACAATAGCAGTACCGGGGGGGCCCCGGTTGTCTTTGAGGAGACCCCGAGCTACCAGAACCTCCTCGGGAGAGCGGAACGGGATATCCAGTTCGGCATCGTGACCACCGACTTCATGATGATCCGCCCGGGCTCCGTCCACAAGGCAAACGGCGGGTACCTGGTAATCCCGGTGCTGGACCTCTTCCGGTACCCCCTGGCCTGGGACGGGCTCAAGTCCGCCCTCAGGACGGAGAAAGTCAGGATCGAGGAGCCCGGGGAACAGGCAGGGTTCATCATCACCCGGGGGCTCAAACCCCAGCCGATCCCCCTGAGCGTGAAAGTGATCCTGATCGGCACTCCCGATATCAACCAGATCCTGAGCCAGAAAGACCCCGACTACCCCGATCTCTTCAAGGTACGGGCTGACTTCGACACGGTCATGGACCGGAATGAGGAGAACACGAAAAACTATGCCGCGTTTCTCTGCACGCTCTGCCGGCGGTTCAGCCTGCACCACCTGGACAATACCGCGGTGGCAAAGGTCGTGGAATACGGGTCGCGGCTCGCAGAAGACAAAAAAAAGCTCTCCACGAGATTTTCAAGCGTCGCGGACCTGATCCGGGAAGCAAATTTCTACGCGGTACAGGAAAACGCACCCTACATAACCGTGAAGCACATCGAAAAGGCATCTGAGGAGAAGATCTACCGTTCCAACCTGATCCAGCAGAAGATCCAGGAGTTCATCGAACGGGGGGTTTACCTGATCGATACCCGGGGGGCACAGGTCGGCCAGATCAACGGGCTGTCCGTTATGGAACTCGGGGACTTTGCCTTCGGGCGGCCCTCCCGGGTGACCGCCAGTGTTTCCGTGGGGCGGGAGGGGATTGTCGACATCGAACGCCAGGCACAGATGGGAGGGCCGACCCACACCAAGGGCGTCCTCATCCTCGGCGGCTATCTTGCAGGCAAGTACGCCCAGGACAAGCCGTTCTCCCTCTCGGCAAAACTCGTCTTTGAACAGAGTTACGGGGGAGTCGACGGCGACAGTGCATCGGGCACGGAATTGTACGCGATCCTGTCCGCGCTCTCCGGCCTGCCTCTCAAACAGTCCATTGCTGTCACCGGGTCCGTGAACCAGCGGGGAGAGGTCCAGGCCATCGGGGGCGTGAACGAGAAGCTTGAAGGGTTTTTCGAAGTATGCAGGGCAAAAGGCCTGACCGGTGAACAGGGGGCCATGATCCCGGCAAGCAATGTCCAGAACCTCATGCTGAAAGATGAGGTCGTGCTGGCCGCAGGTGCAGGAAAATTTGCCATCTACCCGGCCAGGACCATCGATGAAGGGATTGAGTTCCTCACCGGGGTTCCAGCCGGGGAACGGCAGCCCGATGGTTCGTACCCGGAAGGGACCGTCAATTACCTTGTTGACAAAAGGCTGCTGGAGATGGCCGAGATGGTACGGGACTACCAGCTCCCCCGCGGTAAGGGATCCTGATGATATTCTGGCTGCGTGGCCCGCACAGAAACGAAAAACGAAAAACCGCTGTCCGAAAGAGGCAGGCAGGCCCGCAATCATGGCGTCACAGCAGCGAATACCCGGAAGGAGGCGGTAACCATGGCATTTTACCGGTGTAATGTATGTAATGTCTTTGAGTACGATCCTGCCCGCGGGAATTCCCTCACGGGCATCAGGCCGGGAACCGAACCCCAGGATTTCCCCGATGACTGGCGATGTCCTATCTGCTCATCGGATAAGACTCACCTGATCCCCTTACCCGTGCCTGCAGCCACGGCACGGCACGAGATCCCGTGCCCCACGTGCGGGGCCTCCATCTCGGTTTCCGTTGCTCCGCTGCCGGTGGAGGTAACCCCCCGCTATCTCGCGGCATGGGCACGCCCGGCCGATGACCTGGAGGTGTACATGGCCGATATCCACACCATGGCTGCGACCGGTGAATCGATCATGGAACCGATGCGGACAAAAAAGCCGGTCATCTCCTGGGACGACATCCTGATCAAGGGCGCCCAGATAGCAAAAATTCCCAGGAACAGCACCGTTCCGGTGAATACCCGTACCGTGATCGGGCCGAGAGCCAGTCGCCCGCTCGTCATCGAGACCCCGGTCTTTGTCACGCACATGTCCTATGGTGCCCTGTCAGCAGAAGTGAAGATCGCGCTTGCAAAAGGCAGTGCTGCGGCAAAGACTGCCATCGGGGGGGGCGAGGGCGGGATCTTTCCCGAAGAGAAACAAAGCGCGTACCGGTACATCTTCGAATATGTCCCGAACCGGTACAGCGTGAGCGGGGAGAACCTGCGGTCTTCTGACGCCATTGAGATCAAGATCGGCCAGTCAGCCGAACCCGGCATGGGGGGACGGCTGCCGGCCGAGAAGGTGACCGCTGCAATCGCAGCCATGCGGGGATACCCGGAGGGAGAGGATATCCTGAGCCCTGCCTCGTTTGAGGATATCAACAACCAGGATGAACTGAAGGCAAAAATCCGGTGGCTGCGGGACGCCTCGGGCGGAAGACCGGTCGGCGTCAAGATTGCTGCCGGCGCTGTTGAGGAGGACCTGGAAGCGATCCTGTACGCAGGGCCGGATTTCATCACCCTTGACGGGAGGCCCGGCGCAACCGCGGCAGCCCTGAAATACATCAAGGCAGCCACCTCAGTCCCTACCATTTTTGCGCTCTACCGGGCCCGGAAGTACCTGGACGGGCACGGCGGGAAAGACATCTCCCTGGTCATCACCGGCGGTCTCCGGGTCTCGTCGGATTTTGCCAAGGCGCTTGCCCTCGGGGCCGACGCGATTGCCATCGGGACAGCAGCCCTGATGGCCTGCGCCTGCCAGCAGTACCGGATGTGCCATACCGGCCTCTGTCCCGTTGGCGTGACCACCCAGGCGCCCGAACTGCGGAAACGGTTGCAGTCCGATATCTCGGCTCAACAGCTCGAGCATTTCCTCCGGGTCTCGACCGAAGAACTGAAGGATTTTGCCCGGCTGACGGGAAACAACGATGTCCACGCCCTCGGGATCCGGGATCTCTGCACGACCAGCTCCGAGATCTCGGGCCACACGGAGATCCCCCATGTCTGACCGGCAGGGATAAAAACCCGGCTTTAGAACCGTTTCGGGTCCGTATCCACGTCCACGATCGCCGGCAGGTCAAGCAACATTGCCTCAAGGACTGCCGTTTTCAGTTCGCCCGGCTGTTTCACGGAAAACCCGGCGCCCCCGCACACCCGGGCATACCCGGCAAAGTCCGGGTTGAGGAGATCGGTTGCATAGTTCGGGTACTGCTCCATCATCTGTTCGACCTGGATCATGCCGAGCTGGCGGTTGTTGAGGACGATCACGACGAGGGGGAGGCGGTACTTGACCGCAGTGACAAAATCTCCCATTGCCATCGAGAAACCGCCGTCGCCCGTGATGCAGAAGACCGGGCGGGCGGGATACGCGATCTTCGCAGCAAGGGCGCCAGGGAACCCGAAGCCCATGGTGGCAAGGTAGCCGGACATGGCAAAGCGCTGGTGTTTCATCCGGAAGTTCCTCCCGAACCACCACTGGTTCTCCCCGACGTCGAGCGAGATGACGGCATTGTCCGGGATGATCTCGGAGAGCACCTTCATGATGAACGGCGGGCGCAGGGGCATCGCGCTGCTGTCGGCCTCGCGGTCGCGCTGTTCGTCCCAGTCATGCTTCATCCGTGCAATAGCTCCCTTTGAGGGGCCCTGCTCTTTTTGTGCAAGCAGCGGGAGGAGGTACGGGAGGACCCGGGCGCAGTTGCCCCAGAGGCTGAGTGTCCCGGGGTTCCTGCCGAGCTTCAGGGGGTCGATGTCCACCTGGACCATGGGTTTGTCCACGGGGACATTGGTATACTTCGAGAACCCGACCCCGAGCACGACCAGCAGGTCCGCTTCCCCGGCCAGTCTCCGGGCCGCGGGAGACCCGACATTTCCGAGGATCCCGATGACCCATTCGTTGTCTTCGGGGATGATCCCCTTTGCCCGGAACGTGGTGAGGATGGGTGCGGCGGTCCTTTCTGCGATAGCAAGCACGTCCTGCCCTGCAGCATACGCGCCCCAGCCGGCAAGGATGACCGGTCGTTCCGCTGCATTGATCCTGCGGGCAGCTTCCCGGAGGAGCCCGTCGGCGGGGAGGATATCCCTGCTGCTGACGCAGGACTCCCGGGTGCAGAACCGGGCATCCAGCGGCGCTTTCTGGATCGCGTTCGGCACCGAGAGCTGGGCAACGCCCCGCTCAAGGACTGCATGCTTCAGCGCACGGGAGAGCAGGAGGACTGCCGTCTGCGGGTCTGCAATGGTGTTGTTGTACACCGCGATCGGACGGAAGAAGGCATCCTGGTCGATCTCCTGGATCCCCCCGGACCCGGTATACTGGATCCCCGACTGGCCGTTCAGGGAAATCACCGATGCATGATCTTCTTTAGCATCGTAGAGCCCGGTTGCGAGGTTGGTAGCCCCCGGGCCGGCGATCGTCAGGCAGGCGGCCATCTCTCCGGTCAGCTTATGGTAAGCCGATGCTGCCATGGCGGCATTCTCCTCGTGCCGGAACACGAAATACTGTATTGCCGGGTTTTTCCGGACTGCCTCTACCAGCCTGAGCGAGGATGTGCCGGGGATCCCGAACACCTGGTACACCCCCCACGCGGCCAGCTCGGCGATGAGTACATCCGAGACCGTTGTCACTGAGCCGGCGTGCAGGTCCTGTACGGGGATCTGGCTGAAGGCATCCTTGCCGGCACCGCAGACCGGGCAGGTCCAGCCCCCGGGGACTTGTTCAAACGGTGTACCGGCAGGCACGCCGTTCTTCTCATCGCCAAACCTCTCGTCATAGATATACCCACAGACACTGCACTGCCACTGCGCCATATCCTGCTCCCTGGTTCCGGTACTATCCGGCCTGCTGCCCGGATCCCTGCGCTAGGTGTACCTTCTGACCGGCGCAACGCCACTGCCTCTGTGGAACCATGATCTGACATGGAAGCACGATCCCCTAATTCCTTTGCGATCGTTTCAAAATTTGTTCCAAAATATGGTTTATTGAGGAGTCTCTCTCAAATCCCCGGCAAATAACGGGTATATGAAATCCGGCGAACTAAAAGAGCCGATCATGGCCAGGGCAGGAAATGCTGGGGCCGGGTTCCTCCCGCTACCCCGTCTGACGGTCTTCCTTTCTCCGGTTCCTGCCTGCGGAAGAAAGAACCCGGCAGTCAACCAAACGTTGGAGAAATCATGATCAGGGTTAAAAGTATCTATGATCGAGCATCGGACGATGACGCGTTCCGCGTCCTTGGTGAGCCGGTCTGGCCCACGGGGGTCAGCCGCGAAAAGACCGTCCTGAATGCATGGCTGCGGGACCTTGCGCCAAGTCCCGGGCTGTACGACCAGTATTCCCGGGGCCTGGTGACCTGGGACGATTTTGTTGTCCGGTACCACGGGGAGCTCGACCGGAACCGTGACTTTTTCCGGAACCTGCAGGTCCATAACCACAATGGCGGGCTCACCCTTATCCACGGGTCCCGCAATGCAGACAGGAACCCTGCCGTTGCCCTGAAGATGCTGCTCGAAAAAGAAGACCCCTTGTGAACGAGCGGGCAGGGCGTCCTGAAATAAAAAAATATTCTTCACGGTTTAGAAGCGCCTCCGGTGCCATCCTTTTTCAGCGCAGGTTTTCCGGAGGAGAACAGTTTTCATCGGGTCTGTGCATCTGCCTTCTGCCTTACCCGGAGGCTGAAAAGGGTATGATCGATCGCAGCCTCGGGATAACCGAGGAGCAGCAGGAAGGGCTTGATATCATCCACGGGCAGGGTACAGGGGATCCCCCGGGAAAAATCTGCCAGGAGACCGGAGAACAGGGAGAGGAACATCTCCCGCCGGCGGTGAAAGATATGGGAGAGGAAGAGGGAAAAAGCGTTTTTAATCACCGAATCCCCGTATAAGTCGGGCTTGTCCCGGGAGAGTACCAGGTATTCGTTCCATGCATCTTCAAGGTCATGGTTCCTTAAGAAACGGGAGAAATCTTCAGATACCAGGTAATCCCCGATGGGCAGGGCTCCCAGAAGGGCCGTCAGTTCCCTGAAAGTCTGGCTCCTGTCATCGTCCATCGTCCACCCCCTTCCTTCCCCCTGTTCCGGCATAAAACGGGAACCGTTCGCCCGATCCAGCCGTCCGCGTTCATGCCCCCCCATTCACAACGCAGATTTCTTTCCGTCCGGCCCCGTCATGTTTCATGGTCCCGGCAGGGATCCCCACGGTCTTTGTGACCTCGGTAAAAGCCATTCCCGGTCACCTGATCGGAGATGACCGTGCAATGCTCTTAAATGTCGTTATCGTACCAATTCCCCGGATGCCGGTCGGGGATGGCTTCCGGTTCAGGACCTAAAGACCGTGTTCCGGAGAAGGTCATTTTTCTTTTGAGTGAACTACCTGTCCCCCCGGCGCGATCTGCATCGGGTATGTCCCTATCCGGTGCTCGCGACACGCCCTGTTTTATTTTAGTGCTCATGTTTCAGGAAATGTTTCAAAAATTGCTCTTCCGGAAAAGTTTGATACTGTGGCACCGAAGATGAACGCACAGATAAGGAGCAGCCGGACGTATGAGTGTAACCAATCGTGACGGATGCACCCTTGTCACATCTCAAGCCCGATACAGAAACTCCGGGCCGGACATCCAGCCAGGTATTGTGACTTTACTCAACCGACCTGCATCAGGTCACGGGTAAGGCCGCTTCTCCAGGGGATACGGGAGGAAACGATGGTCAGGTGGTATTATCAGTCTATCTTTGACGAACTTGAGGATATGAGAAAATATATGGATTCGCTTTCCCGGCAGATGTATGGAACCGGTTCAACGGCATTATTGCCCGGCCCCGTTGAGCCCGCAACCAAGTTGCTGTCAGAAAACCGGGCCGGTCTCCGCGTGGATGTAGCCGATACCGACGGGGAAGTTGTTGTAACTGCAGACATGATCCCCGGGGTTTCCAAACAGGACATCACCCTGACGCTGATTACCCCTCAGGCCCTGGAAATTTCCTGTGAACGCAAGGAGGAGACGCAGGATGAGAACGAGGGATATTTCCTGCGGGAGCGGAGGTTCGGGTCCGTGACACGGATTATCCCGCTCCCGCGGCCGGTCCTGGAAGAGGGAGCCCGGGCGTCATTCAAAAACGGGGTCCTTGAAGTACATCTTAAAAAATCATCAAAGGAGCTGAAAGGAAAAATCTCCATCGACTGACCCCTCTCTGAAGCAACCGGAGATGCATGAAGGTCCGCTGATCAGGCCCGGGAAGAGTCGTCTGCCGTTTGCTCACTGCTCACATTCAGAACGAGCTGGTGGACAACCGCAAACGATGGAAAAGGAACTGACAAAATAAGAAAACAGGTGATTACCATGGACAAATTTGAAGAGTTACATAATGAATGGGCAAAGGTGCCGGCAGCCACGCAGATGAAAATGGATGATGCAAAAAAAGGAGCATGCATATGCCCGAAATGCCCGACGTATACCAATTGTGCCAAGGAAGCAAAAGAGCTGCTCTTCTGCATGAAAGGGAAGAGCTTCATGTGCATAACGAATGAGAAAGGCTGCATATGCCCGGATTGCCCGGTTACGAAAGAGTATGGACTAAAGAACAAATTCTTCTGCATGAAAGGTGCGGAAAAAGCCCAGCGCTATGAAAACTCGCTCTGGGGAACAAAAATGGTCTAAAGTGGATTCTGATAACAAAGAGGATGCGACTTACTGATGATCAAATAACGGCGAAAAAAAACCGGGATTGACGCAAAGGATCGTTAATACCTGAAAAGATAGTGGGCAGTATGACCGGATCGACGCACCTGCGTGCTATCCATTGACGATAGCACAGGACATAGAAAAAAAAGGCCTCTGCAGAATCACGACCCGGGAATAGCCGGGCTTGAAATCATGTCCGGCATTTTTAAAAAAAGCGAAGTAGGTTTGACAATGGGCGGAAAACAAGACAGAATCGCGGAACTGATCGAAAATTTATCCCACCGCGAGGAGGATATTCGCTGGGCTGCTGCCAGTGCGCTGGCACAGGCCGGGACAGCCGCAGTAGAACCCCTCATAGCAGCACTGGATGACAAGGACAGCGTCGTGCGCCTGCGGGCTGCATGGGCACTGGGCCGGATAGGCGACGACCGTGCCGTCAAAAAACTGATAAGCACGCTCCACGACGGCGACTGGTCGGTGAGGATGCGTGCGGCCGATGCACTGGGGGTGCTTGGGGCGCACGAGGCAAACGAAGCTCTCCTGCTCCTGCTCAGAGATAAGAATGCCGACGTGCGGAGGCACGTGATCGGTGCGCTGACAAAGATTGCGGATCCGACATCTGCCGATCGTATCAGGGATTTCCTGAAGGATGCAGACTGGAGGGTGAGGATGGGTGCTGCTCTTGCCCTGGCCGCGATCGGGGATGAGAAGAGTATGAGGTACCTCAAAACAGCATCCGACGATGAGAACGAATATGTCCGGATGATCGCTTTGTCATCAGTGAAGAGCGGTGAAGGGGAATCCTCATAAGATGTGAGTAATGCCGGGTTATTAAAAACCAGCCAACACCGTTCCCAAAACCCGTACGTCTGGTAAGGGGTAGATCGTGCTGCTTCTCCCGGTTCCCCTCACATCATTGTTCTAAATTTTGTTTCATTTTTTGACTTTAACAAAAGAGCCTATACCATCCCATTGTGCATTGCCCTGTAGGCAGGGAGCAGGCCGGAACCTGCTGTTCCCTTTTGTCCCAGGAGAAAACCATGGAAGATAACAGATTTTATACATTACCGAAACTGCCGTACGAATACACGGCCCTGGCACCTCATATTTCTGAAGAGCAGCTGAAAATTCACCACCAGAAACACCACCAGGCATATGTCAACGGCGCAAATGCAGTCTTCGAAAAACTGGATAAGGCACGTAAAGAGAACGCTGATCTCGATATGAAGGCGACCCTCAAGGAACTGTCGTTCCACATCGGCGGTTTCAGGCTTCACAACCGGTTCTGGGAAAACATGGCTCCCGCGGGCAAAGGGGGCGGGGGTGTCCCGAAAGGGGGTCTTGCCAAAGCGATCGACGGGGAATTTGGAAAATTCGACCGGTTTAAAAAAGAATTCACCCAGGCTGCGGCAGGCGTCGAGGGCTCCGGGTGGACAGTCCTGACGTATTGCAAGAAGACCGGCCGTCTGATCATCGACCAGATTGAAAAGCACAACGTGAACGTCATCCCCGGGTACGACATGCTTCTGGTCCTTGACGTCTGGGAGCATGCCTACTACCTTGACTACAAGAATGACCGTGGAAAATTTATCGACGCATTCTGGAACATTGTGAACTGGGATGTTGTTGCGCAGCGGTTCGACAAGGTGAAGAAATGAATCCCGGCCAGACCGGAAGAGACTGATAAGGGAGTGTAAAAAAATGCCGGAACTTGTCAAACCGTTCAGCGGGATGGTCCCGGAACGGAAACTCCCGATAGGAGAACTGGTCCGGGCACTGCGTCTTGACCTTGCTGCCGAACACGAGGCCATTTGGGTGCGGGAGGCGGTCTGTGTCCTCACCTGAACTGGGGACATAATGCCTGAGGTGAAATCATGCAGGAAAAAACACTGGAACTCATAAAAAAATTCGAGCAGGATTACGAGATCAACGTCAGTGTAACCGAAGCACTGACCTATTGGATAGTGTATGCACGGATTCAGAAGAGCCCGGCAGACGGGACTCATCACCTGCATCATGGGAGAAAATATGTGTCCGGTCCGAACGAGGACGGGAATGTCCTGGTCCTGCGGGACCCGTTTGTCTCCGATGTCTATAGCGCGGAAACCTGGGGAAAGATGGAATCGGTTGACGATTTTGTGGAAAAAGCGCTCGCCCGGATCATTGAAGACAAGAACGCGGCAGACAAAGGACAGGAGGAAGGTTGCGGGACCAGTTGCGGCTGAACGGTTACCGGAAAACCTTTGAGAATTATGACTCCTTTACCACCGTCATCAAAAATTATACTCAGGATTCTTGGTACTGAAGGTGCAATGACCCACAAGGAAATCGTAAAAAAATCCCACTGTCACCCAAGGACTGTACGGTACGCCCTGAGAAAGTTAAAAGAACGAAAGCTTCTCATCGAGAAGATGAACATGCAGGATATGCGCCAGATCATTTACCAGTACCGGACGATTCCGTTGCAGGAGCCTGGTAAGGTAGACCCCCCGTCCGGTGAAATCCCATGAAAGTCAGTATCGATCGTTCAAACTGCACGAGTTGTGGTACCTGCTGGGATACCTGTCCGGCATTCTTTGAAGAGAACCCGGATGATTCGTTCAGCCAGGTTATTGAAAAATTCCGGTCAGCGGGAAATATCCAGGAAGGCTCTGCACCAAAAGACCTGGAAGTCTGCGTGGCAGAAGCTGCAGATCTCTGTCCCGTGCAGATCATCCGGGTAGAAGAATCCTGAAACAAAGTACAGTGGAGAAAAAAATGCCAGATCCAAAAAACGGAAACCTGGAGCCGCTCACGGACAGGAACAGTGCCCTGGTGCTCGTGGACTTCCAGCCCACGATGTTTGCCGGTGTCGGATCCGGTGACAAGACGATCATCCGGAACGCCGCGTTTTGCGCTGTAAAGGCTGCCCGTATCCTGAACATGCCGGTCGTGCTGTCGACCATCAAGCCGCAGACAAAACCGGCGCTGACTCCCCGTCACGATGCCCACACCCATCCTCATGGTGATGAGCTGCCGGACCACACTAACCCGCCCTCAACCATCCGGCCCTCCAGGAAGATCACGAAGATTGGAAAATCCTGATCCTGTGCTTTTAGTCTGGCGAGCGGGTATGTAACGACGTTGACGGGATCCTCTCTCCCTTTTTTGGATTCAGAGAAGAGCAAAACGAAGAACACCACTCCGGTGGGTAAAAAGAGGATTGAAGTATGTTACGACCAGAAGATGTTGAAACGATCCTGACAACACGCGATCTGTCCGCGTATCTGAAGGATATGGTGCAGAAGGATGACCGGGAATTAAAAATCGACATTGATTATCAGTCCGGTGAATTGTGTATCAACTGCCCGGAATTTTCCTATGGTCTTTCCGTGAAGATCGATCCCTACGGTGTCTGGGTGATCAGTGAACTGCTCTCTCAGGAGAATGACGGAATATTCAACAAGAGCGGGAACCTTCACAAGACCGAGAGTACCATGACCGTGCTTCGGGCTGTTGCCAGCTGGATTGTTGACCTCGAAGAGAGTTCCCGAAATACGTAAAAAGGATACCCGATGGTTTTTTGGGGAAATGGTGGATCGGCTGGGTATTGCTGACCAGCGATCCGGACTTCCTTTTACCGTGGGTCTTCCAAAAAAACAACTATGTTGTGAAAATTCTCGCTCTCTAGAAAACTTCCATGGATCGATTCTTATTGGAAGAACCGGGATCCGGTTCTGCGATCAAAATCGGATCGCGATTGATCCGGATTGGTTTTTGATCGCGATCGTGATCGCGATTGCATTTTCAAAATCGGGATCCGGTTGCGAAATGAAAATCGCAGATCGATGTTAAGATCAAAATCGCAGATAGGTTTTCACATGAAAATCGGGATCCGGTTTCACGTTCCGTCTGCAAGTGCTGTCCCAAAACTGGTTTTCAATCGCTATCCGATTTGCAGATGAAAATCGCAGATCGATTTTACCGCAAAAGTCGGGATCCGATTTTGAAATGAAAATCGGTTACTGATTTTTCCGGAATGGTTTTTGATCGCGATCGTGATCGCGATTGCATTTTCAAAATCGGGATCCGGTTGCGAAATGAAAATCGCAGATCGATGTTA
>Ga0105103_10000850_pt1 | contig 17284 bp, 13 predicted proteins | sample PPLLaktember2015_2_FD_79107 | JGI IMG/M metagenome (GOLD analysis project Ga0105103, IMG submission 79107) | Freshwater sediment microbial communities from Prairie Pothole Lake near Jamestown, North Dakota, USA - PPLs Lake P7 Core (6) Depth... | ecosystem: Environmental > Aquatic > Freshwater >...
CCGTGCGAGGCGTGGACGAGCACGACGCCGGTGATCGTGCCGGCGATGCCCAGTTCGTAGAATACCCGGGCGATGTTGACGTAGATCGGGAGGTTGGGCACGGCCTGCGGCAGCAGGAACGCGAGCAGGATCAGGCCACGCCAGCGCAGCTTCAGCCGGGCGAGCGCGTAGCCCGCCGGAATGGCGACGGCGAGCGAGAGCGCCACGGTCAGGACCGCGATCCACACGCTCGTGCCGAGCGCTGCGAGCGCCCCGCCCCGCGGACTGAACACGCGCGCCCAGAACGAGAAGCCGAACTCCGCGGGAATCTTGTGCGGGAAGTACCAGCGCTCGGCGAACGCCCACAGCACGAGGTTCGCGAGCGGACCGAAGATCGCGAACGCGAGCAACCCGATGAGGAGCCCGGTCACGAGCGTGCCGCCGAGGCCGTGGCGCCAAGTCATGCGTCCGCCTCCTCGGTCCCGCGTGTCAATGCGCGAAATCCGAGTGTCGGCGTCCCGGCCGCGATTCGATTTGCCATCGATCCCCGCTGCGCGGGGCCTCTCGCCGGGTGGCTCACGCGGCCGCCTCTCTCACGCCGGCGCCTCCGCCCGCACCACGGCGTGGCGCAGGTAGAACCACGCGCCCGCGGCGGCGAGCGCCAGCGAGGCGAGGCAAAGCGCGTTGGCCACGCCATAGTCAGCGTGCGTGTTGATCCGGTAGGCGATGTCGACGGTGATCATCGTCGGCGAGTTCGGGTTGATCATCAGCGGCACCGACAGCACCGAAAGCATGGTCACGAACGACAGCACGACACCGACGAGCAGCGTCCCCCGCACCTGCGGCAGCACGATCTCGAACAGCGCCCGCAGGCGCGAGGCGCCGAGATTGCGCGCGGCCTCGACGTGCTGGCGGTCGAGCGACGCCATCGCGCCGGCGAGCAGCAGCGCGACGAAGGGCGTCTGCTTCCAGACGAATGCGATCACGATGCCGCGCCAGTCGAGGAGGCTCTGCGCGGCGAGCGGGTCGATCAGCCCGGCGCCGATCAGCACGTGGTTCAGCATGCCGTTCTTGGCGAGGAAGCCCCGCATCACCTGGCCGGTGACGATGAAGGGTATGAACAGCGGCCAGCGGTAGAGCCAGCGCAGCGCACTCACCAGCCGCGGGTTCTCGCCGTACGCGAGGTAGCCGGCGATGGCGATGGCAAACGCCGCGATCAGTGCCGAGGACAGCAGCACGATCGCCACGGTGAAGACGAAGTCGGTCGAGTAGAGCTCCCAGGCCTTGACGACGTTCGCCAGCGTGAACACGCCGTTGCGGTCGCGGAAGGCGCCGACCACCGACAGGCCGAGCGGCAGCGCGAAGAAGACCGCGATGATCGCGAGCGCCGGCGCGACCAGCAGCAGGCCGATCGCGCCGCCCGGGACGAGCGGGCGAACGGCCCGCGTGTCGCTCACTGGACTACCCTTCGCGCTGCGCGCTCCGGGCCTGATTCGCCCTCGGGGCGGCCCTTCGGGCTCATCGCGGCCTCCTTGGACGGCTTAAGCATGTCGTGTGGTCGAGTGTCGGCCGCCTGCGCCGAGCGGCTTGGCGTCGATCCCCGCGAGCTTCGCCCGCGGGGCCCCTCGCCGCGTGCCGCTCGTCGCTACTTCAGCACGACGCGCTCGTAGCCCTCGACGATGTCGGTGAAGTACTCCGACAGCGGGAACGGCCGGCCGAAGTTCGCGAGGTCCTGCGGCGAGATGTCGGTGAAGAGCTTGTTCCAGTCGGCGGGCGCCATCTTCGACTGCACGTGCTGCGCGTCGATGCCCGGGTACCAGTTGAACCGCTTGACGATGCCCTCGGCCTGGATCTCGGGGCTCGCTGCGAAGTCGACGAACTTCTTTGCCAGCGCCGCGTTGGCGGCCTTCGACGGAATCACGTAGTACATCGGCTGTCCGGGCAGGCCCGGCGACGGCAGCGAGAGCTTGACCTTCGGATTCATCTTGCCGTCGGCCATCCAGGTATAGAACATGTCGACCCACACCGGGCCCATCGCGATCTCGCCGCGGTTCAGCATGTCGAGCGTCCCTGCGTTGCCGGGCGTCATGACGACGTTCTGGTTGAAGGTCTTGAGGCTGGCGAGGGACTTCTCGATCGTGGCCTTGGCGGCCGGGTCGTAGGGTCCCTTTTCGAGCTTGTCGCCGAGCCCGCTGTTGGCGGAGACCCAGCCCATCACGAAGCCCACGCCCGACATGCCGCCCTTGACGCCGTTGTAGCCGAACTGCTTCGGGTTCTTCTTCACCCACTCGTTCAGTTCAGCGAACGACTTCGGCGGGCTCTTGACGAGGTCCGGGTTGTAGGCAAACGCGATCTGGCTGTGGAACATCGGCAGCACGTAGCCGTCGACGTTCGCGCCGAGCGCGTTCTTCGCACTGTCGCGCGTCACCAGCTTGCCGGCGGCGATGTCGTTGCGGTAGGGCATGAGCAGGTTCTCCTTCACCATCGTCGCGGCGCCGCGCTGATGCACGACGGCGACGTCGGTGTCCCACGCGGCCACGTTCGCCTTCTGCTGCGCGGAGAGCTTCTCGTAGATCTTCTGCGAGCCGGCGTCGCCGGGTCCGGTACCGACCGCGCGGACCTTGACGCCCGGGTTCAGCTTCTCGAACCGCGGCGCGAGGAAATCGTTCACGTAGTCGACCATGTTCTGGTCGCCGGCGGTGACGACGTTGAGATTGGTTTGCCCGGCGGCGGGCAGCGCCGTCGCGAACAGCACGGCGGCGACGCTTGCGACGAGTGTGCGGATGCGCATGGACTCCTCCTTCGGGTGGAACGTGGGACGTCAGGGACCCGACGCCGGAAAGACGACGAGCGATTCGCGCGGCACGACGACCGCGGTGGGCGAGCCTTCGCTGCGACGCTCTCCCGCGTGGGCCCACACCTCGCCGTCGGCCGTGCGCACGCGATAGCGGTACCCCTGGCCGACGTAATAGACCTGGACGACGACGCCCGGCAGCGAGACGTCGCCGGCACCGGGCTCGCCGGGCGCATCGGAAAGCCGCGCCGAGTCGGCGCGGAAGTGCGCGTGCACCTTGCGCGCGCCCGGTGCCGCGGCCGGCGTGACCAGCACGCCGTCGTCGCGCATCGCGAGCGTGAGCCGGTTGTCCGCGCCCATGAACCCGGCGACGAACGGCGAGGCCGGGCGGTGGAACACCTCCTCAGGTGCGCCGAACTGCGCGACACGGCCGGCATCGATCACCGCGATGCGATCGGCGAGCGTCAATGCTTCCTCGCGGTCGTGCGTCACGTAGACCGCGGTGATGCCGACGCGCCGCTGCAGCTCGCGGAGCTCGTGGCGCAGGTCGATCCGGACCCGGTAGTCGAGATTCGACATCGGTTCGTCGAGCAGCAGCAGCGACGGGCTGACCGCGAGCGCACGCCCGAGCGCGACGCGCTGCCGCTGCCCGCCGGAGAGCGCGGTCACCGGCCTCGGGCCGAAGCCTTCCAGCTGCAGCAGCGCGAGCATTTCCTCGACGCGCGCGGCGATCGCATCGCGCTTCCAGCCGCGCATGCGCAGCCCGTAGCCGATGTTGCCGGCGACGCTCATGTGTGGCCACAGCGCGTACGACTGGAACATCATCGCCGCGCCGCGCTTCTCGGGCGGCAGCGCGAGCAAGTCCTGTCCGTCGACCCGGATCGACCCCGATTGGGGCACGACGAACCCGGCGATGGCGCGCAGCAGCGTCGTCTTGCCGCACCCGGAGCTGCCGAGCAGCGCGACCAGCTCGCCCTTGCCGATCGCGAGGCTCACGTCGTCGAGCACGCGCGTGGTGCCGTAGCCGACGCAGAGCGATTCGATCGAGAGGTAGGCGGACATGCAGGGCGCGGAAAACGGCTCGTTGGCGGGCGATCATGACGCGATCGTGAAGCGGCCGCAAACGCTGCTTGCGTGCGGCGCAGCATGCGGCCCCGCATTCCAGGCTTCCGGAGGCGATGATGAGGCGCCGATGACGCGGCGCAGCGTGCCGAGGGGACTTCCCGGATCGCGCGGCGTGCGAAGGGGAGCTAGCGTCCCCAGCGCAACGACAGCGGACTGGCGGCGCGGGCGAGCTCGAGCAAGCCCGCGCGCGTCGCCGGGTGCAGCGCCTCGAGCGGGTGGCGCACCGCGTCGCTCGCGATCACGCCGCCCTCGGCCATCACGGTCTTGGTCGCGCGCAGCCCGCACTGCCGGTTCTCGAAGTTGATGAGCGGCAGGATGCGGGCATAGGCCGCGGCCGCCTCGTGCCGACGGCCCTCGCGATGGTGCACGACCACCTCGCGGATCAGGTCGGGGAGGAGCGCGCTCGGCATCGTGCCGGTGGCCCCGGCGTCGAGGTCGGCCATCAGCGTGATCGATTCCTCGCCGTCGAACGGTCCCTCGATCGCGTCGTCCCCCGCCTCGATCAGCGTGCGCAGCTTCGCGGCCGCGCCGGGCACCTCGATCTTGAAGTAGCGCACCAGCGGCACCTCGCGCGCAAGGCGGACGAGGAACGGCACCGAAAGCGTGACGCCCGAGAGGGGCGCGTCCTGCACCATCAGCGGTATGCCGGCCGCGTCGGCGACGCGCGCGAAGTGCTCGAGCGTGCCCTTCTCGTCGGCGCGCAGCGTCGCGCCGTGGTAGGGCGGCATCAGCATCAGCATGCGCGCGCCGGCGGCGGCGGCCTGGCGTGCCCGCGCCGCGGCGATGCCCGTGCTGAAGTGGCTCACGGTGACGATCACCGGCACGCGGTCGGCGACGTGGGAGAGGCAGAGGTCGGTCAGTGCGTCGCGCTCCGTGTCGGTGAGCAGGAACTGCTCCGAGTAGTTGGCGAGGATGCAGATGCCGTCCACGCCCTGGGCGACCATGCAGTCGAGCACGCGCCGCTGCCCGTCGTAGTCGACTTCACCCCCCGCGGTGAATGGCGTCGGGGCGATCGGGAAGACGCCGGCATAGGGTTGGGGTGCTGTCGCGGCCATCGTGGGCTCCTCGTCGTGATGGCGCCTCGGGCCACGAACGCGCGGCTTACCGTGGGGCACCCTTGGTCGCGCAGTCTACGCGCGTGCGCGGCGCGCTGCCGCGCAGACTGGAATTTGCGTTCCACGAGGCGTGGGCGCAGAATCCTCGTTCCGACCGCGGCGCCGGAACGACCTCTGCGGGCCTCGGCCGCCATCGCATTGCTCCGGGCTCCCGTCATGCAGAACCGTACCCGCTTCGCCGCCGACCGGCGCTTCGACGTCCTCTGCCTCGGCCGGCTCGCCGTCGACTTCTACGCGCAGCAGATCGGCGCCCGCCTCGAGGACGCCACCAGTTTCTCGAAGTACCTCGGCGGATCCTCCGCCAACACCGCGTTCGGTTGCGCGCGCCTCGGGCTTCGCACCGGCATGATCTCGCGCATCGGCGACGACGGTCTGGGCCACTTCCTCGTCGAGACGCTGCAGAAGGAGGGCTGCGACACCTCGCACGTGTCGGTCGACCCGCGCCGGCTCACCGCCGCGGTGGTGCTCGCGATCAAGGACCGCGACACCTTCCCGCTGATCTTCCTGCGCGAGAACTGCGCCGACATGGCGATCGCCGACGAGGACATCGCCGAGGACTTCATCCGCCAGAGCAAGGCGCTGCTCATCACCGGCACCCACTTCTCGACCGAGTACATCAACGGCATCTCGCAGCGGGCGCTCGACCGCGCGCGCGCGAACGACGTGCGCACGGTCCTCGACATCGACTACCGGCCGGTGCTGTGGGGGCTCACCAAGCGCGGCGACGGCGAGACGCGCTACGTGCAGTCCGAATCGGTGACCGCGCACCTGCAGAGCATCCTGCCCAAGATCGACCTCGCGATCGGCACGATCGAGGAGTTCAACATCGCCGGCGGCTCGACCGACATCATCGCGTCGCTCGAGGCGGTGCGCAGGATCTCGGCGGCGACGCTGGTGGTGAAGCGCGGCCCGATGGGCTGCGCCGTGATCGACGGCGCGATCCCGCGCTCGCTCGACGACGCCTTCAACGGCCGCGGCGTGACCGTCGAGGTGCTGAACGTGCTCGGCGCCGGCGACGCGTTCAACGGCGGCTTCCTCTCCGGCTGGGTGCGCGGCGAGGACTACGCAGCCTGCGCGCGCTACGCCAACGCCTGCGGCGCGCTGGTCGTCTCGCGTCACGGCTGCGCGCCCGCGATGCCGACGCGCGTCGAGCTCGACTACTTCATCGCCAATGCCGATCGCATCCCGCGCCCCGACCGCGACGCGACGCTGACCCGGCTGCATCGGGTCACCGCGCCACGCGTGCCGCGCGACGAGCTGTTCGTGTTCGCCTTCGACCACCGCCCGCAGTTCTTCGCGTTGGCGCAGGAGGCCGGCGCCGACGAGTCGCGGCTGCCGGACCTGAAGAAGCTGCTGGTGGAAGCGGTGGCCGAGACCGAGCGCGATCGTGGGCTCCGGGGGCGCGTGGGGATCCTCTGCGACGACCGCTACGGCCAGGACGCGCTGAACGCCGCCACGGGACGCGGCTGGTGGATCGGTCGCCCGACCGAGTTGCCGGGCAGCAATCCATTGGAGTTCGACCACGGCCGGTCGGTCGGAACGGCGTTGATCGCCTGGCCTGACGAGCACGTCGTGAAGTGCCTCTCCTTCTACCACCCGGACGACGCGATTGCGACGCGTCTCGAGAACGAAGCGCAGATCGCCGCACTCCACGACGCCGTGCAGTCGAGCGGCCACGAGCTGATGCTCGAGATCATCCCGCCGAAGTCGCTGCCGCGCGCGCCCGACACGGTGCTGCGCGCGGTGAAGCGCCTCTACAACCTCGGCATCTATCCCGAGTGGTGGAAGCTCGAGCCGATGGCGCCCGAGGTCTGGGCCGGGCTGGACGCGCTGATCGCCGAGCGCGATCCGCATTGCCGGGGCGTCGTCCTGCTCGGGCTGTCCGCGCCGGTGGCCACGCTCGCGCAGGGCTTCCGCGATGCCCGAGAAAGCAGGAGCTGCCGCGGCTTCGCGGTCGGGCGCACGATCTTCGAGGACCCCGCGCGCGCGTGGCTCGCGCGCGAGATCGACAACGCGACGCTGAAGATCCGCGTCCGTGCGACGTACGAGACGTTGATCGACGCGTGGCGAGCCGCCAGGCGATGAAGACCGTCCGGCTGACGATGGCGCAGGCGCTGGTGCGGCACCTCGCCGCGTTGCGCGTCGAGCGTCCCGACGGTGCCCGGCTCTTCGCCGGCGTGTTCGCGATCTTCGGCCACGGCAACGTCGCGGGTCTCGGCGAGGCACTGCACGCCCACCGCGCGGACCTGCCCACGTACCGCGCGCACAACGAGCAGGCGATGGCGCACGCCGCGATCGCCTACGCGAAGGCCAGCATGCGTCGCCGGATGATGGCGTGCACGACGTCCATCGGCCCCGGCGCCACCAACCTCGTCACCGCGGCGGCCACCGCGCACGTCAATCGCCTGCCGGTGCTGCTCCTGCCGGGCGACGTGTTCGCCTCGCGCGCGCCCGACCCCGTGCTGCAGCAGGTCGAGGACTTCCAAGACGGCACCGTGTCGGCGAACGACTGTCTCCGTCCGGTGTCGCGCTACTTCGATCGCATCCTGCATCCGGAACAGCTGTTGACCGCGCTTCCCCGGGCGATACACGTGCTCACCGACCCCGCGCTGTGCGGGCCGGTGACGCTCGCGCTGCCGCAGGACGTGCAGACAATGGCCTTCGACTGGCCGGAGGCCTTCTTCGCGCCGGCGCCGATCCGGTTCGTCGCGATGCCGCCCGCCGAGGAAGACGTGGCTGCAGCCGCAGCGGCGATCCGCGCGGCCAGGCGTCCGCTGGTCGTCGCGGGCGGCGGCGTCCTCTATGCGCAGGCGACGGCAGCATTGCGTGCGTTCGCCGACGCGCACGGCGTGCCCGTCGCGGAGACGCAGGCCGGCAAGGGCGCACTGCCGTGGGACCACCCGCTGCAGCTGGGCGCGATCGGCGTCACCGGCGCGACCGCCGCCAACGACGCGGCGAGCGAGGCCGACGTGGTGATCGCGGTCGGCACGCGGTTGCAGGACTTCACCACCGGCTCGCACTCGTTGTTCGCACAGGCCCGGCTCGTGTCGATCAACGTCAACGCCTTCGACGCGCTCAAGTGGCGCGGCGTGCCGGTGCGCGCCGACGCGGGTCGCGGGCTCGCGGCGCTGTCGCGCTCGCTCGACGGCTGGCGCGCCGACGTCGCGTGGCAATCGGCCTCGCAGCAGCGTGGCCAGCACTGGCGCGACGAGGTATCGCACATCACCGGCGTGCGCGACGTCCCGTTGCCCTACGACGGCGAGGTGATCGGCGCGATCCAGCGCAGCGCAGCGAACTCGCCCCGCGATGACATCGTCGTCTGCGCCGCGGGGTCGCTGCCGGGCGAGCTGCACAAGCTCTGGCGCACGGCGGTGCCGGGCGGCTATCACGTCGAGTACGGCTATTCGTGCATGGGCTACGAGATCGCCGGCGGCATCGGCGTGAAGATGGCGCACCCCGGGCGCGAAGTGATCGTCGTCGTCGGCGACGGCAGCTACCTGATGCTCAACTCCGAGATCGCCACCTCGGTGATGCTCGGCCGCAAGCTCACGATCGTCGTCCTCGACAACCGCGGCTACGGCTGCATCAGCCGGCTGCAGCAGGCGGTGGGCGGGGCGCCGTTCAACAATCTGCTCGACGACTGCGTCGACGGGGGCGGCACGGCGCCGGCGATCGACTTCGCCGCGCACGCGCGGGCCCTAGGCGCGCACGCCGAGCACGTCGGCTCGATCGTCGAGCTCGAGGCGGCGCTGGCGCGCGCCCGCAAGTCGGATCGCACCTATGTCGTGTCGATCGACACGTCGCCGTCACGGTCGACCGAGGCCGGTGGTTGCTGGTGGGAAGTCGCGGTGCCGGCAGTGTCGGAGCGTGAGGAAGTCGCCGCGGCACGGCGGCGTTACGGACAGGACAAGCGACGGCAACAGCCATGACAGCCACGACACGCGGACTCGAGGTGCGCATCGGCATCAACCCGATCTCCTGGAGCAACGACGACCTGCCCTCGCTCGGCGGGGAGATCCCGCTCGAGACGGCGCTCGCCGAAGGCAAGGCGATCGGCTACGAAGGCTTCGAGCTCGGCAACAAGTTCCCGCGCGACCCGAACGCGCTGGGCGACGTCCTCGCCCGCCACGGGCTCGCGCTCGTCTCCGGCTGGTACTCGGGCGAGCTCGCGCGGCGCAGCGTCGCGGACGAGGTCGCGGCGGTGGCGCCGCACCTCGACAAGCTCGCGCAAAACGGCGCGACGGTGATGGTGTACGGCGAGGTCGCCGACAGCATCCAGGGGCGGCCGAAGCCGCTCTACCAGCGGCCACGGTTCTTCCGCGACGACGCGTGGCGCGCCTACGGCGAGCGGCTCACCGCGTTCGGGCGGCACCTGCTGACCCGCGGCGTGCGGCTCGCCTATCACCACCACATGGGCGCGTACGTGCAGGCAGCCGAGGATGTCGATCGGCTGATGGCGGTCACCGGCGAGGAGGTGGGGCTGCTCTTCGACAGCGGGCACATGGCGTTCGCCGGCGGCGACCCGGTGGCCATGCTCGGCAAGCACGTCGCACGTGTCTGCCACGTGCACTGCAAGGACGTGCGTCCCGAGGTGCTCCGCCTGGCGCGCAATCGCGGCTGGAGCTTCCTGCAGTCGGTGCTCGCAGGCGCCTTTACCGTTCCCGGCGACGGCGCGATCGACTTCGCCGCGCTGCTCGGGATCCTGGATCGCCACCGCTATCACGGCTGGCTGGTCGTCGAGGCCGAGCAGGATCCGGTGGTCGCGCCGAGCTACGCGTACGCCGACAAGGGCTATCGCCATCTGCGCGGGATCGTCGACGCGCTGCAGTCGGCCGAGCGCGGAGCGGCCTAGTGTGAACAGGAGCTAGCCATGAGCCTCCTTGTGAAGGCGCGCCACGACGCGCGCGAGATCGTCCGGGTGACGCCGGCCTCCGCGGGCTGGCGCTACGTGGGTTTCGCCGCCTATCGGCTCGCGCCCGGTGAGCGCCAGGTGCTCGACCTCGCCGGTCGCGAGGTTTGCGTCGTCGTGCTGTCGGGGCGCGTGAACGTCGACACCGGTGCGGCGCGTTTCGACGGCATCGGGGGTCGCGCGAGCGTCTTCGACGAGCGCGGGCCCTACGCCGTCTACGCGCCCGATGGTGCCGGCGTGACGATCGAGGCGCTGACCCCCGCCGAGATCGGCGTGGCCAGCGCCCCCGGCGGCGGTGCGCTGCCGCCGCGCCTGATCGAGCCGTCGACGATTCCGCGCTCGGTGCGCGGGCAGGGTGCGAACACCCGCTACGTGCGCGACATCCTGCCGCAGACGGCCCCTGCGGAGCACCTGCTGGTCGTCGAGGTGCGCACGCCTTCCGGACACTCGTCGTCGTATCCGCCGCACAAGCACGATACCGACCGCGTGCCGGAAGAGAGCTCGCTCGAGGAGACCTATTACCACCGCCTCGATCCGCCGCAGGGGTTCGCCTTCCAGCGCGTCTACACCGACGACCGCTCGCTCGACGAGTCGCTCGCGGTCGAGGACCACGACGTCGTGATGGTGCCGCGCGGCTATCATCCGGTCGTGGTGCCGTACGGCTACGAGTCGTACTACCTGAACGTGATGGCCGGGCCGAAGCGGGTCTGGCACTTCCGCAACGACCCGGCGCACGAATGGATGCTCGCGCGCTGAAGACGCGCGCGGGTGCGCGGCCGCCGGGCCGCCGCGTTGCGCCACCGACCGCGCTGCCGCCGCCGGCAAGGGCCAACCCGGCCGACCCGGTCGAGGCGCTGATCGCGCGCATCGCGACCGATTACGACACGCTGCCCGCGCGGCTGAAGAGCGTCGCCCGCTACGTCGGGCAGCACCGCGCGAGCCTGATGGTCGACCGTGTCGGCGACATCGCCGAGCGCTGCGGCGTGCACCCGTCGGCGGTGGTGCGCTTCGCGCAGCGCTTCGGCTATTCGGGCTTCTCGCAGATGCAGCAGGTGTTCCGCACCCAGTGGTCCGAGAGCGCCGCGCCGCAGTCGACGTACCAGCAGCGCATCCGCCGCCTGGTCGCCGAGCGCCGCGGTGCGCTCACGCCGGGCGCGGTGGCGCGCGAGTTCATCGGCGCAAGCGCTGCCGGGCTCGCGGAGCTGGCCCGCGACTTCGACGACGCGTCGTTCGCCGCCGCGGTCGGCGTGCTCGAGCGCGCGGAGCACATCTACGTCGTCGGCGTGCGCCGTTCCTACCCGGTGGCGGCCTACATCACCTACGCGCTGCAGCACATCGAGAAGCGCGTGCAGCTTGTCGACGGCACCGGAGGCATGGTGATGGAGCAGGTGCGCTCGATCGGTCCGGGCGACGCCGTCATCGCGATCAGCTTCACCCCCTACGGCAAGGAGACGCAGGCGTGCGTGCGCCACGCGCGCAGGAGCGGCGCGAAGGTGCTGGTGCTGACCGACAGCCGGATGGCCCCACTCGCCCGCCACGCGCACGCGCTGCTGCTCGTCCACGAGGGCAGTGCGTTCGCGTTCCGCTCGCTCACCAATACGCTGTGCATCGGGCAGGCGCTGTTCGTCGCGCTGGCCTACCGCCTCGAGTCCAGCGTCGAGGAACACCGTTACCGCGGAGACTACGATGACTGAAGTGGCAATCTTCGGCGCCGGGCGGATTGGCAAGATCCACGCCGGCAACCTCGTGCGCCAGCCGGGGGCGCACCTGAAGTACGTCGTCGACCCGGACGCGAAGGCCGCCGCCGCGCTCGCCGCGCAACACGGCGCTGCGGTCGGAGCGACCGACGGCGTGTTCGCCGACGGGGCGGTACGCGTGGTCGTGATCGCCTCATCGACCGACACGCACGCCGACCTGATCGAGCGCGCGGCCGCGGCAGGGAAGGCGATCTTCTGCGAGAAGCCGGTCGATCTCTCGCTCGAGCGGGCGCGCCGCTGCGCCGACGCGGTACAGCGTGCCGGCGTGCACTGCCTGATCGGCTTCCAGCGACGCTACGACCCGACGTTCGCGGCGGCAAAGGCGCGCATCGACGCAGGCGAGATCGGCACGCCGGAGATGCTGGTCGTCACGAGCCGCGATCCGGGTGCCCCGCCGGTCGAGTACATCAGGCGGTCCGGCGGCATCTTCAAGGACATGCTGATCCACGACTTCGACATCTTCCGCTGGATCCTCGGCGACGAGGCGGCGACGCTGCACGCGACCGGCAGCTGCCTCACCGACCCGGCGGTGGGCGAGGCCGGCGACGTCGACGCGACCGCAGTGACGATCCGCACGAAGTCCGGTCGCCTCGCACAGATCAACACGATCCGCCGCGCCGCGTACGGCTACGACCAGCGTTTCGAGGTGCTGGGCAGCAAGGGCATGCTGCAGGCCGGTAACCATCGGCCCACGGAGGTCGTGGCGTGGACCGCGCAGAACGTTGCGGCCGACAAGCCAGAGCATTTCTTCCTCGAGCGCTACCGGGTCGCGTACGCGAACGAGATGGCGCACTTCTTCGAGACGCTCGCGAGCGGGGCGGTGCCTCGCACCACGATCGCGGACGGTGTTGCCGCGCTCGAGCTTGCCGAGGCGGCGACGACGTCGTGGCGCGAGCGCCGCATCGTGGAGCTCTAGATGGAAATCCTGCGCGCCGGCATCGCCGGCATCGGGCGCATGGGCCGCCGCCACGCGGAGAATCTCGCGTGGCGCTTGCCGGGCGTGTCGCTGGTCGCGGCGGGCAGCCCGGACGCGGACGAGCGGGCCTGGGCGAAGGACACGCTCGGCGTCCCGCGCCTGTACGAGCGGTACGCGGATCTGCTTGCCGACGGCGAGGTCGACGCGGTCTTCATCGTCACACCGAACACGATCCATCCCGAGCAGATCATCGCGGCGCTCGCCGCGGGCAAGCACGTGTTCTGCGAGAAGCCGCTGGCGCTGGACATCGACGCCTGCCTGGCGGTCGAGGCGGAAGCCGCGAAGCACCCGGGGCAGAAGGTCATGATCGGCTACGTGCGGCGCTTCGACGCGAGCTACCAGGACGCGCAGGCGAAGGTGGTGGCCGGCGCGATCGGCCGGCCGTTCATGGTGCGCTCCGAAACGACGGACATGAACGACCCGTCCGGCTTCTTCGTGCGCTTCGCGCCGCAGAGCGGCGGCATCTTCGTCGACATGAGCGTGCACGACATCGACGTCGCGCGCTGGCTCCTCGGCAGCCCGAAGGCGCTGCGCGTGTTCTCGACCGGCACGATCGCCGTGCACGCCGGGCTCGCAGACTGCGGCGACGTCGACAACGGCGTGGCGATCTGCGAGTTCGAGGGTGGCAGGATGGCCTGCTTCTACGCGTCCCGGACGATGGCGCACGGCCACGAGACGGTGAGCGAGGTGATCGGCACCGCCGGGCGGCTGGTGATCGGCCGCGACGGCCGGCTCGCGCAGGTCGAGATCGCCGACGCCCACGGCATCCGCACCGAGACCACGCCCACCTTCTACGAACGCTTCGCCGATGCGTTCCTGCGCGAGCTCGCGCACTTCGTCGACTGCGTGCGCAACGACCGCGCGCCGGCGCTGACGCTTCACGACGCGACCGAAGCGACGCGCATCGGCATCGCGCTGCGCACCTCGCTCCTCGAGCGGCGCGTGGTAGAGCTCCCGTGACGGACCGTTTCGACTTCGCGCAGGCGCTGGGTCGCGAGGCCGGTGCGCTCGCGCACCGCGGTTTCGGACAGTCGACCGCGACGCTGAAGGGCCGCCACGACATCCTCACCGCGATGGACGCCGAGGTCGAGCGGTTCATCCGACGGGCCATCGCCGAGCAGTTCCCGGGGGATGCGGTGATCGGCGAGGAGGAAGGCGGCGCCGAAGGCGAGCGGCTGTGGATCATCGACCCGATCGACGGCACCGCCAACTACGCACGCGGCATTCCGCACTACTGTGTCTCGATTGGCTACCTCGAGCACGGCGTGCCGACGCTGGGCGTGATCCACGATCCCTCGCACGATGCGCTCTACGCCGCTGCGCTGGGCCGCGGCGCATGGCGCAACGACCAGCGGCTTGCCGTGAGTCGCTGCGACGACCTCGGCGCGGCCACGGTCGAGTGCGGCTGGTCGACCCGCCGCCCGGCCCGGGCCTACGTCGACCTCGTCGGGCGGGTGCTCGCCGCAGGCGGGGCAATCCGCCGGGCGGGCTCCGGCGCGCTCGGCCTCGTTGACGTCGCCGCCGGCCGGGTCGAGGGCTACGCCGAGCTGCACATCAATGCCTGGGACTGCGCGGCGGGCATCGTGCTGGTGCGCGAGGCCGGCGGCTTCACCAACGACTTCTTCGCGGGACAAGGCCTGCGGGCCGGCAATCCGCTGATCGCGACCAATGCCGCGCTTTGCGATAAGCTCGCGGCCGTGGTCGGCATTCCCATCACACGCTGAACGGAGGAGACAACGATGCGCCCCTGGAACTGGATTCGCGCCGCCCTGCCGGCGGTCGCGTTCGCCGTCCCGCTCACCGCCGCCGCGCAAGGCGAGCTGGTCGTGTACTGCACCGTGCAGGAGGAGTGGTGCCGGCCGATGGTGGCGGCCTTCGAGAAGGCGACCAACATCAAGGTGCTGATGACGCGCAAGAGCTCCGGCGAGTTCTACGCGCAGCTCAAGGCCGAGGCTGCGAACCCGCGCGGCGACATCTGGTGGGGCGGCACCGGCGACCCGCACCTGCAGGCTGCCGAGGAAGGGCTGACCGAGGCGTACAAGTCGCCGCGCATGGGCGAGCTGCAGGACTGGGCGGTGCGCCAGTGGGAGGCGTCGAAGGGCCGCACCGTCGGCGTCTATGCCGGCGCGCTCGGCTACAGCTACAACACCGAGCAGCTGAAAAAGCGCAACATCGCGGCGCCGAAGTGCTGGTCGGACCTGGTCAAGCCCGAATTCAAGGACGAGATCCAGGTCGCGAACCCCAACTCGTCGGGCACGTCGTACACGATGCTCGCGACGCTCGTGCAGCTGATGGGCGAGGACAAGGCCTTCGACTACCTGAAGGCGCTGCACAAGAACACCAACCAGTACACGAAGTCCGGCGCGGCCCCCGCGCGCGCGGCGGCCACCGGCGAGAGCCTGGTCGGCATCACCTTCCAGCACGATGCGGTGCTGCAGGCCGTCAACGGCGCACCGGTGGCGATCGTCTCGCCGTGCGAGGGTACCGGCTACGAGATCGGCAGCATGAGCATCATCAAGGGTGCGAAGAACATGGAGAACGCCAAGAAGTGGTACGACTGGGCGCTCTCGCCGGAGGCGCAGGCGGTCGGCGCGCAGGCCAAGGTGAGCTACCAGGTGCCGTCGAACAAGAGCGCGCCGCTGCCGGCACAGGCGCCCAAGCTCTCCGAGGTCAAGCTGATCGACTACGACTTCGTGAAGTACGGCTCGTCCGCGGAGCGCAAGCGGCTGCTCGGCAAGTGGGATAACGACGTCTCGAAGCTACCCAAGTAGCGCATGAGCGCGGCGGGCGCAGCCCAGGCCCGAACGGCGCGTCGCCGCGCGATTGCGCCGCGCCGACGCGTTACGGCTGATTGGCGGGACGGTCCAGGGGGGCGCGCATGAGCGCGGTACACGGCACGCTCGAGCGTGCCGTGTTCGTGCCGGCGCACCGCGACCGCCTGACCGCAGTGGTCGCGGCGATCGCCTTGGTCGCACTGGCAGTGCTGCCTTGGGCGCTCGGCGGCGGCGCGTCGGCGCTCGCGCGGGCGCACGGAGGTGCGGCGGCGTTCTGGCCGCTCGTCGCCGCCGCCGCGGGTGCGGCGCTGTTCGCGTGGCGAGGCCTGGACCGCGCCACCGCCGCCATTGCGGCCTTTGCCGTGCTGTGGGCGTTCGCGGCCGGCTTCGCGGCCGGCCCGCGCGGGCTGTCGTTCGGCATCGGCGCGGGGGTCGCGCTCCTCGCGCTCACCGTCGTGTTCGCGCGGGCGATCGCGCGGCGCGGACGCTTCGCGGGCGACACCGTGGTCGCGACCGTTGTCGTGGTCATCGCCGGCCTGCTGCTGCTCTTCGTGTTCTTCCCCGTGGGCAAGGCGCTCGTCGCCGCGCTGTTCGACGCGGACGGACGGTTCGCGCCCGGCCTCGCGGCGCAGCGCCTGCTCACCCCCGACATATGGAGCCTGGGCTGCTTCGCCGGCGGCACACGCTGCGGCGTCGCCATCAATTCCGCGGTGCTGGCGACGATCGTGGGCGTCGGCTCGACGCTGATCGGTCTCGTGCTCGCGCTCGTCGTGCAGCGCGGCGGGCAGCGCTACGCCGCGATCACGCGGCTCCTGTCGGTGCTGCCGATCATCACCCCGCCGTTCGTGCTCGCGCTCGCCCTGGTCGTGCTGTTCGGCCGCACGGGGGTCGTGACGGGTTGGCTGTCGGAGTGGTTCGGCATTCCGCGCTCGCGCTGGCTCTACGGGCTGCCGGGCGTCTCGATCGCCCAGCTCCTCACGTTCTCGCCGATCGCCTTCATGATCCTGCACGGCGCACTGCAGGCGATCAGCCCGGCGCTCGAGGAGGCGGCGCAGACGCTGCGCGCCTCGCGCTGGCGCGTGTTCCGCACCATCACGCTGCCGCTGCTCAAGCCCGCGCTCGCCAATGCGTTCCTGCTGGGTTTCGTCGAGAGCCTCGCCGACTTCGGCAACCCGATCGTGCTCGCCGGCAACTACGAGGTGCTGTCGACCAAGATCTTCTTCGCGGTCGCCGGCGCGCAGCACGATCCCGGACAGGCGGCGGCGCTCGCGATGGTACTGCTTGCGCTCACGCTCGTCGCCTTCTGGATGCAGCAGCGCTGGCTCGGCAAGCTCTCGTACGTGACGGTGAGCGGCAAGGGCGACGGTGGCGTGCACGCGAGCCTGCCGCGGCCGCTGTGGACCGGCTCCTTCACGTTCGCCGCGCTCTGGATCGTGTTCACGCTCGCCTGCTACGCGGTCATCCTGACCGGCGGTTTCGTCAAGGACATCGGCCGCGGCGACCTTACGCCACACCTCGGCCACTTCGCGTCGGGGTTCGGCGTCGAGTGGCGCAATGGCGGGCCGGCGTTCACCGGCTCGGCCTGGGACAGCCTGTTCACGACGATGCTCGTCGCGGCGGTGGCCGCGCCGCTGACCGCGATCGTCGGGCTGCTGTCCGCATACGTGATCACCCGCCACCGTTTCGTCGGACGCCGCGCCTTCGAGTTCCTGACGATGGTGAGCTTCGCGATCCCCGGCACCGTGATCGGGGTCTCCTACATCGTCGCCTTCAACGTGGCGCCGCTCGAGCTGACCGGCGGCATGGCGATCCTGGTGATCTGCTTCGTGTTCCGCAACATGCCGGTGGGCGTGCG
>Ga0105103_10000853_pt1 | contig 17278 bp, 18 predicted proteins | sample PPLLaktember2015_2_FD_79107 | JGI IMG/M metagenome (GOLD analysis project Ga0105103, IMG submission 79107) | Freshwater sediment microbial communities from Prairie Pothole Lake near Jamestown, North Dakota, USA - PPLs Lake P7 Core (6) Depth... | ecosystem: Environmental > Aquatic > Freshwater >...
GATCGCAGCATTTTAAGTTCGGTCTCCTTTACCAGGCTCTCGAGCTTTGCCTCCTTTGCATTCTTCTCCGAAAGGTTGTGAAGGCTTACAAAAAGGTAATAGGCCAGAACAATGAGTCCGTAAATAAAGATCCCCGTGCCCACCCTGTATGGGAAGGTTGCGTCCCAGTATGCCTGATAATCATTTACCTTTGGTAAAACAGCCATCGCAAAATAGCGGGTTATCAAAACCCAGAGAGTGACGGAGATTGCTCCACTTAGGACAATATTGGCAATTACGGATATGGTCCTGCTGTTCGTTGCATTGAAATACCTGAATGGATACCATAGCGAAAGCCCGATTCCGGCATATATTGCAAGTGAAATTATTCCATCGGGAATTGCAGTTGCTGTAAAACTGCCGTATGCATAATAATATAACAGGAGCTGGCCGGCAGTGATGAATAGCCAGACCAGCCACCAAACTATAAGTCTTACCCTGTTTGAAAGTACGGGGTGCTTCATTCAAAACGCAATTTAATAACTTTTGACTTCTCCTCCGCCAAATACAACAGCTCCCTTTATGACAAGATGCTTGGAGGGATCGACTGTCCGGCCCGGCCTTAATTTGCGGACATCGCTGAAGCCCCCTAACACCGGGGTGACTTCGATGGTTACGTGCCAGTCGTCAGGCACTATGAGGGTCGCCCCGCCAAAAACACAGGCAATCTCAAGTTCTGAAACACCGGGGGCCAAACCGGCTCTCGTCAGGTCAAGTTCAATACCTCCGAAAACTGCGGATATTCTTCCTCCCCTGAAATTCTGCGATACTACCTGTCTTTCCCCGCCGCTGAACACCGAGACATAGTCGACATACTCATCACCTGTGGTCCCCTTGGAGTTAAGGGTCGAGCGGCTCCAGCTGCCTCGTTTTGAAACGATAAAGATTACTCCGATGATTATGAATATCGATGGCCAGAACATGTTGTACATATGAAAGGTCTCGCGGAATACCAGGGGAATCATGAAAAAGCCCCCGACAGCCATCACTATAATGCCTGCAGTCTTTTCAGTGGCTCCCAGAGTCATTACAAGTCCTATTGCCACCAGCAGCATAGGCCAGCTGAATATTACATTGTCAATGAATTCCGGAAAGAACCCTGTATTTCTTATTACCAGGAATAATCCGGCGAGAACAAGGACCATGCCGATCAATGTCCTGTTGCTTGCTCCAAAACGATTCTCCGGCTTAATCTGCTTGTCGCTTTCGTTCAGTCTGCTGCGGTCATCCCTGAAATCATCCATTGTTTCCATAGTTTTAAATTTATAAAGTTAATTGCCTTGTCTGTATTTTTTAATAAACGATGAGATTATAAAGCCTAAACCGATCAGGATTATCACTGACGGCCAAAAGATTGTTCTTACGATTTCAGGCAGCTCATAATCCCTGTTTTCCATAAAGAACCATGCACCGAGCGCAAGAAGTACCACTCCGCCGGTGAACTGAAGATTGAGAATGAGAAGGGCGCCAATAAAAATCATTGCTGTTTCCCATGTGAAATACTCCTTCACGCTTCCGAGTCCTAGCAGATCATTTGTAGCCATAAGCAATGCAAGTCCGAGTGTGATCAGGAAGAGTCCGACCCCGATCCTGGGATGAAGTTCCTTTTCCTTGTTCGTAAAATGACCTTTGTTTTTCATGATGGTTATTATTTCTGTTTCAAAAATACACTTCTTTACACATGATGGTTATAATAAATCGGCGAACTGCGGTAAAAAACCGGCAGAAGCTCTTTTTGGCCATTAAATGTTACTTTTTTGTTCATAATTTTTTTAATTGGATTAGGATTTATATTTTTGCAATCCAAATTTCAGAATGATGCCGGGATTGTTTACCATACCGATTGGGGGGATTAGAAACGGACATCACACATATGAATTTGAAATTGGCAAGCCGTTTTTTGACCAGTTTAAGGAGTCGGAGATAAAGGAAGGGGAACTCACAGCAATTGCTGATGTGGTCAGGAGCTCTTCGCATATAGATCTGGATATCACGATCTCGGGCATCGTAAGTGTCTGCTGCGACAGGTGCCTTGAGTTTTTTGACCAACCTGTCGATTGTGTGAACAGGCTTCTTGTAAAATTCGGCAGGGAGAGTGACGACAGTGATCCGGAGATCATTACAGTACCAGATGATGAAAATGAACTTGATCTGAAGCAGTATTTTTATGAATTCATACATCTTGCGCTTCCGATCAGGAGAATACACCCCGATAATGCAGATGGGATAAGCACATGCGACCCTGTTATGCTGCAGAAGCTCAAGGAACACCTGGTTGAAGATGACAAAGGCGGTGATCCCAGGTGGGACGAATTGAAGAAATTAATTAATGATAATTAAAAACGAGTGAAATGGCACATCCCAAACACAAACATTCGAAGACCAGAAGAGATAAACGCAGAACACATTACAAGGCAACACCTCCAACGGTGGGAACATGCTCAAACTGCGGATCTTCAGTACAGTATCACAGGGTTTGTCCTGAGTGCGGATTTTACAGAGGCAAGCTTGCCGTTGAGAAAAAGGCAACAGCCTGATACAACTAATCAAACCGTATCGCTATGAATATTGGAATAGATGTCATGGGCGGTGATTATGCACCCTACGCTGTCATTGAGGGTGCTGTTGATTCTCTCAAGCACATTTCTCCGGATGATACTCTTGTTCTTGTTGGTGACGAGAACTCAATTCTAAGGAAGCTTGATGAAATGAAGATATCTTCTTCATTCTTCACGATAGTACCGACCACTGAGGTGATCGAAATGGGGGATCACCCTGCCAGGGCATTCTCCCAGAAAAAGAATTCAAGTATTGCAGTCGGTTTTGCGATGCTCAAAAACAAGTCACTCGACGGCTTTTGCAGTGCAGGGAATACCGGGGCCATGCTTGTTGGAGCCAGCTATACGGTTAATGTTGTCCCCGGAGTATTCAGGCCTGCCCTTGCAACAATTCTTCCCTGTATCGACGGACGCGATTCAGTTATACTTGACGTCGGGCTGAATCCCGACAGCAAACCCGATGTACTTCTTCAGTATGGGCTTCTTGGAAGCATCTATGCAAATTTCGTATTGGGGAAAAAAGATCCCACAGTCGGACTTCTTAATATCGGAGAGGAAGAAACAAAAGGTACTTCAGCTGTCAAGGCGGCTTATGAACTGATGAAGGATTTTCCAGGTATTAATTTCAGGGGAAATGTCGAGGGGCATGCCCTTTTCCATGAAGATATCACCGACGTTGTTGTGTGTGACGGTTTTGTCGGAAACATCGTCCTTAAACAGGCAGAGTCGATTTTTGCAATCTCAAAAAAACTTAATATCTCTCACCCGTTTTTTGACCGCCTGAATTTTGAAAATATCGGAGGAACACCGATAGTCGGAATAAATGCAAATGTTGTTATAGGACATGGAATATCGGAGCGTAAAGCCATAATGAATATGATACTCCAGACAAGAGCAGTGGTGAGGGCGAATCTCGCACAGAAGATTATTGAAGCAATCTGATTATGGGAAAAACCAGGGCTGTCATAACCGGGATTCATGCTTGGGTTCCCGATTACATTCTGACCAACGCCGAGCTATCCCGAATGGTTGATACATCCGACGAATGGATTACACAGAGGGTCGGAATAAAGGAGAGAAGAATCCTGAAGGAAGAAGGATTGGGAAGTTCTGACCTTGGTGAGCACGCAGTAAAAGGATTGCTTGAAAAAACAGGGACCCCGCCCGGTGATATTGATCTCCTTATCTGTGCCACAGTCACTCCCGACATGGCATTCCCCGCAACAGCAAATATAATTTCGGAAAAGGCCGGCATTAAAAATGCTTTCAGCTTTGATCTCAATGCTGCCTGCTCCGGTTTCCTGTTTGCCCTGCAGACAGGTGCCTCCTTTATTGAAGCCGGAAAATACAGGAAAGTTATAGTTGTCGGCGCCGATAAAATGTCATCGATCACCGACTATACCGACAGGACAAGCTGTCCGCTTTTCGGCGATGCTGCCGGAGCAGTGCTTCTTGAGCCCGGTAAAGAGGGGTATGGTATCATGGATCACATATTTCATACCGACGGATCGGGCCAGAAATATCTCCATATGAAAGCAGGCGGATCGGTTAAGCCGGCTTCGCATGAGACAGTCGATGCCCGCGAGCATTATATCTACCAGGAGGGACAGAGTGTCTTTAAATTTGCTGTCGTGAATATGGCCGATGTTGCAGCAGAGATAATGGAGCGCAACAAACTCAAGTCTGATGATATAGCATGGCTCGTTCCCCATCAGGCAAACCTGAGGATCATAGATGCCACCGGCAGAAGGATGGGACTGCCTACGGAAAAGGTAATGATAAATATCCAGAATTACGGGAATACAACCACAGCCACAATACCCCTTGTTCTCTGGGAATATGAAAAGAAGCTTAAAAAGGGCGACAAGATAATCCTTGCTGCATTTGGCGGCGGATTCACCTGGGGATCAATTTACCTCAAATGGGGTTACGATCCCGATTAGTATCCCGGTATTGATTTTTAAATCAAAGTTCAGTTGATTTAACTTTTGCTCGCAATAGTTTTTATATTTGTGAGTTATTATGTTTGTACGTATAATTCTGTCAGAAAATGGGAAAATTCAACGAAACAGAGAACGCTGCAATCAACCTGATCAGCAACGGAACGGAGATCACCGGTGATGTAAAGTCGAATGGAGATATCCGGATTGACGGATTGCTTACAGGGAACCTTACAACCAAGGGAAAAGTAGTAATCGGGCCTACCGGAAAGGTGAAAGGCGAAGTCTACTGCAAAAACTCTGAAGTTTCAGGTACGGTTGAAGGCAGGATCTGTGTCAGTCAGCTGCTGACCCTCAAAACTGATTCAAAAATATCCGGCGACATCATAACTTTCAAGCTTTCAATTGAACCTGGAGCAAAATTTACGGGAAATTGCAAAATGAGTGAAAGCGAAAATAATGAAGCAGCCAATTTCGCAAAAGCAAAAGAACCAGAAAAAGCCGGAGAAAAGTCCTTTAAATAAAGGATTATACGATTTCGGAAAATACTCCGGCCTCGCCTTCCAGATGCTGGCAATCATCGGAATAATGACGTGGTGCGGGATCAAACTCGATAAGGTCCTTGGACTCGCCAATCCTGTCTTTACTGTAATTCTCTCACTCCTCGGAGTATTTGCCGGTATTTATACGGCAGTCAGGGATTTTATTAAGTGATAATTCATGCCGGCAATTCTTAAAAAATACCTGACCGGACTTCTTCTTATTGATCTGATTCTGATGGGAGCCGGATACCTTTTCGGCAGCCTGGTGCCGGGATTTATTCATTTCGGAGATCTCCTGCTTCTTGCATTGTGCTTTACGGCAATAAACATACTTTCTGTCATCATCTTCAGCAGGGGAATCAAAAGGGATCCGGAAAGCCAGACAATGCATCTTATGGTCGCTGTTTCAATCAAGCTGCCTCTTGAAATGGTTCTTGCCCTGATATGGTTTTTTGTTGCTAAAAAAACTTTCGCTTCCTCGGTTTTATTGTTTTTTGTGCTATATTTAGCACTCTCTCTGTATTCAATATACTTCATATTGAAAACATTGAAAAGCAGATCATTATAAAACTACACCTGGTTAAAAATGCTATTTTTCAAAGGTATTCTGTTCGTCCTGCTTCTGTTGATTTTCCCTGTTGCCCTTTCCTCCCAGGAAGGCCACGGGGCCCCGGAGGCGGAAGAAGAATTTAATGCAAGTTCATTTATCCTTGAGCATATTGCCGATTCTCACGAATGGCATATAATTACAAAAAAGAATGGGGAGAGTGTCGCGATCTATCTTCCGGTGATATTGTATTCCAGGGAAAAAGGGCTGGATCTCTTTTCCTCACGCAAGCTGGCTCACGGACACGAATACAATGGATACAGGCTTGAAGAGGAAGGCGAATACAAGGGGAAAATCGTAAGCATAAAGGAAGACGGAACCATAAATGCAGAAAAGCTGCCTCTCGATTTTTCAATTACAAAGAATATCGTTGGGATGCTTGGTGCGGCAATTATAGGCCTCTGGTTGTTTCTATCCCTCGCACATTCATATAAAAAGACAGGCGTCAGCTATCCGAAGGGTATACAGCGGTTTCTTGAGCCAGTGGTTCTGTTTGTCCGCGACGATATAGCAATTCCCAATATAGGGGAGAAGAAATATGAGAAATTCATGCCCTACCTGCTATCGGTCTTTTTCTTTATACTTATAAACAACGTTATGGGACTGATCCCGTTTCCTCCTCCCTTCGGAGCCAATGTTACGGGCAACATTGCAACCACATTGACCCTTGCAGTGTTTACTTTCCTTATGATCAACCTGAACGGGACAAAGACATACTGGAGGCATATTTTTGCAGCTCCCGGAGTTCCCTCCTGGCTGCTGCCGATAATGATTCCGGTCGAACTGATCGGGATGATCTCAAAACCATTCGCCCTGATGGTCCGATTGTTTGCAAACATTACGGCCGGGCATATAATAGTTCTGAGCCTTGTCTGCCTGATCTTCATATTCAAGTCGCTTTTTGTCGCCCCGGTTTCAATATTCTTCGTGATATTCATGGATTGCCTCGAATTGCTTGTGGCTTTCCTTCAGGCATATGTTTTCACTCTCCTGTCGTCACTCTTTATCGGCATGGCAGTAGAGGAGGGACATCATTAATTTTTATTGTTTAATTAAAAGCAAATGTTATGACAGGTACACTGGCAGCAATTGGAGCAGGACTTGCAGTAATCGGAGCAGGACTTGGCATTGGAAGAATCGGCGGTTCAGCTATGGAAGCCATAGCCAGGCAGCCCGAGGCTGCAACAAAAATTCAGCTGGCAATGATCATCTCGGCAGCCCTTATTGAAGGGGTAGCCCTGTTTGCCGTTGTTGTTGCTCTTATTGCGTAAAAAAAAACGAAATCCCCCAACGGTTGGTTGCGGGATTTCGTTCTGAAAAATCATTAAAACACAAAATATGATCCTAGCAAGTAATAGTCTTATAACTCCTGCCATTGGAACACTCTTCTGGACAGTGGTTATTTTCACTCTCTTTTTTCTTATTCTGAAAAGATTTGCCTGGAAACCGGTCCTGAATATTGTAAAACAAAGGGATGAAATGATAAAGGGTTCACTGGCATCCGCCGAAAAAGCCAGGAAGGAGATGCTTAAGCTCCAGAGCGACAATGAAGCTATCCTGAAAAAGGCACGCGAAGAGCGTGAGACAATTCTTAAGGAAGCCAGGGATGTCCGCGATAAGCTGATAGCCGAAGCCAAGGGAAAAGCTTCCGAGGAAGCAGAAAAACTCATTGAAAAAGCAAGAACGGGAATAGAAAGGGAAAAGGCAATAGCACTTGCTGATATCAGGGAGCAGGTGGCAAGCCTTTCAGTCGATATTGCTTCAAAACTTCTCGGGGAAAAACTCAAACAGACCGGCGAACAGCAAAAGCTCATTGATAATTATCTCAGGGACATTGATTTCAATAAAAACTAAACGGTTTTCTTAGATGAACGAAAGCAGAATATCGGTAAGGTATGCAAAGGCTCTTTTCCTCTCGGCCCTCGAAAAAGATATTCTCGACAGGATTAATCAGGATATGATCCAGGTTAAGGAAATATCCTCCTTGCCCGATGTGAAAACAATTCTGGCAAATCCAGTTATAAGGCCATCCCGGAAAACTACCATTCTTCATGGTCTGTTTGAAAAGGATCTTCATCAATTGTCGATGGGCCTTATCGACCTTACCGTGAAAAACGGAAGGGAACGTTATATACCCTCCATCGCAAGGGTTTTTATCCATGAAACCAAGAATTATAAAGGCATAACCGAATCAGCTCTTACGACGGCCGTGAAAGTTGATCCTGAAATTAAAAAACAGGTGTCCGCCCTTATCGAAAAACTGTTCAGTACCAAGGTCGACCTTAAGGAGAATATTGATGATTCAATTATCGGAGGCTTCATACTGAGGGTTGATGACAATTACATTGATGCAAGCGTCAGGACGAAGCTGAGGAAGATCAGGGCAGAGCTGGTAAGCGGAACTTTTGAAAAGCGTATTTAATCAAAAAAGATTTTATAAGAACTCATAAAATGGCAAATATCAAACCAGCAGAAGTATCAAAAATTCTCAAACAGCAGCTTGAAGGTATTCAAACCTCGGTCGAACTCGAAGAGGTCGGAACCGTCCTTGAGGTTGGTGACGGGATTGCCCGCATTTACGGACTTTCGAATGCAGAGTCAAATGAGCTGATCGAGTTCGAAAATGGTATCGAGGCGATTGTGCTCAACCTTGAGGAGGACAATATCGGGGCAGTACTGCTGGGCCCCACAGAAGAAATAAGCGAAGGAGACATTGTTAAACGGACAGGAAGGATTGCTTCGATAGGTGTGGGCGAAGGATTGCTTGGCAGGGTTATTACACCGACGGGGCAGCCTCTTGACGGGAAGGGTCCCATTGAGGGTGAAGTGTTTGTGATGCCATTTGAACGGAAAGCTCCGGGTGTCATTTTCCGTCAGCCCGTGAAACAGCCTCTCCAGACCGGCCTCAAGGCCATCGACGCAATGATACCCATAGGAAGAGGTCAGCGCGAACTTATTATCGGCGACCGCCAGACAGGCAAAACTGCAATTGCGATCGATACTATAATTAATCAGCGCAGGAATTTCGAAAAAGGTAAACCGGTTTATTGCATATATGTCGGAATCGGTCAGAAAGGCTCGACGGTTGCCAATATTGCGAAAACCCTTGAAGAGCATGGCGCCATGGAATATACTGTAATAGTCCTGGCAACCGCCTCCGATCCTGCCGCTTCACAGTTTTATGCTCCATTTGCCGGGGCTGCAATCGGGGAGTTTTTCCGCGATACCGGCCGTGATGCCCTGATAATCTATGACGACCTCTCGAAGCAAGCTGTCTCATACAGGGAGGTTTCACTTCTTCTCCGCCGCCCGCCGGGCCGTGAAGCATACCCCGGAGATGTCTTCTATCTGCACTCCAGGCTTCTTGAAAGAGCCGCCAAGATCATTGAGTCGGATGATGTGGCAAGGCAGATGAACGATATTCCGGAGTCGATCCGTCATCTGGTTAAAGGCGGGGGATCGCTTACCGCACTTCCGATTATCGAAACACAGGCTGGCGACGTTGCAGCATATATCCCTACAAACGTCATCTCCATCACCGATGGTCAGATATTTCTGGAAACAAGCCTCTTTAATTCAGGTGTAAGGCCTGCAATCAACGTTGGAATATCAGTATCGAGGGTGGGGGGCAATGCCCAGGTTAAGGCAATGAAGAAAATTGCCGGTACCCTTAAGGTCGACCAGGCCCAGTACCGCGAGCTTGAAGCATTCTCGAAATTCGGTTCCGACCTTGATGCCTCGACAATGGCAATCCTGAATAAGGGCTCCAAAAACGTTGAGATCCTTAAACAGGGACAGTATGCACCGGTACCGGTCGAAAAGCAGATTGCCATTATTTATTGCGGAACAATGGGATTGCTTAAGGATGTTCCGGTAGCCAGGGTCAGGGAATTCGAAAGCGAATTCCTCGAATATCTCGACCTGAAGCACAGGGATCTGCTTGATCAGCTCAGCGAGGGTATACTTAACAATAGTATTACGGATATCCTTGAGAAAACAGCACTCGAACTTGTGAAAAAATACAAGCCCTGAGCCTGAAGGGTCAACCGGATAAATCAATATTGAATGCCGAACTTAAAAGCAATACGGGTAAGGATAGCTTCTGTGAAATCAACGCGGCAGATTACATCGGCCATGAAAATGGTTGCTGCCGCCAAGCTGAGAAAAGCACAGGATAAGATTGTAAGGCTGAGGCCTTACGCAAATAAGCTGCACGATATACTTGTCAGCCTTTCTCAAAGCCTTGCAGAATCCCAGTTCGAAAATATTTATGGAAGAACATCATCTCCAGAAAAGATCCTGATCATTGTAATTACATCAAATAAGGGTCTTTGCGGCGCCTTCAATTCAAATGTGATGAAGGAGACCAGGAGAATTGTTGCCGACAGTTATTATGAACAATATAAAAAAGGGAATGTAAGGTTTATAGCAATCGGAAAAAAAGGATTTGACAATCTCAGGAAGCTGAAATTCAATGTTGCCGGTGAATACAATGATCTTCTTAATGAAGTTTCATTTGAAAGGACCGCCGTAGTTGCCGAAAAAGTTATGAAGAGCTTTGCATCAGGCGAATATGACAGGATTGAGATTATCTATAATCATTTCAAGAACGCTGCAGTCCAGCAGCTGACAAGAGAGCCCTTCCTTCCCGTTGACACAGCTGCAGGAACGGCAACAGGACCAGGAACAGCATCTGCGCCTGCCGACTATATTTTTGAACCCGGCAAGGAGGCAATCGTTCAGGAGCTTATCCCGAAATCGCTAAAAATACAGTTCTACAAGGCATTGCTCGATTCATTTGTTGCCGAGAACGGGGCCAGGATGACCGCTATGCACAAAGCTACCGATAACGCAACCACAATGATCAGCGATCTGACTATGCTGTATAACAAGGCGCGGCAAGCCTCAATTACTAACCAGATCCTTGAAGTTGTCAGCGGAGCTGAAGCATTGAAAGGATAGGAAATAACTTAAGATTCTCAGGAGGAACATGTACAACCGACAGGCGCTGAAGAAAATAATTGATTCATCATTGGTCAACCTTTCGTATAATCCGGAATCGGAAAGGCTGAACGATCCGGTGAAATATGTCCTGTCAATCGGCGGCAAGCGGCTGAGGCCGGTTCTTGCACTTATGGCCTGCAACCTGTTCAGCGACAAGATTGACGAGGCAGTTATACCTGTTACCGGACTCGAGATCTTTCACAATTTTACCCTTGTCCATGACGATATTATGGATAAGGCTTCGGTAAGAAGAGGATTTCCTGCAGTACACAGCAAATGGAGCCTCAACCAGGCCATACTTTCAGGCGATATAATGGCATTCATGACAAATGAATGCTTCCTTCAGTCGCCCCCCCACCTGCTTCAGAAAATCTTCCGGGTTTTCAATAAGGCTGCCATCGAAGTATGTGTCGGTCAGCAGATCGATATGGATTTTGAAAAGGCGAACATTGTGTCGCACGATGAATATATAAGGATGATCGAGCTCAAAACGGCGGTTCTGATAGCTGCATCTGTAAAAATAGGTGCCATTTTCGGCGGGGCCGACGATAAAGAAGCGGAGAATGTGTATGAATTCGGGAGAAATCTTGGCCTGGCATTCCAGGTCCAGGATGACATTCTTGACACTTACGGAGATATGAAGGTTTTTGGGAAGGTTTCAGGAGGTGATATTATTGCCGGGAAAAAGACATTTCCATACGTGAAGGCCATGGAGATTTCAACATCCGACCAGAGAAAAAAGCTTCAGGAATTATATTCGGCTGAAACATCCGATCCCGATACCAAGATAAAAAATGTGACGGAGTTTTACGATCAGCTGAATATAAGGCATATTTCTGAAGCACTTGTCGGCGATTACCTGAAGAATGCTCTGGGATCGCTCGAGAAAGCAGGTGTGCCGCACGACAGGAAAGAGGAACTGATACATATTACGGAATCGCTTGCGGGACGCGATCATTGATGAAGAAACAAATTTTTAAACATCTATAATAATTCGGATTTATGGCAAAGAATATTGGGAAGATAAGCCAGATCATCGGACCGGTGGTTGACGTGGTTTTTGACAGACAGGGTACTGAAATGCCTGATATTTATGATGCCCTCGAAATAACGAGGAACGATGGGTCAACCCTTGTCGTGGAGTGTCAGCAGCATATCGGCGAGAACACGGTAAGAACAATAGCCATGGACTCAACCGACGGGCTTCGCAGAGGCATGGAGGTCGTTGCTACCGGTTTGCCAATTACAATGCCTATCGGTGAACAGATCAAGGGACGATTGATGAATGTGACCGGTATGGCAATCGATGGTATTGGCCCACTCGACAAGAAAGACGGTTACCCAATTCACCGGACCCCTCCAAAATACGAAGATCTATCGACCGAAAAAGACGTACTTTATACAGGTATCAAGGTAATCGACCTTATTGAACCTTATTCAAAAGGAGGAAAGATCGGGCTGTTTGGCGGAGCAGGCGTCGGAAAAACGGTTGTTATTCTCGAGCTGATAAACAATATTGCTAAGGCATATTCCGGTCTCTCTGTTTTTGCAGGTGTCGGGGAGAGAACAAGGGAAGGCAACGACCTTCTTCGTGAGATGCTCGAAGCAGGGGTTATAAACTATGGGCCGGATTTCCTTGAGAACATGAATTCAGGAGGATGGGACCTCTCGAAGGTTGATATGGCATCGCTTAAGGAATCAAAGCTTGCGCTCGTTTTCGGTCAGATGAATGAACCCCCGGGAGCAAGAGCAAGGGTTGCACTGTCAGGTCTTACGGTTGCCGAACATTTCAGGGATGGTGACGGAAAAAGCGGAGGAAGGGATATCCTTTTCTTTATGGATAACGTTTTCCGTTTCACCCAGGCCGGCTCCGAGGTATCCGCACTTCTCGGCCGTATGCCGTCAGCCGTTGGCTATCAGCCGACACTCTCAACCGAGATGGGAATAATGCAGGAACGCATAACATCGACACGGCATGGTTCAATTACATCGGTTCAGGCAGTCTATGTGCCGGCCGACGACCTCACCGACCCGGCACCTGCCACAACTTTCGCCCATCTCGACGCTACAACCGTTCTGAGCCGTAAAATATCCGAGCTTGGAATCTATCCTGCCGTTGACCCGCTCGATTCAACATCAAGGATCCTCACTGCCAACATTGTCGGGGATGCCCATTACAACTGTGCACAGCGTGTCAAGGAGGTGCTTCAGAGATATAATGAGCTTCAGGATATTATTGCGATCCTGGGAATGGATGAGCTTTCAGAAGAAGACAAACTGACCGTACACAGGGCCAGAAGGGTACAAAGATTCCTTTCCCAGCCATTCTATGTTGCCGAACAGTTCACCGGTATCAAGGGAGCCCTTGTTTCAATGGAGGATACGATAAAAGGATTCAATATGATCCTGGAGGGAAAGGTCGACCAGTATCCCGAATCTGCATTTATGCTTGTCGGCACAATCGAAGATGCTATTGAAAAGGGAGAAAAGATCCTTGCTCAGTCGAAGTAATCCGGTTACTTGTTACTGGTTGCTTGTTACTTGTTACTGGTTAAGAATAACCAGCACCCGGCAACCAGCAACTAGGAACCAGTAACCAGCACCCAGCAACGCACTTAAAATGAAGATAGAAATCATAACCCCTGACAGAAAGATATACGAGGGGGAAATCAAATCGGTAAGGGTCCCCGGCAAAGGGGGCTCATTTCAGGTTCTGAAGGACCATGCTCCGATAATTTCTACACTCGAAAACGGCCCCGTGATCATTGTTGACATGGCCAATCTTGAATCGGTTTTTGAGATCAATGGCGGTGTAATTGAAGTTAGAGCCAACAAGATCATCCTTCTTGCCGAATCGGTAAAATAGAACCATTGCCGATGACTACCGAGGAATTCCGGAAATATGCCCACGAACTGGTCGACTGGATGACCGGTTATATGGATAATATTGAAAAGTATCCTGTCAAGTCGCCGGTAAAGCCCGGAGATATTATCAACCAGCTTCCCGATGAACCGCCTGTAAAACCTGAATCGTTTCAGGCCTTTATGAAGGATTTCGAGGAGATCATTATGCCGGGAATGACTCACTGGCAGAACCCCAATTTCTTTGCATACTTCCCCGCCAACACAAGCCCCCCGTCGATCCTTGCCGAAATGATAATGTCGACCCTGAGTGCCCAGTGCATGATCTGGGAAACCTCGCCGGCTGCTGCGGAACTCGAGGAGAAAATGATGAACTGGCTCAGGGATCTGATTAAACTACCGAAGAATTTTGAGGGGGTGATCCAGGATTCAGCCTCCACGGCAACCCTGGCAGCTATTCTTACCGCAAGGGAGAAAGCAACCGATTTCCGGATTAACGACGAGGGCACGGTCAACGCACCAAGGTTAAGGATCTACTGCTCCGAACAGACTCATTCATCCATCGAAAAAGCAGTCAAGATTAGCGGTATTGGCAGGAAAAACCTTGTAAAGATACCGGTGAGGAAAGATTTCACAATGGATGTCCAGAAGCTACGGGAAGCCGTTGAAAGCGACAAGAAGGCGGGATTCGTGCCATGCTGCGTTATTGCCACCCTGGGAACGACTGGCACCACTGCAATGGATCCCCTTAAACCGATAGGAAGGATCTGTGGCGAAAATGGAATATGGTTCCATGTCGATGCTGCAATGGGCGGAACTGCCCTTATCCTGCCCGAATACCAATGGATGCTCGACGGCAGGGAATTTATCGACTCGTTTGTCTTCAACCCTCATAAATGGATGTTCACAAGCTTTGACTGCTCCGCTTATTTCGTAAAAAATCCTGCATATCTCATAAAGACATTTGAAATCCTGCCCGAATACCTGAAAACAAGGACAAGAGGCAGTGTAAACGACTACCGCGACTGGGGAGTGCCGCTTGGCAGGAGGTTCAGGGCCATGAAGCTGTGGAGCGTCATTCGGATGTATGGAGTAGAAGGACTTCAGGACAAGGTGCGCGGCCATATCAGGATGGCAAGGCGTCTCGCCGAAATGATTGCCCTTGAAAATGACTTTCAGATACTGGCTCCCGTGACAATCAATACAGTATGCTTCAGGTTCAGGCCTGCAGGAGCCGTGGAGGAAGATATCAACAAGCTGAATGAGACCCTTAACCACAGGCTCAATGATACAGGAAAGATCTACCTGTCGCATACCGTATTAAACGGTGTTTATACTCTCAGGATGGTTACAGGCCAGACTAACCTGAGGATGGAACATGTTGAAAAAGCATGGGACCTTATCAGGAAAACCGCAAGAACTCTTTAAATCATCCCCCTGTTCCCGGTGCGCTTTCTGCCAATGCTCATCCCGTATATGTCGATATTGAACAGCAGTTTTATATAGGGGTAATCGCCAAACTTCCTCCAGGAAGCCTCAACTCCCGAGGAAATCATATATGGAATGCGCAGAAGGTAGAAATCCGTCATCAGCTGAACCCCGAACGATGGGAATGTCTTCCATTCTTCATGATTTTCCATCGTAACTTCCCGCACTCCGAGTGAGTTTATATCTGAGGTGAATAAATAGTTGTCCTTTCCTCTTGTGACGTCATAGAAAAAACCTGTACGAATCCGTGTAAGATATAACAGTCCGGCCACATTGAAATCGGGGTATGCCAGAGGAATGAAATAATCGATCGAGCCGGTGACAAGTTCCCTGGAAATTATATTCTTGTAAAACGCTTCATCAAATGGTGTCCGGGTCCCGATATAACCCCTGGCAAATGAGGCCCTGTTGCCCAGAATGAACTTTTCGGGATTCTGCCTTTCAGCATCAAACCGCAGCTTAATCCCGTGATTATTCCCGAATCCGGGAAAATAAAATGTGCTCCTGGCGGTAAGGATATCTCCGTAGAGCTTCCTGTCGAAGGGATAATCGGAATAGCTTAGATCGATGGTCTGGGCCCATTTGGGATGAATATCGCGGTGGGCTGAGCGCTGGTAATTTGAAAAGTAGACCCTGCCTGTAAGCTGGTTCTGCAGCTTATCATAAACTCCTTCGTCCCGGAGATATATGTAATCGTTCCTGATTGCCGAGGCAGCAGAGAAATAAAGATACCTTGTGAACCGGCCTCCACGAAATGAGAGTGGCAGGGAGATGGTGTTCGTCCACTCATATCCGTTCTTGATATCTGAAGGATATGGCACATCCTGCCCGAAGGTTTCAGCAAAGATGGCATTGCCGTAATCAATCCTGGATTCAACAACAGGGTACCAGCCAAGCCATTTGATCCCCGCATGGAACTTATGCCTCCGACCGGTGTACTCATAGCCGGCTGTCGATACCAGAGTGCTCAGGTTATTCTGGGTCATCAGCGTAAAGCCGGGAGTGACAGAGGCAGGATCATCCTGGATCTTTTCAATATCCGCGTAGAAAGGCATCCAGCTGTGAAACCTGAACAGATTCTGCCACTTTTTGTATGGGACAGGTGTATAAACCTGATCGGTGATGGATTTTGAAATGGGAACCGCCGGTTTAAACCTGTTAATAAGAAATGAAGGTTCATTCGTTTTTATCCCGGATGGGAATTCTCCTGTGGGAAGGGTCGTATAGCTGATATTGTAACCTGAAGAAGTGTAATCCGAGAAAAGTATCAGGTAGCCTGAAACGTTAAGATCGCTAATCCCGAATCTGGATCTGGAAAGGGGTACTACAGACCGGTCGGGTTTCTGCAGGTAAATATTATCCGTTCCGGACCGGGAACTTACAAAGAACAATGAGTCGTTCCTCAGGTAGGTCGACTGCAAATCATCATACCCCGGTTCCACAAGTGTCTGCCAGTTCTCGTCCGTAAGGTTGAATTTCACTATTCCTTCCCCCTGCTCTGTTAAAGAAATAACAGTGACCGCTTTTCCTGAAACGTCCCACTGGGGTCTTTGCAGGGAGGCATTTCCGGGAGCCTGAACTGCGTGAAGCCTGTATCCGTTCCACGCATCAAGTATCAGCAGATTGTTTCTGTTGTCAATAGTATTCTCCGTAACTGCAATATAATTTCCATCGGAGGATATTGATGCGGACATGTACCTTGTTTTGCATTCAATATGCCGGGTGGTTTTTTCCTTTAAGTCAAGGATCTTTATCACCGACCAGTTTCTGTTCTCCCATCTTGGATCCGAACGGGTTTCAACCCATACAATCTTCCCTTTTCCGTAGGAAATGTACCAGGGAAAGCCATACCCGGGAACATGGATCCTTTCCTCACTCTTTTCCGAGGGCTTTATCAGAACGAATGATGGAAGATCGGTCAGCGAAGTTTTGACGGCGATTACGGAATCATCCCCTGCAAGGACAGGGGAATAGTAGTTGATATAGTTTTTCCCCTTGGGAGGATTGAGAATTTCATACGATTCGCTTTCTGATCTGCGATCATCTTCAGTCCAGATTGTTCTGAGCGAATCGAAAGTTTCCGTGAATAATCTCTTTTTGGTAAGTGATGCCGATTTCCTGAGGCTGAGATTGACGGGATTCATTAGAAAGGGAGCTCCGGCAGTAAGGTTAAAAGCTTTTTTCCACAGATCAGGATCGTAATTTAAATACGACCATGCAGTCATCTGATAACCATAC
>Ga0105103_10000857_pt1 | contig 17220 bp, 9 predicted proteins | sample PPLLaktember2015_2_FD_79107 | JGI IMG/M metagenome (GOLD analysis project Ga0105103, IMG submission 79107) | Freshwater sediment microbial communities from Prairie Pothole Lake near Jamestown, North Dakota, USA - PPLs Lake P7 Core (6) Depth... | ecosystem: Environmental > Aquatic > Freshwater >...
CATATTCAACTTTTATATTCTTACCTGCAACTTTTTCAATAGCATCCTTTAATGAAACCGAAAATTCAGGATTGACATACGAACTTCCGCCACCACCCGTTATTGCAGGATGTGCATTATAACCAACAACCGCTACCTTTTGAAGTTTATTTAAATTGATGGGCAAAATATTATTTTCATTCTTTAAAAGTGTTATACCTCCACGCGCCGCATCTAATGAAGTCTTTCGCACTAAATCTTTATCAAGTTGATATTCTTTGTTGATATCAGGATTGTCGAAAAAGCCAAAGCGTTCATAAAGCATTAAAATTCTTCTGACTTTTTCATCTATAACCTCTTCTTTAAGCTTTCCTGCTTTAATTGCCGGAATTAATGTATCAGGATGCATAAATGTTCCTGCAGGCATTTCCAGATCGAGCCCGCCTTTAGCACACGCAACTCCATCGTAAGTTGAAGTCCAATCGGACATAACAATTCCATCAAATCCCCATTCCTTTTTAAGTATTTGATTTATCAAATAATCGTGTTGTGAACAATGTATACCATTTAGCAGGTTATATGATGTCATAACTGCACCAACCTTTCCTTTCTCAATACATGCCTTAAATGCAGGCAAATATATTTCACGAAGGGTACGGTCATCCATATCGGAAGAAACATTATTACGGTCGAACTCCTGGTTATTTGCAGCAAAATGTTTAACAGTAGCAACAATACCTTCGGATTGCATGCCAATAACATACGATGAAGCGATTTCTCCGGCAAGATATGGGTCTTCGCCCATATATTCAAAATTACGGCCACAATATGGGGCCCGATGAATGTTAACTGCCGGCCCCAACATAATATGTACATTTTTCGACCTGGCTTCCATAGCAATAGATTGACCAATTTTCTGCGCCAGTTCCTTATCCCAGGATGCTGCCAACAATATAGAAGCCGGATATGCAGTTGATGATCCATAATTTCTGATTCCAACCGGTCCATCAGCCATTCTGATCTCCGGGATTCCATATTTTTCAAATGGCCTGATATTAAAAGATTGGTATCCGCCAATAAATTCAACCTTTTCCTGCAATGTCATCCGGCTAATTATCTTTTCAACCCTTTCTGTTCCATTTTTATTCGGTTTACAGGTTGAAAGAAATGTTACATTCAATGTAAGGGCGCAACATATCATTAAATATCTTCTCATATATTTTGTGTTTTATGGTTTTTATGGAACCGAAGATAAGAAGACTTACTTCAAATGAAAATGAAATAACTACATCATTAATTCATCATAGATCATTTTAATTATTATTCCCTTTATGGCGCAAGTCTGTGACTTTTGTCCCTATAATTCAATGTTTATGACACATCTTTATAAGCAATTTCCATATTAATTATTCGTTTTTCTCTTGCATAATCCCGGGGAGATTAACCGGAAAATTAATTTAAAGGCACAAGTCGCAGACTTACGCTATGTTGGGGTTAGGTAGTGCTTTGAAGTAGTTCATAAAAATTTGTTTAACTGCTACGCAAATCATAAGTTTAACTTGTCTTTATGTAGAATTATAAATCTGAAATTATGAATCTTTCTTTTACCCAACTGGTTTATCTTATTTGTTTTATCCAACTTGTTACCTTCTGTATTTTTCTTATACGAAATGTAAAACGTTGTAAGCCTAATCGCTACTTATCGATATTTTTCATAGCCCAGTTTATATTAGTAGGCCGACAACTTACCGGATTATTTTGTGAACCTGAATTACAAAAATTCATTTATAAATTGTCATATCCGGCTTTCTGGGTAGTTGTACCATCGGTAGTTATATACATAAAATCTTCTTTAAGCTCAGATTTCAGATTTACTAAACTCCATTTATTACATTTTATTCCGGCAACCCTTGTATTCATTTATTGTTTCAGCTTTGCATTGCAACTTTATTTGGAGGATAGCGGAGTACTGTCATATATTACTAATAAAGAAAACCGGATTGTCTGGCAGGTATTTGCCTATAGCATGTATATATATTTTCTCATTTACACATTATGGACACTGAAGATTTTAAAATTTTACAAATCATCCGGGGAATTGAATAGAAACCAGAAAAAGGCAAAAACCGTTCGTTGGTTGAATATTTTTGTATATAGTTTCTTTGTTTCCTGGCTGATAAATGCAGTTATTATTTATGCATATAATTTGAATTGGCTTCCTTATACATCCACTCTGGCGCCATTTATACTGATATTACCATTTTTCATTTTTTTCAATATTGTTTTTTATATGGCATGGGAAAATCCCCGCCTTTTTATCACCGCCGATGAAAAGACCAGAGATAACTTAATTGAAACAGATAAAGTAAAACTCAAAACGCATATAACCCAACTATTAGATTTTATGATGAAAGAAAAACCATATCTCGATCCCGATCTTTCAATGAACCGGTTATCAGAGCAAGTCTGTATTCCTGTAAAAGACTTATCAAGGGCAATCAACATAAAATTTAATCAGAACTTCAATGACTTTATTAATTATTACAGGACAAAAGAAGTAACCGATGTTTTATCAAGTTCAGATAAACTGGATACAGATCTTGTATCGCTGGCCCTTGATTGTGGTTTTAACTCTAAAGCCTCATTTTTCAGAATATTTAAAAAGAACACCGGATTAACTCCAGGTCAGTTTTATGATAATACCCAACTTAAGAAGCAAGAATTACTAATTGAAGCCTGTTAAAAATCAAATTTCTCAATATAATCATATATTGCTTATTTACAGTAATATATAGTTGTCTCAATTCCTTCTGATGAGACCTCAATCTCATTTTCAGGCTTTAATTTAGCCCCATAATCAAAAAACAAAAACTTTATGAAAAATATTTACAAATCCTTTTCGGTATTGGTAATCTTTATGATTTTCGGATCAGCTAATGTTGGCGCTCAAAACATTGAGTCCATGTATATGTGGAAATTTAATTGCGGGGCAATTTATGCAAAACCATTGATACACGATAGTATCATATATTTCAGCACAGATGATAAAAAATTATACGCTGTTAATATTAATAAAGCAGCGGAGATATGGCATTATGATGCGGATAAAGGAAATTCATTTCCTGCTATAAAAGACAGTATTATAGTATTTGAAGCAAGCAACAAACTTTATGCATTACATGCTTTGACAGGAAAGTTATTCTGGAAATTCAGCACTAATACTAATGCTGTTTATTCACTTGGTACAACGGACTATCATCATTCATCTCCGGTAATTGCTGACTCGCTTGTAATTTTTTGTGATCAATCAGGGTATATAAATGGAATTGACATAAAAACCGGAAAATTAATCTATCAATATCTCACTGATGGGCACAATCCATTAAGAGGTACTCCGGCAGTTAAGGACGGTGTTGTTTTTGCCGGTGACTGGATCGGAAATATATATGCGGTTTCTCTAAAAGACTCGGTTCTATTGTGGAAGCATGTAATGCAAAATATCCGCGACTATTATGGTGCGGTAGTATCTGAAATGATTATAAAAGATGATGTCCTGTATTTTGGCAGTCAGCATGATGTATTCAGTCCACTGGATATAACTACCGGCAAACCTGTCTGGACTTATATTGATCCTAGGGCAACCTATCTTCCGCCAACACCTGTCTTTTATGAAAATAATGTTATTATTGGCACCACAATTTACGCAAACCAGATTATGTGTTTTAGCAATGATACCTTGCATCAGAAAATCTGGAATTTCCAGGCAACAGGTATTTTCTTTACCACACCGGTAATTAAAGATTCAATACTCATCATGAATTCCTGCGACTTTGATTATAAAACCGGATATATGTATTTGTTGAATTGTAAAAACGGAAAACAAATCAAACAGCTTCACTTTACTAATACTGGTCCATATATACCAATTATGCACGATTCAATTTTATTTATTGGAACCGGAGACGGCCTATATGCGGCAAATTTTAATGCAATACTTGAAGGGAAAGGAGGCCAGATTACAGTTGAATCAGGAATTCAGACAGCTACATTTAAAAGAAATTCCGGTAGAAGAAATATAAGCTTTAGTATTTCAACAGTCGAAAATATATGCGACAGTGTTTCTTTTAGTCTGGAAATAGAAGAAAATATAGAAAAGAAAGGTTTTAATCCTCCATCTAAAAAAATTGTAGGAAAGTTAAGCTCTTCGGTTATTCTAAATGTTTATACCGACAGTTTGCCTGCGGGTGTATATCATATAGCGGTATCCATACAATCACAAAATCAACCTGATCATAGTCTGACAAAAAATATTATAGTTACAATTGAAGAAACTCCTTCCGGAATTGAATCGGCTCAATCAAATGGTTGTCCCGTAATTTTTCCCAATCCAGCTTGTGAGTCAGTGGTATTCAGATTCAATGAAATGTATCGGACGAATATTAGAATAAAGGTATTTTCAATTACCGGTGAATTAATTTCTACAAAAACAACTGTTGCATTAGATGGCAACTATGAGTATTCATGGAATTTACAGGCAGATAATGGAATGAAAATTCCAAAAGGTGAATATATATGTCAGATCATTTCCGAACAAGAAGTGCACTGCAAAAAGTTGGTTGTAAACTGAAATTTTCCTCAGATAGCAAAGAGGGTGTTTTAAAAGTTTCTTTTTAAGTCATTTCGAGCGGAGTCGAGAAATTTTATCATATAATTATCTACATTTTTCGACTTCGCTCAAAGTGACATTCAACATAATAGTAAAAAAACAGTAAACCTATAAGCCGGATTCTGTACCACACACAAGGTGCGGCTTCTGCCATTTATCTATGCGACCTACCCCTTCCGACATTATCCCACAACTCGTGTAGTTACTGCAAAGCGGGCAGCTATGCTCTTCCTGAGAAGAATCGGAATGTACATGGTCTTGCAACATGTAAGACAGGCAGCATCCCGCATCGCTGCGGAACCTGGTGGGCTTTTACCTCACCTTCTCACCCTTACCCCAATGAATCGGGGCGGTTATTTTCTTCCCCGTTACTGTACCCTCACAGATACCTCCTACAAAGGAGTACATTGCCCTATGTTGTCCGGACTTTCCTCTCCGCTGTTATAAACAACGAAACGACAGAACGGTTTACTGTATTAAAATATCTTCTATAAATTTTAAGTATGCAAAGTTAATGGATTAATTTGAGAATGTGTTAATGTGATAATGAGATAATGTAGTCGGTTTCAGCAAGAAAACTAGAAATAATGATAAACATTAAATATCCAATAAATGTTACAGATAATTCTGACTAACGTTTTTATTAGTCACTGCTATTCAGCTTAATACAAGCTTGTATTTTTGACTAAAATCTGAGCCCAATTTATTCACTAAAACGTTAGCATCAGAAGTCAATGTTTCGGCATAGGGGGAATGGCCTATAGAGTTTGACAATATGAAACGGTTGGGTTTTCGGGCTGGATACTTGTCCACCGACAAGAATGTTGGAGCGAGAACCACCCACCCGCAACCCACTGAATCCCAACTGTTTTATATTGTGTGTTGTGCATAGTTTTTATTCTATTATTAGTAAGCTATTTTTTGGATAACTCACCGAGTATTTCAATCCGATTTCCTTTTTATCATTTGGTTCGAGTGTAAATTTCCATTTTACTTCTCCTGATGAAGGAATAATCTCTCCACCTGAAACCTCCTGAACTTCTACTTGGATTTCCTCATTGGTAGATACCGGTACCTGATCGAAAATAAGCATGTTAATCTTTTGATTCTTATTGTTTTTAATTGTTGTAGTCCAGACTCTAGATTCTATTTTTTTAATTCCAATGAACTTTTTAGTTGTATAGTCCTTAACCTTCTCACGGTTTACACTTATGCTTTTATCTTTTCCAAGTGAGAGTTGAAGTGTATCACTTGCGTATCTTACGTCTAAAAGGGTTTTTCCGATATAGGTATCCTCAAAAAAGATATTTGCTTCACCTTCAAGCAAGTTATATTTCTCCCAATCGATAATTTTGGCAATTAGGAATGCACTTTTATCAATTTTGGGTACGCAATAATATTGAAAATCTGCCGGAAGGTTATATACAGCCATATCCACTGAATAGCTTTTGTTGTCTGATTTAACTGTATATGGAATGTTGATCTCAAAATCAACAGTTGTCTGATTAACAACTTGACCAGAAGGAATACTTAAACTATTGGTTCCTCTAATACTTATTTTGTCTTTATTCTGCACCGCAATCCCTGCAGCTCTTCCTTGCAATGCTTCGGAAATATCACTCTTCTTTTGCGTTCCATATCCAATGACAACTACTTCATCTAAAGACTGAATATCCTCAGTAAGAGTCACATTTATTACTTTTGCATTTATGTGTATTATTTCTTTGTTGTATCCAACATATGCAAATTCAAGATTAGTTGCACCTTGCGGAATTGTAATTGTATATATTCCATCCACATCAGAAATGGCACCAATGGTAGTTCCTTGAACGTTAATGCTTACGCCAGGCAATGGGGTTTGATTTATATCACACACTCTGCCTTTTATTTGATTTGGAATCATGTTATATACAGGGGGCAGAGTATTATAATTTAGATAATATGTTTCTAGTTTTGGAGCAATGCCTGAAATATTTGGATCAGAAGATGAAAACTTAATTTTAACATTATTCCAGTCGACCTTTGTATCTTGCCTTACGTTTGCTTTGTATATGATTTCAACCGGTTCGTTTATATTTTTGGCTCGAATATCGTAGGATGGAAACCAGCCTGCATTTCCTACTAAATATGAAATCTCTAATTGAAATTGTGAACTCACTTTTGCATCAATCTTAACGAGAATCTCTCCTGTAGGAAAATCGTCTTTGTTTGTTAAAGTATTCATCTGATTCTGAATATCATATTTCTGCTTATTCAATTCAGAAATATTTTTGTTATGCACTATCTCATCAAGTTTTATTTTGGTTATCTTTTCCGAATAAAAAGTTGAAGCTTCTTTTATGTTTGTTGCACTTAATGATTGGTCTTTACCTCCTAAATCTCTGTTCTGTTGGATAAATGAGAGTTCCTCCCTCAAGATTTCCAAAAATGTATTCTCCATCTTAAACTTATCATCGATAATCGCTAATTTTGATTCTAGTTCGAGAAGCGATTGAGGTTTTACTGTTTTATCAATGAAATTTTGCTGATGATTTACTGATAAGACAGTTATTCCTCCTTTAGCTTTTACCTGAATACTTTTTGCATCAATAAATGGTGATAGATTAACGAATTTTAATATCGTTGTCCCTTTAACTAATTCGATTGTCTTTTTACTAGTAATCTGAGCACTCTTAATAAAAACAGTAACCTCGTTTACCTCAGTTTTAATTTCTTTAACAGGAATCTCCTGAGTGAAAGCTTTGCTTAAAATCAAGCAAAAAAATAGAATGTGTATCTTTTTCATAGTTTTATTTTCAATAAGGGTGCTTTTATAATAAGAATTCCATAAATCTGTCTTAAAAAATTACGCACAACTAATCGCTAACATACGGCAAACGACGAGAAGTTTTTTTATCAGCAATTAACAGATAGCAAAAAGAAGATCTAACTCAACCTGTCCTTAAAATCTTTATATCCAAAATGTTTGACTAAAACAGTATGCTGTCCGGGGCTTTACTGTCTTGAAAACTCTCCATTAATGTCGGTTAAAAAAACCCGGGCTGACCCGGGCATAAATACACTGGCTGCAACAAGGGGCTCTTTTGTTTCAGCATCTTTCACATCACCCTTCAATTGATAACTCACTTTGAGTTTTCTTTTTTTTACAATAATATGGTTGTTATTAAAAACTATATCAAAGGGTGCCTGTTCCTGTATAATTTTCAAAGCTTCCTTAACGGATATGGTTTGGGAAGGAAGTGTCAAATGAAGATCCAGAAAAGGTTCACTACCCTTAAAAACAACATCTACACTAGGCAGATTGCTGATTTCATCAAAAGCTTGTTTTACAGTAAGATTGCTTTTGCTAAACTTAAAGGTTAATTCCTGGTACCGGTCATTCTCATTGGCATATAAAAAGCAGGGAGATATTATAATGAAAACTATTAAAAAAAACTTTTGGGCCATTACAGGGAATATTTGATTATTGGGTTTCATTTATTTATAAATTATTTCCTATTTGCAAAAAAAATACTTTTTCAGAATTTATGACCTTAATACCCGGCGTTATAGATATTATTGAAAATACATCTTCAATTTCTCAATTAGAAGCAGAATTGCTTATAATTTTTCAATTAAACTGATGCTTTTATCCAACACCATAGTTACTTTGTTTTCTTATAAAGCGACTTAGTGCACAAAAACCCCTAAAGGAAAATGTTTATTTTTAGAATTCTTTCTTATTGAGTTTGGCGTTGGTAATCCACCTTAAAATATAAGCTGTATATTAATACAGAGAAATTTACCACACATAAAAAAACCTGTCAACAAATTACTGCTTTACAAATTTAAACACCTGATTTCCAATGCCGTTAATTTGAATTTGCACAATATAAAAACCTGTATCTAAATCAGAAATATCGATTACATTTTCAGCAGTGTTACTGCAATCTCCTGTTTTGCATATTCTCCCATTCAGGTCAATAATGCTGTATTTTCCTGCCACATTTTGTCCCGGGGAAATGGTAAGCCAATTGGTTGCAGGATTTGGATATACTTGTAAATTACTTGCAGTTATTAAACTTTTGCCTGTTAAAACGGGCCTGCCCGAATACTGATATAAGGCCCTTTCATCTAAATACCAGGATTCAGAAAAATAATCTACCAGATAGAGGTTAATAAATTCAATATCGCCATTGTCATAGTATCCATATTCCTCTTTACTTTGTCTTATCCATCTGTTACTATGGGGTCCGTATGCATAAAGGGTTTTTGTTACAACCTCATTTTGCGGGCCATATTCTGTTTCACTTTTCATATACCCCTGCCATGAGTTTGTTTTTGTATTCCAAACAGAATCTATACTTAAAATATGCTGCCCCAAGAGATTGGAAGTTGTTTCCGTTTTTTTCTTATTTGCCCATACATGGTTTGTATTATCCCAAGTTAAAATTGTGGTAATTTTAATGTTTGGTTTAGGGTTGGAATAAACATACCTATCACGCGCTATGGTATCCCACACTAATGGGGGATCTTCAAATGAAGCAATATGGTTGTAATTGGTCAAAAGGCCATTTTCATCATAATAATAATATTCCTTTTCTTCTTTATAAAAATTATCTGTTGCATGACTAACTTCATCCTTTATAGCAATAAACCCGGCAGAATCAAAAACTAAACTTTCTACCCATGGAATAAAATTTGATGGGATAAGCCCGGTATATGCATTTATGCTATCATTTCGTAATGGAAGACTTCTTAAACCTTTATAGTGATAAGTGGATAATTCTGTGACCTTATGGTCAGAATTATACATATAAAAAATTTTTTTCCACGAATTAGTTATAACCTTATCTGTTCGATAAGTTACGCATGAATCAAGAGAACCGATATACCTGGTATAGTAATTATAACTAAAACCAGCATATTTTGAAATATTTTCCTGTACCTTAAAATAATATGATTTTGGAATAGTGTAAAACCTGATGTCCAACATTTGTTTGGATAAGAAATTTTCATCTCCAAAGTTTCTGAACGCAGTATTCTCATTTAAATTAGAAACCACGCCATACGGCATATCCGATTGGCCATAAAGGGTAACTATTGAAATAAGTAAAAAGCAAAATAATATTTTTAGCCTCATGTTATTTGTTTTATTAGTTAGTTGGCTCTAATAAACCGGGGTTTAACCAGATATCTTCCTGCGGTATGTCATTGAAATAATTCATTTCAGTACTTTCATTGTACCAGGGAACTTCAGGTTCTGCACCATATCTTGCAGTATGAACTTCGTTAAGCATTTCGAGGCGTAACATATCGAACCACCGCCCTTCGGGTTCGGCACAAAATTCCATGGCCCGCTCCCATATGACAGAGTCGGCAAATTGTTCCGGAGTTAATCCCGGTTGTAAATCAAATTCGGAAGGCGCGTTAATAGTTATATGGTTTGCCCTTCTGCGGATTTTATTAACCGCCTCGTAAGCCGATGCATCCAGGTCGTTCGAGCGTGCTTTTGCCTCGGCGTAGTTTAACAAAGTATGCGCATAACGATACAGATATATGCCAATCACCTCATTATTGCTATTTAACAACCATTTTCTATACCTCACATAGTACATAAAATCGCAAAAACTTACCGGATCGAGTTCTTCCATAGTAAACCACTCATAAGTTTTGTTTTCAATGGTATATTTTGCATCGTGATAATAACCCATATGAAATGATGCCCGTTTTCGGTAATTATAAGGGATGGCATTGTAAAAATTAAATTCCGGAATAATTTCCCTTAATGGATTAATAGAAAGTTTTCCACTTTGTTCATAATAGGTAAACCTATCAGGATAACGATTATAAAAATCATCAAAATTAAAACCCAATGTTTTTTCATTATTATTAAAATTATTAATATCCCATAATTTATGGAAATCATCTTCCAAAGCCATATTGTTATACACGGCGCTATCTATTACCTCGCCGGCATATTGTGCCGCTAACTTATACTTTTCGGTGTCTTTTAACGGAAAGCCTGCCATGGTTAAATATATCTCGGCCAAAACAGCTTTTGCCGTAGTTCGATATGGAGTATCATAAGGAATACGGGCACTTTCTTTTGATGATGGCAATAAACGTATTGCCATCATCATATCACCCTCAATTTCATTATAAATATCGGCTACTGATGAACGCTTTATGTTATAATTCACATCTATATCTGTTATAAGAGGCACTTCGCCAAATAGGCGGGTAAGATAAAAATAACAAACAGACCGTATAAAATAAGCTTCGCCAAGGCATGCATTTGCCTGTGCGATACCTTGAATATTATCTGCCTGTGCAATCAGGTTATTCGCCGACTGTATGGTTTTGTATAAATTAGAATACACGTTTTTATTAATATTTGAATTATTCCAAAAGATATAATCAAATCCGATGAAACTACATGTGTCCTCTTTCTGTTTATAGTTTTCAAAAGAAAAAATATTTATATCATCGGCTTTTACATTCGTAGCAAGGTATTGGTAATAATTAAAAGCATCATTGAACAGGCCATAAATCCCGTTTATGGCATTGTTTAATTCTTCTCCGCTGGTTATATTGCCTATTTTTTCATCAGGCTCAACAAACATTTTCTTGCATGATAGGGAGAAAATAGAAAGGACAATAATTATTACATGTTTTAGAGTCATAATCTCAAACTTAGAAAGTTAAACCAATTGTAAAATACATAGATCTTGGCAAAGGAAAAGCCCCCCGGTCTATGGCATTTTCCGAGAAATTATTACCTGTATAAATGGTTGCTTCCGGATCGTAACCGCTATATTTTGTTAGATTAACAAGGTTCTCGAAACTGACGGAAAATTTTGCAAAGAATTCATCAAATATTTTTTTTGTCGGGCTGTATGTTAATGTCAGGGATCGTAACCGGACATAACTGGCATCTTCGATAAATGCAGAAGATTCGTAATATACCGCACTTTTGTGGTATGTTGAACCAGCAGCTATAATTGGCCTGATTTCCCGGTTGGCACCTTTAATATATGTGCCGGCTTTTGTTGAATTATACTTATCAACTCCAATAACAGCATTGATTAAAAAGGTTAGTTCAAAATTTTTGTATGTAACGGAATTGTAAAAATTCCAGGTAAAATCGGGAGTTGAGTTTCCTATAATCGTTTTATCGTTCTCGTCGATACTATTATTTGAAGTGTCGTTATTTACATATTTTAACCCTGCATATTGCGCGTACATATTATTGCTGGCCCTGTCATCTTCTTCTGTCCATTTACCAACCAACTTATATCCATAGATAGCTCCTATCTTTTCATTTTCTTTAACTTCAAAATCAGGATAAAGAATATCCGCTTCTCTAAAATCAAGGTTTATCGAGTCATTGAGTTTTCTTATATATTGGTTATTTAAAGAATATCCAAACTTAGCATGCCAGGTTAAATTTTTTGTGCTTATGGGAATTAAATCAATAGTATATTCTAACCCTTCGTTTTCCATAGCCCCCACATTCGTATATTGAAACCCGCCTCCGTAGTAATAAGGTATATATCGCTGCATAATAAGATCGGAATTTGTTTTGAAGTAATAGTCGACACTAAATATTACACGATTTTTAAACAACGAAACTTCGGAACCCAGGTTGTATTCAGTAGTTTTTTCGTGCTTCAATTGACGATTGGCAAAACTCTGAACATAAAGTCCTTTTAATGTAGTATCAAATGAGTTAATGTAAGAATTTTGATTATATAAATCGTTCGACAGACTGTTTAACGGATAATTACCGCTTTGCCCCCAGTTTGCATACACATTAAAATAATCCAATTTTTCCATTTTATTTAACCCGAACTCACGTGACATGTCCCAGCTTAAAGCAACCGATGGAAAAAAATTAGTGACATTTACATGCCTGCCCTCAACCAAATGATCGTAATTAGCCACCAAAGAAATAAAATATTTTTTATTGAAATTGTAACTAAGGTTGCCAATTATTGAATTGGTAATACGGCCAACACTTCCCGATTCACCATATCTGCTCATCGATTCCCTCGGAAAAATTTCTTCAGCGGAACCATTTGCCTTACCGGATTCTGTTATTATGGTTTTGATAATATCATTTTCCCAATCACCTTTATCTTTATAAAGCTTTACCCCGGAAGTTAGTTTAAATTCATGATTACCTAAATTTTTAGAATAGGCCAGGTTGTATTGTTGGCTTACGGTTGTGAATTTTTCAATACTCTGTTGTACTTTTGAAAATATATCGGTATTAAACGTATAATTTCTTAATGCTATCGAGGTTGATGCATTGAAATAGAGATTATCAAATATTGGATATTTAAGTAACAAATTGGCAGAATTTAAATTTGCCTTTTGAATTCTGCTATAATTGAGAATTACAAAAAAAGTATTCAAATGCGAAACGGATAAAATATTATTCGGGGTATTTTCATTCAAATGAGTCCTCCCATCTAAATGTTTTAATTCAGTTGGAGTAGTTTTCAAAGCAGGCTCTGCAGCAACACCACGATATATTAGGCTATTTCCCTGGTAGCAATCAAGGTTATTGTTATTAGCTTGATGGCTGGTTTTGTAGTTAAAATGGACAGACAATTTGTTTTTAAAAACCTTACTGAAATTTGAGGTAAAAGAATATTTTTTATAAGATACATTTTCAATGATACCCTGATGTTGAAAATAATTACCTGACATATAATAGTCAATTGTTTTGAAACTCCCTTGTCCCGAAAGTTGAACTTCTTTAATTTTTCCATTTTTAAAAATTTCATCCTGCCAATCGATATCATTCAACTTATTACTATATTCGGGATATCTTGGCTTGTATTTTGGCTCGGCAGGGTCTTTCAGCACATAATGTGTTCCCAGTATAGTATCACTCATTTGATAGGTTGCTATAAAGTCCTTAGTACCCATTAGCGGATAGCGTTTATCCATCCATTGAAACCCATGTTTTACCTGGAAATTGATTTTTTTTTCTCCACCTCCTTTTTTTGTATCAATAATTATTACACCGTTAGCCCCCAGATAACCGTATAGCGCCGTTGATGAAGCATCTTTTAACACAGTAACACTTTCGATATCGTGTATATTTAAATCGGCTATGCCCAGCGACCTGAAATTTACGGTTGGCACAGGCACGCCATCTACAATGTACAAAGGCTCGGCGCTTCCAAAAAGGGAGTTAATTCCCCTGATCCTTACTTTTTGGTGATCGCCGGGGGCGCCGGAAGTATTCGTGGCCCATACACCATTGATCCTACCCTGTAAAATATCGGAAGGATTGTTCACATTCAATTGTCCTATTTGCTTAGCCTCAATGGTTTCGATGGTGCGGCCAGTCTCCATGTCGCCATACAATTTTTTTTGCGATGTAACATTTACCATAGCAATTTCAAGTTGAGCGGCTTCAAGACCGATGCTAATTTCAGTATCATTATATAGGTTAATACCAATCTGTTTATCCTTATATCCCAGATATTTGACTATAACAGTGTATTGCCCGGGACTTAACTGTTTTGAAAATTCTCCAGTATTACCTGTTAAAAAAACCCGGTTTGTTCCGGGCATAAGTATAGTGGCCGCAACAAGGCTCTCATTTGTTTCAGCATCTTTCACAGCACCCTTCAATTGGTAACTCTCTTTGAGTTTTCTTTTTTTTACAATAATATGGTTGTTATTTAATACAATATCAATGGGTGCCTGTTCCTGTATTATTTTAAAAGCTTCTTTAACAGTTGTTGTATTTGAATGAAACTGTATGTTTATTTTACTATAATCTTCACTATTGCTATAAACAATATTAATTTCCGGCAAAGCATTTAACTCGTCCAGCGCTTTTTTGAGGCTCAATTTGGTGGTTGAAAATTTAATCTTTACATTTTCAATCCCCTGACTTTTTACCGGTCGTACAATTAAAACCAGTAATAAAATAATTACAATTGATTTATAATATATTGAATATGTATCCTTCATATTTACTTGTAAATAGGTTATTTGTGTATAATAATTTTATTATCTGTCTGAATAACCTCAATATCTATGGTGATTTTTATAACCTCAAGAATATTCTCAAGGGTTTCATTGTCAAAATTTGCTGTCAGGGTTAATTCGGTATTTGTAATGTCTGCAACTATTTCTTTTTGAAATTGTTTGCTTAAAGTATGGCACACTTCATCCAAAGGGGTATCGTAGAATGTAAGTATTCCGGTTTTCCAGGATATATAATTGGGATTATTATTAGATGATAAAACAATTTGACTTTTTTCACTATTAAAACTCCCTTTTGTACCCGGAAGTAAAATTTCTTTTGATTTTAAACTATATGTCTCGTAAAAAGCCACTTTACCGCTATTTACAATAATGTTCACATTGCCCGATTCTTTATTGTAATTAATATTAAATGATGTGCCCAGCACCTTGGTGGATGTTTTCCCGGCTATAATCCGGAAGGGTCTGGTGGCATCTCTTTTTACCTCAAAAAATGCCTCTCCTTCAAGGCTTACTTCTCTTCGGCTTTTTGAAAATATATGGGGGGCAACAAGTTGGCTATTTTTGTTTAGCCATATATGAGAGCCGTCAGAAAGCGCTATTTCCTTAACAAAATCACCCGTTTTGAATGTTAATAAATCATTTTCGCTGGTAAAATGCTTCAAGTTTATCCATAGGGCCGATGCTAATAACAGAAGAATTGAAGCTGCAACCCAATACCATGGACGCATTTTATAAATACGCTGACCTGGTTTACTCGTATAAACTTTTTTCCTGATTTTTTCCATGGCCGCCTTTTCATCAAACTTTATATTTTCATATAATTGGCCATATTCTTCCCAAAGGATTTTAACTTTTTTATAATGGGCCTGATTGTGCTCCGATTCTTTTAGCCATTTATCAAACAATTCCTGCTCGGAGAAGCTGGCCGAATTGTTTAATATTTTAATTATTAATGAGCTGTTTTCTTCGTATTGCATAACATCGATTTTTAGTAAGGCAAAAAAACCGATGTTAACCCTTAAAGAGAAAGTTATTTTTTTTAAAAGAAAATAAAATAAATAGTGAGTATTACAACAATATCCAACTTAGCAGCAGTAACAGCCGCTAACTTTTTTATTGCAATGGTGGTTTGTGCCTCAACGGTTTTAACTGATATTTGAAGCTTTTCTGAAATTTCAAGATTAGTCATATTAGCAAACCTTTTAAGCGAAAAAATAATCCGGCACTTTTCAGGTAGTTTTTCAACTTCTTTTTTAAAAATTACACACAATTCTTTATTCTCCAGTATTTCTGACGGATCAGGCGGGGTTATATTTTGCTTTGTTTCTATTAAACCGGTATCCAAGGGGTAGGTATTTTTAGAAAACCAATATTTCAAATGATTGATCGATTTGTTTTTTACCGATCGGTAAAGGTATGCCTCAATGGATTCAATATGCTCAAGTTTTTCCCTGTTTTCCCAGAGGTAAATAAATTGCTCTTGTACAATATCTTCAGCAATATCCTTATTGTGAACTAATTTAATGCAGTATTGGCATAAAGAAGAATACAACTCATTAAAGAGTTTTGTAAAATTCGAATCCAAAAAAGGATCTGGATTTTTTTTATTCTTGAAATTACCACCACCCATTTGTATTGAAAATATTTAGGCAGCGAAAGATATCCTAAATAATAGAATCTGCAAAATGTAATTGAATATATGACCAGATATAGCTTTAAACATTGTAAAAACCAAAAAGTAGGACAATACATTTATTTAATATAATATCTATTAATTCCTTTGCAGGTGCGCAAAAAGAAAAATTATATATCAAACCAATGTGTGTATAAGTTATTTTTAACTGGTTTGAAAAAGATCTATAATAGAATATTAAGCTGAATAACTGAATTAGCTTAATCGGCTCTTAAAATCGTTATATCCAAAGTGTTTAATTAATCTTAAATCACCTGTATTCGAATTGCACACATAAATCGATGGCAGATTAACCCCATTAAATGTCGTATTTTTAACCATAGTGTAATGGGCCATATCCCCAAAAACGAGTCTATCTCCAACTTTTAAAGGCCGATCAAATGAATAATCTCCAATTACATCCCCGGCCAGGCATGTTAACCCTCCCAATCGATACGTATAAGGTTTGACGCCCGGATTATCAGCATTAAGAATATAAGGACGATACGGCATTTCAAGCACATCGGGCATGTGTGCCGAAACGCTTGTATCAAGTATGGCTATATCCATATCGTTATGAATTATATCCAGCACTTCAGTTACCAGAACACCCGTATTCAGTGCAATTGCTTCACCAGGTTCAAGATAAACCTCCAGGTTATAATGTGCTTTAAAGTCCTTAATGATCCTGATTAAACGCTCAATATCATAATCGGGACGGGTTATATGATGACCGCCTCCGAAATTGATCCATTTTAACCGGTTAAAAAAGAAAGAAAACTTTCTGACAACCTCAATAAGGGTTCTTTCCAGCGCATCGCTATTAAGTTCACAGAGATTATGAAAGTGTAACCCGCTGATTCCTTCAAGATGATCAATTCCTTCTTTAAAATTTTTGAGAGTAACA
>Ga0105103_10000860_pt1 | contig 17167 bp, 6 predicted proteins | sample PPLLaktember2015_2_FD_79107 | JGI IMG/M metagenome (GOLD analysis project Ga0105103, IMG submission 79107) | Freshwater sediment microbial communities from Prairie Pothole Lake near Jamestown, North Dakota, USA - PPLs Lake P7 Core (6) Depth... | ecosystem: Environmental > Aquatic > Freshwater >...
CTTAATGCCGTAATTAACAGTACCATAGTGGAATAATAGATCGACCTTGTCATGTCGCTCTCTTTATCGCTATTAATATACTCATAACTATGAAACAATGCAGGAATACTAATAATACTAAGTGTTATCAGCAAAAGGACAGCAAGTGAATCAGCTGTAAAATATTTTAGTTCCGTTATATTTTGGTGGGAATAAATATAAATAGTGAATGCCCACTGTAGCAATAGAAATAGGCTAATAAGTATATTATTAAGAAGTTTATTTCTGTTTATAAATATTGCCCCGCTAATCAGTAGAGCTATCGATAGATAATAACCTGTCATTTTTTATAGGTTGAATAATTAATCTTTTAAATTACTTAGTTGCGAAATATCTATATCCTTTACAACGTCACCAACTTTATTAACAAATATACCAAGCAGGAAAACACTTACAAATACATCGAGCAGGATACCAAGGTTGACCAACAATGGCATTTCATTACCCACTGCCAGTGAAAGGATAAAAACACCATTTTCAATTACAACATATGCTAAAACATGGGTTATAATTTTCTTTCGGGTAATAATAATATACAAACCACTGAATAATGCTGACAGTGCAACAATAAAGTAAATCTTGTCGAGATGGATATCTTTAATTGAATTGGCAACTAAAAATGTTATAACAATAATTAAAGTAACAACAATCAGCGACACAAAATTCGGAAGAAATGGTTCTGTTTCCCTGGTAATATTGTTTTTATTTATTACATATCGCAAAAACATAGGTATAGCAATTGCTTTTACTATAATTGTCTCGAGCAGGATAAATGCAAGATTGAAAGTATTGATTTCCCTTAGCTCGATAAACGCAACACCAAAAAGGATAAACCCCTGCACACCAATAATTTTTATATAAGTCAATAACCGGTTAGCTATTGATAGGTAAAGCAGCGAGATTGTAAATATAATTAGCAAAACATTAACCATGATCTTATATTTTAGTCACAAAAATCAATTCAATTTAATTTATTCAACACGAGTAAAACCCCAAAAAAGATAAGCAATGAAACCGACGACAGGGTAAAAATAAACTGGGCGTTATGGTTCATCCTGAACCTTGCCGAAAATGATTCTATTGATCCAGCCATTATTGCAAATATTACCTGAATAGCAAAAAACAATGGTATTGCGATGTAAAAAGGCAGAACGCCAATATACAGATTGGCAATAAGGGCACCGTACATAGCAAATTTAAGGTTAACAGCATGCATGATCAACCCAAGGTCGAAACCACTGTTATCGAGTATCATCACTTCATGGACCATTGTAAGTTCAAGGTGAGTTTTGGGGTCATCGACTGGCATACGGCTATTTTCAATCATACAAATCATAACAAGTACAAAAGTGGCCATTATTCCAAGAGCATAAGAAACATACGACCCAAAATGGAATGTTGTAAAAATTTCGTGAAACGATGTATGCCCTGTTAATAGTCCAAGTGAGCCCATAAGAACAAAAAAAGCAGGTTCGGCCAGCATTGAATATAAAGCCTCGCGACTTGCGCCCATACCTTCGAAACTACTTCCGGTATCGAGAGCTGAGATAATAGTAAAAAACTTACCCAACGCCAGTACATATGCAAAAAAGATAAAGTCGTATTCAAAGGAAATTATCCCTTTGAAATTTCCAACAGGCACAACCAATATAGCAACCAGTATTGAAGCAAAATATATGCTTGGCGCTATCTGAAAGATAAGACTGGTAGTCTCGCTATAAACCGACCCTTTCCTGAAAAGACGGATTATATCTTTCATTGGCTGCATAATTCCCGGACCTTTGCGTCCCGAAGCAATACTTTTAGTACGCACCAGAATACCTGAAAAAATGAAGCTAACCAGGAATATTAGTACAAAGCTTATCATATCTATAAATTATATAAAAATTTTACCAGGCCCATAAAAAGGTCATAAATAACCGGAACCCCAATTATCAGGATAATAAAAGCAAAACCATATAGAACATATATTTGAGGGTTCCCGTTTTGCAAAAAAGTAAACTGGTTTAAGAAAAGCTTAAGCCATTTGATTGGTTTATCAATTAAATTCACTTCTGCTTTATCCAACGGATGAGTTTCATGCCATGCTTTTCCGGGAAAAATGCCTTCAACATCTTTCTTATATTTATGAACCGCTAACACTGGTTCGGCTAATTTTCGAAAATTTCTGATAAATGAGCTTGCGGTATATTGCATCTTTGTTGCTGGCCCTATATATCCACAACCCCATGTTGTTTCAATATCTTGTGGCTTAAATTGCACAATGCTATTTCTGATAAAAAACAATAAAGCTGAAATGCCTATAAGAGCTAATGAAGCATAACCCACTGCTTTTAAAGTTGTAAAATCAGGAATTGACATTGCTTCATTTGTGCCAGAATATATGGCCGTAAATACTCCGACCGACGGAGTAAGAAGGTTTATAAAGAATTTCGGGAATATGCCAATGCTAACAATAAGCAATACAATTGCATACATTGGTAACAATTTCGAAATCAGCGATTCTGTAATTTCTCCCTGAATCCGGTGCCGGGGAGTTCCAAGAAAAATAGCCCCATAAGCCTTTGTAAAACACATGATCGCCAACCCACCAATTAATGCCAACCCAAATACCGACGATATGACCAGCATCAGATAAGGTAAATCGGCATCACCTAAACCATGGAACAAACCATTATAAATAATAAACTCAGAAACAAATCCATTAAACGGAGGAAGTCCGCATATAGCAAGAGCAGCAACTAAAAAAAGAAAAGAGGTATGTGGCATTTTCTTTCCAATACCCCCAAGTTGCTCAATATTAACCGTATGTGTTGACTGGTATATGTTACCAGCCCCATAAAATAATAATGATTTGAAGAGTGAGTGGTTTAGGGTATGCAACAAAGCCCCGGCAAATCCAAGGAAAATAAAAGACTGATTACCATTTCCTAGTCCGATGCACCCCAACCCAATGCCTATTCCTATTATCCCAATGTTCTCAATACTATGGTATGCCAGCAAACGTTTCAGATTATGCTGAATAATAGCCAGCATCACTCCATATATGCCTGTAATAATAGAAAGTGTAAGAATAATATACCCAATTAATGAATAACCGCCCTGAACATATGTAAGCATCCTTAAAATTCCGTAAATACCTATTTTTATAATTACACCCGACATAATTCCTGAAATATGAGAAGGTGCTGCCGGATGGGCATGTGGCAGCCATGTATGGAATGGAAAGAAGCCCGCTTTTATAGCAAAACCTATAAACATGCAGAAGAATAAAACCAATTTTCCAATGGATGAAAGCGTTTTAAAAAAAATACCAATAGCATTAAAATCGAAAGAATGCGTTTTAATCATAACCCAAATCATTGCAAGTGTGAGCAACATGATCCCAATATGCGACTGGATCAGATAATTAATACCAGCTTTAAGGGTTTGTTGTTTATGCCCCTCAAAAATGACCAAAATAAATGCTGAAAGGGCCATTATCTCCCAAAAAATAAGAAATACCAAACTGTTCTGCACTGAACAAACCCCAATAAGTGCAATATGACAAAGAATATATGCTATCCAGTGCATCGATAACCCTTTTGGATTATCATAATAGGCCTTCATGTAACTCTGCCCATAAATTATACCGGTGAGAAAAGTAAAATTTATGGTTAGGATAAACCAGGCTGACAGTGCATCAATTCGAAAAGGAACTGGGCCAGTAACAAACGATCCTGACAGGATAAACTCAATAGTATTTCCTGATAATGCTGTAACCGATAAAATACTGCTTAGCACAACTGACACAACAACAGTCAATAATGCTGTTGATGCCTTAGCCCTTGTCGGCAACATAATAATTGCAACAATCGACACAATTACAGTAATGACTATAGCAAGTAAATAAATCATCAGATAAAGTTAAACAAAGTACTTAAGAAGACCATTATTATAAAAATAAGTCCGTAAAGTATATACATCTGTGTCCGTCCGTTTTGTATAAACTGGAACAGGTTCATAAAATAATTAAGCCAGCGCATTAACTTGTTAATTAACTGCGATTCGAAATAGTCGTTGTAGTGCGATGAATACTTTCTGGGTAAAGGAAATACCTCTGTTTCTGTAAGTTCCTGGTACTTCTTTTTTTCAAGTACAACAAACCCGGCAAGTTTACTAATTGATTTCGAATAGGATTTACCAGTATATTGCATCGAACTGTTTGGTGCAACATATCCGCATCCCCAGGTTGAAAGATTGTTTGCTGGCAATTTTCGGGTAACAAAATATCTTATAACCATTATTGCTCCAATAGAAAGAAGGATTAATAACGAATAGCGCCCAATATTACCCAGGTTTACAAAGAAAGGCAATATTTGAGCAGTTGCGTTTGAAGAAGCAAAATTAAAAGAAGAGTTAATTATAAAAATTGCCTTGTTAAAAAAGAATACAGGGAATACTCCTATAATTAAAATCAGTATAAAAATAATGTATTGAGGAAAACGCATTAAAAATGATACCTCAACTGGTTCAACATTTAATTTGCTGCGCCTGTTGCCTAAAAAGATAACAGCGAATGCTTTGGTAAAAGCCATCAATGACACTCCGCCAATAATAGCGAGCCCTGCCAATGTAATTATCATCAAAATTGCATGATAAGAATCTGTTGCTGTAATTCCTTTAAGCATTCCATTATATAAAATAAATTCCGATATAAATCCATTAAATGGAGGTAATCCGCCGACTGCTAATGCACCTGCTAAAAATAAAAACGCTGTTTGGGGCATATTTTTAATTAACCCTCCCAGTTTTTCCATATCGCGTGTATGGGTTTGCTGATATACCGAACCGACAGAGAAAAACAAGAGCGATTTAAACAACGAATGGTTTAAAGCATGTAAAAGCGCCCCTCCAAAACCAAATAATGTAAGCAATGGTAATTCTCTCCCAAGGCCGATCAATCCAATACCAATACCAATACCAATAATTCCAATATTTTCAATAGTACAAAATGCCAACATTTTTTTAAAATCGCGATGAACAGCAGCATTTAATATTCCAAATAATCCAGTAAAGAGCGATACTGCAAGAACAATTTCCCCAAGTAGCTGAAAGTCATCATTTAGATATGTGACCATTCGAAAAATTCCATAAATTCCTAGTTTAACAATAACCCCCGACATAACCCCTGAGACATGAGATGGCGCAGCAGGATGGGCATGTGGTAACCATGAATGAAAAGGGATAAACCCGGCTTTAAACCCAAACCCAACAAAAAACAAGAGAAACAACCATATATTGTTATTGCCCTGAAAGAATGATGCTATTGCCTCAAAATCATATGAATTTTGTTGAATAGCAACCCATACAAAAGCAATGGTCAGGAAAACTACCCCAATGTGAGTTTGCACAAGATAATTAATACCTGCTTTAAGGGTTATTCCTTTTTCGTGGTCAAAAATCACAAGCATTAAGGAAGATAATGACATGAGTTCCCAAACAACCAGAAATGCAAGTGCATTTTGAATTACACAAACCAAAAGCATTGAAGTATGAAAAAGCAAGAATAGCAACCAATGCATAGATGTATTAGCTTTTTGTCCGGAATATTTCTGCATATAACCAATACCATAAATTGCACCTGTAACTGTAGTAATATTGATAATGATAATAAACCAGGCAGCCAAGGGATCGATACGAAGAGCAATATCGCCGAACCAGTGAAACCCTGTAACAATATACCCGAAATCCGCACCCGATAATATATGCAGTGCAGGTATTGTTGTTAAAACCGCATTAATAAGTACAACTGAAGATGTTAATGAAGGTTTACCACGCGAACCTATAAATGGAACAGCAATAATTGCCGCTAAAGTTAAAAACAATGCAAAACAGAACAACAATAAATCGCCTGTGTCAGCCCAATTAGTCAATAAAAACATAATTTTAAGAAATCAAAACTCTACACGGATTAAAGAAATTTTATATTATCCGCATTTAAAAGAACGACAAAAGTACAATAACCATTAATATGTTATTCAAACTGTACAATATTATTTAATAACAATGCTGTAAAACATATTTTATAAAAATATGAATTGAAAAATAATATTGATTTTATCAATAGTAATCACAAGTTAGTCAAAAAAAATACTTACATGCGCTTGCATTCTTTAATTTTAAATTTCGCATGAAGAAAAATCTGTTGATTTAGTGTATAATTACCTGTAAAATAGAACATTAATATGCAAATTAAAAGAATGCAATTAATAATCACTTTTCTCTTAGTCCTTTTTACAGCTTTGTTACTATTGATTGTAAAATGGTCGCGATGGCATTCCCGAGATACACTCTATAAAAAAACTATCAAATATTCCAAAGAAGGAAAACACCAATCTTCGGGTGGAACATATATCGCATATCGATTATTTAAACCTGTTATTAATTCCGATCAAAATTCGCTCCTGGTTATATTACATGGTTTTGGGAACAGGGGAAATGACAACCGACGACAACTAGATAAAAATACAATCCAGTTTATTGACAGAGTATTAAAAAATTACCCGGCTTATATTTTGGTACCACAATGTCCGGACAATATGAAATGGACAGTCAATCCGAAACAACCATTAAAAAACTTCAATATTGATTCTATACCAAAAAGCGAAGCTCTTGAAACAGTTATAGCCATTATAAATGAACTGATTAAGAAAAATTCTGTCGATATTGACCGGGTTTACATTACAGGTTTTTCAATGGGGGCAACCGGAACATGGGAAGCTATATTAAGAAATCCAGATCTTTTTGCAGCTGCGGTACCTATTTGTGGAGCTTCTGACCCTTCTCATGCATTTCTATTAAAGAATACTTCTGTATGGGCTTTTAGTGCCGAACTGGATCAATTTTACAACTTCCATGACACTCAGCAAATGGTTGATGAACTTAGAAAATACTGTAACAAAGATATTAAATTTACGTTGTACAAAGGCAAAGGGCATAATATTGCACATTATGTTTTTTCCGACAACGAAGTTATTAAATGGCTTTTTTCGCAGAGTAAAAGTAAAAATTTGAAATAGTTGATTATATGAAAGGGTCTTATCAATTAGAAAGCTTTACAAAAAACAAAAATGCTGAGGTTAACAGACTAAAAGCACAAGTTGATTTGTTTTTTAAAAGAGAATTCGAACTATATAAAAAAAATGGGCTGAAGGATGGGATGAACATAATAGAATGCGGCAGCGGCCCCGGATTTTTATTGATGAATATTTTAAAGGAAATGCCCAAATGTACAGCTACTGCACTTGAGATAGATAATTTCCTGGTTGACATCCTGAAATCGAACTCTAAATTAAACAATAAACAACTTTTCGATGTTAAGCACGCATCTATCTACGATACAAAACTCCCCGACAATACATTTGATTTTGCTATATCGAGGTTAGTGATTGAACATCTTCAGGAACCCCTGAAGGCAATAAAAGAGCTAAACCGAATTCTTAAACCCGGAGGTAAACTTGTTCTTGTAAGTAACGATTTTGACTATCACTTATTGACCTTCCCGATTATTCCCGAGTTGGATGAAATGTATAAAGCATATTGCCAGTCGAGGTTTTCAGAAAATGGCAATCCCTTAATCGGAAGACAACTTCCTATGTTAATTTCAAAAAGTGGCTTTTCTGATGTTCAAATTGATATTGTTTGTGTCCATAGCAGCATTGAAGGCGATAAAGCGTTTTTAAAAGCTGAAAATGTAAACATATCAAAGAGTTTGGTTGAAGAAGGGTCCTTAAAAAAAGAATCACTGGATGCACTGGCTGAAAACTGGTATAAAATGCTCCAGGACCCTGATCATATAATATATCGTCAATTATTTGTCATTAGTGGTGAGAAAAATAACGAAGAAAACGTATTAATAAAGCAAAACCAAGCAGCAATAAGCGAAACAGACAAATTAACCATGAACGGGCTTAAAAATCTCGACTCATTAAAACAAGAAAACCTGCTGAATAATTATCTGATAAACAAAATAAAAGTATCGATGGAAAACGACCAGCTTACTTTTACTTCGGACATGAAGCTATCTGATATTGACATTGATTCTTTAACAGCCACCGATATTAGTAGTCTGGTTAAATCAGATTTCAATACAGAACTTAAAATATCTGATATACTTGAAATTTATTCTGTTGATGACATTTCTAAAATTGTAATAGAGAATATCTCAAAAAATCAGATATTTAATCAGGAACAAACAAATATCGGAGATAATAAATGGACCGAAGGTGAATTATGATAAGTAAATACGAAAGTATTATCCCTAAGCATCTGCAGCTTTGGCTTGAAAATGATAAACTTAGATATAAAGCTGCAGTTGAACATCTTGATGAGAAAAGTATTCAATTACTGAAGGACAACAAATCTTTTTTCATTGATTTTTTGAATAATACAGGTTCTCAAAAAATTGAAGTTTATCCGCTTGCCCAAAATCAAAAAGCTTTATGGTTTTTATACCAGCTTAATCCAAAAATTATATCATATAATATTGCCATTGCTGGAAAGATCGAAAACAAACTTAATATTGATGTATTATCCAGATCATTCTCAATCCTGGCTGAAAAACATTGGCCTCTAAGAGCAGTATTGTGTGAGTTGGCCGGTAAAGAAAATATTTCCTGTCAGATAGTAACTAATAATGTAAAACCCTTTCTCGAAGTAATTGATTGCAAAAAATGCACTGAAAAAGAAACCGGGGCATTGGTCCGGAATAAATATAAGATTCCTTTTAATTTAGAACAGGGGCCACTTTTTAAAATTTATATATTCGGGTGTAAGGAATATTCAATACTCCTCTTTAACATTCATCACATAATCTGCGATGCAATATCGTTAAAACGATTGATGGATGAGCTCATCGAGATATACGGAGCATTACTTGACTATAAAGAGATTCAAATCAAACCGCTGACCTATGATTATTCCAATTTCCAGGTTGATCAGGTTAATTTTCTGAACAGCATAAAAGGACAGGAACAACTTGCATACTGGAAGCAAAACCTGAAAGGCCAGGAATATATTTTAGACCTGCCGTCTGCTGCTGATCGGCCAAAGGTGCATAATTTCAATGGGGGCACTTCAATTTTTGAAATCAAAGGTGAAACCTATGCAACACTTTTAAATATTGCAAAAAATAATAATTGTACGATCAATGTTTTATTATTCACAATATTTGAACTGTTCCTTTTTAAAGTAGCAAAAAAAGAAAATTTTTGTATAGGTACCCCTGTTGCAGCAAGGACCAGAAAAGAATTTGAAAGTATAGTCGGCTATTTTATCAATATTTTGGCCATTGGTTGCTCTTTCGATAAAAATAAAGACTTTGCAGAATACATAAACGAAAATAAAAAGAAGTTCTATTCAGCTCTTGAAAACCAGGATATACCATTCCCTGTTATAGTTGAAAACCTATCGCCTATTCGCGACCTTTCACGTACACCAATTTTCCAGGTAATGTTTAATTATTTGGATAAAAAATCGTTAGGCCCACTCATTCATTTTCTTCGCCCCGGTAAGGTTGAAAATTATGCCAACTGGGGTCCATTAAAAATTAAACCTTTCAAAATTTACGATCAGGAAGGCCAGTTTGATTTAACACTGGAAATTTTAAATACCGACGATCAGCTTTTCTGTGCTTTTAAATATAACGCTGACCTTTTTAAACCAGTAAGGGTTGATGACTTTATTGCTGAATTTAAAGAAGTAGTGCAAAGTGTTATTGAGGATGTCAACTTTAAGCCTAATTGGGAAGTACCTAAAGAAATAATAAAGGATGAAGAGAAAAAACAGCTGATTATAAATGTTACAGGCACTTTCACCACTGAACCTGTTCAACCGGCATTGGAGTTATGGCTTAAGAAGCTGAAAATTCAACACCAGATAAATTTTCTGGGATACAACCAGATATTTCAGCAGTTACTGGACCCTCAAAGCGAAATTAACCATAACAATAGCGGTATCAATATCTTAATGATCAGATTTGAAGACTGGATCAAGGATAAAACGCTTGCTGACCTTGATGAGCAATTTATCAGGAATTATAAAGACTTCAATACTGCGCTTATAAATGCCCTCAAACAAAATGCCAATGCGAAATTTATATTATGTTTATGCCCTCTTTCGTATTCACTATTAAAATCAGAAAAAACTAAAACCAGGGTCCGTGAATTTGAAAACGAGATAGCCGATTTACTTAAACATTATTCAAATGCCTTGGTAATTAAGCCTGATGAAATATTCAAAAGTTATAATATTGTTGATTACTATGAACCATTAGGCGAAACCGCTGGACATATACCTTATAAAGACGATTTCTTTACAGCTCTTTCAACGATAATTGCCCGAAAGATAAATTCAATTTTTTCTTCTCCATATAAAGCAATTGCAGTCGACTGTGACAATACACTTTGGAAAGGAGTTGTAGGCGAAGATGGACCAACAGGTATCAGCATTGGCCCCATTGAAAAAGAGCTTCAGGAATTCCTTATTAAACAATATAACGAGGGCATATTAATATGCCTTGTCAGCAAAAATATTGAGGAAGATGTTTTTGCAGCGTTCGGGCAAAATCCACAGATGATATTGAAGCGGGAACACATTGCTTTCCATAGAATAAACTGGAATTCTAAATCGGAAAATATCCGGGCTTTAGCAAATGAAATCAATATTGGTGTTGACAGCTTTATTTTCATTGACGACAATGCCCTTGAATGTGCCGAGGTACAGAGAACAATTCCTGCTGTTTTAACTATTCAAAAGAAAAACGAGTACAAATCAACTGATTTTCTGGCTAATTCATGGGCCTTCGACAGAATAAATATCACAGAAGAGGACAGGTTGCGTACGCAAAGATATATGGAAGAAGCTAACCGTTCAAAATATAAAGCCTCTGCCAGTTCATATAAGGATTTTATCGATGGCCTTAACCTTAAAATAGATGTAAGAAAAACCATTTGCGACGGGATACCCAGGGTTTCACAGCTTACGTATCGTACAAACCAGTTCAACTTTACTACAATAAGAAGAAATGAAAGTGAAGTTGATGAATTGATTAAAAATGAGCGTTACGATTGCTTTGAAGTCGATTTATCTGATAGGTTTGGAGATTATGGGATAACCGGGGTCATTGTCTGCGAAAGGTCGAAGGATATATTATTGATTGACACATTTTTATTAAGCTGTCGCATCCTTGGCAAAGGTGTTGAACATTACCTGGTTTCATACCTGGGCAAATATGCGCAATCGCTTGGATTAAATAATATTCAATTCAATTTCAGGAAAACTGCTAAAAATATACCTGCTGAAAAATTTCTGGGATCAAACTTCAGTAAATATCAAAGTTCTGAAAATCATGATACTATTTATTGCATACCTGCTGAATTCGCATGCCAGTTTACATTTAATCCCAACACACTAGCTAGTATTGCTGATAGCGAAAGAAAAGAAGTTCCAAAACCATCAAATATAAATATTGACCCAGAAAGAAGAAATGAATTCTACAGTGATATTATTGACAACTATAGAACTCTGGATCAGATAAAACAGAATCTTTTTGTTAATTCAAAATCCGAAATTCAAACTAGTAAATCAAAAGATGAACACAAGATTGAAGATATAATATTAAATATCTGGAAAGAAATACTTGGTAAAGAGACTATTAGAAAAACCGATAATTTTTTTGATATCGGAGGTCATTCAGTGCTCATTCCCAAAATTGTTATCCGTCTTGAAAATGAGCATAATATTAAGATTAAAATAGTTGATGTTTTTCAATACCCTACTATTGAATCAATTACCTCTTATATTAAGGTTAATCTTTCAGAAAGTAAGAAGATACAAGAAGTTAAACCTAAAGAAATAAACGATAATAAACCGAAAACTAAAGAAAAGAGTAGTGGAATTGCAATTATTGGAATGGCGGGACGATTTTCGGGTGCTGAAAACATACAGGAATACTGGGATATTATTAAAAACGGAATTGAATCTATTACCTACTATTCTAAAGATGAATTAATTGAAAAAGGCGTAAACAAAGAATTGATCGACGATCCAAACTATGTTTATGCTAACGGCCTTATCGAATCCGCCGATAAATTCGATTCCACATTCTTTGGTTTCACACCACGCGAGGCCGATTGCATGGACCCACAACACCGGATTTTCCTTGAAACCTGCTACGAAGCACTTGAGAATGCAGGGTACGACACCGATAGATATAATGGATCGGTTGGTGTATTTGCCGGAGCCGGAATGAACAACTATATCCTGAAAAATCTTTTCCAGCATCCCGAAATATTAAGGACCATAGGAGAATTTCAATCTATCATTAATAATAATAACGACTTCCTATCCACCAGGGTCTCCTATAAACTTAATCTGCGAGGTCCCAGCATGAGTGTTCAAACTGCATGTTCTACTTCAATGGTTGCCATTCACCTGGCATGCCAGAATTTATTGAATTATGAATGTGATATGGCATTAAGCGGAGGCGCTTTCATTCAAATACCAAGAGCCCAGGGTTATATGTTTGAACCAGGAGGGATTTTCTCACCAACTGGTCATTGCAGGCCTTTTGATAAAGATGCTGATGGTACCCTTTTTGGAGAAGGTGCCGGAGTAGTGGTATTGAAAAGACTGGAAGATGCAATTTTGGACCACGATACTATTTGGGCAGTAATTAAAGGTTCAGCAGTAAATAACGATGGAGCCGTAAAAGTTGGGTATATGGCCCCCAGTGTACAAGGACAGGTAGAGGTTATATCAAAGGCATTGTCTATAACTGATATAAATCCTGAAGATATTTCATATATTGAAACCCACGGGACAGGGACAAACATGGGCGACCCTATCGAAATTTCAGCCCTTTCCCAAACATTCCGCCCTTCCACTGATAAAAAGAATTACTGTGCAATTGGTTCTGTGAAAGCAAACATAGGTCACCTTGATGCAGCAGCAGGAGTTGCAGGATTGATCAAAACATCACTTGCTTTAAAATATAAGCAATTACCTCCAAGCGTTAACTTTAAGGAACCAAACCCTGAATTGCATATTGAAAACAGTCCTTTTTATGTAAATACAAAACTAACAGACTGGAAGGATGATAATAAACCATTAACTGCTGCAGTTAGCGCATTTGGAGTTGGAGGGACCAATGTACATTGTATTTTACAGGAAGCTCCGATTGTTGAAACAAGTAAAACAGAGAAAAAATTCCATCTACTGCCCCTTAGCGGAAAAACTTCAAAAGCGATAGAAATACAACAGCATAATTTACTTGAACATCTTAAAAACACTGGGCAAAACATTGCTGATATTGCATTTACACTGCAATCGGGCCGAAAACACTACAAATTCAGAAACCTTTTTATCTGCGAAAGCAAAGAAGATGCAATAACCCAGCTTGAGAAGACTGTTAAAAACCCTGCTTCTATTGGCGTGCAAACCCTTTCAAACGCCAGGGTTGTCTTTATGTATACAGGCCAAGGCAACCAGTATTCTAATATGGCCAAGGGGTTGTATTCTAAATTTGCATCTTTCAAAGATGTAATAGATAAAGCCCATTACATCCTAAAAGAAAAATTTAATATCGACCTGCTCCAAATTCTTTTCACTGAAAATGAAATAAGCAGACAATCGGAAATCAATAATACAGCCATTGCCCAGCCCCTGATTTTTGCAATCCAATACGCAACAACGAAACTGCTCGCAGAATTTGGTATCAGACCCGATGCTTTAATCGGTCATAGTATAGGAGAACTAACAGCTGCATGTATTTCAGGGGTATTTAGCTTTGAAGGTGCATTACAAATTGTTGCACACCGAGGTAGGCTTATGCAGGACCAGAAACCGGGAGCAATGCTTTCAATTCAGCTGACAAGCGAAGAGATAATACCTTTCCTCAATGAAAAGGTGAGCCTTGCATTGATAAATGCCCCTGATTATTGTGTTGTATCTGGCGATTTTCAGGATATAGACCTGTTTAAAGAAAAAGTCCTCCAGGCCAGGCCCCATGTTCATATTACTAAGTTAAACACTTCGCATGCGTTTCATTCTTATATGATGGACCCTGCGCTGGCCCCATTTAAAGAAACATTTCGGGATGTGCATTTTGGAAATATCAATATACCATTCGTCTCGAATACTTCGGGAACATGGGCTGATGAAAATGAAATCAGAAAACCCGATTACTGGGTAAATCATATCCGCTCTTCAGTAAACTTTGTTGGAGGGATGTCAGAACTGCTCAAAGATGACAATACATTCTATATTGAAGTTGGCCCTGGCGAATCGTTAGCCACCTTACTAACTCAATTTCCCCAGGAAAATAAAAAGATACAAACAGTATCGACCATACATCATGCTAAGAAAACAATTGACGACGTTGAATTCTTTTATAAATCGATAATTAAAGCATGGAATACCGGGGTAAATATTATTTGGCCCGATCTTTACATAGACGAAATAAGGTACCGTGTACCTCTCCCAACATATCCTTTCGAAAGAAGGCATCATTGGATTGATGCTAAAATTCCTTTTAGCTACCATAAAGAAAGCGCTCAGGAATTTACTTCAAAGAAAAATTTAGTGTCTGAAGAAGAGGAACATACAGAAGAACAATTAACCGATTATTCCTTGCATGAAAGACCAGCACTCGATAATGATTTCGTCGCCCCTGAGAACGAAATTGAAAAGTTGGTTGTTAAAAACTGGGAAGAACTTTTAGGCATAAAAGGAATAGGGATAACTGACGATTTTTTTTATCTGGGTGGACATTCATTGCTTGCCTCGCAGGTAATTACCCGCATGAACGAGAAGTTTAAAATCAATATTCCTCTCGAAACATTGTTTAATGCCCCAACAATAAAGCAATTATGCGGAAAAGTCCATTTCAACCCATCGGAAAAAGTTGAAATTACAGTAATAAAAACAACCGACAGTGAAGAAAACCTTTCTCTTACTTTCGACCAGAAAAGGTTATGGGTTATAAACATGATCGACAATAACAATCCGGCATACAATATACCATTTACCTATAAACTATGCGGAAAATTAAATGTCGGTTTATTTATAAAAAGTATAAATATTCTGTTTAAACGGCATAAGATCCTACTCAGTTCAATTAAAGCTATTGATGGAAACCCATTTGCATATTTGAATACCAAAGCCCCTGTAAATATTGAACTTCTTGACTTTTCACAATTTACTCCTGAACAGGTTAGCGAAAAGGTCCAGGTTATTTTTGGCGAAGATTCCAGAAAGTGCTTCAATATTGAAACCGGTCCGCTATATAGGATATACCTTGTAAAAACCGGGAATACTGAGCATATCTTCCATATGACAGTCCAACACATGGTTTTTGACGGATGGTCGTGGGGTATTTTCGCAAAAGAGCTAAAACAAATCTATAACGATTTATATCATAACCGCGATATTAACTTAAGGGACCTTGAGTTTCAGTATTTCGATTATGCCAATTGGCAAGAAAAATATATTAATGAAGAGACTTATAAAGAATCTATAAATTATTGGAAAGAACAGTTAAAAGACTCACCGTTAGAACTTAAATTTCCATACGATTATAGGCGTCCGGAAATTATGTCGGGATTGGGGGGCCGTGAATCATTTAGTTTTTCGTACGAATTGAGCAATAAGTTAAAGGAATTAGGCCATAAAGAAAATGCAACCCTGTTTATGACTGTCTTTTCTGCTTTCTCCGTTTTATTAAACCGATATACCGGCGATGAAGACATTTGTATAGGAACTCCTTCTGCCAATAGAGGACGATCAGCATTGGAAGACATAATTGGTTTCTTTGTTAATACTTTAGTTATTCGCATGCAGTTTAATGACACAACCAATTTCAACAACATACTGCAACAAACAAAGAAAACCATTATGGATGCATTGGCGCATCAGGATTTACCTTTCGAAAAGCTTGTTGACATACTTCAGCCTGCCAGGATGCTTAATACTAACCCAATATTCCAGGTCCTGTTTGCATGGCAAAATACACCACGGCCTCCGCTTGACTTTGAAGGGATTACCCCTGAAAGAATTATGCTGAAAGATGGAATTTCCCCACTCGATATTACATTTTATATGTGGGAAGATAACGGACTGGTTGAAGGAGAAATTGAATTTAATGAAGACATACTTTCGAGAGAAACTATAATAAACCTGAAAGACAACTTTGTTATATTGGCCGAACAGTTAATAAAAGGGCCTGATAAGTCAGTATACACTATTCCTATATTATCGATTGGCGAACAAGAAAAGCTTGCTTTATTCAATAATACCCATGTCGAAACAAGCGGTGAATTGGTACATAATCTTTTCGAAAACCAGGTCAGGCAAAACCCTAAAGATATAGCAGTTATTTGCGGTAAGAATAAATATTCCTATTTAGAAATCGACAACAAATCAAACCAATTAGCAAACTACCTTCAAAGTTATGGTATAGGAAAAGGTGATTATATTGGACTATGCCTTGAACGTTCAGAAGATATGGTTGTTGCGGTATTGGCGATATTAAAAGCAGGCGCTTGCTACCTTCCTATGGATCCGGCATTCCCCGAAGAAAGGACAAAATATATGTTCCACGATGCAGGCGCAAAAATCCTGCTAACCCAAAAATCGCTTGCCAAAAGATTTAGTGGTTTAAAAGAACCAGTAATTGAACTCGACAACGAAGCCAGGAAGATTTCAAAACAATCAGTAAATAAAACTACTGAGCAGGCCGATATCCAATCTTTGGCCTATATTATTTACACTTCAGGTTCCACTGGCAAACCAAAAGGAGTTAAGGTGCACCACGAGGCAGTTGTAAACTTTCTGAGGAGTATGTCGAAGGTCCCCGGATTGGAAAAACATGACCAATTACTCGCTGTCACTACTCTTTCATTTGATATATCTGTTCTTGAAATCTTCCTTCCGCTATCCAAAGGAGCAACCACTGTAATTGCCAAAACAGATGAAATAACCGACGGAAGAATGCTGGCGAAGATGATGGAATCATATAACATAACTGTTTTACAAGCTACACCAGCAACATGGACATTATTATTAGCAAGCGGATGGCAGGGAAATAAAA
>Ga0105103_10000861_pt1 | contig 17156 bp, 12 predicted proteins | sample PPLLaktember2015_2_FD_79107 | JGI IMG/M metagenome (GOLD analysis project Ga0105103, IMG submission 79107) | Freshwater sediment microbial communities from Prairie Pothole Lake near Jamestown, North Dakota, USA - PPLs Lake P7 Core (6) Depth... | ecosystem: Environmental > Aquatic > Freshwater >...
CGAGATAGGGCCAGTCGGCAGACGTGTTCATCCGCGTGCCCACGCCGAACCCATCGATGGGCGCATGCTGGGCATGGAGATCGCGAAGCCTGAACTCGTCGATGTTGCCGCTGGCGAAGATGGTGATACCGGGGAAGCCGCCGGCATCGAGGATGCCGCGCACCCGCCGAGCGAGCATGCCAAGGTCGCCGCTATCCAGACGCACACCAGTGATGGCGATGCCCTCGCCCGCCAGCTTCGCGGCCAGCGTCACGACGCGGTGGGCGGCGCGCTCGGTGTCGTAGGTGTCGATCAGCAGCACGGAATTGGCCGGCTGCGAGCGGGCAAAGCACTCGAACGCCCGCGCCTCGTCGTCGTGCGCCTGCACGTAGGAGTGGGCCATGGTCCCATAGACCGGCATGCCGAACAGGCGGCCGGCCTCGGCCGTCGCGGTTCCGGAAAAGCCTGCCAGCCAGCTCGCACGCGCGGAGAGCAGGCCCGCCTCCGCGCCATGGGCGCGGCGGAAGCCGAAATCCACGAGCGTCCGCCCCGGGACGGTCAGCACCGAGCGCGCCGCCTTGCTGGCCACCATGGTCTGGTAGTGGAGCAGGTTCATGACCCGGCTCTCGACCAACTGCGCCTCGGGCATCGGCGCGACGATGCGCAGCATCGGCTCGTCGGCGAAGCAGACCGTGCCCTCGGCCATCGCGTCGACATCGCCGGTGAAGCGAAACTCTGCCAGCGCCTCGACGAACGCGGGGGTGAAGCGGCCCGTGCTGGCGAGCCAGTCACGTTCCTCGTCCGTGAACCGGACGCCTTCCAGGTAGTCGAGCACCTGCTCGAGACCGGCCGCGAGCAGGAAGTTGCGCTGGCCGGGCAGCCGGCGCACGAAGAACTCGAACGCGGCCGTCCCCAGCATGCGCTGCTCGAGGTAGGCCTGCATCATCGTGAGCTCGTACAGATCGGTGAAGAGGGCGCCTGGCTGCGTGCTCACGGTTCCTCGGCCTCGGTCGGGCGGTCGGGGGCGGCGCCGTGAAGCGCCTCGACCGTCGTGAATTCCGCACCGCGCTGCCTCATTTCCGCCTCCGCGTTGGCACCATCGTCAGGCCGCACGTTGACCGCGCGAATCGCATCGGCCAGTACGATGATCTCGAAGCCGGTGGGGGCCGCGTCACGCACGGTGTTCAGCACGCAGTAGTCGGTGGCGAGGCCACCGATGAAGATGCGCCGCACGCCTCGGGCCCGGAGGTCGTCCGCCAGGGACGTGCCGGCCAGAGCAGAGTACGCTTCGGCATCGCGATGGGTCGCCTTGTGGACGTGGATGACATCCTTCGGCAGGTGCAGCCCGGGGACGAAATCGGCGCCCGGTGTCCCCGCCACGCAGTGCTCGGGCCACGGCCCGCCGCGCGCCCGGAACGAGCAATGATCGGGTGGATGCCAGTCACGGGTCGCGAACACCGGGAGCGCGCGCGCGGCGAACAGCGCCATCACTCGATTGATGGGAGCCACGATCTCGGCCGCCCGGGGCACGGCGAGGCTGCCGGTCACGAAATCGTTCTGCATGTCGACAACGACCAGCGCGTCGCCGTCTCGAGGAGTCGGGAAGCTCATGGCAGCCTTGAACGCGAGTATCGTACCCCAGCACGGCCAGTGACCATGCACTCGCCCAACCCGTGACTGTCGCCGCCCTCCCCATCGACGAGCACCTCGCCACGCTGCGCACCGCGCTGCAGGCACACCGTGCGGCGGTGCTCATCGCCACACCCGGCGCGGGCAAGACCACGCGCGTGCCACCTGCCCTGGTGGACGCGGGGCGCGTGCTCGTGCTGCAGCCCCGCCGGGTCGCGGCGCGGGCCGTGGCCCGGCGCATCGCCGACGAGCAGGGCTGGACGCTCGGGCGCGAGGTTGGCTGGCACGTGCGCTTCGAGCAGCGCTTCACCGTCGACACGCGCGTCCTGATCGTCACCGAGGGCATGCTGACGGCGTACCTCGACGCGGATCCGCTGCTGAGCGACGTGGTCACCCTCGTGCTCGATGAGTTCCACGAGCGCAGCATCCACACCGACCTCGGGCTGGCACTGGCGCGTCAGGCCTGGCGCGCGCGTGACGATCTGCGTGTGCTCGTGATGTCGGCAACCCTCGATCCAGCGCCGGTGTCGGCGTTCCTCGATGGCTGCCCGGTCCTCGACGTGCCCGGCACCCTGCATCCGCTGCGCGTGGAGTATGCGCCGGGTCAGGGCATGGCGCAGGCCCTGGGCGACGTCCTGCCTGCGACGCACGGCCAGGTGTTGTGCTTCCTGCCCGGCGCGGGCGAAATCGAACGCGCGGCGCAGGAAGCGGCGGACGTCGCGGCACGCCACGGCGCCGAGGTCGTGCCGCTGCACGGGTCGCTCGACGCGGAGGCTCAGGACCGGGCGCTTCAGCCATCGACGAAACGCCGCGTCGTGCTGGCCACCAACATCGCCGAGACCTCGCTCACCGTCCCCGGGGTGAGCGCCGTGATCGACACCGGCCTGCAGAAGGTGGCGCGCTACGATGCCGAGCGCGCAATCGATGCGCTGCTGCTCGAGCGCGTCACGCTCGACAGCGCCGATCAGCGGGCCGGCCGAGCCGCGAGACTTGGGCCCGGCGTGGTGCGCAGGCTGTGGGACGAGCACGATCGGCTGCGCCCCACCCGCGAGCCGGAGATTCAGCGCGTGGATCTCGCCTCGACACTGCTGGGTGTGCTGGCCGCCGGCAATCACCCGCACACCTTCGAGTGGTTCGACGCACCCGATCGCGATCGCGTGGACGCCGCCCTGACGCTGCTTCGGCGGCTGGGGGCGCTGGCCGGCGTGACGGTCACCCCGCTCGGCCACCAGCTGCGCCGCCTGCCGCTGCACCCGCGTCTGGGCCGGGTGCTGCTCGACGGACGAGGGTCATTCGAAGCCGCCGCCGCATGCGCGCTGCTCTCGGAGCCGGGCACGCGGCCCGGCCCGTCGGCGGCGACCAGCTGCGACCTGCTGCCGCTCATCGATCGATGGTCCTCGACTTCCTTCCACACGCGGCGGGTTGCCGAACACCTGGGACGTCTGGCGGCAGACGCCCTCGGCGCCGCCGTTCGGGCCCACATCGACGAAGCCGCGCTGGCGCGGGCGCTGCTGGCCGGCTACCCCGACCGCCTTGCCCGGCGGCGGGCGAACGATCGCCAGCGGGTGATCCTGGCCTCGGGTCGCGGGGCGGCGATGGGCCGCGAGTCGCGGGTCGTCGATGGCGAGTGGCTGGTCGCGCTCGACGTGACGAGCGGGCGCGCGGGCCCGCACACCGAAGCGCTGGTCCGGATGGCCGCCGCGGTGGAGCCCGAGTGGATCGTTCCCACCGCGCGAAGCCTGGAACATCGGCTCGACGAGGCGCAGGGCACGGTGCGGGCCGTCGAGGTGGATCGATACGACGCCATCGTCGTGCGCGAGCGCACGGTGGCGCCGGACCCGGCGGTCAGGGCGGAGATCCTCGCTCGCGCCTGGCTCGATCGCGATCCGGACGAAGCGACACGGCAACTGCTGGCGCGCGCGCGATTTGCCGGCGTGGATCTGGACCTCGCCTCGCTGGCAGCGCGGGCCGCCAGCACCGCGCGCACTCTCTCGGATCTGCGGGTCGGCGATGCGCTGCCGTGGGAGACGAAGCAGCGGCTGAACGACCACGCGCCCGAAATGCTGGTGGTGCCCAGCGGCCGTGCGACGCCGCTCACCTATCGTGACGACGGCGGGGTGACGGCCTCCGTCAAGCTCCAAGAACTGTTCGGGCTGGCCGAAACGCCGCGCATCGGCCCGCGCAAGACGCCGGTGACCATCGAACTGCTGGCGCCGAATGGCCGCCCGGTGCAGACCACCCGCGACCTTCGCAGCTTCTGGGAACGCACCTATCCGGAAGTCAGGAAGGAACTGCGCGGACGCTACCCGCGGCACCCGTGGCCCGACGATCCGTGGACGGCCACGCCTACGCATCGCACGGTTCGACGGCGCTGAGACCCGAGCAGGGCTTATCATCTGTGCATGCGTTTTCTCGGGCGTGCACTTTTCTGGCTCGTGGTTCTGGCCATGTTCGCGGCGGCGGTGGGATGGTTCCTGGCGGGCCGCGAGGCCGGTCCGGTGATTGCCATCACATCGCCCGAAGCGTTTCTCGGCCAATCCGGCTCACTCACCTTCACCGTTGATGCCCCCGCGGCGAGCGGACTCGAGCAGCTCGAGGCGATGGTGACGGGTGGGGCGCCGGGCGGCTCACGGCTGACGCGACTCGATGCCGTCGTGGAACAGAACGGGCAGGCGATGCCGGTGCTGTCGCTTGAAGGGCTGACACCCGAAGAGCTGAGCGGCACGGGCGAGGCGCCCTCGCGCCTCACCGTCACGCGCCCGATCGGCAAGAAGGTCCACCCGGACCTCGCCGGCGGCCCCGCCCGTATCGTGGTGACCGCCGAACGGCCCGTGTTCTTCGGGCTGCGCGCGGTGACGAGCTCGGCCAGCCGCGACGTGCAGGTGCGGCTCGAGCCGCCCCGCGTGGCCGTTCTCTCGCTCCATCATTACGTCAATCTCGGCGGCGCGGAGTTCGTCGTGCTGCGCGCAACGCCCACGGACGTCGAGGCGGGTGTGCGCGTCGGCGACGCGGAGTACCCCGCCTATCCCGGTTCCTCGGTGGGCCTGAGCGATCCCAGCGTTCGCGTGGCGTTCTTCGCACTGCGCCACGATCAGGACGTCAACACCACGATCTCGGCGTACGCCAGGGACGCGGCCGGGAACCAGGTGTCCACGCCCGTTGAACACAGACCCTTCCCAAGGGCGTTCGTCCGCTCGCGGATTCCGATCGATCAGCGCTTCCTCGATCGCGTGGTGCCGGCCATCGCCTCGGAAACGCCGGACCTGAAGGTGGACACGAGCTCGCCAGAGGGACTGCTGCAGGGATTCCTGACCATCAACGGCGACCTCCGCAAGAAGAACGGCGAGACGATTCGTGGACTGGCGGCACAGACGAAGCCCGAAATGCTGTGGCGTGAGGCGTTCGCGCAGCTCGGCAACTCGCAGGTGGAATCGCGCTTCGCCGATCAGCGCACCTACTTCTTCGGGAACAAGGAGATCGATCGCCAGGTGCACCTCGGCTTTGACCTCGCGTCGGTGCAGCACGCGCCCGTGCACGCCGCCAACACGGGCGTGGTGGTGTTCGCGAACTTCCTGGGCATCTACGGCAACTGCGTGATCCTGGATCACGGCCTGGGCGTGCAGTCGCTCTATGCCCACCTTTCATCACTGGGCGTCAAGGCGGGCGACCGCGTGGACAAGGGCGCGGAGCTGGGGCGAACCGGGGTGACCGGGCTCGCCGGAGGTGACCACCTGCACTTCACGATGCTGCTGCAGGGGACGCCGGTCAACCCCGTCGAGTGGTGGGACAGCCACTGGATGGACGACCGTGTATTGCGGAAGATCCGCGAGGCGGGCGGAACGAGGTAGAACCGGTGTCCGGTATCCGGTACCCGGTGTCCGGTAACGGCAGACAGACGGCAGACAGACGGCAGACGAGACGGCAACCGGCAGAGGCAAAGCCTTGTCCGCCCGTAGCCGGGTAAGGCGGCGGCCTCCGCGAAGGCGGAAGGCGGGCCGATGTCCCCGACGTTGACACGCGCGCCGGGAAGGCGCAGGCTGTGACGCGTCGGAGGATCCCTTATGCGTATTGCCGCCGCAACCCTCTCGCTGTTCCTGCTCGTCCTCGTCGTCCCATCTCGCGCGCAGGCGCCGGACTGGCATCTCACCGCCACCGTGGCCGAAAGCTGCAGCTGCACCATCGCCTGCCGGTGCAACTTCGGCGGCGAGCCGGACGGGATGAAGTGCGAGGGCAACCGCATCATCTCGATCGACAAGGGCCACTACAACGACGTCGACCTCGCCGGCGTGCAGCTGCTCGTCACGTTCCAGATGCGCACCTGGTCGAAGATCTACATCAGCGACAAGGTGTCGGAGCGCCAGATGAAGGCTGTCGAAGCGATGATGCCGCTGGCCTTTGCCGGCTTCCAGAAGGGCATGCTCTCGTTCACCAAGGCGCCGATCACCATGGAAGTGAGCGACACCCGGGTGCGCTTCTCGGGCCCCGAATCGTCGGTGGACATGGAGGTGATGAAGGGCTTCAACGGCCAGGCCGTGAAGATCCTGAACCTGCCGGCCGCGGTGTTCCAGGATTACACCCAGTTCCGCTCCGTGTCGCACACGCACACCAGCGCCACGCACAACTGGAAGCACTCCGGCACCAACGGCTTCACGTCGAAGTGGGACGTGGGAAGCGCGAAGTAGCCGGGCACAACGGCAATCGGCCGACGGCAGACGGCAGACAGTAGGGGCTTACCCGCGGTAGCCGGAGCCCCAAGCCCCCAAGCCTCAAGACTCGAGGAGCGTCAGTCGCGCTCCTGCCACTCCAGCATCGCCACGGCCTCGGGCTCGTCGAGCCCGGGGCGCACGAAGGTTCGCGCGCGTGGGAACAGCCGGTCCAGTTCCGTGGTGAACTGCTGCAGTTCCGTCAGCACCGGCGCGGCCTCGAGGAGGCTGATGGCGCCCTGTTCGGCCAGCCGCAGCCACGCCTCGCCCAGCCGATCGAACGCCAGCAGCGCCGCCTTGGCCGAACCCGCGGCGTCGCCTGGTGCCCCCTCCTCCGCCATGTCCGCGCGGACCGTCAGGGCGCGGTAGACCTTCGGGCCGATGAAGAAGCCGAAGTGCTGCAACACCTCGGCGGCATCGATCACGGCAGCGTCCCTGGCGCGGCTCTCCGGCACGAGCCACGCCGACAAGCGCCGCCCGAGGTCGCTGACGCGCCGGTGCAACTCGGCCCCGTCTGGCGTGAGAACGGGCTCCCGGAACAGCCGCGACGCCTCCTCGTCCAGTTGGAGTTCGGCGGCTTCGTCCGACGGGTTGACTACAAACGCCGCCGCGGCGCCGAGTGATCGCGGCGCCGGTGCCACGCTTGTGCCCGAAGGCAGGCCGGGCTCGAACACCAACCGCTGCTCTTCGGCAAACACGCGGCAGCGCCCCGTGAGCGGGCACCGCTCGCACCAGCGGTCGCAGTAGTTGAAGATGCCGACGATGAACCCGTCCTGTGTCTCCATGAGGCCTCCTGTGCCGGAGACCTCATGGAGCAAGGCGGGTACCGCGCTGAATCCTTGGGAAAAGCCCGAAAACCGCGCCGATGGTGGCAGCGGCTGCGTACAGGAATAGCCTGCGCGATCGCAGAAATCGCGCAGTCGCGCCTGCTAGCGGGCGGCCTTCTGAAGCGCGGCAGCCGCCTCCTGGACGTGTGACGCGAGGGCGTTCACCGCGGCGGAGACCGTGCGCACGCCGCCCTGTGCCTCGTCGAACCGGTTCTCTTCCAGCCCTTCCCGGATCTGCGGCATCGTCTTCACGCCGTAGCCGGTGTAGAAGCCGGGAGCGTAGATCTGGTGCTTGAACCAGTCGCGGCGCGGCAGGCCGTCGCCGTTGCCGAGCTTCCGCTCGGACTGCAGCAGCAGCTTGTTGACGGCGCGGAGCTCCTGACGTCCGAGCAACGCGGCCGACGGCGCGCGGTCCACGCGCGCATAAGCCTGTTCGTAGTCCTGTCCCGCCTGGCGAAGAGCGTCGACGGCCGCTCGCACGGGAGCCAGGTTCACCTTTGCATCCTTCTTGTCCGCCGCCAGCTTCTCCAGTTCCACCACGTAGCGCATCAGCGTGTCGGCCGTATCGGTGAACTGGAACGGCAGCACTGCCGCATCCGACAGGCGCAGGAGCAGCGTGCCGGTCAGCTGGGCCAGCGTGCGTCCATACAGGAACTCGCCATCGGAGAATTTCGTGTACCAGGCGACCGAGTCGTAGGCCGAATGATAGATGCCGCCGCTGCTCTCGCCGCCAAAGCCGACGTTCAGCGACGACAACGTGAGGTGCTGCAGGAACGGGGTGAAGTCCGAGCCAGAGCCGAGCGGCTCGAGCCACAGGCCGAGGTCCTTCTCGCGTACGGCCTTGTCGCCCTCCGGAACATTCATCACCTGCCGGCGGCGGGATTCCTCGGCCACCGGCTGGCCGGTGCGCGGGTCCATCACCTCGCGTGCGACCTCGGTCATCAGCTGCTGCAGCCCGTGCGATCCGCCGACGTTGAGCCAGCCTTTGCCGGAGCTGTCGGAGTTGATGTAGACCGCCGCCTTGTCGCGCAACTCCGCGGCGTGCTTCTCGGCCCATTCGGTCGAGCCGAGCAGCCCCCACTCCTCGCCGTCCCAGAGCGCGAGGATGATGGTGCGCTTCGGGCGCCATCCGGTCTTGAGCAGCTCGGCGAGTCCGCGTCCGGTCTCCATCAGCGCCACCGCGCCGCTGATCGGATCGTCGGCGCCGTTCACCCACGCGTCGTGATGGTTGCCGAAGATGATCCACTCGTCGGGGAACGTGGAGCCCTCGATCCGCACGATCACGTTGTGCAGGGGACGGTTCTGCCAGTCGAAGGCCAGCTTCAGGTGCACCTGCGCGGGACCGGGCCCCACGTGATAGGTCACGGGCAGGGCGCCGCGCCATTCCTGCGGCGCCACCGGCCCAGTCATCGCCTTCAACAGCGGCAGCGCATCGCCGTAGGAGATGGGCATCACGGGAATCTCGAGGATGGTGGCGGAGTCGGCCTGCGCCAGCTTCTTCGCGCCCGGCTCGGAGGCCCAGCCCGGGCTGAGGGGATCGCCCGGGTGAACGGGCATGTCCATCACGCTGCCGCGCTGGACGCCCTGCTCCGGGCGGAACGGGCCGGCCGGATACACATCCCCCTGGAAATACCCATCGTCTCTCGGGTCCGAGTAGATGAGGCATCCGACGGCGCCGTGTTCGTAGGCCACTTTCGGCTTGATGCCGCGCCAGCCGCCGCCGTAGCGGGCCAGCACGATCTTGCCCTTCACGCTGATGCCCATCTTCTCGAGGCGGTCGTAGTCGGCGGGCATGCCGTAGTTGACGTAGACGACTTCGCCGGTCGCGTCGCCGTCGGCGGAGTAGGCGTTGAACGTGGGGGTGAGGTCCGCGTCGTTCGAGTCCGGATCCTCCGCGAGCACCGGTTCCGTAATGGTCAGCGCCGTGCGCGCCGGCGCCACCATCTCGAGCACGCGCTCGCTGGGCCACGGCATCAGCGCTTCGAAGCTCTCGATCTTCGCGTCGAGGCCCCACGACTTGAACTGTCCCAGCGCGTACTCGGCCACCCTGCGCGATCCCGGGCGGCCCGCGACGTGGGGCTCGCCGGCCATGGCCATCATGTATTCCTTCAGCCGCGCGCTGTCCGGCACCTTGCGGAACTGCTCCTCACGCTGACGCTCGGCGGCGACGGCATCCGACGGGAAACCTCGAATGACCGGAGCCTGCGCGTACGACGCTGGTCCGGCGCACAGCGTGATGACGAGCGCGGTCAGCAGGAATCGGGCGGCGGCGTTGGGCATCGGAGCGTCCTTCAGGCGAGTTTCCTCAGGATGAAACACTTCAAGTAGTAGGTTTCGGGGACCCCGAGCAGCACGGGATGATCGCGGCCCTGCATGCGTTTCTCGACCACGGTGACGGGCGTATGGCTGTCGACCGAGGCTTCGTAGAGCACCTGGCCGAACATCGCTTCGTCCACGTTGTACGAGCAGCTGCAGGTGACCAGATAGCCGCCCGGATTGAGCAGCCGCAGCGCGCGCAGGTTGATCTCCTTGTAGCCGGCGAGCGCCTTCTCGACCGACGCCTTGTTCTTCGCGAACGCCGGCGGGTCGAGCACCACCATGTCGTAGCGCGCGCCTTCGCGTTCCATCAGGCGAAGGGCGTCGAAGACGTTGGCTTCGCGGGCGTTTACGTTCTTCAGGTTGTTCAACACCGCGTTCTGAGCGACGCGGGCCACGGCGTCGGCCGAACTGTCGAGCGCGTCGACGTGACTCGCCTTCGAGGCCAGCCGCAGCGCGAAGCCGCCGTTGTAGCTGAAGCAGTCGAGCACGCGGCCGTGGGCATAGCGCGCGGCGGCCTCGCGGTTCTCCCGCTGATCGAGGAACAGCCCGGTCTTCTGGCCATGCCAGGGGTCCACGTCGTAGGAGACCGATCCCTCCTTCACGGGGATGGTCGGAGGCACTTCGCCGTAGAGGAGCTCCACCTTCTGCTCGAGGCCCTCGAGCAGCCGCACCCTGGGATCGTTCCGGCCCAGCACGCCCTTGGCGCCGGTCAGTTCGATGAGCAGCGGAATCAGCGTTGGCAGCAGCGCATCCATGCCCTGCGACAGCGCCTGGAGCACCAGGTAGTCCCCGTACCTGTCGACGATCAGCGAGGGCAGCAGGTCCGCCTCGCCATGGACCAGCCGGTAGGCCGTGGCGTTCAGGCCGAGCGAGGCGCGGAAGTCGATGGCCGCCTTGATCCGCCCGCGCCAGAACGCCTCGTCGATGACCGTGTCACCCCGCGAGATCACTCGCAGGACAATCTGCGACTGGTTGCTGAACAGGGCGTGGCCAAGCAGGCGATCCTGATGGCCGAGCACGCGGACGACCGGGCCGGGCTCGCCCTCGACATCGCGCACATCCGAACGGTAGATCCAGGGGTGTCCGGCCCGCAGGCGATCTTCGCCACGGGGGGTGATGCGGGCTTTGGTAATCACAGGTATCCAGTCACTATAACCCCACAGTTCACGTGAGCTGGGCATTCCGGCGGCCCGTGTATGATCCGGCTCATTCCATGAGCACACCGCGCCGCCTCCGCGTTGGCGTCCTGGGCGCCGGCGCCTGGGCCACCTTTGCCCATCTTCCCGGATTCACCCGCGACCCTCGATGCGAGGTCGTGGCGATTGCCGATCCGCAGCGGGAACTGGCCGACACCGCGGCCGAGCGCTTCGGCATCCCCAGCGTGGCCGCGGACCACCAGTCGCTGATCGGCCGCGACGACATCGACATCGTCGACGTCTGCACGCCGAGCGCCACCCACTTCGATCTGGCCTGGGCTGCCCTCGACGCCGGCAAGCACGTGCTGTGCGAGAAGCCGGTGGCCTACGATTTCCGCGACACCCGCCGGGCGGCCGCGCTGGCCGCGTCGAAGGGGCTGAAGACCAAGCTGGGGTTCACGTTCCGCTATGCCCCGGCGCTCCGCTACATGCGCGAACTGGTCGAGCAGGGTTTCATCGGCGAGCCCTACATCTTCAACGGCTTCGAGCAGAATTCGCAGTGGATCAACCCGCAGACGCCGCTGCGCCAGGCCAACCACGAGGCCGATCAGTCGGTACTGCAGGTCTCGTCGCTCGAGGGATACGGCGCGCCGATCATCGACATCGCGCATCTCCTCGTCGGCAGCGACCTCTCCTCGGTCATCGGCACGATGCGCAACTTCGTCCCGGAACGGATGGTCCGCGCCACCGGCCGCATGATGCGCATGAACATCGACGACGGCGATATCTTCATGGGCGAGTTCGCGAACGGCGCGCTCTGCTCGATTCAGACCAGCTTCGTCACGGTCGGCAACTACCCGGGTATCGAGGCCCGTCTCTACGGCTCCAGGGGCGCGCTCATCTGCCGGCTCGTGGAAGAGGGCGGCATCTGCGAACGCTTGTGGGCGGCCACGCCCGACCAGGTCGAGTTCCGCGAGCTGCCGGTGCCGGAGCGGTTCTATCCGACCGGCGGCACGCGCGAGGAGTCGTGGCGCTCGCTGTTCTACGCGAACCTCGTCAGCAGCTTCATCACGGAGATCCTCGACGGCGGAGCCGCCAACGAAGGCAACTTCGAGGACGGCGCCTGGGTGCAGGAAACGATCAACGCCGTGGAGAAGTCTTACCGAGAACGGCAATGGGTGACACTGCCACTGGCGTAGGCGCCGAGCCGGCGCTCGCTCGCTTCTTCGCGGCGTACTATCGCCGCCGGCCCGTGACGGCCACGTTCACCGGTGTGCACGATCACGATCATCTGCTGCCGGACTGGTCGCCTGAGGGGCTGGCCGAGGCCGCCGCCGAGATGCGGGCCATCCGCCGCGATCTGGATGCCGCCGGCCGCGTGCCGGACGATCACGTACGCGCGTTCCCGGGCGAGGTGGACCTGGCCCTGGCCGACGCGTTTCTGGAGATCCAGCTGGTGGAGCACGAGGGCGCCCACTTCTATCGCCGCAACCCGTCGCTGTGGTCAGGGGAAGCCATTTTCTCGGTGATCAGCCTCGTGACGCGCGACTTCGCGCCGCTCGGCGATCGGCTCGCCGCCGCGACCGCTCGCATGGCGGCCATTCCGCGCTTCCTGGCAGACGCCCCGCGCACGATCGCCTCCGTGCCTGCTGGCTGGCGCGACAAGGCCATTCGCGAATGCGATGCCGCGGAGACCCTGTTCGGACGCAGCCTGCCGGCGTGGCTGCCGGCGCGCCCGGGTGTCCCCGATGGCGCGGCGGACGCGTGCGAGGCCGCGCGTCGAGCATTCGCGCGATTCAGGAAATGGGTCGCCGACGAACTGCCGTCGGCCGAAGATGGGGGTGAATCGGCCGGCCGTGACGTCCTGTCGCTGCTCCTCAGGCGAGGGCACTGGTGCGGCACGCCGCTTCGGCCGCTGACGATCGAGGCCGAGCAGGCCCTGGCCGAGGCCCATGCCGGTCTGGCCGACCGCCTCGCCGACGTCGGCCTGACGTCCTGGCCTGACGCGCAGGTGAAACTGGCCGAGTTGCGGCCCACCGCGGACGACTATCCCGCCCGCTTCACGCGGGTGTGGCAGCGGTGCTACGACGCGACCATCGCCGCGGATCTCGTCACCTGGCCCGACCGCCCGATCCGCTACGTGCCAATCCCCGCGCACACGCGCGATGCCGCGCCGCAGCTCTACTACCTGTTCTACCGCTCACCCGCAGCGTTCGACCATCTGCCGGTGCACGAGTACGTCGTCACGCCGATCGACGGCGTCCCGGACGCGGAACGCGACCGGCGCCTGGCAGCCGCGAGCGACAGCACCATCCTGCTCAATCACGTCGTCCATCATGGCGGGCTGGGGCACCACGTCCAGAACGCGCACGCCTACCAGTCGGCGTCGCGCATCGGGCAGGTGGCCGCGATCGATGCCGCGAGCCGCATCGCGATGTTCTGCGGCGGCACCATGGCCGAGGGCTGGGCCTGCTACGCGTGCGACCTGGCCGAGGAGATCGGCCTGCTCTCGCCGCTCGACCGCGTCGCCCAGCAGCACACGCGCGTCAGGCTGGCCGCCAGGGCCGTGGCCGATCTGGCCCTGCACCGCGGCGCCGCCACGCTCGATGACACCGCGCGCTTCTACGAGTCGAAGGGCCTGATGCCGGCCGCAGCCGCGCGCGGAGAAGCGGTGAAGACGTCGATGTTCCCCGGCGCGGCGGTGATGTACTGGCTGGGCACGCGCGAGATCCGCCGCCTTCGCGACGCGCTACGGGCGCGCGAAGGAAAGGAGTTCGTCGCGAAGCGCTTCCACGATGAACTGCTGGGCCATGGCGCCATACCCGTGGCGCTCACCGCACGACTGATGACACAGGGGACCGAGTGAAGATGACGCGTGCGTTGTGCCTGGTAATGATCGGCTCGCTCGCCGTTGCCTGCGGCCGTGGGCCTGCCGGCGGTCCGGCCGCCTCGAACCGGTTGCTCGTGGTCGGCTACGACCGCGAGCCCGACACGCTGAACCGCTTCAGCACGCACATCCTGGAGGACATCCAGACCTGCGTCATCGAGGGGCTGACGATCACCGACGATCGCATGGCCATCCAGCCGCTGCTGGCGGCCGAGGTCCCCACGCTCGCCAATGGCGGGGTGACGCTGCTCGAGGACGGCAGCATGGACGTCACCTGGAAGCTGCGCCCAGGCATCCAGTGGCACGACGGCACGCCGCTCTCGTCCGCCGACGTGAAGTTCACGGTCGATGCCATCAACGACCCCTCCTACAACCCGGAAAGCACCGACGGGTTCGATCGCATCTCGTCCGTCGACACGCCCGACGCGCTCACCGCGATCGTCCACTACCGCGAGATCTACGCGCCGTACGCGCTGCAGTTCACCCGTGGCCTGCTGCCGAAGCACGTGCTGCAGGGACGCGACATCGACCGGGCCACCGACTACAACCGCGCGCCGCTCGGCACCGGTCCCTACCGGGTGGCCGAATGGAAGAGCGGCGAGTACATCCGGCTGGAACGCGTGCCGAACTACTGGCGCGGCGCTCAGTTCCCGAAGATCGAGCAGATCCTCTTCCGCTTCGTCGCCAACACCAACACCCGCATCAACCAGTTGAAGAGCGGCGAGGTCCACCTGGTGGCGATGTTCCCGTGGGACAAGCACCGCGAGGTGGCAGCCATCCCCGGCGTCTCGGTCCACCGCACCCCCGGGAACGCCTACGAACACGTCACGCTGAACCAGCGGCGGGTGGCGGCGTTTCGCGATGTCAACGTGCGCAAGGCGCTGATGCACGCCATCGATCGCGACGGCATCGCCAGCTCCATCCTCGAGGGGCTGGCGCCGGTCACCCACGGGCCGATTCAGGAAGTCTCGTGGGCGCACGCCAAGGACGTCACGACCTATGCGTTCGACGCCGCGAAGGCCCGCGCGCTCCTCGAGGGCGCCGGATGGACGGACGCCAACGGCGACGGCATTCGCGAGAAAGACGGTCAGCCGCTGGCCTTCACGTTGATCACGCAGGCCGGCTTCGCCGTCCGCGAAAGCGTGGCGCAAGTGCTGCAGCGCCAGTTCCGCGATGTCGGCGCGGACATGAAGGTGCAGCTCGTGGACGGCACCAGCATCAGCGGGCTGTGGTTCGAGGGCAACTTCGACGCGATGCTGCACTGGTGGCAGATGCCCGCCGATCCGGAGCTGGCGCTGTTCTTCGCGTCGGATCGCGTGCCCCCGCGCGGCCGCAACATCAACTACTTCGAGGACGAAGCGACCACCGAGCTCGTGTACGCGGCGGATCGCACCGTGGATCAGGCCGAGCGCACGCGGCTGCTCGGCGATGCGCAGCGCCGCATCGCCGACCTGCTGCCGGAACTGCCGCTCTACGCGATCACCAAGCTGGATGCCGTCCCGGCAGGGCTGCAGGGGTTCAAGGGCAACCCCACGAATACCGGCGTCTTCTGGAACGTGCACGAATGGGAGTTCCGCTGATCAGGCGCGTGGCGGCCGCGCTGCCGCTGCTGCTGGTGATCTCGGCCGGCGTGTTCGGCCTGCTGCACCTGGTGCCGGGCGGACCGCTGGCGGTGTATCTCTCGAACCCGGATGTGCGCACGGAGGACCTGGAACGGCTGCGCCGCTCACTGGGGCTCGACCAGCCGTTGTGGCGCCAGTACATCCAGTGGCTGGCGGGCTTCCTGACCGGTGACTGGGGTTACAGTTACAGCGATGGCCGCCCCGTGCTGGTCCGGGTCCTGGAGCGCGTGCCGGCGACCCTCGAACTGGTCTCGGCCTCGCTGCTGCTCGCCATGCTCGCCGCCGTGCCGCTGGGCATCACCCCGGCGCTCTCTCGCAATCGCTGGCCGGACCGCATCGCTTCGTCGCTGTCGTTCGCGGGACTGGCGCTGCCGGTGTTCTGGTTCGGCCTGGTGCTGCAGCTCGTGTTCTCGCTCGGCCTCGGCTGGCTGCCCTCGTCCGGCCGCACCACGGTCGGTGACGGCGCGCTCGTCGATCGCCTCGTCCACCTGATCCTGCCGGCGACGATGCTCGCGGCCGTGCACGCGGCGGCGTGGTCACGCTACCTGCGGGCGGCCGTGCACGACACGTGGCGGCGGCCCTTCGTGGCGGCAGCCCGTGCTCGCGGCGTCGGCGGACGCGCGCTCGTCTGGCAGCACGCGCTTCGCCCGGCGCTGCTCCCCGTCATCACGATCGTCTTCCTGGATGCCGCGCTGATGGTGGCCGGCACGGTGGTCACCGAAAGCGTGTTCGCGTGGCCCGGGGTCGGCAGCCTATTCACCGAAGCGCTGGCCAGGCGCGACTACACCGTGCTGATGGCGCTGCTGATGGTGGCGTCGACGACGGTCATCACCCTGAACCTGGTGGCCGATATCGTCTACCCGCTGATCGATCCGCGGGTGCGCGCATGAAGCGGCTCGGGATGGCCGGCGCGGTGCTCGCCGCCATGATCGCGATGGCGGCGCTGGCGCAGTGGCTCGCCCCGTACGCGCCCGACGCGCTGGACCTGGCGAACCGGCGGGCGATGCCGTCCGCCGCGCACTGGTTCGGCACCGACGAACTGGGGCGCGACCTGTTCTCGCGCGTGCTCTACGGCGCCCGCGTGTCGCTGTCGGTGGGCCTGCTGTCGGCACTCGTCGCCGGCTTCATCGGGGTGGGCGTGGGCGCAGCCAGCGCCACCGCCGGACGGGTGGCCGACGGCGTGCTGATGCGGCTGACCGATGCGGTGCTCTCCGTGCCCCGCCTGCTGCTCCTGATGGTGGCGGCCGCGGTGCTCGATCCATCGATCCCGATGCTGGTGCTGCTCGTGGGAATGGTGGGCTGGATGGAAACCGCCCGCGTGACCCGCGCGTCGCTGCTGGCGTTACGCGACCAGGAGTTCGTTTTGGCCGCGCAGGCCATTGGGGCGTCGACGCTACGCGTGGTGCTCACGCACCTGCTACCCGTGGCGGCGCCGGCGATAGCCGTGTCGGCCACGCTGGCCGTCGGACGCGGCATCCTGCTCGAATCGGCCCTGAGCTTCTTCGGCATTGGCGTGCAGCCACCCTCGGCCAGCTGGGGCAACATGCTGTATCAGGCGCAAACGACGATGAGCACGGAGCCGTGGCTCGCGCTCTTCCCCGGTGCGTGCATCTTCGTCACCGTGGCCGCAGTCAATGCGCTCGGGGAACAGATGGCGCAGAGAAGAAGCTGACGATCTCGTGATGTGGTGATCTGTTTGATCTATCCAGGGATCTACTGATCGCGGGATCTACTGACCTCGCGATGTCTTCAGGCGAACAGCGCGTCGAGCGCGATGGAAAGCCCTGGGAGCAGCGGCGTCGTCAACACCTCGCCTTCGGCGGCGGCCAGCGCGCGTGCCTCTCCAAATGGACTGCCATCGTCGCGGCGGTGGACGGTAAGGACGTTGGTGTCCGGATTCACCAACCAGTACTCTCGAACGCCGACGCGGTTGTAGAGATCGCACTTCAGGCGTTCATCGCGCGAACGCGTGGAAGGTGACATCACTTCGATGACGAGTGCCGGCGGGCCCTGCACGTTCTTCGCGGTCAGGATCTCTGGCTGATCGGGCCCGA
>Ga0105103_10000862_pt1 | contig 17150 bp, 13 predicted proteins | sample PPLLaktember2015_2_FD_79107 | JGI IMG/M metagenome (GOLD analysis project Ga0105103, IMG submission 79107) | Freshwater sediment microbial communities from Prairie Pothole Lake near Jamestown, North Dakota, USA - PPLs Lake P7 Core (6) Depth... | ecosystem: Environmental > Aquatic > Freshwater >...
GAACTTGGCCGACAGCACGGTCGTGATCGCCGCCGTCAGCGTCGTCTTGCCATGGTCCACGTGCCCAATCGTGCCCACGTTCACGTGCGGCTTCGTGCGTTCGAATTTACCTTTTGCCATTTCAATCTCCGAGAAAAGAGCTGTGCCAGTGACTGTTTAAGGTCTTCACGCATCGCACTCGCCACTGGCAGCGGTGCATCGAGGCCGAAGACCCTCCTGTGTGTTACTTGCCGCGCGCGGTGATGATGGCGTCAGCCACGTTCTTGGGCGCTTCGGCGTAGTGCTTGAACTCCATCGTGTAGGTGGCCCGGCCCTGCGACATCGAGCGCAGCGTGGTCGAGTAGCCGAACATCTCCGACAGCGGCACCTCGGCCTTGATGACCTTGCCGCCGCCGGGCATGTCGTCCATGCCCTGCACCATGCCGCGGCGTGAGGACAGGTCGCCCATCACGTTGCCGGCGTAATCCTCGGGCGTTTCGACTTCCACCGCCATCATCGGCTCCAGGATCACCGGCTGGGCCTTGCGGCAGCCGTCCTTGAAGCCGATCGACGCAGCCATCTTGAACGCGTTTTCGTTCGAGTCCACCTCGTGGTACGAGCCGAAGGTCAGCGTGACCTTGACGTCCACCACCGGGTAGCCGGCCAGCACGCCGGTAGGCAGGGTGTCTTCCAGGCCCTTCTTCACCGCCGGGATGAACTCGCGCGGCACCACGCCGCCCTTGATGGCGTCGACGAACTCGAAACCCTTGCCCGGCTCCTGCGGCTCGATCTTCAGCACGACGTGGCCGTACTGGCCCTTGCCGCCCGACTGGCGCACGAACTTGCCTTCGACGTCCTCGATCGCCTTGCGGATGGTCTCGCGGTAAGCCACCTGCGGCTTTCCGACGTTGGCTTCCACACCGAACTCGCGCTTCATGCGGTCGACGATGATTTCCAGGTGCAGCTCGCCCATGCCGGAAATGATGGTCTGGCCACTCTCTTCGTCGGTGCGCACGCGGAAAGACGGGTCTTCCTGGGCCAGGCGGCCCAGGGCGATGCCCATCTTCTCCTGGTCGGCCTTGGTCTTCGGCTCCACGGCCTGGCTGATCACCGGCTCGGGGAAGACCATCTTCTCCAGCGTGATGATCGCGTCCGGGTCGCACAGGGTTTCGCCTGTGGTCACGTCCTTCAGGCCCACGCAGGCGGCAATGTCGCCGGCCAGGATCTCCTTGATTTCTTCGCGCTGGTTGGCGTGCATCTGCAGGATCCGGCCGATGCGCTCCTTCTTGCCGCGGATCGGGTTGTAGACCGAGTCGCCGCTCTTCAGAACGCCGGAGTAGACGCGAACGAAAGTCAGCTGGCCGACGTAGGGGTCGGTCATCAGCTTGAACGCCAACGCGGCGAACTTCTCGTCGTCGGCAGCGCGGCGCTCGGTCGGCTTCTCGTCGTCATCGGTGCCCGGCACGGGCGGGATGTCGATCGGCGAGGGCATGAAATCGATCACGCCATCGAGCATGCGCTGAACGCCCTTGTTCTTGAACGCGGTGCCACAGAACATGGGTTGAATCTCTGCCGCGATGGTGCGCGAGCGCAGGCCCTGCTTGATCTCGTCCTCGGTGAGCTCGCCGCTCTCCAGGTACTTGTTCATCAGTTCCTCGCCGGCTTCGGCGGCGGCCTCGACCATGTTCTCGCGCCACTTGGTGGCGTCGGCCATCAGTTCGGCGGGGATCTCGCGGTAGTCGAACTTCATGCCTTGCGAGGCTTCGTCCCAGATGATCGCCTTCATCTTGATGAGGTCGATCACGCCGGAGAAGTTTTCTTCAGCCCCGATCGGCAGCACGATAGGAATCGGGTTCGCCTTCAGGCGAACCTTCATCTGCTCGTAGACCTTGTAGAAGTTGGCCCCCGTGCGGTCCATCTTGTTGACGAACATCAGGCGCGGCACCTTGTACTTGTTGGCCTGGCGCCAGACAGTCTCGGACTGCGGCTGCACGCCGCCGACCGCGCAATAGACCATGCACGCACCGTCGAGCACGCGCATCGAGCGCTCGACCTCGATGGTGAAGTCGACGTGCCCGGGCGTGTCGATGATGTTGATGCGGTGCTCGGGGAAAGCCAGGTCCATGCCCTTCCAGAAGCAGGTGGTCGCCGCCGAGGTGATGGTGATGCCGCGCTCCTGCTCCTGCTCCATCCAGTCCATGGTGGCGGCTCCATCGTGCACTTCACCGATCTTGTGGTTCACGCCGGTGTAGTACAGGATGCGCTCGGTGGTCGTGGTCTTGCCGGCATCGATGTGCGCGGAGATACCGATGTTGCGGTAGCGCTCGATGGGGGTCTTGCGGGCCATGATGTCACTCCAAATACAGGGGCCGCCCTCGGGTTGGTGTTAACCCGTAAGAGCGGCCGGAAGCAGGAAACGCGGGTCGTCGGCTCAGAAGCGGAAGTGCGAGAAGGCCTTGTTGGCCTCGGCCATGCGGTGGACTTCGTCGCGCTTCTTCATCGCGCCGCCGCGGCCTTCGGAGGCCTCGAGCAGTTCGTTGGCCAAGCGCAGCGACATCGACTTCTCGCCACGCTTGCGCGCCGATTCCTTCAGCCAGCGCATGGCCAGCGCAACGCGGCGCACCGGACGCACTTCGACCGGCACCTGGTAGTTGGCGCCGCCGACGCGGCGCGACTTGACCTCGACCATCGGCTTGATGTTGTTCAGCGCGACGACGAAGATCTCCAGCGGGTCCTTGCCAGCCTTCTTCTCGATCTGGTCCAGCGCGCCGTAGATGATGCGCTCGGCGATGGCCTTCTTGCCGCCTTCCATGATCACGTTCATGAACTTGGACAGGTCCACCGAGCCGAACTTCGGATCGGGCAGCACTTCTCGTTTGGGAACTTCGCGACGACGCGGCATGGGAGTCTTCCTTTTCGGTTTCAGTTGGTGCGAGGCTCTTCACCTGCACCGCGAAGGGCCATCCGGACCCTTCACTTACTCGGCCTGCACAAGACAGGCCTGGATGGGCCGGCCCCCACGGGGCCGGAATTTGAACGACGGCCCGATCAGGCCTTCTTCGGGCGCTTGGCGCCGTACTTCGAACGGGATTGCTTGCGGTCCTTGACGCCCTGCAGGTCGAGTGAGCCGCGCACGATGTGATAGCGCACGCCCGGCAGATCCTTGACCCGGCCGCCGCGCACCAGCACGACGCTGTGTTCCTGCAGGTTGTGGCCTTCACCGCCGATGTACGAGATGATCTCGAAACCGTTGGTCAGGCGCACCTTGGCCACCTTGCGCAGTGCCGAATTCGGCTTCTTTGGCGTGGTGGTGTACACCCGGGTGCACACGCCGCGGCGCTGCGGGCTGTTCTGCATCGCAGGCGACTTGGACTTCGTGATTTCGACCTGGCGGCCGTGGCGCACGAGCTGGTTGATGGTTGGCATTGCGAAACCCGTTCCCGTTGAAGACTTGGCTCTTTGTTCTGCACTCGGCAGGCGGTGCGCTGCGGAGGGAGCCGGGCCCATCACTGACGGTGGGCGGCTCGACAAAGAGCGCAGCAGCTTTCTGCTGAAAAGCCTTCTATTATATTCACAGCCCCCCCATGCGGCAAGAGCTGTCTTCACCCATGCCTGACATGACCCACGCCGTGGTGCTGGACACCAACGTCGTGCTCGACTGGCTGCTGTTCCGCGACGCCAGTTGCGCCGGCCTGTCGGGGCCGCTGCGGCAGGGACAGTTGCAGTGGCATGCCACGGCGCCCATGCGCGGCGAACTCGCCAGCGTGCTGCGGCGGCAGGAGCTGCAGCGCTGGGCTCCAGATTGTGAGCACATACTGTCGACCTTCGACAGCCTTAGCAAAGTCTGTGCTGAAGCGCCCAGCGTGGCCGTCGCCACGGGGCGGTTGCGATCGCGCGACCCTGACGACCAGAAATTCATCGACCTGGCGATCAGCGTCAAGGCAACGTGGCTGCTCAGCCGTGACCGTGCCCTGCTGCGGCTGACGCGCCCGGCACGCGAACTGGGCGTCCAGATCCTCACACCGGCACGCTGGCAGCAGTTGCTCGCCGGCTGACCGATCGGGTAGGAGGCGAGGTCACCCCCGCCGTCCTCCCACACCACCGTACGTGCGGTTCCGCATACGGCGGTTCATGAGGGAATCTGGAAGCGCCGGTGAGTATCCACTAGCGACACAAGCCCCATTTGGTCGAAGAACGACTTCGGGAACGCGTGGTTCATGTGGCTGGCCCCGGCATTCCACCAGGCGCCGCGCCCGTTGGTTGCCGAGCGCCACGCGCGCTCGCCGGTCAATCCCCGCTTCTTCAGCATCGTGGCTCGGGCGTAGCCCTCTCGGGCAGAACCGGAGATCTCCCCGGGTATTGCGCACTCACCTTCACGCTGATGCCTGTCGGATCTACGTCGCAGCGTCCCGTGCAAGTACCGGGCTTTGACGATATGGGCCGTCTTACCCCGCTGCGCCGTCTCGATCCGCTTCCTGTTCGTCAGGCCAGCGCTTTGCCTTCGGCCTCCTTAAGATTCGCAGTCACCCGCGACACCCTTGCCGTTCGGCTAACGGTTCCCCTTGCCGGGCCCGTAGAGGACTTACACCTCCAAGTCAGTGCGCCCTGCCGGGCGCACCCATGAAAAAGGGCGGCCGAAACCGCCCTTGCCCGCAACACGAGGCGCCTTACTCGGCCGCGTTGCCGGCGGCAGCCGCCTGTGCCGCCACGGCGGCATCGACGTTGGCCATCTGCACGGCGGCCAGTTCCTCGGCCTCCTGCAGCGCGATCGAGCGACGCTCGGTCTCGTCCATGGCTTCCTTGGCCTTGCGCGCCTGGTGGAAGGCCATGCCGGTACCGGCGGGAATGAGCCGGCCGACGATGACGTTTTCCTTCAGGCCACGCAGCTCGTCGCGCTTGCCCATGATGGCCGCCTCGGTGAGCACCCTGGTCGTCTCCTGGAACGAGGCTGCCGAGATGAACGAGTCGGTGGACAGCGAGGCCTTGGTGATGCCCAGCAGCACGTCGGCATAGGTGGCGGGCACCTTGCCTTCGGCACGCAACGCGTCGTTGGTGCCGAACAGCTCGGAACGCTCCACCTGCTCGCCGCTGATGTAGCTGCTGTCGCCGGGGTTGGTGATCTGCACGCGGCGCAGCATCTGGCGAACGATCACCTCGATGTGCTTGTCGTTGATCTTCACACCCTGCAGGCGATAGACATCCTGCACCTCGTCGACGATGTAGCGCGCCAGTTCCTCCACGCCCAGCAGGCGCAGGATGTCCTGCGGCTCGGCCGGGCCGTCGACGATGGACTCGCCTTTGTTGACCACCTGGCCTTCGTGCACCAGGATGTTCTTCTCCTTCGGCACGAGTTCTTCGTAGACCTTGCCGTCCGGGTCGGTGATCTGCAGGCGCACCTTGCCCTTGGTCTCCTTGCCGAAGGACACCGTGCCGGTCTGCTCGGCCAGCGTGCCCTTGTCCTTGGGGCTTCGAGCCTCGAAGAGCTCGGCCACCCGCGGCAGACCGCCGGTGATGTCGCGCGTCTTCTGGCCTTCGACCGGAATGCGCGCCAGCACCTCGCCGGGCATCAGGTCCTGTCCGTCGCGGATCTGCACCAGCGAACCGACCGGGAAGCTGATCGTCACCGAGTGGTCGGTGCCGGGGATCTTGACCTCGTTGCCAGCCACGTCGAGCAGCTTGACCTGCGGACGCACCACCTTGGTCGCACCGCGGCGCTTCGGGTCGATGACCACCAGCGTCGACAGGCCCGTCACCTCGTCCAGCTGGCGGGCCACGGTGACGCCTTCCTCGACGTTCTCGAACTTCGCCTTGCCGGCGAACTCGGTGATGATCGGGCGGGTCAGCGGATCCCAGTTGGCCAGCACCGTGCCGGCCTTCAGTGACTGGTCAGGCTTGACGTTGAGCAGCGCACCATACGGCACCTTGTGGCGCTCACGCTCACGGCCGTGCGGGTCGGCAATGACGATCTCGCCGGAGCGAGAGATCACCACCAGTTCCTTCTTGCCGTTGGTCACGTACCGCATCGTGGCGTTGAAGCCGACGATGCCGTCGGACTTGGCGTCCACGCTGTTGGCCACCGCCGCGCGCGATGCCGCGCCACCGATGTGGAAGGTGCGCATCGTCAACTGCGTGCCCGGCTCACCGATCGACTGCGCGGCGATCACGCCCACCGCCTCACCGGTGTTGACCAGGCCGCCGCGGCCCAGGTCGCGGCCGTAGCACTTGGCGCACAGGCCGAAGCGCGTGTCGCAGGTCAGCGGCGTGCGGACCTTCACCTCGTCGATGCCGGCGGCTTCCAGCGCATCAAGCGCATCTTCGTCGAGCATCTCGCCAGCCGGCATCAGCGTGACCTGCGTCTCGGGGTGCAGCACCTCGACCGCAGTGACGCGGCCCAGGATGCGGTCGCGCAGCGATTCGATGACCTCACCGCCTTCGATCAGCGCGCGCATGGCAATGCCATTCTGCGTGCCGCAATCGTCCTCGATGACCACCAAGTCCTGCGTCACGTCGACCAGGCGCCGCGTCAGGTAGCCGGAGTTCGCTGTCTTCAGCGCCGTGTCCGCCAGGCCTTTGCGGGCGCCGTGGGTGGAGATGAAGTACTGCAGAACGTTCAGGCCTTCGCGGAAGTTGGCCGTGATCGGGGTCTCGATGATCGAGCCGTCAGGCTTGGCCATCAGGCCGCGCATGCCGGCCAGCTGGCGGATCTGCGCGGCGGACCCGCGCGCACCCGAGTCGGCCATCATGTAGATGGAGTTGAAGGACTCCTGGTCGACTTCCTTGCCGTGGCGGTCCATCACCTTCTGCTTGGACAGCTGGCTCATCATCACCTTGCCAACTTCGTCGCCGGTCTTGCCCCAAATGTCCACCACCTTGTTGTAGCGCTCGCCGGCGGTCACCAGGCCCGAGACGTACTGCTGCTCGATCTCCTTGACTTCCTTCTCGGCACGCTCGATGAGACGCGGCTTCTCCTTCGGCACCAGCATGTCGTCGATGGCGATCGAGATGCCGGCGCGCGTGGCCAGCTTGAAGCCGCTTTGCAGCAGCTTGTCGGCGAAGATCACCGTCTCCTTCAGGCCGCACTTGCGGAAGCTGACGTTGATGAGACGCGAGATCTCCTTCTTCTTCAGCGCCTTGTTGATGTTGCTGAAGGGCAGACCCTTCGGCAGGATCTCGCTGAGCAGCGCGCGGCCCACGGTGGTGGCCACCAGGTTGGTCACCGGCTCGAACTCACCATCCGTGCCCTTGACGTACTCGGTCAGGCGCACGCTGATCTTGGCGGTGATCTCGACGGCGCCGTTGTCCAGCGCACGCAGCATCTCGGTCACGTCCGAGAACACCATGCCCTCGCCCTTGCCGTTGATGCGCTCGCGCGTGGCGTAGTACAGGCCCAGCACCACGTCCTGAGACGGCACGATCGACGGTTCGCCGTTGGCAGGGAACAGCACGTTATTGGAGGCCAGCATCAGCGTGCGGGCTTCCATCTGCGCTTCGATGCTCAGGGGGATGTGCACCGCCATCTGGTCGCCGTCGAAGTCGGCGTTGAAGGCGGAGCACACCAGCGGATGCAGCTGGATCGCCTTGCCTTCGATCAGCACCGGCTCGAAGGCCTGGATGCCCAGGCGGTGCAGCGTCGGCGCGCGGTTCAGCAGGACGGGGTGCTCCTTGATCACCTCTTCCAGGATGTCCCACACCACCGGGGTGCCGGACTCGACTTCCTTCTTCGCCGCCTTGATCGTCGTCGCGATGCCCATCGCTTCCAGGCGCGAGAAGATGAAGGGCTTGAACAATTCGAGGGCCATCAGCTTGGGCAGGCCGCACTGATGCAGCTTCAGCGTCGGGCCGACCACGATGACCGAACGGCCCGAGTAGTCGACGCGCTTGCCCAGAAGGTTCTGGCGGAAGCGGCCGCTCTTGCCCTTGATCATGTCGGCCAGCGACTTCAGCGCGCGCTTGTTCGCGCCTGTCATCGCCTTGCCGCGACGGCCGTTGTCCAGCAGCGAATCGACCGCTTCCTGCAGCATGCGCTTTTCGTTGCGCACGATGATCTCCGGCGCCTTCAGCTCCAGCAGCCGCGCGAGGCGGTTGTTGCGGTTGATGACGCGGCGGTACAGATCGTTCAGGTCGGAGGTGGCAAAGCGCCCGCCATCCAGCGGCACCAGCGGACGCAGGTCCGGCGGCAGCACCGGCAGCACCTGCATGACCATCCAGTGCGGCTTGATGCCGGACTTCTTGAAGGCCTCCATGACCTTCTGTCGCTTGGCGTTCTTCTTGATCTTCAACTCGGAGCCGGTCATGTCGTTCTTGATCTTCTCGATCTCGACATCCAGGTCCAGCTCTTCCAGCAGCTTCTTGATGCCTTCGGCACCCATCAGCGCAACGAACTCGTCACCGTACTCGACGCGCTTGGCCTCGTAGTCGTCCTCGGTCATGATCGAGAACTTCTTCAGCGGCGTCATGCCCGGGTCGACGACCACGTAGGCTTCGAAGTACAGCACGCGCTCGATGTCGCGCAGCGTCATGTCCAGCACCAGGCCCAGACGCGAAGGCAGCGACTTCAGGAACCAGATGTGCGCGCAGGGGGCGGCCAGATCGATGTGACCCATGCGGTCGCGCCGCACCTTGGTCTGCGTGACCTCGACGCCGCACTTCTCGCAGATCACGCCACGGTGCTTCAGGCGCTTGTACTTGCCGCACAGGCACTCGTAGTCCTTGATCGGGCCGAAGATCTTGGCGCAGAACAGGCCATCGCGCTCGGGCTTGAAGGTGCGGTAGTTGATGGTCTCGGGCTTCTTCACCTCGCCGAAGGACCAGGACCGGATCTTCTCCGGAGACGCCAGGCCGATCTTGATGGCATCGAAATGCTCATCGGGGGTGAATTGCTTGAAAAGGTCGAGTAGTCCCTTCATGCATCTGCTCCTTAATTGCGTTCGAGTTCGATGTCGATGCCCAGAGACCGGATCTCTTTGACAAGAACATTGAACGATTCCGGCATGCCGGCTTCGATGGCGTGTTCACCCTTGACGATGCTCTCGTACACCTTGGTACGGCCGTTCACGTCGTCGGACTTGACGGTCAGCATCTCCTGCAGGATGTAGCTCGCGCCATAAGCCTCCAGCGCCCAGACTTCCATCTCGCCGAAGCGCTGGCCGCCGAACTGCGCCTTGCCGCCCAGCGGCTGCTGCGTCACCAGGCTGTACGGGCCGGTGGAGCGCGCATGCATCTTGTCGTCGACCAAGTGGTGCAGCTTCAGCACGTGCATGTAGCCCACCGTCACCGGGCGCTCGAAGGCTTCGCCGGTGCGGCCATCGTGCAGCGTGGCCTGGGTGCGCGTGGCGGTCAGCCCCTTGGCCGCGGCGATGTCGTCCGGATAGGCCAGTTTCAGCATCGCGCGAATTTCCTCTTCCGAGGCGCCATCGAAGACCGGCGTCGCGAAGGGCACGCCGTGCTGCAGGTTGTGCGCCATCTCGAGGATGTCGTCGTCACTCATGCCGTCGAGCTGCGCGGACTTGCCGCCGGACTTGTTGTACAGCTCGTCGAAGAACTTGCGCAGCTCGGCCACGCGGGCCTGCTCCTGCAGCATGTTGCCGATGCGCTGGCCGATGCCCTTGCCGGCCCAGCCCAGGTGCACTTCCAGCACCTGCCCGACGTTCATGCGCGATGGCACGCCCAGCGGGTTGAGCACGATGTCGGCGGGCGTGCCGTCGACCATGTAGGGCATGTCCTCCACCGGCACGATCTTCGACACCACGCCCTTGTTGCCGTGGCGGCCGGCCATCTTGTCGCCGGGCTGCAGGCGGCGCTTGACGGCCAGGTAGACCTTGACCATCTTCAGCACACCGGCCGGCAGCTCGTCGCCCTGCGTCAGCTTCTTGCGCTTTTCCTCGAAGGCCAGGTCGAAGCCATGGCGCGTCTGCTCGTTGCTGTTGCGGATGCTTTCCAGCTGGTTGGCGATGTCGTCATCGGCCGGACGGATGTCGAACCAGTGGAACTTGTCCACCGAGTCGAGGTAGTCCTTGCTGATGACCGTGCCCTTGGCGATCTTCTGCGGGCCGCCATTGGCCGGCTTGCCGACCAGCAACTTCTCGATGCGGTCGAAGGCGTCGGCCTCGACGATGCGCAGCTGGTCGTTCAGGTCGAGGCGGAAACGCTTCAGCTCGTCGTCGATGATCTGCTGCGCGCGCTTGTCGCGCACGATGCCTTCGCGAGTGAAGACCTGCACGTCGATGACCGTGCCGCTGGTGCCCTGGTCCACACGCAAGGACGTGTCCTTCACGTCGGAAGCCTTCTCGCCGAAGATCGCGCGCAGCAGCTTCTCTTCCGGAGTCAGCGTGGTCTCGCCCTTCGGCGTGACCTTGCCCACCAGCACGTCGCCGGGGTTGACTTCGGCACCCACGTAGACGATGCCCGATTCGTCCAGGCGAGCCAGTTGCTGCTCGGACAGGTTCGGAATGTCGCGCGTGATTTCTTCCGAGCCCAGCTTGGTGTCGCGAGCCATGACCACCAACTCCTCGATGTGGATCGAGGTGTAGCGGTCTTCGGCGACGACACGTTCGCTGATGAGGATCGAGTCCTCGAAGTTGTAGCCGTTCCAGGGCATGAACGCGACCAGCATGTTCTGGCCGAGCGCCAGTTCGCCCAGGTCGGTCGAGGCGCCATCGGCCACCACGTCGCCCGCAGCCACCGCATCACCGCGCTTGACGATCGGGCGCTGGTGGATGTTGGTGTTCTGGTTGCTGCGCTGGTACTTGATCAGGTTGTAGATGTCCACGCCGACTTCGCCGGCCACCGTCTCCTTGTCGTTGACGCGGATGACGATGCGGTTGGTGTCTACGTAGTCGACCACGCCGCCGCGCTTGGCGGTGACCACCGTGCCGGAGTCGACCGCGGCGACACGCTCGACGCCGGTGCCGACGAAAGCCTTCTCGGGACGCAGCACTGGCACGGCCTGGCGCTGCATGTTGGCGCCCATCAGCGCGCGGTTGGCATCGTCATGCTCCAGGAAGGGCACCAGCGAGGCCGCCACCGACACGATCTGCGTCGGCGCCACGTCCATGTACTGCACGCGCTCGGGCGAGACCAGCACCGACTCGCCGTTCTCGCGCGCCGACACCAGCTCGTCGACCAGTTTGCCGCTGGCGTCGAGCGAGGCGTTGGCTTGCGCGATCACGTACTTGCCTTCCTCGATGGCCGACAGGTAGTCGATCTGCATGCTCACCTTGCCGTCGGCCACGCGACGGTACGGCGTTTCCAGGAAGCCGTACTCGTTGAGCTGCGCATACAGCGCCAGCGAGTTGATCAGGCCGATGTTCGGACCTTCCGGCGTCTCGATCGGGCACACGCGGCCGTAGTGCGTCGGGTGCACGTCGCGCACCTCGAAGCCGGCACGCTCGCGCGTCAAACCGCCCGGGCCCAGGGCCGAGACACGACGCTTGTGCGTGATCTCCGACAGCGGGTTGGTCTGGTCCATGAACTGGCTGAGCTGGCTCGCCCCGAAGAACTCCTTCAGCGCCGCGGAGATGGGCTTGGAATTGATCAGGTCGTGCGGCATCAGCGCTTCGGTCTCGGCCTGGCCGAGGCGCTCCTTGACGGCCTTCTCGATGCGGGCCAGACCCGAGCGGTACTGGTTCTCGGCCAGTTCGCCTACGCAGCGCACACGGCGGTTGCCCAGGTGGTCGATGTCGTCCACCTCGCCGTTGCCGTTGCGCAGATCGACCAGGATCTTGACCACGTCGAGGATGTCCTCGTTGGACAGCGTCATTGCGCCTTCGGGCGCGTCGCGGCCAACGCGGGCGTTGAACTTCATGCGGCCGACGCGGCTCAGGTCGTAGGTGTCGGCGCTGTAGAACAGGCGGTGGAACAGCGCTTCCACCGCGTCCTCGGTCGGCGGCTCGCCGGGGCGCATCATGCGGTAAATGGCCACGCGCGCGGCCAGCTGGTCGGCGGTTTCGTCGCTGGCCAGCGTCTGGCTGATGTAGGCGCCCTGGTTCAGCTCGTTGGTGAACAGGCACTGCACTTCCTTGATGCCCGCGGTGCGCAGCTTCTTCAGCAGCGCTTCGGTCAGCTCGTCATTGGCCTTGGCGATGATCTCGCCGGTGTCGGCATCGACCATGTTGCGCGCGACGATGCGGCCCACCAGGTAGTCCTCGGGCACGGAGACGAAGCCGGTGCCGGTCTGCTCGAGCTGGCGCACATGGCGCGCGGTGATGCGCTTGTCCTTCTCCACCACCACGGTGCCGTTCTTGTCGGTGATGTCGAAGCGGGCCACTTCGCCGCGCAAGCGCTCGGGCACGAATTCCAGCTGCGCGCCGGAATCCATCAGGCGGAAGTTGTCATTGACGAAGAAGTGCGCCAGGATCGACTCGGGGTTCAGGCCGATGGCCTTGAGCAGGATCGTTACCGGCATCTTGCGGCGGCGGTCGACGCGGAAGTACAGGATGTCCTTCGGGTCGAACTCGAAGTCCAGCCACGAGCCGCGGTACGGGATGATGCGCGCGCTGAACAGCAGCTTGCCCGAGCTGTGCGTCTTGCCCTTGTCGTGCTCGAAGAACACGCCCGGGCTGCGGTGCAGCTGGCTGACGATGACACGCTCGGTGCCATTGACGATGAAGGAGCCGTAGTCGGTCATGAGCGGCACTTCGCCCATGTAGACCTCCTGCTCCTTGATCTCCTTGACCACCTTGGCCGGGTGCGACTCGCGGTCGTAGATGATCATCTGCAGCTTCGCGCGCACCGCGGCGGCAAAGGTCAGGCCACGCTGCTGGCACTCGCGCACATCGAAGGCCGGCTTGGCCATGTTGAATTCGATGAACTTCATCTCCACGAAGCCGTTGTGCGACGTGATCGGGAAGGCCGACAGGAACGCGGCCTGCAGCCCTTCGGGCTTGCGCTTGGCCGCAGGCACGTCCTTCTGCAGGAAGGCCACGTAGGATTCCCGCTGCATCGTCAGCAGGTACGGGACGTTGAGAACGCTCTCGCGCTTGCCGAAGCTCTTGCGGATCCGCTTGCGCTCGGTGAAGCTGTAGGGGGTTGCTTGCGCCATGAATACTCCGTGCCCTTGCACATGCGTCTGGCTCTAGACCCATGTGTCGTCGGCGACTGGCGACCCGGACCTTGCGTCCGAAGCTTGGTGGTTGGCCACTACCAACCGCTGGCGGACAACCGAGGCATTGCACCTCAGCCCGACCAAACCGGTTCTCTGCAGTCGGATCAGAGAACACTGCAAAGCCCAAACGGCTTTGCGCTACTCTCGTTGCCGGAAAGGGTCGAGGCGCAGTGCGCCTCGACTCCCCTGTCCGAATTACTTCAGTGCAGCCTTGGCGCCAGCTTCTTCCAGCTTCTTCTTGGCGGCTTCGGCGTCGGCCTTGGCAATGCCTTCCTTGACGGGCTTCGGCGCGCCGTCCACCAGGTCCTTGGCTTCCTTCAGGCCCAGGCCCGTCAGCTCGCGCACCACCTTGATGACCGACACCTTGTTCGCACCGACTTCGGTCAGCATGACGGTGAACTCGGTCTGCTCTTCGGCCACGGGCGTTGCCGCACCGCCACCGCCAGCGCCGGCCGGGGCGGCCATCGCCGCGGCGGACACGCCGAACTTCTCTTCGATGGCCTTGACCAGGTCGTTGAGTTCCATCACGGACATGCTGTCCAGGGCGGTCATGAATGCGTCTTTATCGAATGCCATTTGGGGTTCCTCTAAATCTCTGAAGTTTCAATGTCGTTGGTCGTCATGCGGTATCAGGCCGCGGCGGGGGCTTCGGCCACGGTTCCGGCCGGGCCGGCCTTGCTTTCGGCCACCGCCGCCAGCACCCGCGCCAGGCGCGAGATCGGCGACTGCATCAGGCCCAGCAGTTGCGCCAGCAGCACCTCCTTGCTCGGGACGGCGGCCAGGGCCTTGACCCCGTTCGCGTCCAGTGCCTTGCCGGCAAAGGCGCCGCCCTTGACGACCAACTTGTCGTTGCTCTTGGCAAAGTCGGCAATGACTTTGGCCGCGGCCACCGCGTCTTCGGAAAATCCGTAGATCAGCGGGCCGACCATGGTCTCCTGGGCCACCTCGAAGGGTGTGCCGGCCACCGCGCGACGGGCGAGCGTGTTCTTCAGTACATGAAGGTACACGCCCTTGTCGCGCGCCTGCCGGCGCAGCGTATCGAGATGAGCCACGGTGAGGCCACGGTACTCGGCCAGCGCGAGGGTCTGCGAGCGGGCGACTTGCGTCGCCACGTCCGCCACCACGGCTGCCTTCTCGTTGCGATTCAGACTCAAGGTCTTCTCCTCACATCAGGTGCCCTGGGCCTTGTGGCCTTCAGGCACATCGGACATCAGCGACCAGACCTTCCAGGAACCCCGGCTGCCCCGTGCCTTCTGGCCACGGGCCACCCAAACATCCTGTCCGGCGGGACCGCCATCTGCGCTGGCCGCAGGCCTTGCAGCCTGCCGATTAAGCGGTACCCTGTCCCGAAGGACCGGCCGCCGCGCCAGCGGTCTTGGATGACCTGCGCGTTCCTTGCGGGAGCGCGCAGCCCACCAACTCCTCGCCGCGGCGCGCCAAGACCAGCGCACCGCGAACGATTCAAAAACTCAGGCTGTCTCCGCCAGCGACGCGGTGTCCACCCGGACCCCAACGCCCATCGTCGACGACACCGCCACCTTGCGCAGGTACACACCCTTGCTGCTGGTCGGCTTGGACTTGTTCAGCGCATCGATCAGCGCGCGCAGGTTGCCCGTCAGCTTGTCGGACTCGAAGGACCGGCGGCCGATCGTGGCATGCACGATGCCGGCCTTGTCGACGCGGAACTGCACCTGGCCGGCCTTGGCGTCGCGCACGGCCTTGGCCACGTCGGCCGTCACCGTGCCGACCTTCGGGTTCGGCATCAGGCCGCGCGGGCCGAGGATCTGGCCCAGCGTACCGACCACGCGCATCGTGTCCGGCGAGGCGATGACCACGTCGAAATTCAGATTGCCGGCCTTGACCTCGGCCGCCAGGTCGTCCATGCCGACCACGTCCGCGCCGGCGGCACGGGCTTCGTCGGCCTTGGCGCCTTGGGCGAACACGGCCACGCGCTTGCTCTTGCCGGTGCCGTTGGGCAACACCACGGCACCGCGCACCACCTGGTCGGACTTCTTGGCATCGATGCCCAGTTGCACCGCGACGTCGATCGATTCATCGAACTTGGCAGTGGCGCAATCCTTGACGATGCTCAGCGCATCGGCAATCGGGTACAGCTTGTTGCTGTCGACCTTGCCCTGCAGGGCCTTGGCCTTCTTCGTCAGCTTGCTCATGTCAGACCCCTTCCACCGTGACGCCCATCGAACGGGCCGATCCGGCGATCGTCTTGACCGCGGCGTCCAGGTCGGCTGCCGTCAGGTCCTTCATCTTGGTCTTGGCGATGTCCTCGAGCTGGGCGCGGCTGATCTTGCCGACCTTGTCGAGGTGCGCCTTCGACGAGCCCTTGTCCAGCTTCAGCGCCTTCTTGATCAGCACGGTCGCAGGCGGCGTCTTGATGATGAAGGTGAAGGACTTGTCCGCGAAGGCGGTGATCACCACCGGCAGCATCAGTCCGGGTTCCACACCCTGGGTCTGGGCGTTGAAAGCCTTGCAGAACTCCATGATGTTCAGGCCGCGCTGGCCCAGCGCCGGGCCCACTGGCGGCGATGGGTTCGCCTTGCCTGCGGGAATCTGCAGCTTGATGAAGCCAACGATCTTCTTTGCCATGAATGGCTCCTATCGAGTTCAATCGCCGCTTCAGCCCCAAGGCTCCCGCAGCTCCTCGTCAATGACCCGTTGATGAGGCTGAAGGCGCTGGGTCGGCTGCGCCCGCAGCAAGAGACTCAAACCTTTTCGACCTGCGCGAAGTCCAGCTCCACCGGCGTCGCCCGGCCGAAGATCGTGACGGAGACGCGCACCTTCGACTTCTCGTAGTTGACCTCCTCGACCGCGCCGTTGAAGTCGGTGAAGGGGCCGTCCTTGACGCGCACCAGCTCGCCCACCTGCCACAGCACCTTGGGCCGCGGCTTGTCGATGCCTTCTTGCATCTGGTTGACGATCTTCATCACCTCGGCTTCGGAGATCGGCGCCGGTCGGTTGCGCGCGCCGCCGACGAAACCCGTGACCTTGCTGGTGTGCTTGACCAGGTGCCAGGACTCGTCGTCCATCAGCATCTCGACCAGCACATAGCCCGGGAAGAAGCGCCGCTCGGTGACCGACTTCTTGCCGTTCTTCAGCTCGACCACCTCCTCGGTGGGCACCAGGATGCGGCCGAACTTGCTCTGCATGCCCGACCGGTCGATGCGCTCGCGCAGGTTGCGCTCGACAGCCTTCTCCATGCCCGAGTAGGCATGCACCACGTACCAGCGCAGCCCACTGGCCGGGGCTGCCGCGACGTCGGCCGCGGGGGTGCTGCCTTCAGCTTGTTCGCTCATGCCCAACCTTTCAGCGTTTCCAGCCCAGAACCAGGTCGTAGAGCACCCATTCCAGCGTCTTGTCGGTGACCCACAGGAACAGCGCCATGACAAAGACGAAGGCAAACACGTAGCCCGTCATCTGCATGGCTTCCTTGCGCGTGGGCCAGACCACCTTCTTCGTCTCGCGTATCGAATCGCGGCCGAAGGCAATCAGCTGCTTGCCCGATTCCGACGTGAAGAACACGCCCACCGCTGCGGCCAACAGCGCGATCAGCGCCAGCACCCGCAACCACAGATCCTGCTTGCCCAGCAGATAGAAGACCACCACCGCGCCGACCAGCAGCACGGCTGCGCCGGCCAGTTTGGCCTTGTCCGCGCCCGTTGACACGGTCTCGACTTGGGAATTGGTGCTCATTCAGTTTCTCTTCCGGGCCGAAGCCCCGTGGCGGACAACCCGCCCTGCAAACCAACCATCGCCATCAAGCTGCCCGGTCCACCCGCCCCGTCAGACGCGAAGCTCTTTGGGTCTACCGGAACCCGGAATCGTCAATGCCGGGTGGCAGGGGCAGAGGGAATCGAACCCCCAACCTTCGGTTTTGGAGACCGACGCTCTGCCAATTGAGCTATACCCCTGCGGCTCTTTCCTGAATCACTCGATGATCTTGGCCACGACGCCGGCGCCGACGGTACGGCCGCCCTCGCGGATGGCGAAGCGCAGCCCCTCTTCCATGGCGATCGGGGCGATCAGCTTGACCGTGATGCTGACGTTGTCGCCC
>Ga0105103_10000864_pt1 | contig 17147 bp, 12 predicted proteins | sample PPLLaktember2015_2_FD_79107 | JGI IMG/M metagenome (GOLD analysis project Ga0105103, IMG submission 79107) | Freshwater sediment microbial communities from Prairie Pothole Lake near Jamestown, North Dakota, USA - PPLs Lake P7 Core (6) Depth... | ecosystem: Environmental > Aquatic > Freshwater >...
ATACGTCCCAGATCAACTCGTCGAATCCGTGCAGCGAATACATGTTCCTGGATGATTCGGCGTGCAATCTCGCCTCGTTGAATCTGATGAAGTTCCGCCGCCCCAATGGGACGTTCGACGTCGAGTCGTTCAAGAAAGCCATCCAGGTCACCATCACGGCGATGGAGATCTCGGTCGACAATTCCAGCTATCCGACACCGGCGATCACGCAGAACAGCCACGACTATCGCCCACTTGGACTCGGGTACGCAAATCTCGGCGCGCTCCTGATGTCCCGCGGATTGGCGTACGATGGCGATGAAGGGCGTGCCCTGGCGGCCGCGATCACATCGTTGATGTGCGGCGAGGCCTACAAACAGTCGGCGATCATTGCCGGTGTGAAGGGCCCATTCAAAGGATTCGCTGCGAACCGTGAACCCATGCTCGGCGTCATGGCGAAGCATGGCATCCATGCGGAACGGATCGACCGGTCTCTCGTCGAAGAGGATCTCTGGAACGAATCCGTGAAGGTCTGGAAGGACGTCGTCACCGTCGGCAGCGAGAACGGCATCCGCAACGGACAGGCGACCGTGCTGGCTCCGACCGGGACGATCGGCTTCATGATGGATTGCGATACGACGGGCGTCGAGCCTGATATCGCCCTCGTGAAGTACAAGAAGCTTGTCGGCGGCGGTTTGATGAAGATCGTCAACCAGACCGTCCCCGAAGCCCTCGAGAAGCTTGGCTACGACGGCGAACAGATCGAGCACATTGTCGCCTCCATCGACAAGAATGACACGATCGAAGGTGCGCCGCATTTGAATGAAGCACATCTGCCCGTCTTCGACTGCGCGTTCAAGCCCGCGAACGGGAAACGGTCCATCAGCCATATGGGCCACATCAAGATGATGTCCGCGGTCCAGCCGTTCCTCTCGGGCGCCATCTCCAAGACGGTCAACATGCCGAACGAGGTGTCGACTGAAGAGATCGAGCAGGCATATGTCGAGGCATGGAAACTCGGGCTCAAGTCGATCGCCGTATATCGTGACGGATGTAAACGCACCCAGCCGCTCAGCACATCGCTCGAGACGAAGAAGGACCAACCCGCCGCGACGTCGGCTGGCCGGCCACAACGCCGACGCCTTCCGGACGAACGGCAATCCATTACGCACAAGTTCAGCATCGCCGGTCACGAGGGATACATCACGGTCGGTATGTTCGAAGATGGACAGCCGGGCGAGCTCTTCATCACGATGTCAAAGGAAGGCTCGACGATCTCCGGATTGATGGACTCGCTGGCAACCTCGGTCTCCATCGCCTTGCAGTACGGCGTTCCGCTGAAGGTCCTCGTCGACAAGTTCAGCCACGCCCGCTATGAGCCGTCCGGTTTCACGAACAATCCCGACATTCCCATCGCCAAGTCGGTCAGCGATTATATCTTCCGCTGGCTCGGCAAGAAGTTCATCCGCGAAGAGGGGGACGCGGTGGAGACGAGTGGAGTCATCATCTCTGCCGAAACCGCGAAGAAGCCGGTTGCAATCCTGAGCGCCGCTGCGATGAAAGCCGCATCCATCACAGAGCGGAATGAAAAGGCGGTCTTCCAGAGCCAATCGGACGCTCCCCCGTGTCATGAATGCGGCAGCATCATGATCCGGAGCGGCAGCTGCTACAAGTGCCTGGAGTGCGGCTCGACCTCGGGATGCTCGTAGGAAAGCGGCCACTAGCTATTGGCAAAGGCATGATACGTGGGACAAGCTTCAGCTTGTCCTGGAGTATAGTCCTCATCGTACACAACGCCGGCGGAGAGATCCCCGGCGTTTTCATTTCGCCCCTTGCATTTCTCGGAACGCGGTTCTAATCTGTCGTCTGAACGGTACTCCCACCCGCCCGAAGGATCCACGATGAAACGCCTTACAGCCGTAGCGATGCTTCTGTTCCTCTCTCTCCTCTCGTTTCACTGCGGCACCTCACTCCGCTCGACCGACGCAGACCTCGCCGCACGCGCGCAACAATTCGCCAAAACGAACCTCATCGTCGATACCCACATCGACCTCCCGATGCGCCTCATGCACAGGTGGGAGGATATCACGGTCCGAACCGGCGGGGACATGGACTACGTTCGCGCGCGCGAAGGGGGATTGGACGTCCCCTTCATGTCTATTTACGTCCCTGCCGAGGACGAAACGGCCGGGAGAGCTGTCGCCACGGCGGATTCCCTCATCTCGCTTGTCAACCGAATGGCTGCTTCGTGGCCGGAGAAGATGGCCGTTGCCCTCTCGACCCGCGATGTTCGGGAGAATGCTCGTCGGGGAATCATGAGCCTCGTTATGGGGATGGAAAACGGCGCGCCGATCGCCGGGAGCCTTGAGCATGTGAAGCGTTATCACGATCTCGGCATCCGGTACATCACGCTGTGCCACGGGAAGGACAATCACATCAGCGATTCATCGTACGACACCACGCGAACGTGGAAGGGACTGAGTCCGTTCGGCGAGGAGGTCGTACGTGAGATGAACCGCGTCGGCATCATGATCGATGTATCCCACATTTCCGACGATGCCTTCTACGACGTCATGAGGATCACCGCCGATCCAGTCATCGCGTCGCATTCCTCCTGCCGCGCATTCACTCCCGGCTTCGAACGGAATGTGTCGGACGAGATGATCCGGCTGATCGGGAAGAACGGCGGCCTCGTCATGATCAACTTCGGGTCTGAATTCCTGACGGAGACCTTCCAGAAGTGGGAGGATGCGCGCATGAATGCGGTCAGCGACTTCGTGAAGGCGAACAACGTCTCCCGGCGGGATTCCAGCGTGCGGCGATTCAACCTTGAGTGGCGCGCGGCCCACCCGGTCCCCTACGCGACCATCGGCGATGTTGCGGACCACATTGACCACGTCGTCCGGCTCATCGGCGTGGACCACGTCGGATTCGGCTCCGACTTTGAGGGCGTTGGAGACATGCTCCCCCTCGGACTCAAGGATGTCTCGGGCTATCCGAACCTCATTGCGGAACTGTTCAAACGGGGATACTCAGATGAGGATGTAAAGAAGATCTGCGGAGAGAATCTGATGAGAGTATGGAGGGAAGTCGAGGAGAAGTCTCAATAGAAAAGAAGAACACAAGAACGCAAGAACACAAGAGCCAAACAAGATCAAGGGCCAAGGACCAAGGTCCGAGGTTTCATCTTCCCATCAATCGCACAAACTCTCCGAAAAGATAATCGCTGTCATGCGGTCCCGGTGACGCTTCCGGATGGTACTGCACGCTGAAGATCGGCAGCGTCTTGTGTCGGAATCCCTCGTTCGTGTTGTCGTTCAAATTCACGTGCGTGATTTCGATGGTCGATTCATCGAGCGACGCGGGGTCGACAGCGAAGCCGTGGTTCTGCGACGTGATCTCGACCGATCCGGTCTTCAGATTCTTCACCGGATGATTCCCCCCCCGATGTCCGAACTTCAATTTGTAGGTCTTCCCGCCCAGCGCAAGCGCCAGCAATTGATGACCGAGGCAGATGCCGAAGATCGGCTTCTTGCCGATGAGTCTTTTGATGTTCTGGATCCCGTACTTCACCGCCGCAGGATCTCCCGGACCGTTCGAGAGGAACACGCCATCCGGATTCATCTTCAGAACGTCTTCCGCTGGGAATGATGCCGGAACAACGGTGATCGTGCATCCATACGATGTCAGCCGGCGAAGGATATTCTGCTTCACCCCATAATCGTACACAACGACGTTGAATCTCCCGCGTTCCTCGTTCCCCAGCGTTGGGAGCGCGAAGGGGGTCGTATCCACTTTATTCCAGCGATAGCTCTCTTTCGTCGTGACCTGTTTCGCCAGGTCGAGACCGGTCATTTCCGGAGCGCGTTTCACCTTCGCAAGCAGCGCCTCGTCGTCCATCGTTTCCGTGGAAATGATCCCCCGCATCGCCCCAGCAGAACGGATCGTCTTCGTGAGCTTGCGCGTGTCGATCCCCTGAATCCCGACGATGCGGTGTTCGACGAGCCACTCTCCCAGAGTCATCGTCGCACGAAAGTTGCTCGCGATCGCACTGTATTCCTTGACGACGAAGCCTGCAACCTGGGGACGAGCCGACTCGAGATCTTCGAGATTCACTCCGTAATTGCCGATGAGCGGATAGGTCATCGTGACGATCTGTCCCGCGTAGGAAGGATCCGTGAGGATCTCCTGGTAGCCGGTCATGCTCGTGTTGAACACCACTTCGCCGGTCGTCTCGCCACTAAACCCGAACGATTCGCCGACATAGATGTCGCCGTTTTCGAGGATCAGTTTTGCCTTCATGGTGTGTAAGATACGGAGATTTGCTAAATTCTACACATCCTTGAGGAGTTCTCTATGATCTCTCGCCTGCTTTCGTTCGCTCTCGTGTTGGGCACAAGCGTCGCGATCGCGCAGACCGCACAGCGCGCCTATCCCATCCAGCCCGTCCCATTCACAGCCGTCTCCGTCGCAGACCGCTTCTGGCTGCCGCGCATGGAGACCGTGAAACGAACGACCATCCCGTACGCATTCGATCGATGCGAACAGACGGGTCGAATCAAGAATTTCGAGATCGCCGGCGGTCAGGCTGACGGATCGTTTTGCACGAAGTTTGCCTTCGACGATTCGGATGTCTACAAAGTGATCGAAGGAGCAGCCTATTCGCTACAAGTCCATCCGGATCCGGCGCTGGAACGGTATCTCGACACCCTTATCGCGAAGATCGCAGCCGCCCAGGAACCGGACGGATATCTCTACACCTGGCGCACGATCTACGACCGTGAGAAGGCCGCAGGGAAGGTCAAGGAGCCGACGCTCAGCCAATTCCATCGCGGCAGCGATACCCGGTGGCAGCGGGAGGACCAGCACAGTCATGAACTTTACAATGTCGGACACTTGTACGAGGCGGCCGTTGCTCATCATCTTGCGACTGGAAAGCGAACACTGCTCGACATCGCTCTCAAGAACGCGGCGCTGGTCGAATCGGAATTCGGCTGGGGAAAGATCGAGAAAGCAACCGGCCACCAAGCGATCGAACTCGGATTGGCAAAGCTGTATCTCCTCACCGGCGAACGCAAGTACTTGGATCTCGCGAAGTTCTTCCTTGACGTCCGCGGGTACGGCGACGAGTACATGCAGAACCATAAGAAGGTCAAGGACCAGACGGAGATCGTCGGCCATGCGGTTCGGGCTTGCTACATGTTCGCTGCGATGGCAGATGTCACTGCGCTCACCGGCGATCAGACATACATGCCGGCCTTGAAGAGCCTCTGGCAGGATGTCGTTGGACGGAAAATGTATATCACCGGAGGCATCGGCTCGAGCGGAAGCAACGAAGGGTTCTCGAAACCGTACGACCTTCCGAATTACAGCGCATACTGCGAAACATGCTCATCCATCGCGTTCGTCTTGTGGGCGCAACGCATGTTCCTTCTGACGGGCGAGTCTCAGTACATCGACGTCCTGGAGCGAACCCTGTACAACGCGCTGAACGCCGGACTCTCCTTCACCGGCGACCGGTTCTTCTATCCGAATCCACTCGAAAGCAGGAAGAACGTCGAGCGGAGTCCCTGGTTCGCGTGTGCGTGCTGTCCGAGCAACGTTGCCCGTTTCTTCCCTTCTCTCCCCGGCTATGTGTATGCGCACACCGACAACGCTCTGTATGTGAACCTTTTTGCCACAAGCGAGACAACGGTTGGATATCCGAGCGCTGGGACAGAGAACGTTCCAGTCACCATCAGGCAAGAATCGAACTATCCGTGGGAAGGACGCATCGTCGTCCGCGTTGAATCGCGCGAGCCTGTCCCGTTCTCGATGAAGCTTCGCGTTCCCGGATGGGCAACGGGTGATGCGGTTCCATTCGACTTGTACGATGATCAAGATCGGTCCGCTCTTCCAATCCTGCTGACGGTGAACGGAGGTTCGGTGCCTCTGAACATTGTGAAAGGGTACGCCGTCATCGAGCGAACGTGGAACGCTGGAGACAAGGTCGAACTCGTGCTTCCCATGCCGGTCCGGCGCGTCGTCGCTCATCCAAGCGTCACTGAGAATCGGAAGCAGGCAGCGCTTCAGCGCGGGCCGGTCGTGTATTGTCTTGAGGGGAAGGACCAGCCTGATGAGCGGGTGTTGAATCTCTTCGTCCCCGACGAGACGACGTATTCGAGTCAATTTGAAAGCGGGCTGCTCAGTGGCGTGCGGACGATTTCGTTCGCGGGAAACCTTGTGAAGGATCCCGGTTCCTACCTTCCGCTGAAGTTGAAGGCGATCCCGTACTACAGCTGGGCGAATCGGGGGAAGGACAACATGGTGGTCTGGTTGCCCTACGAATTATCGGCCGCAAGACCGGTGACACAGCCAACGATCGCATCGAAGAGCCGCATCATGGCGAGCGACGGAGTGAAGGGGGAACTCGCAGCCATCGCCGACCAATATCTTCCGCAGAGCTCATCCGACGATGCCAATCCGCTCGTTCACTGGTGGCCCAGGAAGGGAACGGCAGAATGGCTCCAGTACGATTTCGACCAAGCGGAGCAGGTGGGAACCGTTCGCGTCTATTGGGTTGACGAGACGGTCACCGGGGGCGAGGTTCGCGCTCCACGATCATGGAAGGTCCGCTATCTCGAAAACGGTGAATGGAAGAATGCCTACGCACCGGACGGTTTTCCGGTGGAGAAAGACTTCTGGAGCGAGGCGCAGTTCGAGCCGGTGAAGACAAAAGCGCTGCGAATCGAATTCACGGCACAAGAGGACGCAGCAGTTGGAGTGCATGAATGGGAAGTACGGTGATGCAGCGACGTTCCCCGGGAATCTCCCCGGGGATCTCCCCGGGAGTCACCCCGGGGATCACCCCGGGAACGCGACCCGGGGATAATCCCGGAGACAATTCACGCCCAAAACTCCCTCGCGAGATCTGGGTGCTCGGATTTGTCTCGATGTTCATGGACACTTCCTCCGAGCTGGTGCACAGCCTGCTGCCCGTCTATCTCACAACAGTCCTGGGCGCCTCGATGATCACCATCGGCGTGATCGAAGGGATCGCCGAGGCGACCGCAGCGATCACAAAGGTCTTCTCCGGTGTCATCAGCGACTTCTTCCGCAAACGCAAACGGCTGATCGTGCTCGGGTATGGACTCGCCGCATTCACGAAGCCGGTCTTTCCTCTCGCAACCACGGTTGAATGGGTGTTCGCAGCTCGCTTCGTCGATCGCATCGGCAAAGGAATTCGCGGAGCTCCGCGCGATGCGCTGATCGCGGATGTCACGCCGCAGGACTTGCGCGGCGCTGCATTCGGGCTTCGTCAGGCGCTCGACACCGTCGGAGCGTTCATCGGACCGGTGCTTGCCCTGGGGTTCCTGGCTTGGTTCGCCAACGATCTTCGTTCGGTCCTGTGGATAGCGGTTGTCCCCGCCTTCATCGCGTTGTTGCTGATCGTGGTCGCCGTCCATGAACCCGGACCTTCCGATCAGGAGCGGGGTGGTGTTCGTCGCCTTTCGCTTCGCGATGCCCGTCTACTCCCTCATGCATTCTGGGTCGTCGTCGCCCTGGGCGCGGTCTTCACCCTCGCTCGATTCAGCGAGGCGTTCCTCATCCTGCGGGCTCAGGATGTCGGACTGGGCATCGGGTACGTCCCGGCAATCATGATCGTGATGAATGTCGTTTATGCAACGGTTGCTTTCCCCGCGGGCGCGGCGGCCGATCGATTTCCCCCGCACAGATTGTTGATACTCGGCCTCGCCATCCTTGTGGTCGCCGATGCTCTCTTCGCATTCGCCACCGATCCCGTGATGGCTCTGGCTGGAGCGGCGTTGTGGGGACTCCATATGGCGCTCACACAAGGACTGCTTTCGAAGCTTGTGGCCGACACCGCGCCGGCTACACTGCGTGGAACGGCCTTCGGCATATTCAATCTGGTGGCGGGAGTTGCATTGCTGCTGGCGAGCGTCATTGCGGGAGCAATGTGGACCGTGATCGGTCCGGCTGCGACGTTTCTGACCGGTGCAGTCTTTGCAGGGCTCACAGCATTGGGAACAGCAGGACTGCACACACGCATTTCACTCCCGGATCGCACCGCAGGACGATGATCAACGGTAGAAGAACAATGGATCAGTCTATGAGGATGCGGAGCAACACAATGAAAACAACCCGGTTTTCGGCAATCTTGGTTCTGTTCTGTTTGTCCTTGGGTTCTCCTCTATTGTTCTCGCAGCAAGGAGGACCACACACAGACGCATCCGTGGCAGTCAGTTTTGACAGCTACGGAGACACCATCCATGGGCGGTTCTACAAGACGACAGTACGCAGATTCGCACCAACGGTGATTCTGTTGAATGGCTACTGTGGGAAGGATCAGTTGATCGTCCAAATCGCCCAAGCGCTGGAGCGAAATGGATATAACGCCCTGACGTTCGATTATAGCGGCACGTGGTCGAGCGGCGGAATCTGGTCCCCGAAGACCTCGCTTCAGAATGTCAGATCCGCTATGGAATTCCTGAACACGGAACGCATGAGGAAGGCTTTCGAGATCGATACGAGCGGCCTTGCACTGATCGGCAACAGCTACGGCGGTGGAATGGCGCTCCTGGGTTCGCTCATTGATGAACGTGTGAAGAAGGTTTGTTCGATTGCTGGCGCGGACTTGAGTGTGTGGGCCACGATGTATCAGCAGCATCCCGAGTTCCGAGCGATGCATGAGCAAATACTGGATAAGTGCATGTCGGATACCGCAAGATCGCGTGGTCCCGGAGGGAGAGCATCATATGTCTGGCTCGTGGAACATCGGGATGAATACGACCTGAAGCGTTTCGCTGCCGAACTCGTAACGAAGGACGTTCTCCTGTTCGGTGGCTGGCTCGACCGAGGCGTGGTGATTGAAGATCACATTCTCCCGCTGTATCGCTCGCTCCAGAGACATGGCGCACGGCATCTTCAGATTTACATGCTTGACGACGATCATGAGCTCAGAAAGGTGAGGGCCGAAATCATCTCAACGATCATTGCCTGGCTGGAGAACAACCTACGGATATAATCTGATCCCGATCCACCACTGCGAATCCTCTTCTGAGAATCCATTCGGGAAGATGAGCTGTGTTGGCGTGAACAGGAGGCGGACGTCGAACGATTTCGACGGCGCGACGGTGATTCCAGCGAGAAACGTCGTTCGAACATCACTGATGCGTTCCGTCGGCGCCGTATACCGCTCACCGAAGTTTTCCTTCCGGACCGTCCCGCTCGTATCATACTCCTCCCGATAGCGGAAGACCGCAAGCGTCTGCTCTTCGATCGTCCAGTCGGCAAGCTGCCGATTGAGTCCGAGCAGCACCTGCACGTTCTCCGATGCCCGCCAGGTCAGCATCACCGGGATCTGAATCGTCGCACGATCCACGGTGAAGTTCCAGAGGAGATTCTTCTGCTCTGATCCGCCGTAGAGATACAGGTTGTTGTAGTCCGGCGACGTGTAGCTTCCCTCCGAGTGGTGTGACGACGAGACCGGCTCATCGGTGATCGTCTCATACTTCTGCCACTCGTAGACGACACCGATATTCAGGTCGAGATTGGATTCGACCGACCATTGCAGACCGGCAAGCAGACGATGCGACCGCCCGGTCTTCGTCCCGCTTCCCGTCCGGAAATCGGAAAGCCGATACCGTGAGTTCCCGGTGTACACGTTGCTGTTCCACGACGACCGGTAGTCATACGAGGAGGAATCGACGATGGACGATCCCAGCCGGAGATCAACGTCCTGCCTCTGGAATCCGTACGTGAGCACGAAGACCTGTCGCTCATTGGCGCGATACCTGAGATCGAACCCTCCATAATACGTTTCGCCGTCATGGCTCCAATCTTGCGACGAAATGGCGAACCGTCGGCTGTTGTTCCAATAGTCTCCGGAATTGGGCTGACCGTACCGATAGAACGAGGTGTCCAGTCGTCCCAGGGTCTGCGTTGCCGTTCCGACAAGACCTCCGAGACTCACACCGAAATCCAATCCTTCGATCCCCGAATATTCCACTCCCCCGCTCACATCCCAGTGCGAGTACTCTTGCGCGCGTGATTCCATGTTGTACCACACACTCGTGGAGCTCGATTGCGGCGTGTAGGTGTACTCATTGAAGTTCTTCGAGCCGAACGCCCCGTCACGATCGAAGGTGACTCGCGAGACACGCGCCCCGATCGTGAGCGCATCGCTTAACTCAAGACCGGCGTGCACCACGCCGAAGTGTCCGCGCAGTCGCATGTCGTCGTTCCCGCTGTATTTGTCGACGATGGGAATGTCCGCCTCAGCAGCCATACGGTTGCCGGCATAATCATATCCGTACGAGGAACGATAGATGTCCTGAGGGATCGAATAGTATTCATCGTTCTGAAACACCAGCTGGTACGTCACTCCCACAAACAACTCCGGTATGGATCTCACAGGACGGGTCAGCACGGCGGCGGAGAACACCGGATCGAGTTGCTTTCGCGTGGTCGCATAGTACCGTGGATATGGCATGATCATATCGTATGATGCGACGCGTGCTTCATACATCGGATATACATATTGCGGTTGATCGATCACGGTTCGCGTGCTGCGGAAATCGATGTAGGTGTACGTCGTCCGCGCGGAATCGCGGAACAGATTCGCCGGATTCACCTGAAGGTCCAACAGAGGGTCCCTCATCAAGCCCGTCAGCGCTGTCACGTAGCCGCGGATCCCGAGGGGATTGACGAACGATGGCGTGAAGAAGAAGTCCGTTTGCTCGAACGATTTTTCCATCACCCGTTCGCCGTAATATTGTCCGAAAGCCGGCAGGGAAACGAGTGAAAGAACGACGATGAGAATGAGAGTTTTCATACCCTTCTCCATGAGGATAGTCTGGGTTTCATAGAACAAAAACGCCATTCACCGACACTCGGAACTGCGTATCCGCGAGCCCGATGAAAGTGCTTTGATACCGGATGCCGCTGTCGAGCGACCAAGACGGACTGAGGGAGAAGCGGACACCGATTGCTCCGACATACATGCGGCTGAGGCGAATGTTGTTCCGATTCACGTCGTACGAAAACAGTGGAAGGGTTTGAACCTCCCCCATCACCGTCGTGCGTTCGCTTAGCACGATCGACGCTCCGCCACACGCCTGCCACTGACTTGACCGGCGTTCGGAATCATCGGACACGGCAAATGAGGGAGAGACGAACCCGGCGTAGACATTGCGGTGGCGAACATCGGATAAGCCGATTCCCGCGTGGAGAGACGTTGTCGCCCGCAAGTGTTTGCTCAAGAATAGAGCTAACGTCGTGATGCGGGATTCAAGATTGAGGGAACGGAGACCGACGTCGTACGATGCCTGATCTGTTGCGGCCAATGCATCTGAATTACGCTCCTCCCGCTCCCAGTCGTTCGAACTCCGGAGCGAGATGCCGATCGCCGGCAGGATCTCATCCCCCGCATACACATGGACCCTCATCCCTGCGGTCCGGAGTCCGGGGACGCTTGTGACCACGCTCGTCACCAATCCTGCAGTACTCAGTTCGATCTCTCCGACACCTTCAATGCCGACCGCAGCGGTTCCCAGGAAGGATTCTCCGACTTGAATTCCGAAGTTGTTGCCGAACGTGAGCGTGAACGCCGAGTGCGACGGCGGGAACGCCGTCGGAACGGAGAACAACCGCGCAGGCTGTCGATACAGCGGTGAGACCGCGTCTTGCTTCGTGGCTGGTCTGGCGACAAGTTTTGCGCCGCAGGATGTACAATAGTTGTTCGAGCGCAGGTTCGGTTCCTTGCAGCGCTCACACTGAACGGTCTCTCCGTCCTGGGCGAACGTTGCGCCGCTGAAGGTTGCGTTCAGCGTCAGGGCCAACAGAAGAACAAGGAAACGGTTCATCGGCTTCGTCCGGTCATTTGAATACGGTGGCGGCAACGACAGTTGAGAGATAGAGAGCCCCAACACCAATTGCGACCGGCGCGACCAACGTGAGAATCCGGTCCAGCTCGGTCTGCGGACGCGAGGAGCTCGGTGAGGACTTGCGTTCGAAGGTGCGGGCCTGTTGTTCAGGTTCAATCCGGGCGAGGACTCTGATCTCATCGGGCGTCATGGTGACGGGAATGCTGTCACGTTCCGCCTGAGTGAGCCTTGCCAGAAGCCTGCGCGTCATGGCCCGCGTGTCAAGTCGCTCCCCACACACACCGCAAAAAGAAGCTGTGATGCGATTTTCCTCCCCGCACGACCCGCAGAACAAACGCTCCGCGACCGGGGATTGAGCGATGACGTGATTGTGCAGAAACGCTGTCAGACACAGGATGAACACAGCAAGCTTCATTGGTTATTGTCCGTTCGTTAGAACCGCAATCCCACGCTCACGACAGGATACAGCGGAAACAGCGGCGGCGCATCAAGCGTCACTCGCCATCGCAAACGCGTATCTGGATTCTCCCGCATATCCCATACAAAAGGGTCGACCAGGCTGTAGCCGTTCAGCAGGCGGAGGGAAACGAACGATGGTACTCCCCAGGAGGTGAATGTGCGTTCCGCGCGAAGTTCGAGCCGCTGAAATCCCGGAAGCCGGCCACCGTTCAGGTCGTACGGCTCGGCGTACTGGGAGCGCATGGCTTCCCCGAACAGCGCCGATGCGTCCGCGGATTTTGCCTCAGCCAAACCGTTCGGCTCAAACAGACTGAGGCGATTTGCCGAAAGAAGCGCGATCGCACTCAGCGTCAAATTCTCCGACGGCACATAAGAAAGCGTCGCGTACAACTCGTGACGCCGGTCGAACCGCGGATGGAATGACGCACCTCCATTCAGTTCAGCAAAGCGGTTGCTGGCCCATGAGTAGCCGTACCGGATGGTTCCCACCACACTCCCCAGCCGTTTTTCAAGCGTGAGCTCCGCGCCATAGATCTCTCCTTCCCCAAGCAGCAATGCTTCCGACAAGGAGCCGACCATGACAGAATCGTACAGGAACTCGTGAAGCTTGTGCGTCATGCGGAAATAGGACTCGAACGCGAGGCGATAGCGGTCCTCCTTGAACACGTGTTCCAGTCCGACCGACACCTGCAGCGACGTCGACGGCTTGATCTGGTCCGTGGACGGGTACAGGAAGAGTGAAGGATAGAAGAGAAAGATGCCGCTGTTGCGATAGGGATGGACAAATTGAGTGACGGACGAGAAGGATGAAAACAGGCGCAGGTCATCCCGGAGCTCAATGAGCAGCGAAAACCGTGGATCGACCGCCGAGAACGATCCCTGTTCCGCAACAAACGATGTGGCGCGCACGCCGATCTCCGTCTGCACCGACGGCACGAGACGCCACTGGTCCTGGAAATAGACCGACAGCTCCCATGGCGAGAAACCTGCGAACATCATCGGCGCGATCTGGCTGGAGAATTCGTTGATGCGTCCATCCATTCGGTGCCGCACCAGTTCAACGCCGCCCAGCACCGTGTGGTATTGGTCGTAGAAATACTCCGCATGCGCTCGCAACGCCACGTCTTCGATGAGGTAATTGGAGGGGAACGACTCCGTCAGACGCCCCAGCGCATCGAGACGATGCAGGATGTCCACGCTGTATCGCGTGTAGATCGCCGACGCATTGAAAAACAGCGCCGGAGAAGCGACCCCTATCCAGCGAAGATTCGCGGCGGCGTTCCCCCATCGGAGGGAATTCGACAGCGTATTGCTGACCCCAGCAGCACGCGCATTGTACACGTCACGGCCAAAGAAGGCACTCAACGAAAGACGCTGGTCGTCCGAAAGGCGATGCGTCAACTTTCCCATCAGTTCGACCGACCGCTGGTCACTCGGCGTCTCGTTTGACGCAATGCCCGGGAACAACAAGTCGGGATACCCGCGTCTCCCGGAAACAACAAAGGTCGTTGTGCTGAGCACCGGGCCCTCGAGCAGAAGGCTGGAGCCAAGCGATCCGACCGTCGCAGAGCCTGCCATTCCCTGTTCGGTGCCATCTCGGAGAGATACGTCCAGGATTCCTCCAATGCGTCCTCCGTAGTACGGCGGCACGCCTCCCGCGATGCTCTGGACATCGCGCAACGCATCTCCGTTGAATGTGCTCATCACACCGCCGAAATGCAGGGGATTGTAAATGCGGGCGCCTTCCAGGAGATATTGGTTGTGGTCGGAAGGCGTCGCACGAATGTAGAGTCCGCGCGAAATGCTGGTCAACGCGGAAAACGCCGATCGCTGTCCCTCAACCGTCACTCCTGTATGTATGAAACCCTGCTCAACCATCGCGATGTTGTGGACCGTTGAATCCGAGTCGATGCGGATCCGCTGCATGAGCTTCTGATAACCCAGACGCTGAACACGAAGCACATACTCTCCTGGCCGGATATTGCGAAGCGAGAAGAAACCATACGGATTCGTGGAACACCAGCGATACACCTTACCCGATGGATCCTGTCCTTCTTGAACAAGCAGGAGAACACTCGCCGCGGCAACGCCTTCACCCGTCAGCGAGTCCCGGATGGTCCCGGCGAAGGTCGCGGTTGCAGATCCTGCCTCCAAGACGGAACGCTGAAGGATCACCTGGCCTCCCACGACCTTCCAGAGAAGTCCCTCTTCTTCCAATATTGTATCCAGCGCATCCACGAATCGACAATCCGCGCACTCGGCACTGGTGCGTTTCCCGGCAACATCATGTTCGAGATAGACCATCTGAATGCCATACCAGCGCATCAACGAATCGAGCGCCGAACGGAGTTCTGTGTCGCGGAATCGGAATGAATGCCGACTCGCCTGTTCCTGTGCGATCGCTGCGGAACCAACAAGAACGACAAGCACTCCACAGACAGTGCAACGTGCCGTCATCCGAATTGCTGCGAACGTCATCGATCTAAAAGACCTTGAACGCATTGCCTTCCTGAGTGTACTGTGTTCCGGTGAGTTCACACAACGCCGTCACGGCTGAACGTGCTGATCGCGCATCCAGGATCCCGGAGATCTCCTTCGATCCCACGCGGTTATTCGAGATCGCGATCGTTGCATCAAACCGCAGTTCAATTTCTCGGCAGGCTTCCGCAAATGGCGTCTTGTTGAGAAAGAGTTTTCCGCTCATCCATCCGGGATATTCATCCGAAGGGAGCGTGCCTGCGAACCGCGGCGCTTCATTGAGACGCGACACACCGATCTGTTTCTGAGTCAGCACGAGCGCGTCTCCGACTGCCGTCCCTGAAGACTGCACCTTCACCTTCCCGTCGATCACGGCCACCTCAAGCGACTGACGGCGAACGTGAACGTTAAATTCGGTGCCCAGAACCTCCACGGTGGCTTGGTCGGTGGTGATGATGAATGGGGTGTCATTGCGCCGGACGCGGAAGAAGGCTTCCCCCCTCAATGACACACGGCGCGGTTTTCCGGGCTGCATCGGAGAAACGATGAGTTCCGTCGTATGATGAAGCCTTACCTCCGAGCCGTCGGCAAGCACGACTTGCTGTTGTTCGCCTCGTCCTGTTGAGAGGATCTCCAAAGCGGGTTGCGTTGGCGCGAAATAGAGTATGGCACCAACGATCGCCGTCGCCACCACGGCAGCAGCAAAGGCGAAACGGGGAATACGATGCGCTCTCGCCGGAGTGGGAGCGGCTGCCTGCTGCGTGAGCACGCCCTGAAGTCGCGCCCACTGCTGCGGCGTCTCAGGGTCGGCTGAACGCACTTTGCGGAGCACACCCTGAATGGCATCGTCAATTCCCTCAATGCGGGGATCGTTTCGCCCCTTCTGAGAAAAGAGGCCCACCAGATTCGTAAGCAGTCGGACCATATGATTCATCGCCTCTGTGCTTGAAACGTCCCGTAATTCGAAATTCCGGCAAACGAGATCCATTCCCATCTGCCGGAGTATCTCGTTCCATCCAAGATTCCGATAAGAAGAAGATTATTGTCCCGGAAGTCCGGGTGCAGGTCAACGATCATCAGCCCGTTCGCAAAGCCGCCGACGAGAATGCCATTCCCCACCTGAGACCCGCTTGCTTCTGAATCGGTGAGATTCATGAAGTTCCACTCGCCGGAAATATCCGCAGAATCCGCGATGTCGAGCCTGAACCACCCTTTGACGATCACCGTGCCCAAGGAGTCGTAGCTCATGTAGGAGTAGGTGCCGCTCAGCGTTGAGTCCGTGGGTGCTTCTTTGCAGGCCGCGAGGGAGCCGAGAACGAGAAGTATCGTGAGTGCGCGCTTCATGTCATACGTATAACGACTATGACCCGCAGCCCCCCCATGCCTTCTTCCTGATGAATCCCGAATATTTTGCACGAAAATTGCGCCTGCTGAAGTTTGTTTCTATTTTGGGGACGATGAAGCAAACTGCGGACAGAGCGGATGATGCACGGGTTGTTGAGCGGGTTCGGAACTCGGATCAGAATGCGCTCCGTTCACTCTTTGAGCAATATCAACCGATCCTGTTCCGCTCTGCGTTGCTCAGCACGCGCGATCCGGATTCCGCACACGATATCGTGCAAGAGACGTTCGTGCGTTTTTGGAATCACCGTTCGTCTCTTCGGCCTGAGCTTCCAATCCTCGCTCTCCTCTTTCGCATCAGCAGGAACATCGCTCGGGATCAGGCAAAGCATCGGGATGTGCGGAAGCGGCTCGAAGGAGAAATTCCTGCGTACTTGAATCCCTCGGTTGAGAATCCCGAACATTCCGCCAGAGCGCAAATATTGGAAGAGAAGATGCATGAGGTCATCGATCAGTACCTGCCAGACAAGTGCCGAGGAGTGTTCCTCCTCAGCAGAATGGAGGGGTTCTCCAACGCAGAGATCAGCCGAGGATTGGGGCTCAGCATCAAGACCGTCGAAAACCAGATGACCAAGGCCCTGAAGATCCTCAGGCGCCGATTGAGGGCGCATCTCGAGTAGCTTCTTCAATCGGCAATCAGCAATCGAAATTCGTCGTTGGCGGTCGCATCTTCCTCTCCAAGCGCCTGGAAGCCATCTCATAATTGGAACTTAGGTGCAAAGCGTCACATTGAGCCTGTCGAAATGTGACGGATTCCGCAACAGCCACCCTTCGACAAGCTCAGGATGCCAATGATCCCGATTATTGAGAGAGGTTCCAGTCTAACTGGAGTGCACTTGGTCACCGTGTGACACATCCGAGAGGTCGACTATGAGACATTTGCCAAGAATCGGATATCCCCGGCATGTTATCCTGATTCTTGCTCTCGCGTCGTGTTCTCCCGAC
>Ga0105103_10000866_pt1 | contig 17136 bp, 19 predicted proteins | sample PPLLaktember2015_2_FD_79107 | JGI IMG/M metagenome (GOLD analysis project Ga0105103, IMG submission 79107) | Freshwater sediment microbial communities from Prairie Pothole Lake near Jamestown, North Dakota, USA - PPLs Lake P7 Core (6) Depth... | ecosystem: Environmental > Aquatic > Freshwater >...
CGGATGTCATCCTGTCGCTCGAGGCCGTCGATGCACCGCATCTGACGGCCAGCGGCAAGGCGCGTTTCATCGCGCCGACCGACTGATATCCTCCGGCCATGAGCGACCCGACCGTTCGCCCCTGGTACCGGCAGTTGTGGCCCTGGCTGCTGGCCGTGCCCCCGGCAGCGGCGGTGATCGGCGGCAGCCTCACGCTGTACCTCGCGGTCACCCGTCCCGATACCCTCGTCCGCAAGGACTGCTTCAAGGACGGCGTCACGATGGTGTGCGGCGAGGAAGCCCGGGAGCGGCTCGAAGCCGCGGGCAAGGATCCGGCCACCCCGGGGCCATGAGTGCGGCCGGCGCGCCCTGCTTCCACTGCGGCGAGCCGATCCCGCGCGGGCTGGCACTTCACGCGCGCATCGCCGGCCACGATCAGCCGGTCTGCTGCCACGGCTGCAAGGCCGTCGCCGAGTTCATCACCGGCGCGGGTCTCGGCGATTACTACCGCTACCGCGACACCTCCAGCAACCGTGCCGACGAGCAGCCACGACCGGATCGCTGGGCTGCCTACGACCGGCCCGAGCTGGTTGAGCGCCTGACGCGGCCCGAGCCGAACGGCGCCCGCTCGATCATCGTGCTGCTCGAGGGCCTGCGCTGCGCCGCCTGCAGCTGGCTGGCGGACAAGGCGCTCTCGCTGCAGAGCGGCGTGCTCGACGTGAGCGTCAATCCCGCCACCGCCCGCGCACGCATCGTTTGGGACCCGGCGAAGGTGCGCCTGGGGGATCTGCTGCGGGTTCTCGAACACGTGGGCCTGCGCCCGCACCCGCTCGCGGGCGAGCCGTCGGAGCAGATGGCCCTGCTCGAGCGGCGCGACGCACTGAAGCGCCTCGCGGTCGCGGGCTTCGGCAACATGCAGGTGATGATGTTCGCCGTGCCGCTGTATTTCGGCGAGGCGACGGGCATGGACCCGGCGATGCGCGAGTACATGCGACTCGTGAGCATGCTGGTTTCGATCCCGGTGGCGCTGTACTCCGGCTGGCCGTTCTACCGCGGCGCCTGGGTGGCGCTGCGCTCGCGAGCCATCAGCATGGATGTGCCGGTGAGCCTCGGCATCATCCTGGCGTTCGTGGCGAGCGTGTGGAACGCCCTCTCCGGCCAGGGCGAGGTCTATTTCGACTCGGTGACGATGTTCGTGTTCTTCCTCGGGCTCGGCCGCTACGTCGAGATGATCGCGCGCCACCGGGCCGGCAGCGTGGCCGACGCACTCGCCCGCCTCGCGCCCGCCACCGCCCGGCGCGTGCGGTCGGGCGTGGCCGAGGATGTGCAGGCGGTCGAGCTCGCGGTCGGCGACGAGCTCGTCGTGCGCTCCGGCGAGGTGCTCGCGGCCGACGGGCTCGTGATCGAGGGCGAGGGCCGCGTCGACGAGTCCATGCTCACGGGCGAGTCGGCCGCCGTGGCCAAGCCGCCCGGTGCACGCGTCCACCAGGGCACGCACAACCTCGGCGCGCCGCTGCGCGTGCGGGTCACCGCCGTCGCCGGCAACACCGTGCTCTCGGGCATCGTCGCGCTGCTCGAGCGCGCCCAGGCCGAGCGCCCGCGTCTCGCCCGCGCTGCCGACCGGGCCGCCGCATGGTTCCTGAGCCGCATCCTGGTGGGCGCGGCCGTGGTGTTCGCCGTGTGGTGGTACGTCGATCCCTCGCGCGCGTTCTCCGCGACGCTCGCCGTGCTCGTGGTCACCTGCCCCTGCGCACTGTCGCTCGCCACGCCCACCGCGCTGGCCGCGGCCACGGCCGCGCTCGCGCGGCGCGGGATCCTGGTCGCGCACACGGACGCCATCGAAGCGCTGTCGAAGGCGACGCACGTGCTTTGGGACAAGACCGGCACGCTGACCCGCGGACTGGTGCGCGTCGAGGACGTGCAGACCTTCGGCGAGGTCACGGCCGCGCAGGCGATGAGCTGGGCCGGGGCGCTCGAGCAGTTGTCCGAGCACCCGATCGCACGGGCGTTCGCAGCCTCCGGCGCGCCCGCCGGCCAGGCGAGCGAGGTGGAAGTACACGCCGGCCAGGGGATCGATGGACGGCTCGGCGGTCGCCGGCTGAGGATCGGCACGCGTGAGTTTGCCGTCGCCTTGCGCAGCGCGACGCCGGCAGGCGAGCCCGCTCCGGTGCCCGCCGACGGGTCGGGCGAAAGCCGGGTCTACCTCGGGGACGACTCGGGCCTGCTCGCGGCGTTCCGCCTGACCGATCCCCTCCGCCCGGAGGCGCAGGACTGCGTGGCGAACCTTGCGGCCCTCGGCCTGCCCTCCGAAATCGTGAGCGGCGACGAGGCCTCCGCCGTGGCGCGAATCGCGGCGCGCAGCGGCATCGAGCGGCACGCGGCGCGCCTCGCCCCGCAGGACAAGCTCGCCCGGCTCAAGGCACTGCAGGCCGGAGGCGCCGTGGTGGTGGCCGTCGGCGACGGCATCAACGACGCTCCACTGCTGCGCGGCGCGGACGTCGCCATCGCGATGGGTCGCGGCTCCGCTCTGGCCCAGAACAGCGCCGACCTGATCCTGGTGCGCGACTCGCTCGAGGACCTGCCGCACACGATCGACCTCGCGCGACGCACCCAGCGCGTGGTCCGCCAGAACCTGGCGTGGTCCATCGCCTACAACCTGGCGGCACTTCCGCTCGCGGCGCTCGGCTACGTGCCGCCGTGGCTCGCGGCCATCGGCATGTCGCTGAGCTCGGTGGTCGTCGTCTTCAACGCCATGCGGCTGTCGCGCGGATCGACGCCACGGCGGCGCCCGCCGTGGCCAGCGGCACGTGAGGCGGAGGTCGCCTGAGATGGAAATCCTCTACGTCATGATCCCGCTCGGTCTGGTGCTGGTGGCCTTCGGGCTCTGGGCGTTCTTCTGGGCCACCGGCAACGGGCAGTTCGACGATCTCGACAGCCCCGGCTGGTCGGTGCTGGACGACGACCGCCTCCCCGGACCCGCGCGCGAGGATTCCGATCCGAGGCCACCGGAGCAGCCGAAGTGATGACGCCGGAGGCCGGCTCGCTGAGCCTCGCCGCGGCGCTGGTCGCGGGACTCGCCGCCAGCGGCCACTGCATCGGCATGTGCGGCGGCATCGCGGGCGCGCTGGCGATGCGCAGTGCACAGGGCGCGACGGGGCGGAAGCTCGCACTCGCGCTCGCCTACAACCTCTCGCGCATCACGAGCTACGCGATCGCGGGTGCGCTGGCCGGGCTGATCGGTCGCACGCTGCTGCATGCCGTGGACGTCAAGCCGCTGTCGATCGTGTTCCGGGTGTTCGCGGGACTCATCATGCTGGCCGCGGCGGCGCGGCTGCTGGTCGGCTGGAGACTGCTCGACCCGCTCGAGTCCGCCGGCTCGAGACTGTGGCGACGAATCACGCCGTGGGCGGGCCGCCAGGGTCGCAGCGGCGGACTCGGCGGCGCCGTCGGCCTCGGGCTCGCCTGGGGCTGGTTGCCCTGCGGCATGACCTACTCGATGCTGCTGCTCGCCGCCACGACCGCGAGCGTGCCGCTCGGCGCCGCCGTCATGCTGGCTTTCGGCCTCGGCACCCTGCCCTCCATGGTCACGGCCACGGTGGCGTTCGAGCGCGTGGCAAGGCTGCTGTCGTCGCGCGCGACACTGCGCAACGTGGCGGGCGCCCTGCTGCTGGCATTCGGATTGTGGACGGCGGGAAACGCACTCTGGCACGGTGCGCGGCATGCGGAGCACGGGACGGCGCCGCAGGGCCAGGAGCAGGAACACTCGGAACACGCCGGGCACTCGCACTGAGCGGCCCGGACCGGGGCGCTGGCACACGCCGCGCCCCGGGCTCCAGTCACGTCACTGGATGGTGATCGCGAGCGGTCGAGCCTTCTCGACGACCACCCTCGGCAGGTGGATCATCAGCACGCCTTCCCTGCACTCGGCGCGGATCGCCTTCACGTCCACGTCCTCGGGCAGCACGAAGCTGCGCTCGAACATCCCGTAGAAGCGCTCGGTGCGGTGCACCTTGTCGCCCTTCTCCTCCTTCTCGACCTTGCGCTCGCCCTTGATGGTGAGCACGCCGTCGTCGAAGAGGACCTTCACATCCTCCTTGCGGACCTCGGGCAGGTCCAGCTTCACGAGGTACTCCTTGTCACGCTCGACGATGTCCGCGAGCGGCATGAACCCCTCGACCCCCTCGGCCGGCCGGGTCATCGGCATGCGGCCCAGGAACGGCGAGAAGCCTTTCAGAAGCTCATCCATCTCGCGGAACGGCTCCCAACGCGTCAGTCTCATGGCTCCCTCCTCGGGGTCTCCCCGGCAGTCGCCAACCGGCCCGGCGGACCCGCCGGGCCACACTCGTATTCTCGCCCCGGCCACCCCGCGGGGGGATTCGCACTGTGGGCAGGGAGCGCCATCGGCAAATACCTAGTCCTTCATCCCGTGTTCACTTAGCATTGCGGGTCCACGCCCGGTTCAACGCCCAGCATGTCGAGCAAGCACAGGTCGGCCGTCCGCGGCGCCGCAGCGCGTCACCCCGGGCCCCAGAAGGGACTCGAGTACCGCGCCATCCTCGAGGCGGCGGTGGACGCGATCATCGTCATCGACCACCAGGGCACGATCGAGGACTTCAGCCTCAAGGCACAGCAGCTCTTCGGCTACGTGCCCGAGGAGGTCATCGGGCGCAACGTCTCCATGCTGATGCCCGAACCCCATCGCGGCGCGCACGACGGCTACTTGCGCCGCCACATGCAGACGGGCGAACGACGGGTCATCGGCCGGGGCCGGGAGGTCATGGCGCTGCGCAAGGATGGCAGCGAATTCCCCTGCGACCTGTCCGTGGGCCAGGTGGAAGGGGTGGACCCGCCGCGTTTCGTCGGCTTCCTGCACGACATCACGGCCCGCAAGCAGGCCGAGGAGCAGCTGCAGCGCAGCGAGGCCGAACTGCGTCTCGCGCAGGAGCTCGCCAACCTCGGCAACTACGTGATGCACGCCGGGGGCGGCGGGCACGATTACTACTCACCCCAGTTGCACCGCATCCTCGGGGTCGAGCCTGGCAGTCCGTCCATCGCCCGCGAGGACTATCTCGAGCGCTGGGTGCACCCCGCCGACCGCAAGCGGGTCGCCGAGGCCTTCGCGCGCATGGACACCGGCAACTCGCCGCTCGACATCGAGTACCAGGTGGTGCTGCGCGACGGGACGGTCCGCCACCTTCACCACCTCGCGCAGGCCGTGCTCGACGCGGACCGCCGGGTCGTGAAGTACATCGGCACCATCCACGACATCACCGACCGGCGACGCGCCGAGGACGACGCGCGGGTCCTGCAGGAGCGGCTGACGCACTTCAGCCGGCTCTCGACCATGGGCGAGATGGCGGCCGGGCTCGCCCACGAGATCAACCAGCCGCTGTCGGCGATCGCGACCTACGCCCGGGCCTGCCAGCGGATCATGATCCAGCCCGATGCGGACACCGACGACGTGATCGCCGCGCTGGAGCAGATCAACGCCCAGGCACTGCGGGCGGGCGAGGTGATCCGCCGCCTGCGGAACTTCGTCAAGAACCGCGAGGTCAAGCGCGAGCCGGTCGACTGCGCGCGCCTGCTCGAGGACTTGAGTACGCTCGCCGAAACGGACGCACGCCTGCACAACATCCGACTGCGGCTCGATTGCGAGGAGCCGCTGCCCACGGTCTACGCCGACCCGATCCAGCTGCAGCAGGTGGTCCTGAACCTGGTGCGCAACGCGATCGACGCGATGTCCGAGGCGCCCGAGGAGCGTCGCGAGGTGGTGCTGAGCACGCGCATGGACGCGGACGGCGAGGTCGAGGTGACCGTCGCCGACCGCGGCACGGGCCTCGCGCCGGAGGCGACCGAGCACCTGTTCAACCCGTTCTTCACGACCAAGGCCAGCGGCACGGGCCTCGGGCTCGCCATCAGCCGCTCGATCGTGCGCGCCCACGGCGGGCGGCTGTGGCACACTCCCAACGATGACTGCGGCGTAAGGTTTCACTTCACGTTGCCGGTGGCACCGGCGGTGACGACGGGAGATTGACGCGTGATCAAGGAACAGAAGCCCACGGTGTTCGTGGTGGACGACGACGCGGCGGTGCGCGACTCGCTGCGCCTGCTGCTCAAGTCCGTGGGGCTGCCGGTCGAGGTGTTCGAGTCGGGCCAGGACTTCCTCGACGCCGACCGCGACGACCGGCCTGGCTGCCTGGTGCTCGACATCCGCATGCCGGGTATGAGCGGCCTCGAGCTGCAGGTGAAACTGAACGAGCGTCACTCGATCCTGCCGATCATCTTCATCACCGGCCACGGCGACGTGCCGATGGCGGTGGAGGCTATGCAGGCCGGCGCCGTGGACTTCATCCAGAAGCCGTTCCGCGACCAGGACCTGCTCGACCGCATCAACCAGGCGCTCGACAAGGACGCGGGCAGCCGTCGCATGCTCGCCGAGCGCAACATGATCCGAAAGCGGCTCGAGTCGCTCACGCCGCGCGAGCGCGAGGTGCTCGACCTGGTGGTGGCGGGCAAGGCGAACAAGGTGATCGCGGGCGACCTCAACCTCAGCCAGCGCACCGTCGAGATCCACCGCGCCCGCGTCATGGAAAAGATGGAAGCGCACTCGCTCGCGCACCTCGTGCGCATGGTGCTCGAGGTCGAACGGCCCGAGGCCTGATCGCCGGTCTTCCTGCAGTTCGACAGCGTCCCGGCGATGCAGGGGCGCCGGCGCGGCGCGTCCCGCTGGTGCAATGCAGCAGGTTCGACGCAGCTCGCAGCGGTTCGAGCCATTTAGGTATAAGCCCCGATTCTCCGGCTTTTTGACGCCGGGAACACTGCGGCGCATGCGATCACGGGCCGCAGCGCAGTTCACCGCGAATGATCCTCCCAGCGACCTGCGCTGATCTGGCCTGTGGTCGCGCCAAACCCATGCAACATTCGCCCGCCCAGCAGGATGCTCTCCCCGTAGTCGGAGTCATCGATCCCGATCCGGTCGCACGGAACGGGCTGCGCACGCTGCTGCACGGGCTCGGCATCGACGTATCCACGTACGACTCCGCCGAGAGCTACCTGCTCGCGGCCAACGGCCGCCACGTCGGGTGCCTCATCGTCGAGCTGCTGCTGCCTGGCATGTCCGGCCTCGAGTTGCTGCGGCGGCTGCGCAGCGCCGGCAACGACGTGCCCGTGATCCTGCTCGCCGACGAGTCGGACGTGCCGACTGCCGTGGCCGCCATTCGCGAGGGCGCCACGGACTTCATCGAGAAACCTTACGTGGACGTCGCCGTGCTCAAGCAGGTGCAGAAGCTGCTGCACTCGCCGTCGGGCGCGAACGCCTGAACCATCGCGTGGCGGCCGCCACGCGTGGCCGGTCATTGCTCCAGCAGCCGCTCCAGCAGTGCGAGTCTTCTCTCGAGCCGGCGCCGCTCCTCGAGCAGGTCGAGGATCACGGCCGCCCCGGCGAGATTGACGTCGAGGTCTCGCACCAGGCGCGCAGCGGCGCGCACGCGCGCGATGTCGCTCGCCGGGAAGGACCACGAGTCCGGCGCTGCGCCGCGGGGCTCGAGCAGGCCCGCCTCGACGAGGCTCGCGATCCAGTGGCGCTCGACGTGCAGCCATGCGCAGAAGTCGCTGACTTCGATCCAGGTCGCCTCGTCGAGCGGCGTACCTTCGAGAATGCGGTCGAACGTCGTCATCGCGGCGGCCTCACTGACCGGAGGTGGCGCGCGGGTCGAACGGGACCTCGCGCTTCATCTGCTCGAAGAGCTGCCGCGCCCGCGGCGAGTCGGGCGGCAGCACGATCCTGAGCAGCACGAGCTGGTCGCCCGGCGGCTGGCCCGGCAGGCCCCGGCCGCGCAGCCGCAGCGTCTGCCCCGCGCGCGCGCCGGCGGGCAGCTTCATCTCCACCGGACCGCCGAGCGTCGGCACCGACACGGTTTCCCCGAGCGCCGCTTCCCAGGGAGCGACCGGCAGCGTGACCGTGACGTCGCGGCCCTCGAGCCGGAAGCGCGGGTGGGGACGGATGCTGACCTCGAGCAGGAGGTCGCCCGGCGGCCCGCCGCCGAGTCCCGGGCTGCCCTGGCCCGCGAGCCGGATCTGCTGGCCTTCGGTCACGCCTGCCGGGATCGAGATCCGCAGCGTTCGCGGCTTGACCATGACGTGGCCGTCGGCGGTCAGCTCCGGGGTGCGCAGCTCGATGGTGCGGGTGCCGCCGCGGAAGGCATCCTCGAGGTCGATCTCGATGCGCGCGACGTGGTCCTGTCCTGCAGCGGCATAGCCGCGGTGGCCGCGGCCGGCGCCGTGGGCCGTGCCGAACGGGCTGCGCGAGCCGAACAACTCCGAGAAGAAATCGCTGAACTCGCCGGGGCCCTCGCCGGGCGCGCCGCGCGAGAACTCGAAGCCCTTGCCCCAGTCGGGCGGCGGCCGGAAATCCTGGCCGGGCCGCCAGTCGGGGCCGAGCTGGTCGTAGGCGGCGCGCTTCTCCGGGTCCTTCAGGACTTCGTGGGCCTCCTGCAGCTCCTTGAATCTCTCCTCGGCGTCCTTTTCCTTGCTGACGTCGGGGTGGTACTTGCGCGCCAGCTTGCGATACGCGCGCTTGATCTCGTCCTGGCTCGCCGTGCGAGGCACTCCCATGACCTGGTAGTAGTCCTTGTAGTGCATGGCCGTGCTCTAGACCCCGTGCGGCGGGCGACGCCTGGTCGTCAATGCATGGTTATTGTGGCATCTCGCTGGACGGCAAGGGGGGGCTGGCCCTTGTCAGGCGACGCGGCGCCCCCATCCTCGCAATTCGCGATCCACCAAGCCGGAGCCACCGTGACCGGGAAATACCGCATCGCCTGCCAGCACTGCACCGGCCTAGTCGGCGTGCCGACCGATCGCCTCGGCGACGGCCCGCGCTGCCCGTCCTGCCACACGCCGCTGTTCGACGGCCATCCCGTCGAACTCACCGACGGCAATTTCGACCGACACGTGGCGCAGGCCGACCTGCCCGTCGTGGTGGATTTCTGGGCGCCCTGGTGTGCACCCTGCCGGATGATGGCAATCGCCTTCGAGGACGCCGCCCGGCGCATGGAGCCGGCGGCGCGCTTCGCCAGGCTCAACACCGACGAGGCGCAGGCCATCGCCGCCCGCTACGGGATCCGCAGCATCCCCACGCTGATCGTGTTCAGGGGCGGGCGCGAAGTGGCTCGCCAGTCGGGCGCGATGGGTACCGACGCGCTGGTGCGCTGGCTGTCGGGCGCGCTCGCGTGACCCGAGCCCTCACGCGGGCTTCGGCCACCCTCTCCCGCGGAGCGGGAGAGGGCTGGGGCGAGGCTTGAATGAGGCTGGGGTCGGCGTCGCTGGAATCAGCCGCGCTTCATCGGGCAGGTATTGAGCCCGATGAGCGAATACGCCGGGCAAAAACGGAACAGGCCCGTGAACAACGGCACGAAGCCGACCAGAGCCCAGTAGCGCGCGTTGCCCTCCAGCACGAAGAACAGCGACAGCACCGCGAGGCCCGCGACGATGCGCAGGGTCCGGTCGATTCCACCCACGTTGACGTTCATGCTCGAGTCCTCCAGTTGATTCGCTTGCGGATCGATGCAGCTCGATCCTGGGGCCCATGCTAGGCAGCGGGGCAGGCCGCGTCTGTAACCGAGGTCACCGAGCCTCAGCCGCCTTCGGCGATGCGGCGCAGCGCCGCCGCATCCCGGACCTCGATCGCGCCGCGGGTGAGACGCACCAGCCCCTGGTCGGCGAAACCGCGCAGCAGGCGAGTCACGATCTCACGCACGCTGCCGAGTTCATCCGCGAGCTGCTGGTGTGTCATCGCGATGATGCGACCCCGGCCGAGCAACGTCGCGGCGAGGCGGCGGTCGAGCCGGTGGAACGCCACGGCCTCCACGAGCGACATGAGTTCGGCGAGCCGGTCGGCGAACAACGAGAACACGTACTGGCGGAACGGCGCGTGCGCCGCCATCAGCTCTTCGAACACGGTCCTCGGCAACACGACCAGCCGTGCGTCGAGCTCGACCACGCCGTTCGCCGGATAGTCGCGGGCACCGACGAGGCAGCCGCTCGTGAGCACGCAACTCTCGCCGGGCCCGACGCGATAGAGCGGCAGCTCACGCCCGTCGCTGCACTTCGAGACCCGGATCGAGCCCTCCAGCACCAGCGGGAACTGGCGGCACGGCGATCCCTCGCCGAACATCGGGGTGCCCGCCGGCACCTCGAGCACCTGAACCCGCCCGAGCAACGCGACCAGCGCCGTCTCCCCCAGCCCCGCGAGGGCAGGGTAAGTCGCGCCCAGCTCACGGGCCAGCATCGGCCTGTCCTGCACGCTCACGCGTCCTCCACACCTTCACGACGAGGGGCCGATGATAAGCTGCCGCGCGCCGTGCAGCGCCGCCGCCCGGCCACGACCCGAGGACCCCGACATGCATGCGATTGCCGTCCACGGCGGCGCGGGCACTCTCGCCGCAGCCGATCTCACCCCGGAGATCGATCGCGCCTACCGCTGCGGACTCGAGCACGCGCTGCGCGCCGGCTTCGCCGTGCTCGATGCCGGCGGAGCCAGCCTCGACGCGGTGGTGGCCGCCGTCCAGGCGCTGGAGGACGACCCGCTCTTCAATGCCGGTCGCGGGTCGGTGGTCGCCGCCAGCGGCCAGCACGAACTCGACGCCTCGGTGATGGACGGGCGCGACCTGCGAGCCGGTGCCGTCACCGGGGTACGTCACGTGCGCAGCCCGATCGCGCTGGCGCGGCTGGTCATGGAGCGTTCGCCCCACGTCATGCTGGCTGGCGCCGGCGCCGAGGAATTCGCGCTCGAGATGGGCCTCACGCCGGTGCCGAACACGCACTTCGCGACCGAGCGACGTCTCCGCGAGCTCGAGCGCTTCCTGAACGGCGATCCCCAGGCCGGGCGTGCGTCCCTCATGGGTACCGTGGGCGCCGTCGCCCGCGACGCTGACGGCAACCTCGCGGCGGCCACCTCCACCGGCGGCATGACCGGCAAGAAGTGGGGCCGGGTCGGTGATTCGCCGATCATCGGCGCCGGCACGTACGCGGCGAACGATTGCTGCGCCGTGTCGGCGACGGGCCACGGCGAGTTCTTCATCCGCGCCGCCGTGGCGCACGAGATCGCCGCGCTGATGCGCTACAGGGGGCTCGGCGTCGAGGAGGCGGCCGACGAGGTCGTGATGCGACAGCTGGTGCGGCTCGGCGGCTCGGGGGGCGTGATCGCCATCGGACGCGACGGCCGTATCGCCATGCCTTTCAACTCCGCGGGGATGTTGCGCGGCGCAATGGACTCCAGCGGGCGGCTGGAGACTGGGCTGTTGCGGAACTGACGTCGTCCCGCGCCGGGGCTCGCCGCCCTGCGCTGGTTTCGCGGGGCTGCTTCACCCGCGTGAGCCACACCTCGTAGGGATCCCAGGCCGAAGGCGAGGCCGCCCTCGATGCCTGCCGGGCCGACTCGCCCGTCCCTGTCCAGTCTCGCTTGATCATTGTTCGTTTCCCCTTGCGCCGCCCGTGCCGGGCGCGTCGTTTTCTGCCTTGCTGTCGATGCCGCGCCGAGGCTACAGCCTGAACGTGTCCGTTCGATGGCAGCCGTTCCGGCGGATTCCCGCTCAGGCCGCGAAGTACCGGGCCAGATAGCCGTCGAAATCGATGTCGTCCGCCGCCTCGACCCGGGCTTGCTCGCGCAGCGACTCCTCGGCCTCCCGCACAAACGCCTCCTGCAATGCCACGTTGGGGGAGTGCAGCTCGAGGAAATAGGCCTTGTGAACGGCCGACATGCGCAGCGCGAACTGGAAAAACGACTCGCCGGTCGTCCTGAGCTCGTGGAGCGTCCGGGCCGACGGGGTCAGCGAGGGCTCGTGCACCTTCGCAGCCTGCGCGTCGAGCGCCGTCGTGTAGGGCCGCTGCGGATCCCCGGTGTCGAGCAGCTCGCACACGCCGCGCATCCCGTCCACGATCTCGAGCGCCCAGTCGCGCAGCGGCCGGTCGCGTCCCCCGCGCCGCAGGGCGAGAGCGGGGCGCCGGCCCTCCCGCGCCACCCTTGCATGGTTGCCATCGAGCTCGGCCTGCTCCGCCGGCTCGATCGGCGGGCTCGCGCCGAGCACGCAGTACGCCGCGAAGGCCTCGAGGAATCGGAGCTTGCTCTGGTTCACGCCCACCGGGTCGAAGGCGCTCACGTCGAGCGAGCGCATCTCGACGTACTGCACACCGCCGCGCCGCAACGCGTGCGTCGGCCGCTCGCCCGACCGGGCGACGCGTTTCGGTCGGATGAAGCTGTAGTACTCGTTCTCGATCTGCAGCTGGTTGGCGTTGAGCTGCACGTAGTCGCCGTCCACCTTGACCCCGAGTTTCTGGTACTCGGGGTGCGGCGTGGTGATGGCCCGCGTCAGGTCGCGGATGTAGTGCTCGAGGCTGTTGACCGAGACGCTCAGGGCCGCCTGGCTGGCGTTGCGGTAGCCGAGGTCGCTCATGCGCAGCGAGGTGGCGTGCGGTGCGTGCAACGTGCCCGGCTCGAGCGGCTGTAGCCAGTCCACGCGGCGGCCCCCGAGGAAGGACGGGCACAACGCCGGCGAGTTCCCGAACAGGTACAGCACGATCCAGCCGTGGCGCCGGTAGTTGCGAAGCAGGGCGAAGTAGGCCTCCGAGCGGAAGTCCGGCCCGGCGTCGTGGCTCTCGCTGAGGTCGGCCAGCACCGGCCAGAAGTGCTCGGGGAACGAGTAGTTGAAATGCACGCCGGCGATGGCCTGCATCACACGCCCGTAGCGCAGGCCCAGCCCACGGCGATACACCGTCTTCATGCGCCCGACGTTCGAGGACCCGAATTCGGCGATGGGGATGCTCGCGTCACCCTCGATGGCACAGGGCATGCTGGTCGCCCAGAGCAGCTCATCGTCGATGTTGCGGTAGACGAACTGGTGCAGGTCGCACAGGTACTGGGTGAGTTCCCAGGTTTCCACGAACGGCGGCGTGACGAGTTCGACCAGGGCCTCGGAATAGTCGGTGGTGACGTGCTCGTGTGTGAGCGGCGAGCCGAGCACCTTCGGGTGCGGCGTCTGCGCGATCCGGCCGCGCTCCGTCACCCGGAGAGATTCCTTCTCTACACCCTTGAGACCGCCCTGCAGGGTGCCGCCGGAGCGTCCATTCACCAGCCGTGCGAGGCGTCGTTCGTAGCTGCGGTCCAGGGGCATCGAAAAATGTGACGCAATTGGCGGGCCGCGTAGGTTAGCAGGAGCCGCGGCAGGCAGCGCAGGGCGGTTTCCGGAGGCGCCGATGCGGGTTGGCGACGACGCTTCGGCGTCCGACTGAACATATTGCCTAACCGCTTGTTACATATGATGTTTCTCGTCAGATTTCTTTCCAGCGACCGGATCCCTCCGACAGCCGCACCGAAAAAACTCCTGTTGATTCAGCGCATTGGGAGCTTGGCACGGATCCTGCTTTGAAACCGTCGCCCGCCGTGCCCGACCGAGGGCAGCGCAGCGAGGAAGCACGAACCATCCGATGAACCATTCGAGGAACCGAGCCATGCGTAGATCAATCCTTTCCATCGGCGCCGCCAGCCTTCTCGGCCTGGCAGCGCTCGCCCCGGGCACCGCTTCCGCGATCACCTGCGGCAGCTACACGCTCACCGACGCGAGCGCATGCGAGGGGAATTTCTCCGGCAACGACACCGACGCCGTGCCGGCCATGGGCTCCCTCGTCAGCGTCAACGACCCGGACGACGACGGCGATCCGGCCGACGCGCTGTTCGGCGTCACACCGGAGCTTTGGGCCCTCATCGACCGCGACAACGGCCCTGGCGAACCCGACCTCGGCTTCTCCTGGTCCCCCGATGCCGGCGAGGATCCGGGCGACGTGCGCAGCGGCACCTGGAGCATCGCCGCGTCCGTCTGGGACAGCTACGGCACGCTCATGATGGTCCTCAAGGCCGGCTCGACGTTCTCGGCGTTCCTGCTGGTGCCGGAAGACACCTCGGGTGACTTCGTGTCGCGGCAGGGCCTCTCGCACGCCACGCTCTACGGCATCAAGGGTGGCGACGACGAACAGACGGTTCCCGAGCCGGGTTCCCTGGCACTCCTCGGCCTCGGGCTCGCCGGTCTCGGCATGGCTCGTCGGCGCAAGGCTGCCTGAGACTCGGACGCCAGCCCCGGCGACGGGCAAGGCCCCGCAGGCGACTGCGGGGCCTTTTTCGTTCCGGGGCGTCGGATTTCCTTACGGGCCGGACCGCGCCGCGGTGATCGGGGCTGCCGACAGGCGCGACCGCGACCACTCGCGCAACATAATCCGGCGCGGCGGACCGGATTCTCGCGGCGCGGACCGGGCAGAGCTGGTTGGCCCCGGTACTGTCATTGCAGTGAAGCAGCCGTGACCGCCCCACTCGGCAGCCTTACAGTAGCGGCATGGCCGCTCGACTCCCCGTCGTCTCGACCGGACTGGCGCTCCTCGCGCTCCTGGTGCTCGCGCTGCCGGCCGCCGCCCAGGACTCGATGCGCTGCGGCAGCCGCCTCGTGAGCGTCGGTGACGGCAAGGACAAGGTGCGGACGCTCTGCGGCGAGCCTTCGGACGTGGCCTTCGTCGGCACAATGGGCCGGCGGGCCTACCCGGGCCAGGGCAGCTACGACTACTCGTACTTCGGGCCAGCCTGGGTCGAGGTGCCGGTCGAAGTCTGGACCTACAACTTCGGCTCCGCCCGCCTGCTGCGCAAGCTGCGCTTCGTCGGTGACGAGCTGGTCGAGATCCGCACCGACGGCCATGGCTATTGATCCGCGGCCGTTGCTGCTGGTCGCGCTGCTGCTCCCCGCCGCCGCGTCTGCCGACACGATGCGCTGCGGCAGCCAGCTCATCAGCGACGGGGACTCGATCGACAAGGTGCTGGCGCTGTGCGGCGAGCCGGCGCAGCGCTCGCGCACCTGGATCACCCGCCAGCCGCGTTTCGAGTACGGCGGCCGCGACGTGCCCTTCCCCGGCAGCGAGGACGTGCCGGTGGACGTCTGGACCTACGACTTCGGCTCGAGCCGGCTCATGCGCCGCGTCCGCATGGTCGCCGGCAAGGTCGAGTCCATCGAGACGCTGGAGCACGGGACCCCGCGCTGAAGCACGGCCGCGCTTTGGCGCGCCAGCTGCAGGTGCGCTCTTGGGACGGCCGTGATCGACCGGGTGCAGTGCTGGCTGAGCGCTATTTCTGCGCCGCGATCCAGCGATCGACCTTCGCCTCGAGGACGGCCAGCGGGAGGGAACCGCTTTCGACGATCTCGGCGTGGAAGGCCCGCACGTCGAAGCGCGGCCCGAGCGCGGCCTCGGCGCGGCGGCGCAGCTCCTGGATCTTGAGCTCGCCCACCTTGTAGGCCAGTGCCTGCCCCGGCCAGGCGATGTAGCGATCGACCTCGGCCGCGATGTCCACCTCGCCCATCGCGGTGTTGGCACGGAAGTAGTCCATTGCCTGCTCGCGGGTCCAGCCCCTGGCGTGCAGCCCGGTATCGACCACCAGGCGCACGGCCCGCCACATCTCGGTCGCGAGTGCCCCGAAGGCGCTGTAGGGGTCGTTGTACAGGCCGAGGTCCGGGCCCAGCGTTTCCGCGTACAGCGCCCAGCCTTCGCCATAGGCCGTGTCCCAGGCGAAGCGACGGAAGCGCGGCAGGTCCACGGCCTCCTGCGCGAGCGAGGACTGGTAGTGGTGGCCGGGCACCGCCTCGTGCAGGTACAGCGCCTCCATCGCGTACCTCGGCCGCGACGGCAAATCGTGGGTGTTCACGTAGAACACGCCGCGGCGCCGGCCGTCGGCGCTCGCGGGCACGTAGGAAGCCGCCGCCTCGGATGCGGCCCGGAAGTCCTCGACGGCGCGGATCTCGAACGACGCCTTCGGCGTGCGCGCGAACAGCAGCGGCATGGCGGCCGCCACCCGGGCCTCGATCGCGCGGTAGCCGGCGAGCAGTTCCTCCGACGTGGCGAACTGCTGGGCCGGGTCGGCGCGCAGCGCGTCGAAGAAGCTGCGGAGATCGCCGCCGTGGCCGAGCTGCTGGCGGATGCGGTCCATCCGTGCGCGCAGCCGCGCGACCTCGGCGAGGCCGAGCTCGTGGACCTCGTCGGGCGTGAGTGCGGTGGTGGTGTGCAGGCGCACGAGGTAGGCGTACCACTCGGCGCCGTTCGGCAGATCGGACCACGCGACGGTGTCCCGCGCCTGCGCCAGGTACTCGTTCCTGAGGAACTCGTGCAGGCGCCGATAGGCGGGCAGCACGCGCCCTTTGAGCTTCTCCTCGTAGGCCTTCGCCAGGCGAGGCCGCTCGGCGGCAGGCACGCCGGCCGGGAACGCCGCGATCGGCGCCCAGAAGACACTCTGCTTGGGATCGTCCACTGCGAGCGCCTCGAGCTGGGCGATCATCCGTTCGACCACGACCCGGGGCTGCACGAAGCCCTTCTCCGCGCCGAGGCGCATGTTGGCGATGGACTGGTCCACCCAGTCGACGAAGCCGTCCATGCGCGCGAGGAAGTCGTCGTAGTCCGCGGTGGTGCGGAACGGGTGCACGCCGCGGCCGGAGGCCAGCACCGGGAACTGCACGTGCAGGCCGCCGAACTGGTGCACGGGCAGCAGCTCGGCCGGATAGCGGAATCCCTCCACGGAGATGCCGCGACCGTAGCGGAAGGCCTCGTAGGTGACGAGGTCGTCACCGGCCAGCTTCGCCGGATCAATGGCCGCGAGCGCCTGCAATCCTTCCTGCTCGATCGCGAGCCAGTCGGCCATCCACGCCGTGCTGACGTAGTCGCCGAAGCGATCGTCGAAGCGATGATCGCCCTGCGCAGTCGCCGTGAGCGGGTTGAGCTCGAGGTACTGCTCGTAATAGCGCTCGGTGATCTCGAGCAACCGCTGGCCCTCGGCCTTGGCGGCGCGGGCCGCGGCGCGCGTGGCCGCGGGGGAGTCGGTGCCGGGCTCGCGGGGCGGATTCCTGTCGCAGGCGGCGAGTGCGAGAGACGCGAGGAGCAGGATCAGAGCCGGGGCCCTCACCCCAACCCTCCCCCGCCGCAGGCGGGAGAGGGTGGCCGAAGGCCGGGTGAGGGCTGCCGCGATCACTTGCGAGCGGCGATCCAGCGCTCGACCTTGGCCTCGAGCACGTCCATCGGCACGGCGCCGTCGCTCAGGACTTCGCGGTGGAAGTCGCGCACGTCGAACTTCGGCCCGAGCTC
>Ga0105103_10000868_pt1 | contig 17110 bp, 14 predicted proteins | sample PPLLaktember2015_2_FD_79107 | JGI IMG/M metagenome (GOLD analysis project Ga0105103, IMG submission 79107) | Freshwater sediment microbial communities from Prairie Pothole Lake near Jamestown, North Dakota, USA - PPLs Lake P7 Core (6) Depth... | ecosystem: Environmental > Aquatic > Freshwater >...
AAACCTGATTTTGTATTTAACCTTGTTGAATCAATTAATAATAAAGGTGAATTATGCTATTTTGTGCCGGCCCTTTTAAATATGCATACAATACCTTATTCCGGGAATCCGCTTGAGGCAATGTTCATTACAACAAGTAAGGCTCTGACATATGAGACATTGAGGAGCAACGGAATCAGCACGCCTTCCAGTTATTTCCCATCGCAGCTCCAATTGCTGAAACCTGGTAACAGATATATTATTAAGCCGGTATGGGAAGACGGATCGCTGGGGATAACAGGTGATTCGGTATTCACATTTGAGGCGGGATCAGAAGAAAGATTTGCCGGCTTCAGGGATTCTCACTGGATAATTCAGGATTTTATTGAAGGCAGAGAGTTTAATATTAGTGTATTAGCCAGTACTGAAGGACCTGAAGTTATGCCTCCTGCTGAGATGGTATTTCACAATTTCGGAAATGATATCCCGCGGATAGTTGATTTTAAAGCCAAATGGGTGGAAGACAGTTTCGAATATGAGAACACTATCAGGGATTTTCCCGGAAGTAAGCTAAATCCCCTTCTGGCTGAAAAGATACGGACTATCGCACTGCAATGCTGGAATATTTTCGGACTTAGAGGTTATGCACGTGTCGACCTGCGGGTAGATTGTAATGATAACCCTTATGTCATAGAGGTAAATGCAAATCCGTGCATATCTCCCGACAGCGGCTTTGTAGCAGCAACAGTTGAAGCAGGTATTCCTTTTACCGAAGTACTCAGCAGGATTATTGTCGAACTAAACTAAAAAAAACTATATGATAGCCATTTCAAAAGAGATCAGCCTAGTTGACAGGATAAGCATTGAGGCAGTCCTGAGATCAACTGATTTCTTTTATGAGTTTGAGGTTCAGACCGCACTTGAGATTGCTGACGAAACTATTGAAAAAGGTGTTCAAAAAAGTGGTTATTACTGGCTGAAGGCAACTGATGAAGATGGTCTGATTGCCTTTGCCAATTACGGTAAGAATGCTTTTTCGACACACTCATGGGACCTTTACTGGATTGCCGTACATCACAATAGCAGGAACAAGAAACTTGGTTCGATCCTTCTTAAAGCTGTTGAGGATGATGTAAGAGAAATGGGTGGAAGAATACTGTGGATCGAGACATCAGGAAGGCCTCTCTATGCTCCTACTGAAAGTTTCTATGTCAGGAACGGGTATAATCTGCAGGCTAGTCTTAAAGAGTTCTACGGACCAGGAGATCCGAAGCAGATTTATTCAAAAGTTTTATAGAATTCTATTGTTATGAAAGGACTGCAAACACTGATTCTTCTTATCCTTTCGAATGCATTCATGACATTTGCGTGGTATGGCCATCTTAAGTTAAGAACAATAAGCCGGTTTGAAAATCTTAGTCTTCTTGCAATTATACTTCTCAGCTGGTTCATCGCTCTTTTTGAATACTCTTTACAGGTGCCGGCGAACCGTATCGGATTCAGTGGAAATGGAGGACCCTTTTCACTTGTTGAACTTAAAGTGATACAGGAGGTAATTTCAATACTCGTTTTTACTGCTTTTACTCTGATTGTTTTTAAAGATGAACAATTCAGGATGAACCACCTTATAGGTTTTATTTTCCTTGTTCTTGCCGTCTATTTCGTATTTAAAAAATAAAAAAGGCCGTTGCTGCACTCTTCCTGGTATTGAGCGTTGTCTAGTTATATTATCCTGAGCAGCCTGGTTAAAAGCCCTGGTTAACAAACGCCTGTTTGTTAACATATTTGCTTTAAACTACTCTTTTTGAGCAAATTTATTTGATAAATATGAATATATTTAGTAAATTTGGTAGTAATTAGTTAAAATCATTAATTGCAAATTAAGTATAGACACTGCAAATTTTTACCGCTGCATGAACAGAAGATATTTCACCTGATGGCCTCAATATCAGGATTCTTTTAGTTTTAGGTTACGTGGGTAGATTTGAGTGAGAAAGGGCTGCCGCCATACAACGGCAGCCTGTTTTTTTGAGAAGGGGAATTTTATGTATTTTAGTGTGGAAACAACATCCCCTGTGAATAATTTGCCATGGTAATAATCAGAAAATAAATACTGCCACAATGGACGTAAAAATAGAGACCAGCTGGAAGTCGCGACTTAATCAGGAATTTGAAAAGCAGTATTTCATAAAACTGGCAGGATTTATTAAGGAAGAGTATCTTAATCATTCCGTTTTTCCCCCGGGAGCTCTTATTTTTAATGCTTTTAACATGTGTCCTTTTGATAAAGTCAAAGCAGTAATTATCGGACAGGATCCTTATCATGGACCTGGCCAGGCACATGGTTTATGTTTTTCAGTTAGGGATGGCATTGATTTCCCGCCAAGTCTTAATAATATCTTTAAGGAACTTGAAAGTGATATTGGTATTACAAAACCCGTTTCAGGCAATCTGACACGCTGGGCTGAGCAGGGAGTGCTTCTTCTGAACGCAACCCTGACAGTCAGAGCCCATATGGCAGGTTCACATCAGCGAAAAGGATGGGAGGAATTCACTGACTATGTTATAGAGGTACTGAACAGGGAAAAGAATCATCTTGTATTTTTCCTATGGGGTGCCTATGCACAGAAGAAAGGTGAATCTATCGACAGGATGCGCCACCTGGTGCTTGAATCGGTACACCCCTCTCCTCTTTCTGCTTCACGGGGTTTTTTCGGAAATAAACACTTCAGCAAATGCAATGAATACCTTCTGAATAATGCGATTGAACCTGTTAAATGGTGATGATCTGTCAGATTAAAAAGTTTAATAAATGTTACACCAGTTTAAGAATGTATCATTCAGGGCTCCAGGCTCAGTCATTTTTTTTCAAAGCTTCGGTAATATTTTCCTCAAGTTCATTAAAATCTTCAAATCCGACTGATAACCTTAACATTCCGGGTTTTGGATATTTTGCCCCCCAGACCGACTCTACAGGCATGAGTATTGTATAAGGATCGCCGAGCGAAGGGATCAGTTTGATTTTTTCTGAGACTGACTTAATGAACCTGTCGCGTCTTATTCTTTTCTGATCGTCATTTGCTCCCTGCAGTTCAAAAGTGATCATTGCACCGTATCCTTTTCCTCCAAAGAGTTTTTCTGCCTCATGATGGGTTGCATGGCTCTCCAGACCCGGGAACCATACTTTCCCGATCCGCTCATTGCGGGCAAGTGATTCTGCCAGCCTTGATGCATTTGAACATTGCCGGTTATACCTGAGGTCAAATGATTGTATCTGTGTATGTAGCCTGTAAGCGTCATCAGGAGATAGCATATGGCCCACAAATTTCCGGTACTCGAGGGCCGCCTGCATTATCTCATTATTGTTACCGCACAAAACCCCTGCAGTTATATTTCCATGGCCCGAGAAATACTTTGTAGCGCTGTGAATTACAATATCCGCTCTGCTGTCAAGAGGCTTCCAAAGACCTGGTGTTGCAAATGTGTTGTCAACAATGACTTTTGCATCATACTTTCCGGCTATCTTTATAATCTCCTCGGCATCAGGAACAATAAGCATCGGATTGGAGATGGACTCAATATAAATTACTTCGGGCCTCACCTTTTTTACCGTTGTTTCAAACCCATCAGGATCATACCGTTCGTTCTCAGGAAAGAAGGTATGAACATCCAGCCCCCTGCGCTTCTTCAGCACTGATTCGATAAAGGATATTGTTCCACCATATATTTCGCTGAAAAACAGCCACGGCCGTGTTGAACTTCCCTTCTGAAATACTGATAAAGCTGTATCAATCGCTGACATTCCAGACTGTGTGAGCAATGCCCAGCCTGATCCCTCCAGTTTCATTATCTCATTTTCGGCAGCGACCACTGTAGGATTACGGTATCTTGAATAAATATAGAGATCCGGTTCTCTTATGTGTTCTGTCTCCTTCCTGAATGCTTCAGCTGTGGTTTCTGCATCATATAATTCAAATCCGGCATCCCTGTAAACGGGCATCCGTGAACTGTTAACAAGTTTGTTTTTCATTTTAAGAAATGTTTGAGAATTTTTTTATCAAATTTGAAATACTGACAGGATTAAAATCATAATAATAAGTTATCCTGTCGAGTAACTCTCCGGCAATGAACATGGAATAAACAGCGTAATTTAAGGTGCTGATACCGGAAATTATGGCTGTCAGGGCAATAATAAGAAGTGCAATTCTGAAGAATCTGATCCTGAAACAGATTGAGTCCCTCCTCTCTGTTGAAATATAATAAACCGAAGAAAATGTTTTAATTACAGCAATAAAAACCAGGGGCACTATCATGCCTGCAAAAAGAGAAGTCAGCAGCAGGCCGGTAAGAAATGTCTGTCCGCTGTGAAGCATCAGGCGCCTTGAATTTTCGGCATACAGATACACTGAATCAATCACCACCAGAAGAAGCAATCCTGTAGCAACTGATGCTATGATGAACTCCGGGATATTGAACAGGAGGCCAGCCAGTGCAAGCAATGAGAATAACAGGTAAAGTGAGATCTCCCGGCTGAGTGGTGATTTCTTTATATTGATTACCGACCTCCATGATCTGAACGGTCGACCAAGATGGAAAAACGAAACAATACCTGAACAGATGATCAGGGAGAACAGCAGAATCCTGTCCGGGAATATCCCTTTCAGCACTGAAGAGAATAATACAGCTAATGAAAGAGTTACGAGTAAGCTGAAAATGATCAGGCTCCATTCATTAGTGATACTTTTTTCGGGATCCTTTACAGCTTTAATTCCCGTGCCAAAAAGCTTTTCAGGAACAACTTCCGGGATCTTAATATTACTGTTACCGGCAAGATACAGTGAAGGCTTAATCTTCATATCCGGAAACCATTCCGGCCGTGTAACCTCAGAAAAACCAGGGTGGGAACCAAAAGAGAGGGCTCCTGTCGGGCAGCCTGCAGAACATGCCGGGCTTAGTTGTTCGTGCAGGCGGTCAATACAGAGATTGCATTTTTCAATAAGACCTTTTTCAGGGAGTGGCTTGGGTGCATCATATGGACAATTCCATATACAGTAATTACATCCGATGCATTTGTCTTCATCATAAATAATTGCTCCATGTACTGGATCCCTTGAATAGGCTCCTGCCGGGCATCCTTCAAGACATACAGGCTTTTCACAATGGTTACAGGCCAGAGACATGTGTACCACTGGCAGGCCCGGCAGTGCCCCGGGATTAAGCGTATATATTTCGCGGGGCGATGACGACCATCCGTTCTCAAGAATACAGGCAGCTCTGCAGGCGTTGCAGGCGACACATAAATCCTGATTAAAAATAAATCCGGTCTGCATGGTCATCTGATCTTTTCTATTTCAACCATATTATCATGAAAGGCAGCTCCGAAGCCCATATCAGTTTCCATCCCATCAATAAGGTTATTTCCGCCACCTCCTTCCCCAAGCCAGATGCCGTTTGGCAGAACAACAGTACCCTGCGGAATCCTGTTTGATACCCGTGCCCTGCTCTCAGTCTGACCATTCTTATTAAAGATCCTTACCCGGTCGTTTGTAACAATATTACGCGACAGTGCATCGGCCGGAGAAATTTCTGCTGCAGGTGGAACGGATGTCTCTTTAATGATTTCGAGATTCCCAAACTGGGAATGGATCCTGTTTCCGGCATTTGGTGTAATAAAAATCAGGGGAAACTCATATTTGTCAGCTGAACTAATTTTATCCGTAAAACCGGGAAGGGGTGATACCTTCCATAATTCATGAGCCCTCTCAGAATAGAGCTCTATTTTACCGGATGCTGTTTCGAAAACTGAATCTTCGTATGCAATATGTTGAAGATCAGGTGCCAGCACAGGGCCATTTCTCAGATCATTTAATTTCAGCTCTGAATATCCTTTTATCCTGTTATCAAGCCACTTCTCAATATTATCATTTCCCGGACCGGGAATTAAAGCTTCTTCCGGATCAATCTGCAACCGTTGTGCAAGCAGGTAATATATTTCGCTTTCAGGCATTACATCACCCGGAGGATCCAGTACCTTTGGCTTGAACTGTACATAGGGTGACCAGTATGAGCCTATTATATCAGATTGCTCGAATATGTCTTTTGCCGGTAGGATAATATCGGCATATGCTGCGGTATCTGTCATGAACTGGTCAACAACCACCCTGAATTGCATCCTGGAAAAAGCCCTGGTTACATTTGGAGTATCAGGAGACTGCAGGACAGGATTGCCCCTTTCAATCCAGGCAGCCATAATTTCAGGATTGCTGGCGCTGAGAATGTCTTTCCCAAGCCTGGCCATTGACAGGGTACGTCTGAAAGGTTTATCATTTTCAGCGTCGGGATAGTATGACAAAGGTTCTTTAACTGTGTCAAACACATAACTCTGGAGGTTTGCATAATTGAATCCGGCTCCCCGTTTGCCTATATTGCCGGTAATAACTGCTAGAGCCATGATTGTCCTTATTGTCTGACCTCCGTTGTGATGCCTCTGGAGTCCGTACCCGGGAAGAAAGGTCACTGGTTTTACTGTTGCTATATTATGGGCCAGTTCAACTATTTTTGCAGCAGGAATGCCTGTGATAGTATGGGCTTCATCCGGTGACATTCTCAGGGAGTTGCTGAATTCTTCAAATCCCTTTACATTTTGTTCAATGAACGTAGCATCGTGAAGTGATTCAGAAATAATAACTCCTGCAATTGCAAGGGCAAGCGCAGAATCGGTACCCGTCACAGGACTCAGAAACAGGTCAGCCTTGTCGGCTGTGGAAGTTCTGAGGGGATCAATAACGATAACCCTGGCACCATTTTCCTTCGCCCTGTTTATGAATGACATTTCCTGGATATTGGTCTCAGCAGGATTTTTTCCCCAGATCACGATGAGTTTTGCATTTTCGAGATCCCACGGAACATTGTGTTTTACTGAACCAAGTGTGAGTCTGACAGCCTCAAGTCCCGCCGGCCAGCATAAGTTGCCATAGGTGGTTGTTGCCCCTCCGAACGCTTTCCAGAATGAGTTGCCGATATCATTTGTCAGACCCGACATGCCGCTCCCCTTATACCACAGAATACTCGAAGGACTATAATTTTTCCTCAGGTGGTCAAGTTTGTCAGCAATGATGTCAATGGCTTCATTTACAGGTAACTGCTGAAAAACGCCTGTTGATTTTTTAATTAGCGGATGGATGATCCTTTTCGGGGAATTAGTTCGTTCAATATATGATAAGCCTTTTATGCATGGTCCCTCAGGAGTTGCAAGATTTCGCTCATAGGGAAGTATTCTCCTTATACGGCCATTCTCCACCTGCACCCTGAAAGAACAGGTGCTGTAGCAATTTCTCGGACAGGCTGAGATATACTCCTTCATTGGCAATGCCGGTTTTGGCAAATTTACCAATATAAGTCACAAATTAAAACTGTAAATTTTCTCTGATAACAGGTGGATGAATATGGCTGCCGTTATATGGTCTCAAGGCAGTCAGATGGAACCCAGCCTTTGTTTCCGTCAGATAGTATTATCTCGTACCATTCCCCCAGTTCATCCTCGATTGTGACTTTCGAACCTTCGTGAAGCACAAAAAGGTCTGTTCCGCTGTTATCGGGAGAGCTCTTGCCATTTACCACCGGCACGAAAATTATTGCCTCGCGGTTATCGTAAACAAGTGTCTTATTTCTTATTGTAAAAGCAAGTGATATGAGGGAAATGAGAAAAATTGACAGGGCAGCCCAGAAACTGACAACTTTTAGCCTGTATCTTGCAGTGTATAAATATATTGAAAGAAGTATCAACGAAAAGATGAAAGCAATAATACTGATCAGGGCCCACTCATTGGCAGAATTCAGCAGTGCAATAAAATCATACCATCTGATAAAGAACAACTCGGGAATCTCCTCAAACTTATCCACAACAAGCGACCTCGCAATACCAAGATTATAATTGATATTGCTGTCACCTGGTTTCATCAGTTTTGCCTTTTCGTAAAACAGGATGGCTCCCGGTATATTATCGAGTTTGAAATATGCATTCCCTAAATTGTAACATAGTGAAGCAGATCGGTAACCGGTGTTATAAATATCCACCCATTCAGTAAGGGCTTCCTGGTATTTTGCTGCAGTATAGAGTTCTACTCCCCGGCTGAATTTCTGGTCACGCTGGTCCTGGCTGAAGGATATTGCTGTAAGGAAGAGCCCAAGGACAACTAACGATATGTATTTTACTGACTGGCTCATCATTTAGCTTATTGAATTTTCAATTGACTTAATAAACTGTGATGCATCTCCGAAGATCTTTTCGGCTTCGGTTCCTGATGCTGAAGGTGCGTAACGTGCATATTCGCATGCATCAAGGATTGATATAAGTACTGAAATCTGTCCCTCATCAGTTCCGTACTCCTTCAGGGTATTTATCGCGTTGTTCCTTGTAAGATCGGAGACAGGTATATTAAGCTTATCGCTAAGGTATCCCCATATTGCCCTGAGTATCTCTTCATGAAACTTATCAATCTGACCCGTTTTAAGGCATTGTGCGGCACTCTTAAGACGTTTGCCTGCCACTTTGCCTGCTTTCCGGTTCTTTACAAGGGTGATGTTTGCATTGCGTTTTATCTGCTCTCTCCTGATGAACAGTACAAGAAAAAAGATGAATAGTGCCAATGCATAAATACTGAAGAATGAACTTTTGGAGAACAGTAAATTGCCTGATTTCCTGAGGAGGCCTGGTTTAGATTCAATAAACCTGATATCTTTCCCCAGATATTTAACATCCTCTTTGGAGACACCTCCATAGACTGTTATTCCGGTGCCCTGATCTGTTCCCTTTACAGCATGAAAACGCAGCTCACCGGAAGTGAGTGTTTTATACTGGTTGGATGAAATGTCGAAATAAGAGTAGGTAATGGGTGGAATTTTAAAATCTCCGTTATGTCTGGGTATCAGGAGGTATTCAAATACCTTTTGTCCGGTCGTGCCGTTCACCCCGTTCCTGAGGTCATCCGATACTTTGGGATCGTAAACCTCTATATCAGGGGAAAGTTTTAATGCAGGTGCATTTGCCAGCTTAAGGTTTCCACTTCCCGAGACAGTGATTTTCAGGGTGATGGCATCATTAACCATTACAGAATCGCGGTTGATAACAGCCTGAAGATTAGCTTTTCCCACAATTCCCGAAAAGTCTCCGGGTTTATTCCCGGGGAGCGGTTTAACTTTTATCCTGGCCGACCTGCTTATGACCGCTTTCGGAACGGTGGTGTAGGTTCCAAAGAAATCGCCGAAGAAGGGATCAGTCTGGCCGCTCTTCTGCTGTATCAGTACTGAAATCTGAACAGGGTCGATATTTATATCACCGGTAACCTGGGGATAAAGAAGAAACTGCTGGACCACTCCGGTTCCGTAAATTGTGCCGTTAACATTTTCACGCTTCAGAGATGTAAGCGGAGGTGTATTCAGGTCAGTCTTAAGGAATCCCTCAAATGATGGATATTTTATTTCATTAATTCCTGACAGGTCAACTTTTGTAAAAAGTTTAACTGCTGCAACAATATGTTCTCCAAGATAGACCTCCCGTCGGTCAAATGAGAGATTCACAAATATATCATCACCGGCTCCCTCAACATTTTCAATGCCAGTCTGGTCACCGCCACCTGCGACTGAGCCGGCAGGTACATTGGACTGAGGAGAGCTGCTGCCTATCACTTCAATCCTTAACGAATCAGAACTGTAGGTTTTGTTCTTCAGGGTGAAAACTGCGGGTGGAAGCACAAATTTCCCTGCACCTACAGCCTGGACATAATATGTATAGGTGTATGTTGTTGAGCGTGTTACTTTTCCATTAATCATCTGGGTACTTGAGCTGTAGGAGGTCTGAGGACCCATGAGTTTATAGAATCCTGTAAATGCGGGGGCAGCAAACTCTCCGCCTCCTGAGTTGATCGTCCATGAGATGGTGAACTGCTCCCCTGCCCTTACAACCTCCGGATAGTCAGAAGTGATCTTAATATCCTGTCCAATCGCCTTTGCCGGGAGCAGGAGCAGTAAAAATAAAAATACTTTATAGTTCTGTTTCATCAATAACATGATTACCAGTTTTTCAGAGTTCTTACTTTGGATTTGGCCGCCTTTGCAAGTTTGACTTTTTCCTGGACATTTTTTTCATCATTTGCAATTGCATTTAGCAACCTTTCGGCATCTTCCTTTGAGATGCCCTGCTGTTGCTGCTGGTTCTGGCTGTTGTCCTGTTTCTGCTCCTCATCCTGATCCTGTTCATCCTTCTTATCTTTATTCTGATCATCCTGATTGTTCTTGTCCTGCTGTTCCTTATTATCCTGCTGGTCTTTATTCTGATCGTTTTTATCCTGTTGCTGCTGTTGTTGCTGCTGCTGTTTCAGCAGATCCTGTGCATAACCAAGGTTATACTTGGCTTCAGGATTGCCGGGATTAATTCTGAGAGAGTTTTTATAAGCTTCAATGCTTTCCTGAGGTTTATCGGCCATAAGAAGAGAGTTTCCGAGGTTATAAAAGGCTGCAGATTTTTCTTCATCTGCATCATTCATCCTGGCATTCTCAACAAACTGTTTTCCTGCCTCCTCAAATTTATTCTGTTTGTAAAGAGCATCACCGATGTTGAAGACCGGCGCATGCGATGTGTTATTCTTATCTGCGGCCTTTCTGTAAAGTATTTCAGAATCGGAATATTTGCCGTCTCCATATTCCCTGTTTCCCTGCCTCAGAAATTTTTTATCAGCCTGTCCGTAAGTCACTGTATTTAAAAGAGGTATGCTTAAAAGCAGCAAGAGGGCTTTCAATTTATCAACTCTGTATGTTATTACCTTATTCATAGGTGTGCTATGATAATTATAGTTTATACTTAAATAGCCTGATATTTGCCAGCTTCCGGTTTTTTCTGTCCATAACGATAAAATCGACAAGAAGGAGTATTAATGATAGTGCTGCAAAGATCTGGAACTGATCATTATATTCGGTGTACATAGTGCTTTCGAGCTCTTCTTTTTTCATTTTTCGTATCTCACCGAATATTTCATCAAGACCTATATTAGTATTACTTGCTCTTACATAACTTCCTTTGGCATTCATGGCTATTTTCTTAAGAACCTCCTCATCGAGTCTTGTGATAACTGTATTTCCATCCTGGTCCTTAAGAAAGTCTCTCCGGCTGCCGGTTGTAACCGGTACTGGCACTCCTTCTGAAGATCCAATTCCTATTGTATGAATAATTACACCGGCCTTCTGTGCATCTTCTGCGGCTGCAACAGGATCATCCTCATGATTTTCCCCATCGGTGATGATGATCAGCGCCTTGCTTTTCTCCTCGCCCGGGGTGAAAGATCTTATTCCAAGGTTGATTGCTGCGCCTATAGCAGTACCCTGTTTCGGGACCATATCGGGATTAATTGTTGATAAGAACATCTTTGCAGAAACATAGTCTGTTGTTACAGGTATCTGTGTATAGGCATCGCCTGCAAAAACTATAAGACCAATCTTATCATCATCAAGATTATCGACAAGCCTTGAAATTGCCTGTTTAGCCCTTATAAGCCTGTTTGGCTGAATATCCTCGGCCAGCATTGAATTGCTTACATCAAGAGCTATAATAACTTCTACGCCCTGTTTTCGTACCTCTTCAAGCTTTGAACCGAACTGGGGTCTGGCAAGCATAATTATTGCCGATGTCAGGGCTGCCAGCTGGAAGATGAACTTTATTACCGGTCTTATCTTTGAGGCTTCAGGTAACAGCTTTTCAACAAGTGCAGGATCGCCCAGTTTCTGCATAGCTCTTTTTCTTCTTATTGCATTAGCAATGAAAAGAATGACTATTACCGGAAGCAGAAGCAACAGGTAGAGGAATTCGGGATTTGCAAATCTGAACAGCTGCATAGCGTCTTCTTGTATTAAGTCAGGTTCCTGAAAATAGTGTTACGTACGAGCATTTCCAGAGCAAGGAGAGAGAATGCAAATACAGCAGCGATCAGATATTCTTCTTTTTTCCTGCTGAACTGCCTCACATCTATCTTCGATTTTTCAAGCTTATCGATCTCTGAATAAACCTGGAGCAGTTTATCGTTATCGGTAGCCCTGAAATACTTACCTCCTGTTGTTTCAGCAATCTCTTTAAGTATTGGTTCATCAATTTCAACAGGCATATTCTGGTACTGAACCCCGAATGGTGTCTGAACCGGGTATGGCGCCATGCCCTGGGTTCCGACTCCGATGGTATAAACCCTAACCCCGAATGATTTTGCAATTCCGGCCGCCGTTGCGGGAGCCACCTCTCCCCTGTTATTAACCCCATCAGTGAGAAGGATTATTACCTTGCTTTTTGCTTCTGAATCTTTTATCCTGTTCACTGCTGTTGCCAATCCCATTCCTATTGCCGTACCATCTTCTATCATACCGCTCTGGATCTCTCTCATCAGGTTGATAAGAACTGCATGGTCTGTTGTAAGCGGGCACTGTGTAAAACTTTCGCCGCTGAAGACAACAAGGCCCATCCGGTCGTAAGGTCTTCCGGATATAAACTCGGTTGCCACATTCTTTGATGCTTCAAGCCTGTCAGGTCGAAAATCGCGCGCAAGCATGCTTCCGGAAATATCGAGAGCCAGTACGATATCAATACCTTCGGTTGATACATCCTGAAAATTGTCTGTCGACTGCGGCCTGGCCAGAACGATTATTATAAGTGTCATCGCAATCAATCTGAGAGCGAATAACAGATGACGAAGATAGATACGGAAAGATTTTCCGGAATGCACGAAAGCATCAAGACCTGATACAGTCAAAGAAGCATTTGCCTTTTGCTGCTTAAAAATATAGTAAGCTGCCATTGCCGGTATTACAAGCAGCAGATACAGGAAAAGGGGCTCAGAAAATGTTATCCCTTTCATAAATTCTCCTCCTTCCTTTTTACTTCCTCTCCATCACTCTTCACTGGCTGATCCTCCTTTTTTGTCGCAGTAACAAAGTTCCATGACTGTTCAAAGCTCAGTTCATTTTCAGAAGCTACAGGATTGTACTTTGCAAACTTCACCAGGTCGGCTCCTGTGAGCACTGATTTAAGGGTGTGGAATGAATCATCCTTTTTGAAACCGGTACTGACAAGTTCAGCAAGAGTCTCTGTGGTTGTCAGTTCAAGAGAGAATATCCCGTAGCGGTTCTCGAGATAGTGCCGCAGGATCTCTGTAAGCCTTGTATAGTATTTTTTCGTCTCACCGGTCTGCCACAGTTTTTCTCCCTTAAGCTTCTCAAGTTCCCTGAACGCAATTATGTGAGCAGGGTCTTTGTTAATGACCTTGCCAACCACTTTCTTTTCAGGTTTGAGCTTTTTTACATATTTTAAAACAAGGTATATTAAAGATGCAACCACAATGACGATCAGTACCCATGGTAGTATCTCACCAGGTGTAACAGGGGCCCTGTATGGTCCGACGATATCATATATTTTGCTGGTTGTATCTGATGGTGCAACATTAAATTTTGCGACTTCAAGGGTGCTGTATCCCGAGTAAAATCTCTTAAGCTGGTTTGGATCTGTTGACTCTGCGAAAACAGGGGCGATCCTGTAGAGCCCTGAATCAAATGAAGTGATCAGGTATTTTTGTGTGATACGGATCCTGGAATCAGGCAATCCTGAACTGTCGGTTACAGGGCCGTGAAGAATTTCTATTTTTCCTGTTAAGGTGTCTTTGAAATGGGGTAATGATAATTTAATGTCGCCGGGTTGGTCAACAGAGACAGTGAAACTGATCTGGTCACCTATAAAGATCCTTGAAGTATCGAAGGCTGCCGTAACAGTAACCTCCTGTCCTTCAGAAACTGAGGAAAGGGCGATTAACAGCAAAAGCAGTCCCGTTATATATATTATTCTTATCATCGGCTTTCAAACAACTTAATAAGCGGTTTAACATAATCTTCAGCTGTGCTCATTTCAGCGTAATCAACACCGCAGCGTCTGAAGATATTTTTGTTATTCTCACTGTGATTTATCCACCACTCCTCATATGCCCTTCTTGTCACTGAAGAAGATGTATCGATCCATTTTTGCGTGCCGGTTTCCGGATCGGATACTTTAATAAGTCCGACGTCGGGAATCCTTTTTTCGAGAGGATCATAAACTTTAAGAGCAACAACATCATGTTTGTTTGAGGAGATCTTCAGTGCATCCTCAAAGTCTGCAACGATGAAATCAGATAATATAAATGCGGTACATCTTTTCTTTATTGCATTAGTAAGGAAGCGGAGAGGTTCGTTCAGGTTTGTTTTTGCACTTACCGGATTGAAATCAAGTAGTTCCCTTATGATCCTGAGAATATGCTTCCTCCCTTTCTGGGGAGGAATGAACTTTTCGATTATGTCGGAAAAGAAGATCACGCCAATCTTGTCGTTATTATATATTGCTGAGAAAGAAAGGACAGCAGCAACTTCAGTCATTATATCCCTTTTAAATCCAACTGTTGTGCCAAAGTTCCCCGATCCGCTCACGTCGATAAGAAGCATTACTGTCAATTCCCTCTCCTCTTCGAAAACCTTTACGTAAGGGTGATTAAACCGGGCTGTGACGTTCCAGTCAATGCTCCTTATATCATCACCGTACTGATACTCTCTTACTTCGCTGAAAGCAATTCCGCGGCCTTTAAAGGCACTATGGTACTCACCAGCAAAAATATGCCTGGTAAGACCGCGGGTTTTAATCTCAATCCGTCTGACTTTTTTTATAATCTCGGCTGCTTCCACTTCCGGAATATTAAATGTTATTTTCTGGTGATTATCTTAAATTCATGTTCCTGATGATTATTAAGGGACCTCTACAACATTAAGTATCTCTGCAATTATTTTATCCTGGTTTATATTTTCAGCTTCTGCCTCATAGGTGAGCCCGATCCTGTGTCGCATTACGTCATTGCAGATTGATCTGACATCCTCGGGGATCACATAACCACGTCTTCTGATGAAAGCATAAGCTTTTGCTGCCAGCGAGAGGTTGATTGAAGCTCTTGGGGATGCCCCGTAGGAGATCATATTTTTAAAAGCCGGCAGGCCATACTTCTCAGGATTGCGGGTTGCGAAGACTATATTAAGGATATAGTTTTCGATCTTTTCATCCATATATACTTCTCTGACAACATCCCGTGCCCTGATTATATCTTCGGTGTTAAGTACAGTGCTGGTCACCGGGAATTCCTTTGCCAGGTTTTCCCGTACGATCATTTTTTCCTCTTCCATTGTCGGATAGTCGATAAGCACTTTCATCATGAACCTGTCTACCTGGGCTTCAGGCAGAGGATATGTTCCCTCCTGTTCAATGGGGTTCTGGGTTGCAAGCACCAGGAAAGGTTCCCCGAGCTTGTAGGTCGATTCGCCGATAGTTACCTGCCTCTCCTGCATTGCCTCTAGAAGAGCGCTCTGTACTTTAGCAGGCGACCTGTTTATCTCGTCAGCAAGTATGAAATTTGCAAATACCGGTCCTTTCTTAACAATAAATTCTTCCTTCTTCTGGCTGTAGATCATTGTTCCGACCAGGTCAGCGGGCAGCAGATCAGGTGTAAACTGGATCCTGCTGAATTTTGCGCTGATTATTGATGCAAGTGACTTGATTGCAAGTGTTTTGGCTAATCCGGGAACACCTTCAAGAAGAATGTGGCCATTGGCAAGGAGTCCGATCATAAGAGAGTCGGTCAGATGTTTCTGCCCGACGATTACCTTATTCATTTCCATCCTTATAATATCAACAAAGGCGCTCTCCTTTTCTATTTTTTCATTAAGAATTCTGATATCAGCAGTCTGCTCCATATCTTATAAATGTTAGTTACATTATTTGGTAAAACCTGTATGCTTTTCGTCTCCCGGTCTTGTCCCGGAAAACCAGACACAAAAGAAGCTGCCAATTCTGAAAAATGGCGTTAATAACTGTTAAAGTTATGTTAAATCATGAATAGTGAGGGGATTCCATCCAAATTGGGACCTGACGGAGCTCCTAAAAATGAGTGTTATTATAAGGGGAATATTGGCGTTATTGATCTCCTGAGGTAGAAAAATTATTGTGGCAAGAAAAAATGCAGCAAGATAAAAAGTGATCCTGAACCAGTTTTTCCAGTTTTTTCCTGAAAGAAGGCTGACAAGGCATCCTATGATAAAGGGGCTCAGCCATATTATGTTGAGGTTCCATTTCATCTGCTGATGGTCGGTGAAAAAATTGAAAAATATCATAAGGATGGCAAGAACCGAGAATACTGTGAAAATGAAGATATCGATGATCAGGTTACCTCCTTTTGTTTTGACAATATTTGAAAGTATGATAATTATTATAAGGAAATAGGTGAATACAAAAGGTGGAGAGATCAGCATTTTTTCCCTGACAACGGGTGAATCGAAATCAAGGACTGTTACCGGCGATTGTAAGAGAGGCACCATTTCCTGGTTCCTGTTTATAATGAGTTCTGACAGCCCATTCATCAGGTCAACAGGCAGGAACATCTGATCGCGGAATGATGCTTTTTTGTCTCCCGGGGATCCCATAATAAGATCCACCCCGTATTTCATCCACGAATAACCTTTCTGGTATTCAGCTGTTTTTTCCCTGAAGGTTGGCAGTTTCTTTCCTGGTTCAAGGGTTGGCCAGATTATTTTATCAGCGACCGATTTTTCAAGGAGATCCCTGATCCTTGTCGAACAATCATCGTAAAAGAAATCGTACCTATAGCTTATATTTTCAGGCTTAAGATTTTCAGCAAGAAGCCCAAAAAGGATGTTAAGTTCCTCAGGACTAAGGTTTACCTTTTGGGATATCACCCATCTCTTTTCATAAAAATAGTCCTGCAGAAACCTGTCATACGGGTATACCCCCAGCATATAATCGAGTCGTCCCTTGGCAAAACGCCAGGCAAAATTGGGAGTGCTGAAATCAAATACTCCCCAGTTGTAAACCAGGTCGGTACTGTCTGAGTGGTTTATTATCCTGAGGGCGCTGTGACCATAAACAGAATATGTCTCCGTGCCCGGTCCGCAGGTAAGAAAGTAGACTTCTGCAACCTGTGCTTCCTGTGACAAAAGGTTGTATTGAAGTGTAAACAAGACTAACAAAAGTGATAATAAAGACTTTCTCATCTGCAAAATCCTTTTTGTAAAC
>Ga0105103_10000869_pt1 | contig 17101 bp, 21 predicted proteins | sample PPLLaktember2015_2_FD_79107 | JGI IMG/M metagenome (GOLD analysis project Ga0105103, IMG submission 79107) | Freshwater sediment microbial communities from Prairie Pothole Lake near Jamestown, North Dakota, USA - PPLs Lake P7 Core (6) Depth... | ecosystem: Environmental > Aquatic > Freshwater >...
CTGATCAAACTGGTTTGACTGAAAAAGTTACGATTGATGATGGTGAAGAACAGACCGTAACATTCGGAACTTGCACAACCCTTGCTCATGTAGTTGCGCAAATGTCCGCACAATTAACAGGTTGTAAAGTTACATCATATGGTGGTCATGTTAGAATCACTTCCAATACAAAAGGAAATAATTCAAGAGTATCTATAGGAACTGGAACATGTGCTTTGACTTGGGGAACCCCTGTTGATGGTGCATATTACGAGAAAAACGGTATTGGAGATCCAAATGAATTGAAGCAAGTATTTAAAGAAAGTGAAGTTTCTCTAAATGCTGGTGTTGGATCTATGTCTCATGCCATGTTCAAAAGATGGTATAAGATGAATAAATCAACTGATATTTATATGATATTGCTTGATGACGCTGAAGGTTCAACAGAAGGTGAAAGAATAATTACAATAGAAGGAACAGCAACCGAAAACGGTGAACTTCCCCTTTATGTAAACGGAACTAGAATTGCTGTTTCTGTTGCCGAAGGTGATACAGCAGAAGAAGTTGCGGATGCGTTTATAGATAAATGGAATGAATTTGATTATCTTCCTTATTATCCTGCTGGTGAATCAGGATATGTTTTTGATTCGACTTCATACCCTGTTGCTGATCAAACTGGTTTGACTGAAAAAGTTACGATTGATGATGGTGAAGAACAGACCGTAACATTCGGAACTTGCACAACCCTTGCTCATGTAGTTGCGCAAATGTCCGCACAATTGGTTGATTGTAAAGTGGAGTCATCTGGTGGGCATGTAAAGATCACTTCCAATACAAGAGGATCAGATAGTTCTAAAGTTGTTATTGGAACTGGATCATGTGCTCTTACTTGGGGAACCCCTGTTGATGGTACAACTGCAAACAATGGTGGAGTATTAACACTCAATTCCAGAAACAAAGGTGTTGCAGCTTCGGATGTTGATGTTCGCAAATGTGATGAACCTTCAGAAAAAGTTCCATCTGGTTTGCGCGTAACAATAGGGGAAACAATTAGTGGTGCTGTTGATCCTGATGTTCAAGATGCAATTGACGCAATCAATGACCAGTGGTGCAATGTTCATGCTAACGCATATGACGATGCAACAAACCTCGGCATTGTGGAAGATTATTTAGAAGAAGTTTATGATCCAATGATTATGAAAGATGCCGTTTCATTTCATGCCAAAAGAGGATCGGTATCTGATCTAACTACTTTTGCTGAAACTTCTGGTAGAAATTCACATTGTGTGTGTCTGTTGGATGCTGGCAATAGAAAGATGTCCACATACGAACTAGCTGCTTTGGTTGCTGGTGCATGTGCAAAAGATGCCCAAGAAGATCCAGCAGTTCCATTGCATAGAATAACTCTTTTAGGTGCTAGACCAAATTCAATTAATGAAAGAAGGATTTGGACAGAAAGAAACACATTGATTCAATCTGGTGTTTCCACTTTGACAGATTCAAACGGATTGCAAACTGAAGGTATAGTTACTATGTATCTAAAAAACAGTTCAGGCGCATCCGACACTTCATATAGATATGTTGTAACTAAAATGATTCTCATGCTTGCAAGATGGAAGTTTGTGAATCGAATTAATTCAAGATACCCAAGAGCAAAACTAATGAATGATGCAACCAGGGTTAAAGCTGGCCAGCAAATAATGACTCCTGACATCGGAAAAGCTGAAGCAATATCTTGGTTCAAAGAAATGGAATATAATGGACAGTTTGAAGGAATAGAACAGTTCAAAACAGATCTAGTTTGTAGAAGGGATGATGATAATCCTAATAGATTGGAATGGTTGCTATCCCCTGATCTGGTGAATCAATTTATTGTTGGATCTGCTGTTATGCAATTTGTTCTTTAGAGGTAAAAATGATTATTAAAAAGACAACAAATAAACCCTGGTACACATCGAAAATATTGTGGACTGGTGCTGCAATGATTGGATCGGCAATAGCACAATCATTGATTGATGGTTTAAATTGGAAAGCTTCTTTACTTGCTGGTTTTGGTGCTTTGGTTGTTTTTCTAAGAACTATCACAACCAAGGAATTGACCAAATGAATATAAACCAAGCTATGAAAACATGTTGTATTGCTTGTTTGATTTATTTTGTATTGGTTTTGATATTCACTAGCAATATATCTTGTTCTACATTTGAAAACATAATTACACCAACCAATGTTAATAGAACCATTGATTGTGTAAAAGTGGTAAAAAAATGTATTGAAGATATTAAAGAAGCGAAACAAACAGAAGATCCAGTTGCAATATTAATTGCAACTGGTGAATGTAATGAGCAAATAATTTACAGTGGATGTATAGAATTAGAAAAGGAGATTCAAAAAAATGGACAGAATAGCGGGAACAATTGAAGTAACTGGAAATGGAAAAGTATGGAAGATGGCAGCAGCTATTAACTACAATATGGGTAATCCATTGAGGGAAACATTGATCGGACCAGATGGGATACATGGATATAAAGAAACTCCACAAGTTGCATTTATAGAAGGTGAAGTGAGGGTTACAAAAGGATTCAAAGTAAAAGAATTTACTACACTGACACAAGTAACTGTTCTAGCTAAACTCGCAAACGGAACTAAAGTAATGGTTTCTGATGCTCATTATGAAAATGAAGGAACAGCGGAAACCGAAGAAGGGAAACTACCTTTCAAATTTGTTTCCGATTATGCCGATGAATCATAAAGGTTGAGTTATGAATGATATAAAAGATCCTATTATAAAAGAAATGGTTGAAGCTGGCAAAATGTCAGAAAGTCAAATTCCATTTGATAAAAGCAAAAATGAATTTGTAAAACCAAACAAGGAAAAAGAAAAAAGAACACTTCCAATAACCTATGAATTAAAAAATCCAATAGACTTTATGGGAAAAAAGATCACTGAAGTTACTTTCAAAAAATTTACAAGGGCAGAAACAGTGATGCATTTTCCAATTCAGGGACAATATCAGATGGGTCATTTTTTGCCTGTCATTTCTGAAATGACTGAAGAAATGGAAAGTTTGATAGAAGAACTTAGTGCTAAAGATTATTTTTATTTGGTCGGAATAGCATCTGATTTTTTATTGTAAACAGTTCCGACATAAGAGCATACATCATCAGATGCTCTATTAAATTTGGTTGGTCATTGTCGGAACTGAAGAATTTAAGAATTGATGAACTTAATGAATGGAACAGCATTGCAGTTGCATTGATGAAGAAAAGATAAGATGCCTAGAACAAATCCAATAGAAGTAAGAATAATAGGCAAAGATGAATTAAGTTCTAAACTATCTAAATTTTCAAGCAAATTAAATAATATTGGTCGTAGCATGACAACCCATCTCACTTTGCCTATTGGGTTAGCTGGTTATGCTGTTGGAAAATTATCATATAATTTTGCTGAAGGAATGGCATCAATATCAACCTTGATTCCTGGTAATAGGAAAAGAGTAGAAGAACTAAAAGATGTAATTTTAAATACAGCAAAGGAATCAGGAAAAGGATTAGAAGAACTTCAAGCGGGAATGAGAAAAACCATATCTGATTTCCAAGACAATGAAGAAACTGTTGGAAGGTTTGGTGCTGCTGTTGATCTTGCAATGGCAGGAAGATCAGAAACAATTGATGCAATCAGAACATTGAGCGCTGTTACAAAAGCTTATGGTGATACAAGCGCTGATGCATTGAAAAAAGTTTCTGATCTTGCATTGCTAACGGATAGACTTGGATCTGCTGATTTCCCTGAATTAGCTGGTGCAATTCAGCAAGTAGCAGCAAGTTCAGCAGCTTTAAACGTATCACAAGAGGAAATGTTTTCTGTTTTTTCTACTTTAACTGGTGTGACTGGTGATGCTGGTGAAGTAGCAACACAATTAAATTCTATTTATACATCTGTTTTTCGGCAAACTGGTGACATGGCAAAGACTGTTAAAAGTCTAGGTTATGAATCAGCAAGTGCAATGATCAAGGAAATAGGTCTAAGAGAATCACTTTTGAAATTGAATGTTAAATTAGGTGGATTAGATAACACAAAAAAGATTATCAAGAAAATGGGTTATGATTCTGTTGAATCGATGATCAAAACATTGGGTTATGAAACTGCAATGGAAGAACTATCAAAGGCAACAGAAGTTAGTGGTGATAAATTTGCACAATTAACCCATAGGAAAGAAGCTCTATTAGCTATCTTGGCTTTATTAGGTGGGCAAACAGATAAATATAAATCTGATCAAGAGGCAATGACAGAAGCAACAAAAGATCTTGGAAAAACAACTGCTGATGTTAAAGCTGAAATAACGGATGGTGTTGGAAAAGAAGCACATGAATTAAATAAATTAAAAGCAAGTTATGAAATAATGGCTGTTACTATTGGAGACCGTTTATTGCCTGTTGTGGTTAAAATAACCGATGCAATGAAACCGTTTATTGATGCAATAACAAATGCAAGTGATGAACAGATCCAAGGTGGTTTAAAATTAGCTGCAATTGCTTTTGCTGCTGGTCCTGTCCTTAGAACAGTTGGCGCATTGACTGACACTTTCATCGGCATCCGAGGTGCAATGAAAGGTGCTGAAGCTGCTACAATGGCAATGAACGGAACATTAGGAAAATTGGGTAAAACTGCTTTATGGGTTGCTGGTCCGCTTGCTGCTGCTGCTGCTGGTTATGGATTAGGAAGTTTGATAAATGAAACAATAGTTGAACCTCATTCAAACAAGCAAGCAAAAAAGTTTTCAGATGTTCAATTTAGAAGGGAAGAAATAAAAGGAAAGATACTAAAAACAGGAACAAAAGAAGAAAAATTAGCAGCTTTAAAAACATTACAAGAAGATGCAAAAAATGCCGGAGATACAACGGTATCTGCTGAAAATATTGCGGGAACTATTGCATCGGTTTTTACAGATGTTGAATCACCACAAGCTAGACTCCAAAAAGAATTAACAGAAAATATAAAACTTCAAAAAGAATTATTGAAGTCATTGAATAAAAAAGAAAACACTGAAGTTAAAGTGACTTTTGATAATGTTCCTGAAGGAACAAAAATAGAAAAGAAGAAAAAAAGAAAATCTAAAAATGGTTCTATAATGGAAAACTAAAAAATGGGTTTACTCGATTTAAATACTGGTGGTAGTTGGAAAGATGGATATTTACAAGCATCCTTTAGAGGTGTTGATTTTTATGTTCTTAGAGATAGATATACAGGGGGAAGAAAATTAACTGAACATGAATTTATAGATAATGATGAATCTTATGATGAAGATTGTGGAAAGAAAAAAGGCGTTTTTTCTATAAGCGCTTATTTAATTGGTGATGACTTTTATAATAAAAGAAATGATTTAATTGATGCTCTAAATGAAGAAGGTGAAGGGACATTAATACATCCTTATTATGGGGAAATAACAGCAAAGGTTTTAGATTTTGATGCTGGTCATGAAATTGAAAATGGTAGAATGTGTTCTATTGATATTGTTTTCAAAGAGCAAAAAATTGAAGCTCTAATAATATCACCTTCTAGTGCATTTGATAAATTATCGGAAAGCAAAAGTTTACTTCAAACCATATTGCAAGGATTGGCAACAGCATATGATTTTGCTAGTTCACCAATTGGATTGATGGATGACATGTTGGATGTCATTGATCAATGTATTGATATAATGGAATCAGCAAAAGCAATAACTGGTTTAGTTGATGAATTTCAAGCTAAGTTAGATGCATTTAAAGGAAAAGCAATTAACATTTCTTTTATGGCTGGATCTATATGGGAAGATCTCCAGGAATTAGTTGATTATGGTGCTGATATAAACGATCCAGAAATGGAATTATACACCACTGAAGATAACGGAAAAGAACAATTTAACGGATTAAAAAATATAAGTGACATTCAAGATAGAACACTAACTAAATTTCCAAGCATAGGAGATCAAACAGGATCACCAACTAAAGAATTTCAAAAGTTTATATCAAGACAAGCTTTAGCATCTAGATCTGGTTTAGTTGCAACAATGAAGATAAAAAATATTGCTGAAGCTGATAATATATCAAAGGAATTAGATCAGGAAATAAGAAAGATAGAAGAAGATATTGATGTTGATGACGATCTATATTCAGCAGTTCAAGATCTTAGAGTATCAATCAAAGCTATGATTGAAGAAAGAAAGTTGAATTTAAATAATCTTACAAAATTAGAATTAGATGAGTTTAAACCTGGTATTGTATTATCCTATGATCTATATAAAAACATAGATAGAGATCTTGAAATAACAGAATTGAATAATATTTTACATCCTGGTTTTATTCAAGGCAAGCGGGAATTAGTTGTTAATAACAAATGAAAGCTATTTTGAAAATAGACAATAAGAAGTATTCAGGATTTGAAGATCTTGAGATTAGCAGTTCTATGAACTCACTTTGTCAAGATTTCAGTTTTAAAGCATCAGACTATCCATTTGAAGAAGCAAAAAATATAAATGCTGGTAAATCAGTTAAAGTATCACTTGAAACTGATTTCATGGAACACATTTTAATTACAGGTTATATTGATATATCAACCAAAAAGAAAAATTCACAAAGTGGAGTTAGTTTAGATTTCAGTGGAAGATCTAAAACTTGCGACATTGTTGATTGTGCTGGTTTATATAAAACAAATAACTGGACTAAATCAACAATTAGCCAAATTTGCAAAGATATTTGTAAACCATTTGGAATAAAAGTAACATTGATGACTGTTGATAAAACAGTTGAAAGCTTTGCTATTCAAAGTGGTGAAACATCTTTTGAATCAATAGAAAGATTGTGTAGAGCTTTTGCAATATTGCCATCAACAAATGAATTTGGTGGATTGCAATTATCAAGTTTAGGATCTGGCAAAGCTGATAGTGATATTGTGGTCGGAAAAAATGTTGAAGATATAGAGATTGAAGAAAACCATACAAACAGATTTTCAGAATATCATATAAAGGGACAAGGAAAAGGAAACGGAAATCAATGGTCAAATAACACAATAGGTTTAAAAGGTATTGCAAATGATAACGGAATAGAAAGATATAAACCTATTATATTAATTGCTGAAAATAAGATGAATGATTCGGAAATACAAAATAGAGCAAATTGGGAATGTCAAATAAGGGCAGGGAGATCAATAACTGTAAAGGTTGAATGGCCAGGATGGACACAAGATCCATTTAGTGAATATTCAAGACCTTGGAAAATAAATGAAATTGCAAGAGTAGTTGATGAGCAATGGGGAATTGATTCTAATATGTTGGTTTGTGATGTCACATTGAAAGCAGAATCAAACGGAAAAAAAACAAATTTAACTTTAGTTCCGATTGAAACATTCAAACCAAATCCAACCGATAAAGTTCAATTGTCTAAAAAAAGCACAATGAGGATCGGCAATGTTTGATCCTATAAAAAAAATTAGACAACTAATAACGATGGCTTTAGTAAAAGCCATCGATGATACAACAGCAATTCAATTATTAAAATTGAAATTGGATGATATTGAAGTTATGGAAGGAATAGAACATTTACAAAACTATGGTTTCACTTCACATCCACCAAAAGAATCAGAAGCGATAGTTGCACAAATAGGTGGTTCAAAAGAAAATCTAATTGCACTTATTGTTGAAAGTGCAGCTAATAGAGTTAAAGATTTAATAGAAGGTGAATCAGCTTTTTATTCTAAATTTGGTCAATTGATAAAACATAAAGAAGATGGAACAACCGAAATAAATAGCGGTAAATTAATTATCAATTGTGATATTGAAATTAATGGAAATGCAAAAGCAATAGTTGATCCTATTACTGGATTTGGTGTTGATCTGGTTTCACATTTCCATCCATATACTGACAATGGTGTAGCTATGAACACTGGTCCAACTGTTCCGAGTTAAAAAAAATGAGCAATGAATATATTGATATAAAAGTTTTTTTCAACATTAGCAATTATGGTGAATGGTGCGATGTAGTAATTGAAAATGGTGATTTAATAAAGGAAGATGGATTTGAAACTGCAATTTTAATTTCATTATTTAGTGATGCTTATGTTAAAGAACCAGGAAAACTATTCAGGGAAAAAAGAGGATGGTGGGCAGAAAAATTATTCAATAAGGAAAATGGATCTAAATGGTGGATATTAGAAAGATCCAATATTACAAGGCAAACTTTAAGGTTAATGGAACAATATGGAAAAGATGCTTTGCAATGGATGATTGATGATGGAATTGCAGTTAAAATAGAAGATCTCGCAATTAAAAGAGAAAACAATATAGTTGATTTTTATCTTGTTATTTATCGGCAAAATCAGGAACCTTGGAAAATGAAGTTTGAATTTAACTGGTTGAAACAAACAGGAAGTGAATAAAATGTCTTTTACTAGACCACCAATAGACACTATATATAAAAGAATGAAAGCAGATCTTGAAGAAAGATTGAATAATAATAATTGGTTTTCAAGATCTATGATGCTCGTTTTGTTGGCTGTTTTCGCTGGTGCTATTTATTTGTGTTATGGATTTTTAATAAATGTATCTAAACAATTTTTCTTTACAAAAGCATTGCCTGAATTTTTAGATTGGCATTCTAGGCTGTATGGATTGCCTAGAAAAGCAGCAACATATTCGACAAAGAATATTAGAATCACTGGTGTTGATGATAAGGTAATAGAAGAAGGAACACAATTTAAAGCAAATATAATAAATGCAGAAACACCAAACGGAATTTTATTTGAAACAACTGAAGAAGTTATTATTGATGGTGGAATTGCTGATGTTGTAATAATATCGGTTGAAAGTGGAACTTCTAGCAATTGTGAAGTTGAAACATTATCTTTAGTTACTCCATTAGATGATGTTGATAGTGAAGCAACAGTAATTGAAGATCTTGAAACGGCATCAGATCAAGAAACTGATGAAGAACTAATAGTTAGATTACTTCAAAGAACACAAAACCCACCAGGATCGGGAAATGTAACTGACTATGAAAGATGGGCTTTAGAGGTTGAAGGGGTTGGTCGTGCATGGGGTAAAGCTGCTGAAGATTGGTATGGTGTTGGAACTTGCGGAATTATAATTGCAACAACTTCACTTGAACCAGTTAGTTCAACAGTGTTGGAAGATGCAATAGAATATATTGACAGTAAAAGACCAGTTGGCGCGGATGTCGATGTGAAAAACATACAAAATAAAAACGCATATTTTTATATTTCAATATCCCCTTATAATTCAGATAACATTACAGCTTGTAATGATTCATTAACAGAATTGTTTATGGTGGAATCTGAACCAGGGGGAACAATGTTATTGAGTCATATTGAAAAGGCAATAATAAATACAGGAATAAATGATTTTGAAATAACAGCAATTACTTTAAATGGTGATTCTATTCCTGTTGATGATATTGTTACAACTGGATTAAATACTTTACGTTTTTCTGGTGCTGAATATGTGGAGTTAATTTGATGGGAGATTTCGACAAATATAGATTATCACCAAGACATGATGCGACCGATTACGCGCACATGCTAAAAAAGCTCTTGCCTCTTGGTAGGATTTGGGGGTTTAATTTAGCAAACGATGATGATGTAATTTATGATTCTAATTCATATTCAACCGAATTGTTTGACAGTTATGATTCAATGGATGAATTAACTGATAAAGCTTCAGCAGATAGTGATGTTGAAACATCAACAATTGGAAAAATATTTAGGGTTATTGGTGCTGAATTAGCAAGATTAGAAGAAAGGGTTTATGATTTATTTGCTGAATATGTACCTGGTTTATCAGTTGAATTAATCGATGAATGGTATGAACAAACATTAAAAAATACAACTGATGCTTTGTTAGTTCAAACAGATGACGATAAAAGAAGGATGGCGCATGGAAAGATTTATAATGAATCTCAATTAGTGAATGTTTCCATGTTAGAAAATTATGGTTTGACATTGGGTTTTGATATAACAGTTGATGAAAATCCAGAAACTTCAATCCCTAGTATATTGCCTTTTAGATTGCCACAAAGTTTAGCTAGAAGGGGCGTTTTGTCTCTAATTGAAATAACGATAAACAGCGGAACAGGCAATTTAGAATTGATGAAATCTCTTTTCAATTCTGTTAAACCTGCCCATACTATGATAAGATGGATTGATGAAAGGTAATTTTAAATGAGTGAAATTAAAAAAATAATTAGACAATGTGTTTCTGATTTCAATTATTTGGCAAACAGACAAATAGGTGTATTAGAATCCAATGATGAAGATCTTGGTTTTATTCCTTGGGGGGGGAAAGATGCTGAAGGAAATATTACTGTATTTCTTTCTAAAGACAAACCAGGAATATTGTCAACATTAAAAATAACTGAAATTGCGGATGGTAATGCTGGTATAATTCAATATGATTCAGAAGGTCAACTATCTGGTTTGGCTGATTTAAATCTATTGGCTGATGTTGAAATAACAGATCCATCCAATTTGCAAGGGTTGATTTATAATTCAGATAATTCTAAATGGGAAAATCAAGACATCATTACATATGGATTGACTTACAAGGGAACTTGGAACGCAGACACTAACAACCCTGAATTGTCGGATGCTGGTGGTGGTGGTGTAAAAGGAGATCTTTATATTGTTAATGTAGAAGGAACAACAGAAATAGATGGTATATCAGATTGGAAAGTAAAAGACTGGATCGTAAATTGTGGCGATAGTTGGGAAAAGGTTGACAACACTGAAATAGTTTACACATTTGATTTAGTATATGACAATGAATCAGGGGAACATTTAATTACCATTGATGATGGTTCAATGAGATGGGCAATTGATGGTGATTATGATTTTAATATTGATTTAACCGATGCTGAAGCTTCAAGAGGTTTCAAAGTATATGATGCATCAAATTCATTTCAAATAATTAAAGAACCTTTATCTTCATTGTATTTAATAGGAAATTTATATAATGTTCAAATTGATTCGAGTAATGGATCTTTGTATCAATCAACAGCTTCACCACTTCAAATAAGAACTTTAACCAGTGGTGATATATCCATTACTTCAGCAGGAATAATTGATATAGATGCAATTTCAAATATAGATATTGATGGAACTGGTTATTTCGATGTTCAAGTAACAGGAATAGTATCTATTGATGGAAGTGGAAATTCAAACTTTTCAACTTGGGATGGAAATTTAACTATCAGCACCATGTCAACAGGTTCATTGATATTGACATCAATTGCACTTGTCGATTTAAACGCTGGTGCAAACCTTGACATCGATGTGACCGGAACTTTTGATATGTTGTCAACAGGCGCATTTTCAATTGACGGAACAGGCGCATCGAATGTATCGGCAACTTCAGGAAATCTAACTATTAGCACTATTACTAGTGGAACATTAATTTTATTGTCTGCTGGTGTTGTTGATATTGATGGATCAGATATTACAATTGATGGAACTGCTGGTTTATCAATTGATGTTGCAACAGCTTCTAATATAACTGTCAGTGGTGCAACTGCTGATCTGACTCTAGGAGCAAGAGGCGCAACCATTACACTTAATCAAAGTGGAAATACTTCTTTAAGTGGATTTACAGCAACTTCAATAATTGGCGCATTGAATGAAGTTAAAACAGCTTCATATTCATCATCATATGCTTGTATGTATTTAAATGCTAATTCAACAGTAACAACAAATGAAACGGCAAACACACCAATTTTAACTAGACATTGGACAACTGGATCACTAAGCGGATGGACCTATGTCGCAGGAATAACAGGATCAATAACTGCTTATTCTAATTATGGTGGAACAGTTGCGGGAACTGTTAGAGCGGCATCAACAGCACATGGTTTGACCACTGGTGATTACATTTCTATCAGGGGAACCACTAACTATAATGGAGTTTTTCAAATAACAAAAATAAGCAATGATGCTTTTTATTTTTATGACACTTGGGTTTCTGATGATGGCGCTTCAGATTGGGACAGAGGATCTTATTTATTAGCTGGTGCAAATGCAGCAGGAACTTACAAAGCTTCATACACTATATCATCTGACATAACAATATTTATAACCTCAAATGTCTATTATTATATTTATGTAAATGCAACCAGGCAATCAAAAACCATAAGCATGAAATATCATAATGCTAATGCAGAAACCAATATATCAGTGGGCGAAGATTACATAACTATTGCTGTTGGTGATAGGGTTTCACTTGCTGTTGAATGTTCAAATGCTGCTGCAAATCCAACTAACAGATATGGAACTGTTACATTGAATAGAATTTAAATAGTAAAGGAAGGTAAACAAAATGCATCGTACAGTTGGAAACGCATATATTGAAAAAGAAATTGGTGGTGTTATAATCCGATTGTTTCAAGATGAAACTGGTGAAGAAGGAGTTTTAGGAACTGAATACTATTCAGGGATGGCTAATTCAGTTCAAGAAGAAATCAGCAGGGTTATTGAATACGCTGGTTTGACATTGTACGATGACGATGTTGAAGATGAATCAAATGAATGGGGACAACTTAGGGAAGCAATTTTTGAATCTGAAGCTATTGATACTGATGCAATAACCGATGGTGCAATTACAAATGATAAAGTAACCTCAGTTTCATTAACTAAATTGATAACTGGTAATTGTTCCATCAGTAAAGTAATAGGTATTAATACAAACATTTTGCAAATAAATGAAAGCTATATTAAAATAAACAAATCAAAAACTGTTGGAACATATCCAGTTTATGATTTCGGTTTATATCCTGATTATTTACTTTTTAAATATTGGACCACTTCTATTAGTTTATATACTGAATGGACATATAAATATGATGGTATAACAGCATCAGATAAAAGAACAGCTAGTATTGAAAAAAGAGTAACCTTTGATTCGGATGGTTTGACTGTTGAACTAGACGATCCAGATGAAGGAAAGAATTTTTCAGCATCAACATCTGGTGGTTTTGCTCATATATTATTTGATGGTGTTTCTATTGATAGATCAATGACTGTAAACGCATTTGGATTATATTTTAACAATTCAAATCTTCACGTTAAATTTACTTGTGTTCCAATTCCAACAACAGGATGGTCAGGGAGTGGTCCCTATGCAATAGATGTTGCAACTGATATTCCAAATGATGCAAAAATTTTATCAGCTTCTTTCACAATTCAAAAAGAATCAAATGATTATGTTTACAGTTTTGAATCAACACATGTTGTAAACGAAATATGGTTTAGACCTTCTGGTGATGTTTTCAATGCAAACATTGAATTGAATTATGATCCACAAGGAACCACATATAAGAACTTATATTTGATGGTTTGGTATGATGATAACGCATAGATAATATGAATGGACAAAATTACATATCTGCAAAAGTGAATCTAGGTTTATTCAATAAATCTTTTAGAGATATTAAAGAAAAAGGATTGCCAAGGGCAATAATAAGGGGATTTTCTAAAACAGCACATAGAGGTCAAATTGCTGCAATATCTCATACAAAAAAAGTTTTCAAACTGCATACCAATTATATTTTAAATGGTGTTAAATATGTTCCTGAAGAAAAATCAGTTGCTTCTAAAAGCAATTTCAGATCTGATTATAAAACTTTTAAAGCTGCAATTTTCATTAGAGGATCTAACAATGCAAACAAGTCATTAGAGTTTTTAGTATTGCATGAAATGAGCGGAACAAAAAGACCACATGGAAAAAAAAGAAACATTGCTTTACCGAGACCGTATTTAAAAACAAAAAAATATCAAACAGGAAAAGGATCGGTTTCTAAAAGATGGAAACCTTCAAAGTTGTTGGAATATTACAACCAACATCCTAGAAGAACACCAGGAAAGAAACCAAAAGGACATACTAAAACCCCTGCTTTTTTAATTTCAAAAGGTGATTCAATAAGAATTGCTAGAAGGAAAGGAAAAAAACCTTATCCAATATTTATTTTATATGAGTTTGAAAATACTACAAAAATAAAACGCACATATCATTTTGTCGATACAGTTACAAAAGCAGTATTAAAACACCTTGTAAATGATACACAAGATCAAATAAGAAAAATTGATGTTTTAAAAGGATACTCCACATTTGCCAGTTCATTTAGTGGTTTCTTTCAGAAAGGTTGAAACATGGACATCGAAAATATTATTCAGGGAATGTTGCGAGTTATTGGACAGTTTGAAGAAAAAACAAAATCACTAGCAACAAAAGAAGATGTAGGTTTTTTAAAAGGGCAATTGGAATCACTAGCAACAAAAGAAGATGTTGCAAACGTATCTATTAAATGTGGTTCAATGATGGAAAATCACATAGTTGAATTTCATACAAATAAAAATTCAGTAAACCCACTTGCAATCATAGGTGGAAAAAAACTTAGCACAACAACTTACATTATAATGATCCTTGGCTTAACTGCTTTTATAATACTTAGATTGAAGGGTATTATTTAGATGGGATATAGAGAAAAAAATAAAATAAATGATCTATTGGTTCACATGCCAGATAATCAAAGGCTTTTTAGGATCAATGCTGGTTTAGCTTGGACAGGAAACATAAACAGATTACCGAATGGATCTATTTTAATTTCAAATCCTAGACCGTTTCATGGTGCACCAGATGGATGGCCAGATCTAGCAGGATGGGAAACCATAGAAATAAAACCTGATATGGTTGGAAAAAAAATTGCAGTCTTTAAAGGAATAGAAGTTAAAACAGGAACTTCAAAACTAAACAACAATCAACAACAATTTTCAAGTTTGCTTTTGTTGATGGGGGGAAAGTTTGAAATTGAACGGGATTAAACTTGTTTAAAATCTTCGATACATTCTATAATATTTTTTGATCTAGCTACTTTTAAAAGGGCTTTTTCTTCAATTTGTCTGATTCTTTCCCTAGTGATGCCAAACAAAATACCAATTTCGGCAAGTGTTAGATTTCCAACTTTATCAACTACGTCTAAAACGCAACTTTCCACCATATCACCAGGTTCACCAGGTTGACATACAATCAAAGTTCCTGCTGGTGAAACCTCAAGGTAGAGATTATGACGGCAACCAACCCAAGGGCAGGGTCTAGGCTGTTCCGCGCAATCCAAGCGAGTTTTAGGTCTAGGGGTTTTGATAGGTGGTTCTTTTGTGTTAGCTTCCCTTTCACATGTGCGGGAAAGTTGCTTGACAGTGTAAGTATGGAAGTATTTTTTTTTCATGTAAGTGTTAAAAATCAAACACTTCTTGTTTTAATCTATGGATTGCGATGTCAACATATTTTTTATCAAGTTCAATACCGATGCATTTTCTTCCTAGATCTTTGCAAGCTCTTAAGGTTGTTCCACTTCCAAAAAAAGGATCTAAAATTGTATCGCCTTTGTTTGTAAAATTTTCCACTATAGATCTTATTATCGGTAAAGGTTTAGCAGTTGGATGCAACCCATCTGCAACAGTTGAATGATAAAAATTACCATGCTTCCCTTTTCCATTCCAATATGGTTTTGTTTTTGCATTTCTCAAATAAATAATTCCATCCCATCCGTGTGCTGGTCTATCCCCTGAAATTTGCGGCATCGGATTTGTTTTTAACCATACACCAAACCTCATAAACTCAAAATCAGTGAAAGGATTTTTTTCAATTTCTACAATATAACGCCATTCCATAAAAGAAATAATCCATCCTTTACACTTTACAGATATTGAATTAAAAATATTATTTATTTGATCAATGGTTATTGAATCAAAGTCTATGCTTGTGTAGTTTATAGCAGCATCTTTATTAGTTCTGCAATTTTTGTGAGTATGTTTTGAAAATGGTGGATCGGTAATAACGCAATCAACTTCATCTAGTTGTGAAATAACATCTTTACAATCGGCATTGTAAATAGTTATGTCTTTTTCCTGATAGTATGGTTCAATCATGTTATTCTATTTCAATCATTTTTAAATTATGATCATAAAAAACAAATTCATTATTTTCAAAAAAGTAAATTTTCAAAGCTTCTGAATATTCATTTCTTGAACCTTCTGAATTTTTCCATCCATCAATCAAAGCAATACCATCACATCTTTTTAACAATTCTAAAGTTCCTTCTAGCCAAAATTTATCATCCTGAATCCCTTCAAAATATGGTCTTGTGTTTGAATGTGGACAAACAGGCATCATTCCATTCATTGCAACCAATACCGCAAGTTCTTCAGCTTTCCTAACATTCAATTCTTTTTTCCAAGGTGAATCAGATCTATAAGGTCCACAAATATAAATTAGTTTCATTCTAATAAATCCTTTATTAATTTTCTTACTTCTGTTATTTCATTAAAACCTAATGGATCATCATCTTTGAATGTGCAATCACTTAAACAAATGGTTGTTTGTTCACAACATGGGCAATAAGCTTTCCCAACTAACCAACAAACTGCTTTTGCTAGTTTTCTTTTTAACTTATTGCAATCAACACAATTACTATGATTCAAAATCTTCCAACTATTTATATTATTCTCTTGATTCATACTCTATATTCCCATCATCTTCTTCATTGGAAACATCCCTGAATTTATCAATTGCTTTTCTATATTCCCGCATCCTAAACTCCAATTTACTCCACTTCAATTTATTATTACCGCTCGCATATCCGGTCCAAGCTTGTTCAAGTGTCTCACTTTTATCAATCCAATCTTTTAAATGTGTTGTTCCTGCTACAATTTGACCCTCTGCTGTTGACATATCATAACCTTCTTTAAATGCTTTTAAATTAGCTTCACACATCGTTTGCATTAATCCAATTTCACCACGTTTGCCGATTGCTTTGATGTCCCATCCACCTTCTTTAGAAATTATTTCACATATTAAAAGTGGATCTAAATCGCGCTTCAATGAATGTTCCACCACATAAGGAATGTAAGAAAATATTTTCAACCTTCTTTTATCTGGCAAATCTTTTGTCCATTCTTGAACATACTTTGTAACCTCTAATGTTGCAACAGCTTCACGATCTAACTCATCGCATAAACCTTTTATTCCGAATACAAAAATAAACAGCATTATGATAATTTGTTTTTTCATTTATAACCTTTCTAAAAAAA
>Ga0105103_10000870_pt1 | contig 17100 bp, 13 predicted proteins | sample PPLLaktember2015_2_FD_79107 | JGI IMG/M metagenome (GOLD analysis project Ga0105103, IMG submission 79107) | Freshwater sediment microbial communities from Prairie Pothole Lake near Jamestown, North Dakota, USA - PPLs Lake P7 Core (6) Depth... | ecosystem: Environmental > Aquatic > Freshwater >...
GGAATCCCCGTCGGCGGAGGAATCTATGTTTATCGGGTCACAGCCGGCGACAAGACCCTGGTTCGCAAAATGATCCTCTTGAAATGACCAGGATCGGTTAATCTGCACGTAGGATTTGAGATGCATCCAACAAGCTGTCGTCGAGCGCCATCGGCGACAGCTTGAGTTTGTACAACAACCAATCACTCTCCCATCATCATGATTACGCCGAAGAGATACTTGCTGAGCGCGGTGATCCTGCTGCACGTGATCCTTCTAAACCCATCTGCGGTGGGACAGGGGACTACTCGCTTTGCCCATCTGTCGGTGCAAGACGGGCTTTCGCAGAGTGGGGTCACGTGTGTATTTCAGGATCACCAAGGATTCATGTGGTTTGGGACGCAAGATGGATTGAATCGATTTGATGGATACAACATCACCGTGTTCAAACACGTCCCGGAGGACACGACCAGCCTCATAGACAATTTTGTCATCATGATCGGTGAGGATGAAAATGACGATCTCTGGATCAACACGTTGAACGCTCCGGAGATCTTCAGCGTATTTGACCGCCGGAGGGAGTCCTTCAAGCAGCATCCGCGTGCTGCCATCGACCCGACCATCATTCGGCGGGGTGCAACATTTTCTTCATACACAGATGCATCCGGTGTGCGATGGTCAGGATCGATCGGCGGGGGATTGATCCGTACGGATCCAACGACAGGGAAGTCGGTCAACTATCGTAACGACTCGAAAAATGCCAAGAGCCTCATCGATAACAAGGTGTACTCCGTCTACGGGGACCGATCAGGCACCATCTGGGTCGGCACGCAGGGAGGGCTTGAACGGTACGATGCAACGATCGATGGATTCATCCACTATCGACACGACCCGCGCAATTCCAGAAGCATCAGTCACAATTGGGTATGGCCGATCCTTGAGGATCGGAATGGTACGCTGTGGGTTGGCACATTCGGCGGCGGATTGAACCGCTTTGACAGAACGACGGGGACATTCAGCGCGTTTCGGCATGACGATTCGAATCCGCGAAGCATCGCGGACGATCGCATGTACTCATTGACCCAGGATGCCTCCGGCATGATCTGGGTCGGCACGGCAGACCATGGTGTCGATCGTTTCCATCCAGAACGCAACTTCTTTTCACACGTCGTCCGTGATCCAACGAATCCATCGAGCTTGAGCAGCGATAACGTGACAGCTCTTCACGTCCAGGCAGACGGCAGAGTCTGGGTAGGCACAACAAATGGATTGAATCTGTACGATCCCCGTAGTGGAATCATCCAAACATTCCGGAATCAGCCGGGGAACGAGGCGAGCGTGGCAAGCAATGCGATCGTCACCATCATGGAGGATCGCCAGGGATTCGTCTGGATCGGTTTCGTCAACAGCGGCTTGGACCGGTATGATCCGCGCTCAGGCGTGTTCCGCCACTATCGGAATGATCCGAACAATCCCGGAAGCCTGAGCGACAACCGCGTGTATGCGCTGTTGGAAGATCGGCAGGCGCGCTTGTGGGTGGGGACATACGGCGGAGGACTCAATCTGCTCGATCGCGCGGCCAGTCGATTTACGCGGTATCAGAATCGCGAATCGGACTCGACGAGCCTAGGAGCGAACGGTGTCTGGTCGTTGTGTGAAGATCGCGACGGAACGCTTTGGGTGGGAACATATGGTGGCGGTGTGAATCAGTTCGATCCGAGGACCGGAGTTTTCACGCGATACGTCCGGAAGGAGGGAGAGAGCGGCGGGCTGAGTGACAACACCGTCGTGTCGATGCTCGTGGCGCGCGATGGAACTCCATGGTTCGGAACGATGGGCGGATTGAATCGCTTCGACCGAGATTCGAGAACATTCCAGTCGTACCGACAAAAAGATGGATTGGTAAATGACGTCATCCTTGGCTTGCTGCAGGATGACACTGGTGCACTCTGGATGAGCACAAACAAGGGTCTCGTCCGCTTCGATCCTGTCAACTCAACGTTCCAGAGCTTCGACTCCCATGATGGTCTCCAGGGAGACGAGTTCGTCCAGAATGCGTATGCGCGCGACAAGCGTTCGGGAATGATGTACGTTGGCGGGGCGAACGGCTTCAACGGATTCCACCCGGATAGTGTTCGTCAGAATCCATACGTGCCGCCCGTGGTCTTCAGTGGATTCACGCGCTACAACAGCGATGAAAAAGAGGGAGAGCCGATCGTCGAACGAGGGATCGCTGTGAAGCGTGAGATTGCGTTGTCGTATCGCGACAACGTCGCAACGTTTCAGTTCGCAGCATTGAACTATTCCAATCCTTTTCGCAACCAGTACGCGTACCAGCTGGAAGGGTTCACGGAGGGCTGGATTCAGCTTGGCGCAGAGCGGAAAGCGACATTCACAAACCTCGATGCGGGAACGTACATCCTTCGCGTTCGCGGTTCAAATGACGATCGGCTCTGGAATGAGAGGGGCGCTTCAATGCGTTTGATCGTCACGCCACCGTGGTGGAAGACACGCTGGGCATACACAGGGTACGGAGTGTTGATCTTCGGCTTCCTGTACGGAATGCGACGGTTTGAATTGGAGCGCAGGGAGCAGAAGGCGCGTGTGCGCGAATCGGAGCTGCGGACGAAGGCGGCGTTGGCGGAAAAACGGGTGCTTGAGGCGGAGAATGAGAGGAAATCGAAAGAACTCGAGGATGCCCGCCAGCTTCAATTGTCCATGCTCCCCAAAGAGATCCCTCATGTGGAGGGTTATGAGATCGCCGTGTCGATTCGGACGGCGACGGAGGTCGGCGGCGACTACTACGACTTCAGTCTGGACGAGGATGGTGCACTCAATATCGCGCTCGGCGACGCGACCGGACACGGCATGCAGGCAGGGACGATCGTGACACTGATGAAAGGGCTCTTCTTGTCCGAGGGCACACGGTCCGAGATTCGCGCGTTCTTCAATCATTCAAGCCGCGCCATCAAGGAGATCAAGCTGGGTCGGCTCTTCATGGCCTTCACGCTTGTCAGACTGAGGGGAAATTCCGTATCTTTCGCCTGTGCTGGAATGCCTCCGGTCTTCATCTATCGCCACGCGAGTCAGGAGATCGAAGAGCACCTTCTCAAGGGGATGCCGCTTGGCGCGATGAAGAAGTTCGAGTACGCGGTTCAGGAGTCCGCCCTTGCCGATGAGGACGTCCTGCTTTTGGTGACGGATGGCCTCCCCGAACAGAAGAACGCGTCGTCGGACATGTTCGACTACGACCGTGTGCGCGCCATTTTCGCAGAACAGGCGCACTTCCCGGCCGCAACAATCGTTGATGCACTCTATGCCGCCGGCGATGCATGGATGGAGGGCGTCCCCCAGGATGACGACATCACGGTCCTGGTCCTGAAGAAGAAAGCTGCGGTGAATGCATGATGGAACCCGTACGATTAAAGGTCGAGCTTCCACAGATCCCGAACATCGAACTCGTCGCGATCGAGGGCTTGGAACGTCTCGCACAACACTTGGGGATCGCCGACGAGAAGATCGGTGAGGCGCGGATCCTTGTCACGGAAGCGATCATCAATGCACTGGAGCATGCCGGCACGCAGAATCCGGAAGTCCATGTGGAGTTCACCATGACCGCCGCAGAGATCACGATCCTCGTGAAGGATTTCGGCAAAGGATTCGATCCAGGGAGTGTCCCCGATCCATCGATCGCCCAGAAGCTCGGTTCGGAACATAAGCGCGGCTGGGGACTTCGGTTGATGAAGTCGATGTCAGACGATTTCCGTATCGAATCCGGTACGGACGGCACAAAGATCACCATCAAAAAGTTCCTTTCGTAGTCACGATTCCGGCGCATACATCATGGAACAGCCTTTCGAGCTCACGTCTGAACTGCGTGGCAATTGTCTCGTGCTCACGACGGTTGGCTACATCAACAATGTTGGCGGGGAGGCGATCGCGAAGGAGTGTTCCAAGCATTTCTCCGACGGGATCTCCCGCGTTGTGATCAATGTGGAGCGCTCAAAGGTCGTCAACTCGATCGGCATGTCGTTCCTTATTGAGATCATTGAACAGCTGGAAGAGATTCAGGGAAAACTGATCTTCACAAACCTCGATCCTGCCGTGGAAAAGATGCTGAGCATCATGGGCCTCTTCCAATATGCGGGGAAGGAAGCCACCGTTGATGCGGCCGTACGCTCCCTTAAATAAGGGCTATGTGGTATCATGAAGGGACAGCCGAAACCGTCATCGCGTGCGATCGCGCGAGAGATAGAACTCCTGCAAACCGGGACATGGCTCGTTTCGAACGCGGTCTCAGAGAACGACCTCCTCCGGCGATTCCGCCAATCGATCACCGGGCTCATTCCCCACGCAACTCTTCTTCTCCAGCGGCGAGACGCAGGGGCATCGCACTGGATTCACCTCGGCGACACTCCATCACACGAACCTGCTGAACTTCCGACTCCCAGCGGACACGAGCACGCCGTTTTGGCGTTCGAACGCGGTCGCCGGTCGTTGCGGATGTCGGTGCGCCTGCAGGACGGATCCCTGTTCGGTTTTGCGCTCACGCGACCGCTGTCTGTTCCGGCGTTCACCACCACGCAGTTCTCGGCATTGAAGATCCTGCTCCAGGCATACGCCTCATCCGCGCAGCGGCTCCAGAGTCGTCTTACGGAGAAGTCATTGCTCTTCTCGCTTAACCACCGGGTTCTCCAGCTGAATAGTCTCATCGACACGGGGATCGAAGTTTCCAAATTCAACGATGCAGTCCGACCGGAGCAATTGGCGCTGGAGCGTGCAGCCTCACTCACGAATTCCGCCTGTGGTCGTGTAACGGTCGTCAGCGCAGGCGGTGAACGGGAGGTCGTGCGGTTCCCGCACGGGATGCAAACGAGTGCGTTTCACCGCTGTGCCCATCGCATCCGTTCGACCTTCAAGTTCATGGGCGCAAAGTACGCGTTTGAATTATTCGACAAGGAAAGCCGGAACGGCGTTCAGCCGTTCGATGAGACCGATCAATTGTTACTCGACGCCCTGGCGCGTCAGGTTCACGGTGCGTTGGAGAACCGCCATCTGCATGCCCAAGCCGTTGAGAAGCAGCGAATGGAGCGTGACATGGTCCTCGCTGCGGCAATCCAGCAGCGCATTCTCCCAATGCAGCTCCCTGCGATCACTGGATACGATGTCGCCGGAGTGAATATCCCTTCACGATCTGTCGGCGGGGATTACTATGATTGCATCGCGCTGCCGGACGGACGATATGCCTTCGTCATCGCAGATGTCGCGGGGAAGGGGATACCGGCGGCATTGCTCGTGAGCAGCTTTCACGCGTTTCTCTCAGCCTACCTTGAGGCATCGTTGCCGCTGCATGAGTTCGCCCGCCGACTGAATCGGGTCATCCGGCATGCGGCGACCGAGGACAAGTATGTAACGGCATTCTTCGGCTTGCTAACACCGGCGACCGGCCACTTTCACGCGTTGAACGCGGGACACAACCCTGTGTTCGTTCTCCGGCCGGACGGCGCGGTTCGGGAATTGGCGGCAGGGGGACTGCCGATCGGCATGCTGGATATGGAGATCCCCTATCAATCGGAAGAACTGGTGCTTGATCCGGGCGACCGCGTCTTGTTCTACACGGACGGCGTCACGGAAGCCGCGAATGAGCGTGACGAGTTCTTTGACACGCAGCGGCCGCTGAAGGAATTGTTCGCTTCTCATGCCCCATCATCGGCCGGCGAGTTCATTCGCGATTTGATCGCAGAAGTGAAAGCCTTCACCGGTGCGGCGCCGCAGAATGATGATATCACAGCGCTGTATCTCATCCGCGCCCGGTAGCGGCCCTGTTGCGTCCGTCGCGACTTCTCGCTATCTTCGAATCATTGGTGAGTTCTTTGGAGCGGTCCTTTAATCCCGATCCTGTGAGATGGGAAAGGAACATACCGGCCCTTTGAATCGAGTTGTTCAGAGGCCTCCTTTCCCCAGTGGATCGGAGGCTTTTTTCGTTTTGGAGGAAGCATGACGCAAACAAAGCTTGTAGATGCGGATGGGCTGAAGCGGACGATCAACCGGCTGGCCCACGAGGTCGTGGAGAAGAATAGGGATGTCCGATCGCTGGCCATTGTCGGGATCCGGACGAGAGGGGAACATCTCGCGCATCGCATTGCACAAAAGATCCGGGAGATCGAGGAGATCGACATTCCCGTCGGCATTCTCGACATCACCTTGTACCGCGATGACCTCCGGGGCCGGCTGGATCAACCGCAGTTGAAAAGCACGGAGATCCTCTTCGACATCTCGGGTAAGACGGTCGTCCTGGTGGATGATGTCCTCTTCACCGGACGCACGATCCGCTCCGCGCTGAACGCACTCATGGACATCGGCCGGCCCGCGCGCATCGAGTTGCTGGTCCTGGTCGACCGTGGCCATCGGGAACTGCCGATCAAAGCCGACATCGTGGGAAAGAATGTTCCAACTTCTTCACGTCAGGAAGTCCGCGTGCTGATGCGCGAATCGGACGGTGAAGATGGGATCTATCTCGTTGAACAGGGCAACGCATAGGAGCGGCACCATGGCATTGGAGAGTCGACATCTACTGGGATTGGAGGGAGTGAGCAAGGAGGATCTGACACTGATCCTCGACACGGCGCGTTCGTTCCGGGAAGTGCTCGAACGCCCGATCAAGAAGGTTCCCCCGCTGCAGGGGAAAACCATCGTCAATCTCTTCTTCGAAAATTCGACGCGAACCCGCATTTCCTTTGAACTCGCGGAGCGGCGCCTTTCAGCGGATGTGGTGAACTTCGCGGCGTCGGGCAGCAGCGTGAGCAAAGGCGAGACGCTCAAGGATACGGCGCGCAACATCGAGGCGATGAAGATAGATATGGTCGTGATTCGTCACCAATCAGCGGGAGCGCCGCATTTTCTAAGCCGGGTCGTTCGCGCGAATGTCATCAACGCCGGCGATGGACTCCACGAGCATCCCACGCAAGGACTCTTGGACATGATGACGCTCCGGGAGAAGCACGGCTCGCTTGAGGGCATGCACGTCTGCGTCGTCGGAGACATTCTGCACAGCCGCGTCGCTCGTTCGAACATTCACGGTCTTCGCACGATGGGGGCCGACGTTTCCGTGTGCGGTCCGTCCACGCTAATGCCTCCCTCCATCGAGGAACTCGGCGTGCGCGTGTATCACCGGCTGGAAGACGTCATCCCGAGCGTGGATGCCCTGAATGTCCTCCGCATCCAGCTCGAACGGCAGCATAGCGGTCTCTTCCCGTCGCTGCGCGAATATCACCGGTTCTTCGGCGTGACGAAAGAACGCGTGGATCGCGCGCCGAGGCCGATCACGATCATGCATCCCGGACCGATCAACCGGGACGTGGAGATCTCCGCCGACGTGGCGGACGGCGAACACTCGGTCATTCTGGAGCAGGTGACGAATGGCGTTGCTGTACGCATGGCGGTGCTGTATTTGCTTGGTTCATCCAACTAAGTTCGAACGAGGAAAGAACGTATGAACGTTATACTCAAGAGGGCGCGACTGATCGATCCTGTCCAGCAATGCGATACGGTGACGGATATTCTGATTGTAGATGGCATCATCCGGAAGATCGCAAAATCGATCTCGGACGCTGGGAACGCGCAGGTTGTGGAAATGCATGGAGCGATCGCCGCGCCGGGTTTCATCGACATGCACGTGCACTTGCGGGAACCCGGGTTCGAGCACAAGGAAACGATCGTGACGGGATGCACGTCTGCTGCGGAGGGAGGATTCACTGCGGTGTGCTGCATGCCCAACACGAATCCGGCGATCGACGACGAATCGGTCGCGCGCCACGTCCATGAGGAGGGGAAGCGGGCGATCGAGGGTATCGTCGATGTTTACCCGATCGGTGCGGTCACGAAGGGGAGGAAGGGCGAGGAACTGGCACCGATGGCAGAATTGGCGGCAGCGGGAGCGGTAGGATTCTCTGACGACGGAGCGCCGGTGGCGAACGCCGGGATGATGCGGAGCGCATTGGAATACTCGGCGATGTTCGGCAGGCCCGTGATCCAGCATGCGGAGGATCCGACCATGACGAAGGGGGGATGTATGCATGAAGGGCGAATGTCGACGTTGCTTGGCCTTCCGGGCATCGCCCCGGTGGCCGAAGAGATGATGATTGGGCGTGACATCATGCTGCTGCGGTACACGTCGAACGCCCGCTATCACGTGGCGCACATCAGCACGCGCACATCCGTCGAGATCGTTCGCAATGCAAAACGCGAAGGTCTTGCGGTCACCTGTGAGGTCACACCGCATCATTTCACATTGACCGACGAGGCGGTGACGACGTATGATACAAACACGAAGATGAATCCCCCGCTACGTACGACGGATGACGTGCTGGCCATGAAGGAGGCACTCCGGGACGGCACGATTGATGTGATCGCGACGGACCACGCGCCGCACACGATCGACGAGAAAGAGGTCGAATATACGGCGGCGCCATTCGGGATCGTCGGACTTGAAACGGCGCTGGGATTGGCCATGGCGGAGTTGGTCGAGCCCGGCTATCTGACGCTCATGCAACTGGTCGAGAAGATGTCGACGAATCCTCGCAGGATCGTCGGCCTCCCCGCGATCCAGATCGAAGAGGGGGCACCGGCGAATTTGACCTTGTTCCGTCCCGATGTTCGATGGACCGTTGACATCGCAGCCCTGCGATCGAAGTCAAAGAACTCACCATTCCATGGACGTGCGCTCGTGGGCAAGGCGATGGGCATCATCAACAACGGCAAGATCCGTCTGAATGCATAGCGGCAGTCCGGAAGCTGTCCACGAAAGTGCACAGCACGTTGCGATGCCCCTCGTTTGTGTTCGGAAATGAGCAGGAGCAAGCGGCATACTGCTTGCAGATACGGGACGGTAGGTCCAATCACAAGTCCGGAGTTCATTATGAAAACCGTTGCACTGTTTGTTTCCGTCGCGCTGTTGTTCGCTGGCTGCGTCAACGAGGCAGAGGTCGATACCGAAGCGCCGTTTCCCCCTCAGGGCATTCGAACGATCTCTCTCGACGGGGCCGTTGAAATCTCCTGGTATCCAAGTCAGGCGCGAGACATCGCCGGGTACAAGGTGTGGGTCAGTGGATCATACGACGGGCAATACGAACTGATCGGCAGAACCACACAAACGGTATACGTCGACGAAGGTGGCGTGAATGGCGTCACCTACTACTATGCCATCAGCGCGTATGATCGGGATGGAAACGAGAGCGAGTTGAGCAAGGATGTGGTTTACGACACGCCTCGGCCCGAAGGCTACGACGTCACGATCACTGATCGATTTGTGACACCGTCGCTTGCCGGCTATGATTTTTCGACCTACTCGCGTGGGCAGTATGATGATGAATTTACGGACGTGTTCTTCGAGAACATTTCAGGGATCTACCAACTCAGCGTCTGGAGCGATACAGACATCCAGGATATGGGATATACGGCGTCCCTTGACGAAATTTCCTCGGCACCGCTCGCGGGCTGGGCACCAAGCGGAACAGCGGAAGCGATCGTTGGCCACACGTATGTGCTTTGGACTTGGGACGATCATTATGCCAAGGTCCGCGTGAAGCAGGTTGGTGCGGGAGGGGTGGTCTTCGATTGGGCATATCAGACGGCGGAAAAGAATCCCGAGCTTTCGCTCGCAAAGGGCAAGAACGTATCCATACGCAATCCGCTCTCGCGACGTCCGCAATAGGGCCGCGGTCCACGTTGCTCCCCGAAGCGGCGGATTCCGGAACAGGAGTATCCGGAGCCGCCGCTCGTTCGTTGATTTTCACTTCGTTTCCTGATACTTTAATAGTCATGCGTCTGATTCCACTCCTTGCGCTGATCATATCTGTCCATGCGAGTCCCGCCTCCCTATCGCCGGAGTACATCCGCGTCACTCAACTGGTCGACACGATCCGTGTGGATGAGTTCGCGCGCATTGAACGAGGAATCGCTGAGGGATCGATCGCATCGCAGGAAGACCTGTTTGGAGCCACCGTGACCTTGCGGGTCCTCAGTGATGACCCGGGACGGGTTTCGGGAAGTCAGGCCCGCTCGATCCTTGCCGGGTTCTTTCGCGTACATAAGATCGTCTCATTTTCCTTCACGAAGATCGACCGCCAATCCGACCGTCCGTTCGCAACAGGACGGCTCATCTGGATTGAACGGGGTATGCGTCGATCTGCGCAACTCTTCGTCGCGTTGCAGCGCCACGCAGAACGAATGACGATCTCGCACTTCAATGTCTATTGATTTCTTCCGATCCTTCACCAGGATGTCTCTTCGTTCTCTCATCTCGAGTGCGGCGCTAGCCTCGTGTATTCTTCTCGCGGGGATCGCGGTACTGGATGCGGAGCGTCAGACGAATGCCCTCGTGGAGAGCCCGGGTTCGGTCGTCGCCCAGCGAGGCGAGGAACGGCGGGAGGTTGTCCAGACCGTATTCGAACAGCTGGTTGGCGTGTTGCGAACCGAGGCGAATCGGATCGCGCAAGTGGTACGAGACGGAACAGATGCTGCCGATGTCTTTGGATTGCTCGCGGGCGAAAACCGCCGAACTGGCTACACGCTCGAGCATGTAGGCACTTCAGGGACCATCGAGGCATGGGCGGGACCAAGCGTTCGGGCAATCGGATCACCTGAACAGCTTCCGCGCCAGGGCGCCGAGGTTGCCTTCTCCAAGAACGGATTTTGGACGTACGTGACGGTTGCGAGCACTGATGGTTCTCTCTTCCTCAGCAGTCCGCTCGCTTCGGAACTCCCGCTGAACAATAAGTACTTCCAGAGAAGGAACTTCGTCGACGATCTGTCGGAAATGCTCGGCGCGCGACCTGCCGTGCTGGTCAACGATGAGACGCCGGATCCCGCTGTGAATGGATATGAACGTATTCCGCTTGCCGCGGAACAGTCCGAGCGCTCCATCGTTCTTCTTCTCCCGTTGTCGACGCGAGATTCTCTCCAGGAGGAGATCGAAGACCAGTGGCGCGATCGAATACGCCTGCTCGCCGCCGCGAGCGTTGTGCTTCTGTTGGTCATGCTATGGCCCATCGTCGGACGAGTTCGCCATTCGTGGATGCGACTCGCGCTCCGTATTCTTATCGTCTGGTCGGGTCGCGCCGCATTGATCGCCACCGGTGTTTCAAGTGCCCTCCGGGGCGAGATGCTGTTCGATCCGACCGTGTATGGATCGGCATTTGGCTGGGGCTTGGTTGCCACACCGGCGGATGCACTGCTGAGTCTGTCGGCGTTGCTCTATTCCGTCCTGGCGATTTCGAGATATCGTTCCGGTCGCAACGATCGAATTGGAGGCCCGGGTACGGCGAAGATGGGGAGATTGATCCTGTCCGCCGTGTTGCTGGCCGGTTGTTCCTTCCTGTTTGTCTTGCTTGTCCGCGGCATGGCAGCAGCACTGCGCAGCCTTGTGTTCGATTCAACGGTGAACTTCCTCGATGCGTCAACGGTCCTGCCCGATGTCGGAGCTGCGGTCCTTCTCTTGGCGATGGTTCTCCTCGCACTTGGATTCTTCGGAATCTTCCTGCTGCTCGTCCATGCCATGCGGAGATTCGCGCGGGAACTACGCATCGATTCGTGGAGGCACGAGACACTTCTGTTCATCCTCGGGACAGTGATCGGTGTGGTGCTGCTGAAGTCGCTGGAAACCTCCTCCCTTTGGCCGTGGCACACACCGATTGTCGCGCTTCTGACGACGATCGGATATGTGGCCTGGGAAGAACGGAGCGGAAACCATCGACGTGGATCCGCACCACAGTGGTGGCAGGTGGCGCTTGGCTGGTTGGTCGCATCCTTTGTTCTCGCCGCTCCGATGTTCTATGAACGCGTCCAGGAGCGCGAGCGTATCCGGATCGAATCGCTCGCCCCGGAGATCCTCCAACCGATCGATGATTGGCTTGCCTACATCCTGACCGACGGCCTGCGCACGACATCCAACGCATTTGCGGAAACCCCTGCGACTACGCGCTCCGACGGTGCAGCGTTCTCCTTGTGGGCGAAGACCCTCCTGGGTCAGGAAGGCAATCCTTCGGGTCTCGTTGTCTACGATGTGAATGGGAGGGAACGAGATCGGTTTGTCGTGGGCATTGGGAGCTATGAGCAGAAGGAGATGCTGGCGCGTCTCTTCGAACATGAGGAATGGACGATTCAAGCGAACGATCGGACCGAGGTGCAACGGGGAATGGCGCTCTCGGGCATCTGGGGTACAATCCTGGATGATCGCGACCGGCCGCTGGGATCAGTGGCGGTGTTCATGGCAGGTGGACCGGCTTTTGCCGAACGCGATGCCGCTCGCTCGCCCCTGACGCCGCAGCACGCGAACTGGATCTCACCGCGCGTATACGTGACAGAGATCAGTGGAGACACGATCCGCTCAACGATGCGGTCCGATCTGTTCGTCGGACAATCCGCGAGTGGGCTGATCGCCGAAACAGAAGAACGTGACCGCGTATGGATCGACGAACCAGCGGGGAGAATGACGACATTCCTCGTCCGTGCGCAGGATCCAGAGGGTCGGATCATCGGTCTCAGTATGGCCCAACGGGATTTTCGATGGTATACATTCACCCTCCTGAAGCTCTTTATGATCTACGTGACGATCATGCTGCTGGTCATGATCGCACGAATAGGAGAATACCTTCGGGCCGGAGTGCGCGTTCGATTCAGCTTTGGCCAACGGTTGTTTTTGGCATTCGCAGCGCTGTCGATGCTGCCACTCGTCATTCTGGGCTATGCGAACAGAAATGTTTCACGGGAACGGGCGGAGGTCGCCCTTGAGCGCACGCTGACGCGGGATCTGGAAGCGGTCGCACGCCGCATCGAAACATACGTTTCTGACGAAGAAGATTTCGCGCGCGGGGTCACGGATGATTTTTGCCGCGCGGTGGCAGCTGAGTATGATGTTGACTTCGCCGTCTATAATGGGACGCGGCTGCTCGCGAGTACACGTCCGGAACTCTTTCGCGCATCGCTCTTTGACCGGCGTCTTGAAGGGCTCGCGTATCTTGAAAGTGTTGTTCGGGGAAAGCCCTTCGCGTTCCTCTCTGAATTGGTCGGGGTGATCCCGTACACCGTAGGGTATGCGCCGCTGACCGTGGAAGGGAAACGTGTCGGAGTCGTCGCAATCCCCACTCTCTACCGCCAGCAGGAGATCGACGAAGAGGTGGCTGAGCGGAATGTCGGCGTCTTCGGCGTCTACGCCATCGTGGTGGTCATCGTGCTTGCCGGAGGAAGCGTGCTGGCGTCTCGCATCGCCGGCCCCATCCGGGAGCTGTCGGTGGCCGCACGACAGGTCGGCAAGGGGGAAATGGATGTCCCCCTGAACTATGCAGGGGCGGACGAGGTGGGCGAGCTCACGAGCGCATTTCGCGAGATGACCAAGGAACTGCAGCGGAGCCGTGCGGAAATCGTGAGGGCCGAGCGTGAAGGGGCCTGGAAAGAGATGGCGAAGCAAGTGGCCCACGAGATCCGCAATCCACTTACGCCGATGAAACTCGCCATCCAGCACGTGCGTCAGGCCTTCCAGGATAACGCAGCGAACCGCGAGGAGCTGCTGCAGAGTGTCATCCGGACAGTGCTCGAGCAGATCGACGCGCTCTCCCGTATTGCGACGGAGTTCTCTCATTTCGCAAAGATGCCGCCGCCCGAATACGCTCGGATCGATGTGCACTCGGTCCTTGAAGAATCGATTGGAGTGTTTGCCGGTGTGGAAGGGATCCGGTTTGAACGGGAGTCGGCCGGCGAACCCTGCATGCTGATTGCCGACCGTGAGCACCTGCGAAGGGTCTTCATGAACATCATGCGCAACAGCGTTCAGGCAATGCCGGCGGGCGGAACCATCCGCGCCCAGACCTTGGTTGAAGGGAGTATCCTCACGATACGCATTTCGGATAATGGTCCTGGAATACCGGAGGCGATTCGGAAGCGGATCTTTGAACCAAACTTCTCCACGAAGACGGAAGGCATGGGATTGGGGCTCGCCATCTCGCGAAAGATCATCGAAGACCTTGGTGGGACGATCGTCTGCGAGAGTACCATCGGCTCGGGGACCACATTTGTGATCACGCTCGTGCGGACGTTGCGGGAGGCGGAATGAGCATTGAGATCGTTCGACCGCCGATCTTCTCGTCGCTGGGATTCGTTGTCGCCGGGATGAGCACGGCTCTCGGCGGCGTTAGTCGGCCGCCGCTCGGACTGAACCTGAGTTATCGGGTCGGCGACGAACCGAGCGCTGTCGAGATCAATCGAGGATTGTTCTTCGACACACTCGGTGTCCATCCACGGGAGTTGGCATTTCCGCACCAGGTGCATTCGGCGACGATCCGCCACGCCGCGGATGCCGGGGAATATCATGCGTGCGACGCGCTGGTGACAGCGGCACGGAATGTGGCGCTTGTCGTGACGGTCGCTGACTGTGTACCGATCCTCCTTGTTGACCCAGTGTGCGGGGTCGCAGCCGCCGTTCATGCAGGATGGCGGGGATCAGCGGAGCGGATCGCTGAAGCGACGATCCGTGAGTTGCGTTCGAAGTACGACGTTGATCCTGCGGACATCCGTGCCTGGATCGGTCCTTCAGCCGGTCCGTGTTGCTATGCGGTCGGTGAGGATGTCGCAGGACAATTTCCTTCGACCGCCGCCGAAGAACGCGAAGGGCGATGGTACGTCGACCTCAAAGCAGAGAATGAACGGCAATTGACAAGCGCGGGTGTACCCCGAGAGCAGATCGAAGCTTCGCAGGCCTGCACCATCTGCAACCGACGGTTTCATTCTCATCGGCGGGACGGTGCACAATCAGGCAGAATGATGGCTGTTCTCATGTTGCGGGACCAATAAGGAGAGGCATTATGTGCGGCATCGTGGGCTACATTGGAAAGAAGGAGTGCGTTCCGATCCTGCTGGACGGTCTGAAGCGCTTGGAGTATCGTGGGTATGATTCTGCCGGACTGGCGCTGATGGTGGATGGCGCGCTGGAAGTCCGAAAGCGCGTGGGAAAGGTCTCCGCGCTGGAAGCGGTGTGCGATGCCGCCCCCATCCATGCGACCATCGGTATGGGCCATACGCGATGGGCGACGCACGGTGTGCCGTCCGATGCGAACGCGCACCCGCATCTCGACTGCAGCGGAACGATCGCGGTCATCCACAACGGCGTGATCGAAAATTTTTCGTCGCTGAAGACTCAGCTGGAGGCGGCCGGTCACACGTTTCGATCAGGAACGGACACGGAGGTCCTGGCGCACCTGATCGAGGAGCATCTGAAAGAAACGGGAACGATCGAGAAGGCGGTGCGGCAGGCGCTTGCCCGGGTGACCGGGACGTATGGCTTGGTGGTGATGAGCCTGCGTCAACCGGACCGTCTTATCATTGCGCGGAAAGGGAGTCCGATCGTCATTGGCTACGGCGACGGGGAAGTGTTTGTGGCATCCGATCCTTCGGCGCTGATCGCCCACACGCGACGCGTTTCATTTCTGGAAGACGGAGAAGTGGCCGTCGCGACTGCGGACCGGGTCCAAACGACGACGTTGAACGAGGTTTCCATCCGCAAAGAGGTTCAGGAGCTGAATATCGATCTGGAGCAGATCGAAAAGGGGGGGTATTCCCACTTCATGCTCAAGGAGATCCATGAACAACCGGCGACCATCGAGAATGCGATGCGCGGACGCCTGTTGATGGAGGAGGGAACCGCAAAGCTCGGCGGATTGGACCAGGTCATCGAGAGGCTGATGTGCGCGCGACGTCTGGTTCTCACCGCGTGCGGAACGTCCTGGCATGCGGCGTTGATCGGGGAGTACATGCTGGAGCAGTATGCACACATCCCTGTGGAGGTCGAGTACGCTTCGGAGTTCCGTTATCGCAATCCCATCCTGAGCAGCGATGATGTCGTCATTGTCCTCAGTCAAAGCGGAGAAACAGCCGACACGTTGGCGGCCATGCGAGAGGCGAAGCTCAGGAATGCGACGGTCCTCGGCATTTGCAATGTTGTCGGAAGTTCGGTCGCCCGGGAGAGCCAGGGAGGCGTGTACATCCATGCAGGACCAGAGATCGGTGTGGCATCGACGAAGGCATTTACGTCGCAGATGACGGTGCTCGCGCTGATGACGCTCCTGCTCGCGCGGAGAAAAGGAATGTCGAGCGAACGGGGACTCCGGCTGGTCAAGGAGATGAATCAACTTCCAGAGAAGGTGCGAACCATTCTGGCAAGTGCCCCGCAGATCGAGGAAATTGCGCGGGACTTCAAGGACATGCGGAACTTCCTGTACTTGGGACGCGGATTCAACTTTCCAGTGGCGCTGGAGGGGGCGCTCAAGCTCAAGGAGATCTCGTACATACATGCGGAGGGGTATCCGGCCGCAGAAATGAAGCACGGTCCCATCGCGTTGATCGACGACCAGATGCCCGTCGTCTTCATCGCGCCACGAGATGGTACGTATGAGAAGGTGTTGAGCAACATCCAGGAAGTGAAGGCTCGGCGAGGACGCGTGATCGCCATCGTCAACGAGCGAGAGGGAGAGATCGAATCACTTGCGGACCATTTGATCGTCGTGCCGGCCGCATCGGACCTGCTCGCGCCGATCCTGACGATCATCCCATTGCAGCTCCTCGCCTATTACATTGCGATCCAGCGTGGATGCAATGTTGATCAACCTCGAAATCTGGCAAAGAGCGTTACCGTTGAATGATATTGGAATTGATTACGAAGCGTTTTTGAAGTACATTAAATATTGTTGAAATTCGCAACAGCGAGGAGCATTGACCGATGAAATCCGATACACGATTCAAACCGCACGACTGGGCTTTGGTATTGGGCGCATCGAGCGGTTTTGGCGGAGCAGCGGCTTTGGAATTGGCTCGTCACGGGATGAACATTTTCGGCGTGCACCTGGATCGACAGGCAACGATGCCGACGGTGGAAAAGCTTCTTAAGGACATTAGGCATACCGGCGTCAAGGCCGTATTCTTCAACATCAATGCGGCTGATGCGATCAAACGGAATGAGACGCTCGATGAGATCAAGGAGCGATTTGACAGCGAGAAGGACGCAACGATCAAGGTGCTGATGCATTCGCTCGCCTTCGGAACGCTGAAGCCGTTCATCGCGAAGAAACCCGAGGA
>Ga0105103_10000871_pt1 | contig 17083 bp, 15 predicted proteins | sample PPLLaktember2015_2_FD_79107 | JGI IMG/M metagenome (GOLD analysis project Ga0105103, IMG submission 79107) | Freshwater sediment microbial communities from Prairie Pothole Lake near Jamestown, North Dakota, USA - PPLs Lake P7 Core (6) Depth... | ecosystem: Environmental > Aquatic > Freshwater >...
GACCGCGAGCCCGAGCATCGGCGGCGGGAAGGCGACCGACTTGAGGTGATGGTGGTCCTCATCGTGCGAGTCGTGCAGCACGGCGTCGAAGTGCAGCTCGTCGATCTTGGCCACGGCGCAGATGTCGCCGGGAATCGCCTGCGGCACTTCCACCGTCTCCTTGCCCTGCAGCCGGTAGATGTGCGCGAGCTTGACGGGCTTGCGGCCGTCGCCCACCAGCAACTGCGCGCCCGACTTCACGGTGCCCTGGTGGACCCGGAAGATGCCGAGCTTGCCGACGAACGGGTCGATCGTGACCTTGAAAACGTGGGCGATGACGTGCTTCGACGGGTCGGGGGACACTTCGACCCGGACGGCGTCGGGGCCTTCTCCCTTGAGGAACGGCGGGGGGTTGCCCTCGGTCGGGTTGGGCGCGAGCTTTGCCAGCACCTCGAGCAGTTCGGGTATTCCGGCGCCCGTCTCGGCCGAGCAGAAGCAGATCGGCACGAGGTGATCCTCGCGCAGCGCCTTCTCGAAGGGATCGTGCAGCTGCTCGGGCGTGATCTCCTCGCCCTGCTCGAGGTACAGCGCCATCAGCTCCTCGTCCACCTCGACCACCTGGTCGATGATCTCGGTGTGCGCCGATTCGACGGAGGAGAAGTCCGTCGCCTTGCCACGCGCCTGGTAGAAGCAGTCCACCACGGACTGCGCGCCGTCCGCCGGCAGGTTGAGCGGCAGGCAGGCCTTGCCGAAGGTCTCGCGGATCTCGGTGAGCACCTCCTCGGTGCGCGCCTCCTTGCTGTCGATCTTGTTGATCACGATCAGCCGGCACAGGCCGCGCGCCTTCGCGAAATCCATCATGCGCTGGGTCATCGGCTCGATGCCGTTCACCGCGCTCACCACGATCACCGCGGTCTCGACCGCCTCGAGGGCGACCAGGCTGCGGCCGAGGAAGTCGGGGTACCCCGGGGTGTCGATCACGTTCACCCGCTTGCCCTGCGTCTCGAACCCGCATATCGCGGCGTCGAGGGAATGCAGCAAGGATTTCTCCTGGGGATCGAAGTCGCAGACCGTCGTGCCTCGGGCCAGCGACCCCTTGGACCGGATGGCTCCGGACTGCGCGAGCAAGGCTTCGGCCAGCAGCGTCTTGCCCGCGCCAGCCTGGCCCACCAAAGCAATGTTGCGGATGTCCGCCGTCGTATAGGGCATGTGATGCCTCCGTTCTCTTTCTAATGCGAGAGCCAGAGCATACGCCGGGGCCGATCCCGGGCTAGAGGCGTTTGCCGGGATTGGCTTGCCGGCCGGATCAAGGTAGAAAGCCGGTACGCGTGGCGGCACACGGCCCGCCCTCCTTGGGGAAACCGAAAGAATGACGACGGGCAAGCGGGCCCTGATCGTGGACGACTCGCGCTCGGCGCGGGTGATCCTGAGCCGGATGCTCGAGCAACACGGTCTCGCGGTGGACACCGCCGAGTCGGCGGAACAGGCCCTCGAGTACCTGCGCCAGAACCGTCCGGACGTGATCTTCATGGATCACCTCATGCCGGGCATGGACGGGTTCCAGGCGGTGCAGGCCATCAAGGGCGACCCGCAGACCGCCACCATCCCGCTGATGATGTACACCTCGCAGGAAGGCGAGCTTTACGTCAGCCAGGCCCGGGCGCTGGGCGCGGTCGGCGTGCTGCCGAAGACGGTCCGTCCCGTGGACGTCTCGCGCGTGCTCTACCAGCTGCACCTGCTGCCGGATCGCCGGCAGCAGCGCTCGCCGCTGTTCGATGCGGCTGCGGCCGCTGCGCAGGCGGCCGCAGGCGACGGCGAGGCGGCCGTCGTGTCCGATACCGTGGCAGCCGGCGATGCGGGCGCCACGGCGCAGCTTGCGCTGTCGGTCCCGGCTGCGGCGCTGTCGGAGCTGCAGGGCGGACTGCGGACGTCGCTGCAGCAGATCATGAAGGACCAGCTCGCCGAGCAGCGACGCTTCACCCTGGCCACCTTCGAGGCCTTCGCCCGCCGGATGAGTGGCGAGATCAAGGATGGCATGGCGAAGGCGCCTGTCCAGCCGCCTTCGGAGCCCGTCCCGCCAGAGCCCGCGCCGACGCCGTGGTGGCCGATGGCCCTCACGGGCCTGCTCGCGGCAGTCCCGGCGGCCGTGCTCGGCTTCCTCTTCTGGCAGGCCACGGAACGCAACGCCAGCCTGGCGAGCGAGCTCGGCCAGTCCCGTGCCGAGGCGGCGGCGGCGGCGGCCGCCGCCGCCGCGACAGCGGCTGCCACGGCCGAGCGCGAAGCTGCGGCAGCGGCCGCAATGTCGGCGCCCGCCGAGACGATCCCGGCCGCGGAGGCCGGGTCGCCCGGCAGCGCGACGGTTGTCGAATTCGTGCCATATGGCGAGGTGCCGCTCGGCGGTGCGAGGCTCGAGCGCCTGCGCGAGGTGGCTTCGGCGCTCGAGGCCCAGGGCTTCAAGGGTCGCATCGTCGCGGAGACGTTCATCGGGGACTTCTGCCTGTCCGGCAGCGTCGCCGAGAGTTTCCAGCCCGCCGAGGCGACACTGCCGACCAAGCGTTGCGACCTCGTCGGCAATCCTTTCGAGGACGGCCTGTCGCCGGCGCAGCGCCAGTCCGTGGCGTTTGCGAATTTTGCTGCCACGCTGCGCCAGCGCACGGGCGGCGCCATCGACGTCGAGACCGCGAGCGCGGGGCGGAGCAGCCCGGTGATGTACCCCGAGCAGGGCGAGGGCAGCACGGCCGGCGACTGGAACGCCGTCGCCGCGCAGAACAATCGCGTCGAGTTCCGCGTGGTGCCTGCCGAATGAGCCTCCGGGAACGGGGGCCGGCGCGGGCTCGATGCTGACCGACCTCGCGCCCCTGGACGGGGCCCGCGACTTCCGACCGCCGGCGTGGCTCGCCAATCGCCACCTCCAGTCGATCTTGCCGAGCCTGCCGCTGCGACGACCGCCGGTGGAGCGGCGCTGCGGGCGGCTGCTCGCGGTGTCCGTGCCCGAGGTGCTCGACTGCGGCGAGGGCGTCCGCCTGCTCGCCAAGCGGGCCACGCAGGAACGGCTCGGCCGCGCGCCGGCCTCGCGCACCGCGGTGCTGCTGCATGGCTGGGAGGGGAGCGCTGATTCGCTCTACGTCCTCGCGCTCGGCCAGCAGTTGCTGGATCGCGGATTCGACGTCGTGCGCCTCAACCTGCGCGACCACGGTGACAGCCACCACCTCAACGAGGAGATCTTCCATTCGTGCCGCATCGCCGAGGTGGTGGGTGCGGTGCAGCGGCTGCAGGCGCTCGACCCGGGCAAGGGCCTGAGCCTCGTCGGCTTCTCGCTGGGCGGCAATTTCTGCCTGCGCGTCGGCGCGCGTGCCGCGGCCGCGGGGCTGCGGCTCGAGCATGTCGTCGCGATCTGCCCGGTGCTCGACCCCGAGCACACGCTTCACCGGCTCGAGGGCGGCTGGGCGCTGTACCGGAAGTACTTCATCTGGAAGTGGCGACGCTCGCTGCGCAAGAAGCAGGCGGCATGGCCCGGGGTGTACGACCTCAGTGCCGCGCTCGAGCTCGACACGCTCACGGCGATGACCGAGCACCTGGTGTGCAGGTACGGCGGATACCCCTCGCTCTCCGAATACCTGCACGGCTACGCGATCGTGGATGACGCGCTCGCGACCCTCGCCGCGCCGACGCGCATCATCGCCGCGGCGGACGACCCGATCATTCCCGCCGTCGATCTCGCGCGCCTCGCGCGTCCGGCGGCGCTCGAGATCACGTGCACGGCATTCGGCGGGCACTGCGGCTACTTCGAGGGCGGGCCTGGCACCACCTGGCTCGAGCGCGAGGTGATCGCGACGCTCGAGGGTCACGCGCGCGGGTGAGCGTCCCGCCGGACGGGAGGAGGGAAGTCCTTTCCCGCTCCCGGTCTCCGGCGCTTCGAAAAATCGCCCGGGGGAACCGGGCAATTTTTCGGCGAGCCTTGCTCGGGCGGTCCCGGGGCGACATGCCAGCGTGGCCGCCGCACCGTGCGTAACGCCCCGGTCCTGCGCCCTCGCGGCGGCCTCCGACAGGGAGCGGGAAAGGACTTCCCTCCTCCCGTCCGGCGGGACGACCGTTGCCGCGACTGGCTACGGTCGTGCGCCGCGTCGTTCCATTTCGCTGCGCCAGCGCGAGTAACGGGCAGTGAGCGACGCGTGTGAACCGGGTTTGAACACGCGCTCGAGCGGCGGTGCCTGCCACGAGGCGGGTTCGCCCGCAGCAAGGTAGGCGACGCCGCGGGCGGTCGCCTCGGCAAGGACGTAGCGCTCGACAGTGAGGCCGCTGGTGTCGGCGAGGCGACGGCAGAGGAAGTCGCTGCGCGCCAGCCCGCCGGAGAGCCGGATGCGCTCGAGCGGCGCGCCGCGGCCGAGCGCCTCGAGATTGACGCACAACAGGAACACGATGCTCTCGAGCACCGCGGCGAGGCGCGCCATGTCGTCGCCGTCGCCCGCGAACTCCACCGGGAAGTCGGACCGCCAGTAGGGCGCGCCAAGGCCGCCGACGCCGTTCATGAAGAGCGGCGGCTCGGCGGTGCCGGGATCGGGAGACAGCGCCGCGAGTGCGCGGTCCACGTCGATCGCAACGTGCTCGCGCAGCCACTCGAGCGCGCTGCCGGCGCCGTTCACGGTGCCCTCGTGGGTGTGCAGCAGGCCGTCCGCGTCGGCGTAGAGCACGCTGCGCAGCAGGCCGGCGGGTGCCCGCGCATCGGGGCTCGCCGACCGCTGCACGAATGCGCCGGTGCCCACATTGACCAGCGCGATGGCTGGATCGGGCCGGCCGAAGGCGAAGGCCGCCGCGGACTGGTCTCCCGTGCAGATTGCGAGCGGGATCGCCTGTGTCCCGGCCAGCAGCGGCCCGAAGTCGCGGCGCGTCGTCACGCAGGCGGGCAGGTGCCCACGCTCGATGCCGAACAGGGCAAGCAGTGCGTCGGACCAGTCGAGAGCGGCGGGGTCATAGAGCAGCGTGCGCGACGCGTTGGCGGGATCCACGACGCAGGGCAGGCCCGGCAGCAGCCGCGCGAGCAGGAAGCTCGACAGCGGGCCCATCGCGAGTTGCCCGTCGGCGGCGGCGCGGCGCACCGCGGGCTCGTGCTCCAGGCACCAGCGCAGCTTGCTCGCGCCGTAGTGCGGCGACAGCGGCAGCCCGGTGATGTCGCGGACCCGGGGCGCGTGTGACTCCAGGCTGGCAAGCCACGCCGCGTTGCGTCGATCCTGCCATGACAGCGCTTCGGTGAGCGGCCGGCCGCTGCGACGCTCCCAGCACACGACGGTCGAGCGCTGCGTTGCGAGACCGGCTGCGACGACCCGGCGACCCTGCGCCATCGCCGATTCGCAGGCGTCCAGCGCGGCAGTGCGCACCGAGGCAAGCAACTCCCCGGGATCCTGCTCAACGACGTCGCCCCCGCTGCGGCGGGTCGCGACCGGCTGGCGCGCCTCGGCGACCTCGGCGCCGCTGGCATCGAACAGGACGGCGCGGCTCGCGTGGCTGCCCTGGTCGAGCGCCAGCACCAGCGCGTCTGCGGGCATCACCACTCGCGCCGGCTCTCGGAGCAGGCGGCGATCAGGCTGCGCACGGCCATCGTCTCGACGAAGTCGGCACCGCGCGCCTGGCAGCCACGGGCCGTCTCGAGGTCGCGCACCTCGTAGATGGCCCACTGCCACCGACCGGGCCAGAGCGACTCCGGCGGCGGGGGCAGCCGCTCGAGGTTGGCGAACAGGAACTCGGGCGCAAGCGACGCCGCCTGCGCGCGCGCCGCCTCGTCGTAGCTCGTCAGCACCCAGCCGATGCGCGCCCCGCACATCATCCGCAGGAGCTTGACGCTCACGAGGTCGAAGGAAATCAGCACGCATCGGTCCAGCACCGGCTGCAGCACCTCGCTTACCCGCTTCAAGACCGTCTCGCGCCCGTAGCGGCGGATGCTGGCGCGCTTGATCTCCACGAAGGCCGTGATGCCGGGCCAGCCGGCGATCGCCTCGACGGCCTGCGCAAGGGACGGAGGGCGCACGGAGGCGTGCGCGTCGCCGAGTCGCGCGACCTCGCCGACGGGAATCCCCGACAGCGTCGGCCAGGTGAGGTCGTGGATGCTTTCAGGCCGGCCGGCGACGCGCGCGAGGTCGGCGTCGTGCATCAGGATCGGGACGAGGTCGCCCGTCAGCTGGACGTCGAACTCGAGGAAGCGCGCACCGAGCTCCACCGCCGAGGCCAGTGCCTCGAGCGTGTTCTCGGGGAACTCCATCGCGTTGCCGCGGTGCGCGATGATCGCCGGAAGCTCGGGACCCGTTGGCATTGATTGCCTCGAAGCTGCGCGTCAGCGGCCGATATTACATAAGCGCGACAGGACAGGGTTCGCTCGAGCGCCGGCCGCCATGGCCATGCACGTGATCCGCATCACGCATGGACACCGGCCGGCAGCCGACTGACGCGCCTGGTCAGTTGCGGACGGCGACCGGGATCACGCAAGCCCATGAATTCATGAGAGGCGTGGCGCTGGCACGATGCTTGCTTCGGATCCGGCAGTCACCCGCGCGAGGACGAGAGGTCCGCCATGCAGCCTGAAGTCATTGCCCTGTTGTTCCCCGAGTCGAACTCATCGACGGAGGGGCAGGCACCGGTGGTCACGGCGCTGCTGCGCGATGGCGAGGGCACCATGGAGATTCGAAGCCTGCGGCCGGACAGGGCGTTGCTGCGCGCGGCCCGACTCGCCGGGCGCATCAACTCGGGCAAGCCGATCCTCGATCCGCAGACCCGCGAGGTGATCGGCTACGAGATCGAGCCCATGGCGCTTCCAGCCACCTGACGCGGCCCTGGTCGGGGCCGACGCGAAGGGTTGCTACATCGGATAGGCGTTGGTCAGCTCGATCGAGAAGGCCACGATCATCAGCACGACCAGCGGCCCGCCGACGCGCATGAAGTCGCTGAAGACGTAACCGCCCGGCTGCATGATCAGCACGTTGGTCTGGTAGCCCATCGGCGTGGCGAACGACAGGTTGCAGCCGACGATCGCCGCGAGCACGAAGGGCTCGAGGGGCGCGCCGATCTGCTCGGCGATCGAGAGTGCCACGGGCGTGCCGACCGCGGCGGCGGCATTGTTCGATACGAAGTTGGTGAGCAGCCCGAGGAAGACCATCACCGCCGCGAGCACCATCTGCGGCGACAGTCCGCTCGCGACCGACATGAACGCGTCGGCGAGGATGTCGGCGCCGCCCGTCGCAGTGAGCGTACGACCGAGCGCGAGGCTGGCGACGACCACGAGCACCACCTCGGCGCTGATGCCGCGACCGAGTCCCTCGAACTTCAGGCAGCCCGTCAGGATCAGCGCGAGCACGCCGAGCAGCGAGGACATCGCGATCGGCAGGACGCGGAACGCGGCGAGCAGCACGACCGCCGCCATGATCAGCACCGCGATCGGTGCCTTGCGGGTGCGCGGCAGGTCGAGCGTGCCGTCGAGCACCAGCAGCCCGGGCTCGTGCTTGAGCTCCACCACGCGGGTGGGCGGCCCCTGCATCAGCAGCACGTCCCCCGAGCGCAGCTCGCGGTCGGGAATTTCGCCCGCCAGCGAGTCCTCGTCCGACGGGCGATACATGGCCAGGATCACGACGCCGTGGCGCTCCGCGAATCGCGCCTCGCGCAGCGTGCCGTGGTGCAGCGGCGACTCCTCGGTGACCACGCCCTCGACGAGCTGCTGGTCCTCGGCGTTCAGGGGGTGCTGTCCGGGGGGCAGGCTGTCCACGCTGCCTGCGTCGAACAGCGTCGCGCCGAGTGCCAGCTCGTACTCCTTGAGATAGGAGGAGGTGTCGTTGACCAGCAGGCGGTCGCCTTCGAGCAGCACCAGTCCGTCGGTCGGCGTCAGCGCCTCCGTGCCCCGCTGCACGCGCTGTACGGTCATCTTGTTGCCGGTCCAGCGACGCGCCAGGGCAACGGTCTTGCCCCGTGCCCGGCTGCGAGGGCCGACGTAGAGCACCGCGTTGAACCGGCGCGGCAGGAGGCCGGCCAGCGGGTTCGGGCGGTCGCGCAGCAGCCGCGGTGCCACCAGCCACAGGTACAGCAATGCCAGCGCCGCCGGGCCTGCGACCAGCGGCGTGAACTCGAACATGTCGATGTGCTCGACGCCGTGGTCGCGCGCGAGCGAGACGATCAGCAGGTTGGTCGACGTGCCGATCGTGGTGGCCATGCCGCCCACGATCACCGCGAAGTTCATGGGCATGAGCACGCGCGAGGGGGAGCGGCCCGCCCGCATGGCGAGACCGATGACGACCGGCATCAGCACCACCACCACCGGGGTGTCGTTGATGAAGGCGCTCAGGACCATGGCGCTCGCGAGCAGCACGAACAACGCGAGGTGGGAGTTGAATGCCCAGACCCGGGCGAGCAGCCGTGCCAGCGGCTCGAGGGCGCCGGTGACCATGAGCGCCCGGCCCATGATCATCAGGCAGCAGATCGCGACCAGCGCCTCGTGCCCGAAGCCGGAGAAGATCTGCCGGATGCCGAGCTCGTCGCCTTCGTGCTGGTACGGGAAGAGGTGGAACCCGAGCGCCAGCCCGGTGATCACGATCAGGCTCGTGACCGGGATCGGGATGCGCTCGCGCGTGAACAGGAAGAAGGCGACGACCGTGAACGCGAGGACGGCATAGGCGTGTGCGTTGGCGACGAGGTCAGTCACCCCCGAAGGGTACCGAAAAAAAAACCCCGCTTGCGCGGGGTCGTCGTGCGTTCAGGGGCATCGCTCTTCTTGTTCTGGTCTTGTTTTTGGTTGATGCCCCGGTTGGGGTTCCAAACTCTCCCGTCCCTGATCTTGTTCTGGATTCCTCTTCGCCCTCTCCGAATCGCCCGCTTCCCACTCTCACTCGTCGGTGCCGCGGCCATCATTTGCCCCGGCTTGGATCATTACAGAGCAATGAACGTGCCAACGGCGGTGGGCTTCATGAAAAACAACGACTTACCAACGCTCGAGCGCGGCAGCGGGCGCCGGGACAGCGATAGCCGTAAAGATTGCCGACACTGGCCGGCGCCTCGTGCCACTGACGAACGGCTCTACTTCCGACAGAATCCGTGCCCATGACTACCCACGCCTCGACGAAGCACCTGCAGGCGGGTGCTTCCACACTTGGATTGCTTCTGCTCGGCCTCGCGCTCGCGGTGGGCCTCGTGGCTTCGGCAGCCGTGGTCTCGCGCAGCCTCGAGCGCATCAAGCTCGCCGGCGACAAGATCACGGTGAAAGGCTACGCCGAGGAAAAAGTCGTCTCGGATGCAGGCACCTGGCGGGCCACCGTCACCGTGCGTTCCGGCGACCTGCAGTCCGGCTACCGCGCGCTCGAGGCCGACACCGCTCGCGTCAAGGCGCTGCTCGAATCGGTCGCCGGTGCAGCGGCGCCGGTCGTCGTCTCTTCGGTCACCGCGCGACCGCAGTACGAGGTCGGACCCAACGGCGCACAGACCGGGCGCGTCACCGGCTACGAACTCGACCGCAACTTCGAGCTGAGTTCCGCCGACGTCGCGCTGATCGGCCGGGTTGCCGCCGAGGCATCCTCGCTGATCAGCGAGGGTGTGAGCATCAACTCGTGGCCGCCGCAGTATTTCTACAATGATCTCAACGCGGTCAAGGTCCGACTGATCGGCGCCGCGACGCGTGACGCCCAGCAGCGCGCCGAGCAGTTCGCCTCCGGCAGCGGCGTGACAGTCGGCCCGCTGCGCTCGGCCTCGCAAGGCGTGTTCCAGATCACCCGGCCGAATTCCACGGAGACGGCGGACTACGGCAGCTACGACACGTCCACCGTCGAGAAGGTGGTGAAGGCAGTCGTTACGGTGGAGTACGCGGTCGCCCGGGAGTGACGCGGTTCCGAGCGGCTGCGTTCGGACTTGCGGTGGTGGGCGATCGGTGCCGGGTGCGTTTCGAGTCGCTCCACGTGATTCGCTTTGTCGAAACGCACCCGGCACCGATCGCCGGACGCGCGGCGCCTGAGCGAGCGGCCGGCGGAACCGGCCACTCGCACGGCGCATGAAGCGACTGCCGGAGCCAGCATCGCCTGCGGCAGCGCGATCATCAGTGTAGCTGCTGCAGGTGCGGCGTATTTCGGCCTCACCCCACCGCGACGGTCGGCGAGCCTCGTCCTCGCGAGCTCTCCGTCATCGTGCGGCGTGCGAGCCAGCAGAACGCCCGCACGACACTCGACGACTCGTTGAGCGTCCAGGCGTTCTCCTGGCTCGCTCAGCCGCCGCGTGTCAGACGGGGATCCGGACCTGGTTTCGACAAAGCGAATCACGTGGAGCGACTCGAAACCAGGTCCGGATCCCCGTCCTGCCACCAACGTCCTGACGGCGCAGCGACGATGACGATCAGCGCGAGAGCTCGACCAGCTCGTAGTACGTCTGCATGTACCCGCCGACCTGTCCGCGCAGGAACAGGAACTCGCCGTCGTTCGTGCACCAGACGTCGTAGGGCGGATGCTCCTGCGGCAGGCCCGGAGCCGAGACGTAGCGGAAGTGCAGCGCATCGAAGCTGCCGGCGCGCACCGTCACGCGCTCCTCGCCGACGTACTCGACGTGCACGCCGATGCGGTAGAGCATCGGGCCCGTCGCGCCGCGGTGGTCGGGCGAGGAGAGCAGGAACTCCTCGATCGCCTGCACCCCCGGTCCCTTCGAGAGGTCGTGGAGCCGCAGGTGCCACGCGTCGCAGGCGATCGCGTGGTTCTGGAACGTGCGTAGCGGCGGTTGGCGGTGCTCCATGCGCTGCGAGATGCGGCCCTCCGGCGCAGTGAAGGCCTCGCACTCCGTGTGGCCGGGGTGGAACTTGAACCAGCCCGATCCCATGAACCGATCGCCCACGGTGATGCGCACGAAGCAGTCCATGGGCAGCCAGTGCTCGTCGAGGCTGTAGGTGATGTCGCGCATCACGCTCGGCCGGTCGTCGATCTCGCAGTGAGCGGTGATGGTGCGCTTGCCGTCGGAGTGGACGTCGATGTGGAAGTACTCGCGCCCGCGCTCCTCGAGGTAGCGGTCGGGCTTGTGCGAGAGGTAGGCGATGGTGCCGCGCGTGCTGTGGTGGTCGCGCTGCAGGACGGGTGGCGTGTCGATTGGCGTCATGCTCGTTCGCTCCGGTCGAGGGCCACGGCGGCGTCGCCCATGCGTCGCCAGCGCCGCCCCATCAGCGGCATGATGACGGCGAGGCCGACATACAGCCAGACCGCCAGCCCCACGAGGCGCGGCGGCAGGATCATGGCCAGCGCGGCGGAGATTGCGCCCATCGCGGCGGTGATCGACCAGGCTTCGATCTCGATGCGCGCCGTGACCCGGTCGACGCGGCTGAGCGGCGGTGCGAGTTGCAACCGCAGCACGTGAGCATTGAGCGCGATCAGTACCGCGGACATTAGCGCGAAGGCGAGGCCGTAGAGCACGAAGAACGTCCGCAGGTGCGAAAGCTGCGTGATCTCGAGTTCCGCGGGCAGCCAGCCGCCACTCATCGCGTTCAGGGCGCCGGACATCATCAGGCGCAGCGGGTAGAGGAACACCAGCACCAGGAAGACCAGCAACAGGCTCAGCACGACGGACGTGCCGTCCTCGAACCCGTGGCGTCGGCTCCAGCGGTAATGGCCGTGCCAGAACATCACGATGATGGCGAAGCTCGCGGCGAAGGCCGGCACGCCCTTGAGCGCCTCGCTCAGCTCCTCGAAGGACTGCGGGATCGCGTCCACCGAGATCACGAGCATGGTCAACGCGAACGCGAACGCCGCGTCCACGAAGGTCTCGAGACGCGTGGTCTGCCGCTGGCGCGCGATCACGCGGCCGCTAGAAGGCATTGATGCCCGTCAGCTCGCGGCCGATAGTGAGCTGGTGGATGGTCTCGGTGCCTTCGTAGGTAATGACGCTCTCGAGGTTGAGTGCGTGGCGGATCGGCACGTACTCGGCGCTGATGCCGGCGCCGCCGAGGATGTCACGCGCGTCGCGCGCCACGTCGAGCGCCATCCGGCAGTTGTTCCACTTGGCGAGCGAGACCTGGGAGGGCGACATCGTCCCCGCGTCCTTGAGCCGCCCGAGCTGCAGCGAGAGCAACTGCGCGGTGGTGATCTTCCGCGCCATCTCGGCGAGGCGGATCTGCACCGCCTGGGTCGCCGCGAGCGGCCGTCCGAACAGGATGCGCGTCTGCGCGTAGTCGAGCGCCTGGGCGAGGCAGGCCTGCGCCGCGCCGATCACGCCCCAGGTGATGCCGTAGCGCGCCTGCGTGAGGCACGAGAGCGGCGCCTTGATGCCGACGGTGCTGCCCGGCAGCATGTTCTCGGCGGGCACCACGACGTCCTCGAGGAAAATCGAGCCCGTGATCGAGGCGCGCAGCGAGAATTTCTTCTCGATCTCGGGCGCGACGAGGCCCTTGGTGCCTTTTTCCACCAGGAAGCCGCGGATGCCTTCCTCGGTCTTCGCCCAGATCACGAACAGGTCGGCGATGGGCGAGTTGGTGATCCACATCTTGGCGCCGTTCAGCACCCAGTCGCCGCCGCGGCGCCGGCCGTGGGTCTTCATGTTGGCCGGGTCCGAGCCGCCGTGCGGCTCGGTGAGCCCGAAGCAGCCGATCACCTCGCCGGTGGCCATGCGTGGCAGGTACTTCTGCTTCTGCGCCTCGCTGCCGTAGGTGTAGATCGGGTACATGCACAGGCTCGACTGCACGGACACGAAGCTCCTGAGCCCCGAGTCGCCGCGCTCGAGCTCCTGGCAGATGAGCCCGTAGCTCACGGAGTTCATGCCCGCGCAGCCGTAGCCCTCGAGCGAGCTGCCGAACAGCCCCAGCCCCGCGAGCTCGCCGACCAGCTCGCCCGGGAAGGTGTGGTTCTCGAAGTGGTGCTGGATGATCGGCAGGACCTTCTCGTCCACCATGCGGGCGACGGAGTCCTGCACCATGCGCTCCTCGTCGGAGAGCAGGCCGCGCACGTCGTAGAGATCGAGCGGGTCGAGCTTGCGGGTGGACTTGATCTTCGGCAGGTCGACGGGTGAGGTGGCCACGGAGGGGCTCCCGATCAGGAAAGGGTTGGGGCGACTCGCTATTCTCGGTAATCGGCGGGCGCCCCGCAAAGCGGAGTCGATCGAAGCCGGCCCCACCCATCCTGCGAACGGTCTGGCTGACATGCGCTGCGCCTACCACCCGGACTACTTCGTCGCGCTGCCGCCGACGCATCCCTTCCCGATGGCGAAGTACCCGCTGCTGTTCGAAACCCTGCTCCGGGAGCGGCTCCTGCACCCCGGCGAGGTCGTCGAGCCCGTCGAGGCCAGCCTCGAGGACCTGCGGCTCGTCCATGACGTGGGCTATCTCGGGCGCTTGGCCGCGGGCACGCTCGACGCGGCGGCCATCCGCAAGATCGGCGTTCCCTGGTCGCCGGCCCTGTGGCGGCGCTCGCGACTCGCGGCGCAGGGCACCCTCGAGGCCGCGCGGGCGGCGCTCGAGTACGGCCTCGCGGCCAACCTCGCCGGCGGCACGCACCACGCCTTCCCCGCCCACGGCGAGGGTTTCTGCCTGCTGAACGACGTGGCCGTCGCGATCCGGGTCCTCAGGCGCGACGGCCGCGTGCGGCGCGCACTCGTGGTGGACCTCGACGTGCACCAGGGCAATGGCACGGCGGCGATCTTCGAGGGCGACCCCGAGGTCTTTACCTTCTCGATGCACGGCGAGCGCAACTACCCGCTGCAGAAGATGCGGTCGACCCTGGACGTGGGGCTCGCGGACGGGATCGGCGACGACGAGTACCTCGAGCTGCTCGCGCGGCACCTGGACGGAGTCTTCGCGGCCTTCGTGCCCGACATCGTCCTTTACCTCGCCGGCGTGGATCCGGTGCGCGGCGACCGCTACGGACGGCTGGCGTTGTCGGATGACGGAATCGCGCGCCGGGAGCGGCAAGTGCTCGAGGCGTGCCGGGCACGCGGCCTGCCGCTCGTGATCACGATTGCCGGCGGCTACGCGCCGACCCCGGGCCGTACCGCGGCACTGCACTCGATCGTCTTTCGCGAGGCGCAGCGAATGGCGAGCAACCCCAAGGCGTCGGCCGCGGTTGTCAGCAGCCGCCGCCCGGCGCGATCATAGACGCCTCGATCGGGCCTCCCGACGGACGGGATCCCGCCTCAACCCCCAGGAGCCTTCCAGCCATGATCCATCGCAAGTCCGCGCTGCTCGTCACCATCGCTGCCACCGTGTCGCTCGCCGGATGCGCCGCGACCGACGATTTCATGAAGAACCCGGAGAAGGCGAAGACGCGCCAGGGCACGGCCATCGGTGCAGGCGCCGGTGCGGTGGCGGGCCTGCTGATCGGGGGCGGGTGGGAAGGCGCGCTCATCGGCGCGGGCGTCGGTGCACTGGCCGGCGGCGCCGTCGGCAATTACCAGGACAAGCAGGAGCGCAAGCTGCGCCAGCAGATGGCGGGAACCGGCGTCGAGGTCGTGCGCAAGGGCGACAACATCACGCTCGACATGCCGGGCAACGTGACCTTCGGCTTCGACAGCGCGGCCCTGAATCCGCAGTTCAACTCGGTGCTCGACAAGGTGGCGCAGACGCTGACCGAGTTCGACCAGACCGTGATCCAGATCGCGGGGCACACCGACAGCACGGGCAGCCACGCCTACAACATGAAGCTCTCGGAGCAGCGCGCGAGCAGCGTGAAGAGCTACCTCGCGGGCCGCGGGGTTCCGGCCCAGCGCATGCAGACCGTCGGCGCCGGCCCTGACCACCCGATCGCCGACAATTCGACGGACGCCGGCCGTGCCGAGAACCGGCGCGTCGAGATCACCATCGTGCCGGTGACCGAGGAAAACCTGCAGAAGGCCAAGAAAGGCTAGGCGGCGGGCGCCACCACCAGCTGGCGCAGCTTCTTGATCGCATTCGCCTCGATCTGGCGGATGCGCTCCGCCGACACGCCATACTTGTCGGCGAGCTCGTGCAGCGTGGCCTTGTGCTCGCCCATCCAGCGGGCGCGGAGCACGGCCTGGCTGCGAGCGTCGAGCTGCGACATCGCCGCGGCAACGCGGTCCGTCACGTCGTCGTCCCACTCGGCGCGCTCCACCGCGATCGCGGGGTCGGCGTCCGGCGCCGGCAGGTAGGCTGCCGGCGAATACGACTCGTCTTCCTCGTCGGCATCAGGCGCCGGATCGTAGGAGAGGTCCCTCGAGGCGAGGCGACGCTCCATCTCCGTGACTTCATCGGTGCTGACGCCGAGGTCACGCGCGACGGCCTGAGTCTCCTCGGCGGTGAGCCAGCCGAGGCTGCGCTTGTACTTGCGCAGGTTGAAGAACAGCTTGCGCTGCGCCTTGGTGGTGGCGATCTTCACCAGCCGCCAGTTGCGCAGCACGTACTCGTGGATCTCGGCACGGATCCAGTGCACGGCGAACGACACCAGCCGCACGCCGACGTCGGGGTCGAAACGCTTCACGGCCTTCATCAGGCCGACGTTGCCTTCCTGCACGAGGTCGCCCAGCGGCAGGCCGTAGCCGTGGTAGCCGCGGGCGATGTGCACGACGAATCGCAGGTGCGACAGCACCAGTTGCCGGGCCGCGTCGAGGTCGTTGTCGCGGCGGAAGCGCGTGGCCAGCTCCGACTCGTCCTCGCGGCTCAGCACCGGAATGCGGCTCACGGCGTCGACATATGCGTCGAAGCTGCCGATCGGGCCGATCAGCGCAAGGTCGGACGGATTGCGGCGGACGAGGGCGGCGGTCATGTGTTTCGTGGTCTCCCCGGTAACGAGGCCGATATTAGCAGTCAAGGCTTTAGAGTGCTAAGTGGTGGGGAAGTTCACGGCGCGCAGGAGTGGCGGCGCTGTCGTAAGTTGCTGACAATATTGCGATTTGTCAGCGGCTACGGAGGCCCGCCGGCCGGGTGGGCGGTCGACCAAGCGAGTATCGGGGAGCGACTCGACCGCCCACCCGGCCGCCGGGCCGGTCCGGCCGCACACCCGATCAGCGGGCCGCTTCACCCGCCGCGGCGCGTTCAGTCACTTTGGCTCGATGCCCCGCAGCTCCCGGGTGGCGGCAATGAACGAGCCGACCCAGCCGAGCGCGATCCCGCCGAGCAGCAGGGCGGCACTGCCCTCGAGCCCGAGACCGCGAAGCTCGAAGCGGCTGCCGTAGAGCCCCGCGATGCGCTGCACGGGCTCGCCGAGCGCGGTGATCACGACCGTCACGACCAGCCAGGCGATGAGCCCGCCGCCGAGGCCGTACCAGACGCCGTTGTAGAGGAACGGCCGGCGCACGAAGGCGTCGCTGCCGCCGACGAGCTTGGTGACCTCGATCTCGTCGCGGCGGTTCTCGATGTCGAGGCGGATGGTGTTGCCCACGATCACGAGCACGCCGAGTGCGAAGAGTCCCACGGCCAGCAGTACCACGCGGCGCACCACGTCCAGGATGGCGTTGAAGCGGCTGACCCAGGCCGTGTCGAGCTGGACGATGTCCACGCCCTCGATCGAGCGCAGCTCGGTCGTGAGGCTGACGACCTGCGCCGGCTCGCGGAATTCCGCCGCCGGACGCACCACGAGGGCGTGCGGCAGCGGGTTGTCCTTGAGCGCGTCCAGTGCCTCGCCGAAGCCCGAGCCCTTGCGGAACTCCTCGAGCGCGTCGTCCGCCTCGACCACCGTGACGGACTCGACGTCGCGCCGCTGGCGCACGCGCTCAGCGGCCTTGCGCGTCTGCTCGAGCGTGGCCGCGGGCTTCATGTACACCGAGATGTCGAGTGCGTTGCCCCAGCCGCCGCTCGCCACGCGCACGTTCTGCACCAGCACGTGCAGGCAGGCGGGCAGGGCGAGCGCGATGCCGATCACCAGGATCGTCAGCAGCGTCGCGAAGGGCTGCGTCCACAGCCGGCCCAGCGAGCCGACCATCGTCTGGAAGTGGCGCTCCAGCCAGGAGATCACGGCCGCTCCGTCACGATCGACATCAGGTCGGGCATGGGCTCGACGCTGCCGGCCACGCGGCCGCCCTCGAGCATCACGCGGCGCACGCCGAAGCGCTCGATCAGGCCGATGTCGTGGCTCGCGATCAGCACCGTGACGCCGACCTCGTTGAAGCGCTTGAAGATGTTCATCACCTCGAGCGAGAGGTCCGGATCGAGGTTGCCGGTGGGCTCGTC
>Ga0105103_10000872_pt1 | contig 17070 bp, 15 predicted proteins | sample PPLLaktember2015_2_FD_79107 | JGI IMG/M metagenome (GOLD analysis project Ga0105103, IMG submission 79107) | Freshwater sediment microbial communities from Prairie Pothole Lake near Jamestown, North Dakota, USA - PPLs Lake P7 Core (6) Depth... | ecosystem: Environmental > Aquatic > Freshwater >...
GCAGTGGTCAGAGCGCCGTAGTTGCCGGCCCATACCTCACCCGCTCCCGCGGCCCGCGCCGCCTCCGCCATCTCCACTGCCTCATGGGTCTCGCTGAGATAGAACGAGAGCCCAACCACATCCCAGCCCTCTTGCAGCTTCTTCTGGTACTCCTCCCAGGTGGGAAACTCCAGTATCTCCAGCTCGGGGATGTTCTGCTTGAGAAAACGCAGGCCGAAGGACTGGATGCGGGGCCAGTAAAATCTAAACCATGACCTGGTATTGGCTCCGATGTAGTCGTAGGGCTCGGAGCTGTTTCTGTAAACGGTGGTGAAGAGAACCCTGGGGGTCATAAAGCCATTCTCATCTGCCCATATGAGATTAAGCTTGCGATTATGCGTACCCGTCCGGAGGAGGATGTCGGCTCTGTTTCTCTTTCTTCTCCGCTAGATCCAATTCCCTCCGGTCTATCTCCTTTTGCACCGTCTGGAAGACCTCGGATACCCCGGCATACTTTCCGGCGAACCATCCGCAGGCGAAGACCTCTGCCATCTCCCCCTCCTCTATATGAAACTCCTCCGCCAGCCCTGCTATCCACTCCGACGGGCTCTTGGATTGGGAGAATGAGGCCCGCACCATCCGGGCGATCTCATCAGCACGCTCCCGGGATATCCCCAGCAGCTCGTAGAGAGTCGCCTTTGTGGCCCTGTCTTCGTCGCTCATGGAGACCTTCAATTGTAAATATGAATTAATTGAATTGATTATCGATTCATGCCATTGGGCTTGGGCCGCTCTCTGTGTCATGGTCCCCGGAGCGGGCCAGAAGGTTCTGGTAGGCCTGGCCGGCCAGATCTTTTACATCTATGCCCATTTCCCTGGCCAGGAGCAAGACCACTGCATCCAGCTCCACCAGCTTTTTCAGTGAATCCTGCTTTTCATTGGCCGCTGCTATGACCTCCTTTCGGCTCATGCCGGTATGGGAGGTGATGAGCCGGATTCCCTGATCCAGTATTCCTTCCTCTGTAGAGGGTTTGAATCCCAGGGGAACCTCTACCGCTGCCAGGTCGAAGAGGGCATCGACCATATCTCCCTCCATCCTGACCATGCCTTCTGCTTCAGCTTCCCTCAAGAGAGCCCTCACCTTCTCCGGCGGCCCCCATTTCAGGTCCAGGGAGAGAGCAAATATGAAATCACTGATCTTCAAACTGCTCTTGCCCCTCTTTTTGAAGGGCGTGGCCACCAGAATGGCTTTCTCAGTTTCCAAGCAAACACCTCTGAAACCTTATTTTGCATAATAGATATAATCTAGCCTGCACCTGTAGCAAGCAGAAGGTTATTTATTCTTTTGGGGGAGAACTAGAATCGGCAAACGAAAGTGGGATAGCAATCTTAGAAAGATCCGGATCATGCCAACAGTGTGGTGTTTGATGAGGCAAATATACGCAATTGTCGTTCTGTTCCTGATTGCTGCGGTCAGCTCAGCCCAGCTTTCTCCAGACAAGGATAGATTCGATGTGGTGCTCCATCCCGGAGACCTGGAGGAGAGGACTCTGAAGGTGACCAATACCGGGGACTCACCCATCCATGAGATCTCCAAGACGGAGATGAGTGGGACCGCCAAAGGCTATATCTTCCTGGATATGCCCGATGAGATGCCGCTTGCCTCCGATGACGAGGCTGAGATCAAGGTCCTTTTTGCCCTGCCGCCGGAAACCGAGCCAGGGACTTATACCGGATTTTTATATCTGCTGGACAGCGCCCCACCATCTCTTCCTATAAGAATCGAATTCGAGTTGACGGCTGTGGCCAAGGAGAGCTATGGAATCAGCATGACCATAAACGATGCCAGGTCCGCTGAGCTCTCTGCCGGGTCCAAGGATATAGCGGAGTTCGATCTGGCGGTAAATAATCTGGGAGCATTTCGTGATGTGGCCTCCATCGATTGCGGACCGCTTCCTGAAGGCTGGAGTGCCAGCCTGATCGAAGGCGAAGAAACCCTCCAGTTTCCCTATGACCTGGCTTTAGATCCATCTGCAACTCATGCCATGAAACTGCAAATAGAAACCATGAAGCCGGGACGCAAGGAGAGCCTGAACATCACCGCCACCTCCCTGGGCAATAGGTCAAAAAATTCCTCGGTGCAGGCTTCTGTCAGCTTTGCCACAGAGGTTAGAGGTTACAGTGTGGATATCAATTTCCCGGAGAAGCTGGTGGTCAACCGGACCTATAAAGGGTCTTTTAGACTCATGCTTGATGTCGATGAAGAGGTAATGGTGGGGATAATCGCGCCAAAAGAGCTGATGGTCATACCTTTAGCCCAGATAGTCAAGGTCAGCCCCAAGAAGCCGGGGGTTGCCAATTTCACCATGCTGGCCTCGGCCAGCGGCCAGTATCCACTCATATTCCGGCTCATGGACTCCCACGGCATCCCCATGCCCGAGGAGACTGCGGCCATAAATGTGGTCCCGTCCACTGGTATGGCGGTCCTGACCGGAGATGATTTCCTCTACAGCACAATTGCCTCTGTTAGCAGAATGGGCAACGGAACGATTGATTTTGATATCATCACCGCTGCGCCGGGCATCATCCCGGATGAGGATATGGAGACGCTGCAAGAGTACTCCAGGGTCCTGATCCTGGGCAATGAATCCGTAGTTGCAGATGATGCGGAAAGGATTCTGGATGAGTCCCAGATCAAGAGAATTGGCGGCGACAGCCTCTATGAGCAGTCCTGGATTTATGCGGCAGATATCTGGATCAATGGAAGCGAGAGTGTGGTGCTTTGCGGCAGCAGTTCCCAGGACCTCTTCCGGGCTTATCAAATGGCCCAGGCATCAGGCATGCCTATGGTAATCTGCCAGGGCTCGGCAACAGAAAAAGCGAAGGCAGCCATAGAAGAGATGGCCAGGCGAAATGTCACCCTGACCAAGGCCTTCTATGTGGGCCAAATCGATGAGCAGTATATCCAGCCCCTGGATGAAGCGGGCATTAAGACCGAAGAGGTGAGAGCTTGAAGCTGCAATATCCATTGCTATTGATATTCATCATATCCTGTATCGGGCAGGCCCTGGCAGAGGATCAGCCCCTGGAGAGGGGAATCAAGGGCGAGATCGAGGATGTGATATTGACCGGAGCAGACGATTGGCATGAAGCTATTGCCGCTACACCTCTTGCCGTCTGGTCCGAGGATAATAAGACCGTCAGGCTACCGCTATTGATTCTTCCCCAGGAGGTTCAGGCCGGGGAGAGAAACGGATGGGTGGAAGAGTCTGATTTGCAGAGATATGGAGCGCCGGCCTTATTGAGCGCATTTAGGAGCGCAAATATCAGTGCCATAATCATCCATGGCTCCGGGGAGAAGGTGAAGGATCTGGCGGAGTCGGCTCACAAAGACGGTCTTAAGGTATACATTACCGCGGGTTTAGAGGTCCCGCGCTCTGTGGAGAATAAAGCCTCGGAAGAATTATCAAAGCTGCCTGAGGCCATCGATGTCATGCTGGCCGAGGCCGGGCTTGATCTTCCGCAGAGCAGCGAATCCGGAATCGACAAGAGCCTGCTTCAGGTAGCCAATCCCGATATAGGAGGAAATGCGACCCTTTACTGTCCTGTCAACCAGGGGGCCAAGGATAACCTCTATGATCATATCGAGATGCTGATCGATAATTACAAAGTCGACGGCGTGGTTCTTTATAATTTCGGATTTCAGGATGAGAATTACTGTTACTGCAATTTCTGCAAAGAAAAGTTCTACCAGGATACGGGCACAGACCTGAGCAAGGTCAACGACAACTCCTACAACCGGGAGAGGTGGAAGGAGTGGAAGCAGGACCAGGTCATGGAGATCTTGAACTATGCCCGCAATATAACCTCAGACCTCGGTCCGGTCAGCCTTGGAGTGGCCCTGGACAATCCTTTCGATAGGGCCCAGGGCTATAACTTTGCCCGGATGTCCCAGGTCGCGGACTTTATGCTGATATCGCCCCTCTCTGCCCAGGAGGTGGGTGAGGTCTGCCTTCTCAGCGAAAAGCCGGTTTACGTCCGCCTGAGCGACGATTATCTGGCCTATATTCTCTCCACTCAGAATGTGGAGGGAGCAGTAAGGTATATGGAGGACCTGAAGAGGTTCGGAGCATCCGGACTGGTCTTCGAGTATGATGTGGTCCACACTCCGGTTTGGGCTGAGCTGGAGCCGCCGTCGCAGGCAGCTAACTGGCTGCTTAAACAGATCGGCGGAGAGAGCCTGGCCATAGGCAATGTCTCCTGGGAATACGATAAAAAGCTGCAGGCCAATAACAGCTATGATCTGGCGGAGAAGATAAGTCGCCGCTGGAAGAGCTCGCCGGGAGCTGTCATCGTGGGCCAGAACTATAGCGCTGCTCTCATCGCCGCGCCTATTGCCTCCTATCTTAACTGGCCCATCCTCTATGTTGGAGAGACGCTGCCTGCCGAGACCAAGGCAGCTTTAGAGCGCCTGGGGTCAAGAGATGCTGTGCTGGCCGAGCCCATATCTGCATCGGTCAAAGAGAATTTGAGCCTGATGAATATCACCTGGCAGGAAGGATCTGAGCGGCTGCTCATCGAGGAGATGAAGCGGAGAGGCGAGAGTCCGGATATGGTGGTCTATGCCAACTCCCGTGATCTCTCCCTCCTCCTGCCCCAGTCCGATCCATTGGTGAAGAGGGCTTTTGTAGAAGATCTCCTGGTGAGAACGGAATTAAGCCCCAGCCAGGTTCCAGCCGAGGAGGTGGGTCAGATCGTCAGGCTCAATATCACCCTCACCAATACCGGAGAAGAGACTATGCATGGGGTACGACTGCTGGATGTGTTCCCCATGGGCCGCTTTATTAAATGGCCCCGGGTGGATATGGGCCAGTTCAACGTCACCGATCCATATAGCGGACAGCCCTCCGATGCCGTGAATTCCTTCCTCAATGGCACATTGCTTCGCTGGAGCATAAACCGTCTTGATCCGGGCCGCTCAGCCAGCCTGAATGCAGACGTGGAGCTGCTCTATCCCATGGACTCCGGCTGGGAGGAACGCCTGGACAGGGGAGCCACTGCAGCTTATGAGGGCTTCTCCTACAATCATACTTTAAAGAACCTGGATGATCCGCCGGCCATCAATCTGACCTATCCCGTCTGGATCTACTCCGGCAGGACCAATATCTCCTGGGAACTGGACCAAGAGGCAGCCTATACTGCCATCAATCTCTACAGCCCGGATCGGGGCAGCGGCAGGCTGGAGATCACAGATATCGAGCCGGATAAGCTCTATGATGTCCAGGTGCAGATGCTTACTCCCGGAAGGTGGACATTCAATATCGAGGCTGGAGACGGGGCCGTCCGCAAGACCAAGAACTATACCGTGGATGTTCTCTCCAATACCCAGGCATTGAATATCACCGCCTTCAGCCATACCAAGGTACCTCGACTCTCTCTTCTGGCTCCGGCAGCAGCCGCAGCCCGCCGGGCAGCTCTGATTGATGTGGCCCGCGATCCGCAGCAGATCGATCCATCCAAGGAGGAGGAGAAGCTAAACCAGAAGGTAGAGGAGATGGAGATCTCACCCAGATATCTGATGGTGGTGGGAGACACCGGCTCTATGCCATTCATACCTACCGGCCTGATTCAGAAGGTCGATGAAATCATGGAGTATGAGATCTTCAGGGATTATCAGCTCTCCCTGGACGATCAGAACTATAGCAATGTGGCCGTAGGAAGGATCATGGCCCTTTCGGTTTATGATGCCTCCCAGCTACTGGCCAGAACCCTGGCCTATGATCAGCTTAACGGCTCCTGGAAGAGCAATGCTCTGGTCATATCTTCGCCGCCTCTCTCCTTCCCCCAGTCGCCCATCGCCATAAGCATTAGAGATTATCTCTTGGATGCGGGTCTGGTGGTCAAAGACCTGCGTTATGAGGAAGCCACCTACCAGCAGGCCGTCTCCCAGATGAACAACGGACAGAATATAGTCACCTTCAATAACCACGGCAGCGAGGACCAGTGGGGTTTATCAGACTGGTCGATGATGGATTCCACACTTACTGCGGGCCATGTCAAAGAGCTGGTTTTGGCACCCCAGACCACTACCAGTGATGCCTGCGTCACAGCAAACCTGAAAGGATATTATCTCAATGTGACCGGAACCAGGATGTACATCCCTCTCAAGCTGGAGGATTCTATAGCCCTGTCCTTCATCCGGGCGGGAGCTGTGAATTATATCGGAGAGTCCTCCCTCTCCTGGATCTTCCTCTCCGAGGACTTCATCAAGAGATTTTATCAATCTCTGGTCTATGAGAATGCCACCGTAGGTGAGGCATCGCTTGATGCCGATAACCTCTATCGCCTGAAGTTCCAGGGGGCAGAGAACTTCAAAGCCATATCGGAGTACGATGAGCCTTTGCCGGAATGGGATGAATCCATCTCCGAGATGCTCAATCAGACCGCTTATATGGATGTGATTCTGGGCGACCCCAGCTTCCGGCCTTATCTGCCAAAGTCGCCTGCTCTCCCCTACAGCATCAGTACCTCTCCCTCCAATATATCTCTGGATAATGCCAGCTTATTGGAGACAGCCATAACTCCGGAGAAGGAGAGCGCAACCGACTGGATATACTGGATTGAGACGGATAGCAGCGGCGGCTCTCTTAATATCAATGCGCCTCCGGCGATCATAGGTGAGGCCTTGCTTCCGAAGGACGCAGACAAGGTCGTGGTTAAGGAGGATGGATTGACCATCTGGCATGACGAATATATCCTGGGGGACAAAAAGAAGGTGATGTGGCCTGTGATCCGGCCCCGGCTGGGTGAGGAGAGAAGTTTCTCAATTGAGTATGTGATCATCCCCGGTCAGGTCCAGCGCATCAACGTTACAGGCGGCTGGAATGCCGTATCCATTTACCTCCAGCCTGATGAGGTTAAAGTATCCAAATATCTAGCCAATAAGCCTTATCGCAGCATATTTACCATTGACGGAGATAGCTGGGATTTCAACATGAGGGATGGCGCCCTGGTCAATGTGACCAGCTTCTGGCCGGGTGAGGGCCTGCTCATCGACAGCTCCGGCAACTTCACTTTAGAGATCGCCGGAAAGCCTGTGGACCTTCCCTATCGCCTGGATCTGCATCCCGGCTGGAATATGGTCGGCCTTCCTGTTAACCAGACTGTGGCACTGGAGAACATCACCGTCAATATCAAGCACAAGAGGTACAGCTATCCTGCGGCGGTGGATAAGGGAATGGTCTCTGCCTTCGTCTGGAAATATGATAGCTCGGGCTGGACCCATCTGGGCGAGAATGAGACGCTGATGCCGGGAATGGCCTACCTCTTCGAGGCCATGGACGAGGCCAAACTGGAGTTCCGCTGAAAATCTAAAATCCAGAAGAACTCCATTTATCTTTTTCTAAAGACTGCTGAAGTCCTTTCTATAAAAATAGCTAAAAGCGTTCTTTGATCACTTCTTCCGGTGCAGCTCCCGGATCAGCTCCCGGTGCATAGAGGCCGTCATATCTCCCTGCATGCCTATCAGAAATAGCTGGAAGCCCACGATGATCAAAATGGCAGTGAGGATGGTGAGAGGGATGTGGTCTATCCGCCAGTAGAGCCAGTCCCGGGCCACATAAAGGCCGATGAGAAAACCGGCTGCGGCAAACAGGGAGCCTATGAGGCCGAAGTAGAACATGGGATTTTCCGTCTTGGCCATGCGAAAGATGGTGAGGATGATCTTCAGGCCGTCCCGGAAGGGATGCAGCTTGGTCTTGGTGCCGGCTGGCCTCGAACGGTAGGTTATGGGCACCTCGATTATGCGCAGCCCCTTCTTCACGCTCTCAATGGTCATCTCCGACTCGATCTCAAAGCCGGGGGTGGAGAGGTCCAGCCGGCGTACGCCCTCTCTGGTGAATGCCCGGTAGCCGGAGAGGATGTCGGTTAAATGAATCCGATAGATGGTGGAGAAGAAGAAATTGATCATCTTGTTGCCGAACATGTTCAGCCGCTTTAAAGCACCGCCCTGCATGCGGCCGTGCCGGTTTCCCACCACATGCTCTGCCTTCCCATTCAGCACCGGCTCGAGAAGGCTGGGGGCCTCGGAGGGAAGATAAGTCCCGTCGCCGTCGATGAGAAGGATGAAGTCCTCCTCGATCACCTGGAAGACCTCCTTCATGGCCTGGCCCTTGCCCGAGCCGGACTGGACGAAGATGCGCGCTCCTGCGGCTCTGGCGATCTCCACAGTGCCGTCGGTGCTGTGGCCGTCGGCCAGAAGGATGTTCTGGAAGCCCAGAGCCTGAAACTCCCTGATGACCGACCCTATGGACTCCTCTTCATTGAGGGTGGGAATAAGGACGCAGACCTCTTTGTATCTGGTGCTAATATCAGCAATGGCCATGGCAATGAGGTGAATGGATGAGACTGTATTAAATAGATTGCTTAGGGCTTCATCGCTTTGCGGATGAGCCCCATATAATGCTCTTCCAGATCGGCCATATCATTTCCGACAGTTTCGATGTAAAGCCTGATTATGGGCTCGGTGTTGCTGGGACGGATCAATACGCTGTAGCTTTCGGTGGTTATCTTCAGGCCGTCGAGTGTGTCAGGCTCCATTCTGGCGAGCGCCTCTTCCAGCCGCCGCATTACTGCGGAGGGGTCACCGTCGATCCTAATGCTCTTTTGCATATAGGGATAGTCGAGGATCTCGTCCGCGAGATCGGAGAGCTTTTCCCCGCCGGAGATTATCTCTGCCAGGACCAGGCTCATGGCGAAGGGATCGTCGGAGTACTGAAACTCGGGAAGGAAGAAGTGACCGCTTCGCTCCACGCCCAGCACCGCACCCTCGTTCTTGACCCGGTTGGCCACGAATACATCTCCAACCTTCTCCCGCAATACATGGATTCCATCCTTTTCCAGCTCGCGTTCCAGCATCATGGAGCAGTCAAAGCCGGATATGACCAGATCACCGGGCTTATATCTGCGCCGGGCGATGATGATGGCCACCTTCTCTGGAGGCAGGACCCGACCCAGGTCATCGATGATTATTCCCCGGTCTGCATCGGGATCGAATCCCACTCCGATGTCAGATCCGCTCCTTACAACCTCCTGGCAGGCGGGCCGCAATGAATTCTCATTGGGGGCCGGGCCCCGCCCGGAAAAGAGGCCGTCCATGACGCCGTTGATCACAGTAGTGTCCAGTCCCAAATTGCGGTAAAAGGAGGCCATGGTGCAGGCAGAGCCGTTGCCCATATCCAGGACCACTTTAAGATTGCTATCCAAATGCAGCAGATCTTTCACATAATGGCAGTACTCATCTATGGCCGCCTGAGCCAACAGCTCCTCCAGCCGCCCCTTGCCGGAGAGAAAGCCGCCCTCCCGGTAGAATTTCATTATTGTGGAATCGTTATACAGCAGACCATAGCCGTCGCCGGTCCTGAAGCGCACGCCATTATATTCCGGAGGATTGTGGGAGGCGGAAATATAAGCTGCTGCCTTTAAGCCCTTCTTGCGGGTGATGAAGCTGATGACGGCTATGGGAATGATGCCGTAGCTGTAGACGCTGCAGCCGGTGCCGAGAAGCCCTTCCAGAAATGCCTTCTGCAGGGACAGGCCGCTAACTCTGGTATCTCTGCCCAGCGAGACCTCTCCTCCCCCGGCAAATGAGCCGAAGGATTGGCCAACTCTTCTCACCAGATCTTCTGTAAGCTCGGTGCCGTAAACACCTCGAACATCATAAGCTCTAAAGACGGTCACAGGGGATAGTTGGTCAGAGGGCTTAAATTATTTTCTGCGCTTCTGGGCCGCCAACCTGTCCAAAAAAGCAGATTAATATTCCAGCAGAGTATTCTAAGAGGCAATTCTCGGAGAGAGATTCATGGTCAATCAAGATATATTTTGGCGATCCATCCTGGCGACCCTGGCCGGGATGCTTCTTTTCGCTCCTGCAGCCCAGGCCGCCGATCCGCTGCCACGGGGCCTTGAGATAGATCTGGATTTTGAGCAATTTCCCCTGGAAAACACCTGCGAGGGCGCGGATATATCTCCGCAGATGGAGATTAAGGGCTGCAATTCCAGCTCTCTGGCCATAATCCTGGAAGATCCTGATGCCCCTTCCGGCACATTCGTCCACTGGATCATCTGGAATATACCGCCTAGCAGCGTCATACCCCCTGCCATGGTCAGGAATTCAGCCATCGACCATCCCTTCCCTGCCCGCCAGGGGCACAATGACTTCGGTGAGATAGGATACGCCGGACCCTGCCCGCCCTCTGGAAAGCCGCACCGATACCTCTTTCGTGTATTCGGCCTAGACAGGATGCTGGACCTGCCCGCAGGAGCATCGGCAGCAGATCTGAGAGAGGCCATGCGGGGGCATATCCTGCAGCAAGGGCAGGCCATGGCCAGATTTGGGCGGTAAGATCCTTGGCCAGAGATCGAGGCAATGCAATCAGGATGCAGCAAGTTCAGATGGCTGCAAAGGGGTTGCAAAATGAGTTATAACTCCTGGAAGTTGGGATCCTTGCCTGTAATAGAGATGACTGGAGAGGGCAGAGAGATCACTGCTGGCCAGATAGCCATCCGCACCATCGTCAGGGTCAGGGTCGTGATTGGCCCAGGAGAAAAGCTCGTCTCTCTTCGCATCGAACCCCTGCTCTTAATCGTCACAAGACCGGATGAGCAATATGCGCTGTGCATGGATGGCCAGCCGGCAGACATGCAGAGCCTGGATAGCATATCATGAGCCTTCATCTCAATAAACCCGGGCTGCGAGCCCTGGGCATTGCCGAGAGCTTTGTGCGCTCCCTCCCCCACTCCATCCTGGCCGGGGTGGTCATGCGGGCCGATCTGAGGGTGGACGGCCTGGCCTATGCCCGGGCAGCCATAGGCGGAGATGACGCCACCCAGGCGGTGCTCAATATCTATCACCAACTGGACAGAAAGGATATCAATGCCATCCTGTTGGAAGGGGCGGTGTTAAGCTGGTATAATGTCGTCGACCTGCTGGAGATTTGGCGGAAGACGGGAAGGCCACTGATATGCCCGACATATCACAGTTCACCGGGTCTGGAGAGATGCATTGGGGAGCATTTTCCCGAATCGGAGGAGAAAATGCTGCGCTACCGGAATCTGGGAGAGCGCTCTCTTATCCGGCTCAAGACGGGATATGTGGTCTATGTGCGAGCCTACGGAGCCGAGCTGGAGGAGGCTCGAATACTGCTCAACAAATTCACCAGGGACGGCAGGAAGCCCGAACCCCTGCGGCTGGCCGGCCTGGCGGCCCGGGCGGCGCTTAGAAAGGAAACACAGGATAAATGCTTCTGAATCACACTTAGCCAGAGCAGGATCAAGACAGAATGCTTATGCAATATGCTTATATCCATCGCAGCCATGATAGGACCGATGAGATCGATTATTGCATTAACTATGCTTGTGGCGTTTATTATGCCGGCTATGGCTCTCTCTCCTATAGAGCAGGCATACATGGCCGGTGTCGAGCAAGGTCTTAAGCTCGGAAAGCTGGCGGACAGTATAGAGGAGTACAATATCGCAGTTGGGCAATTCAACGACTTAATAAACCAGACCTTCGGGGCCAATGCTTCTGCAATGTGGCTGCCCCAGATGGTGGATAACGATACGGCAACATCTGAATCGTTCACCAGCGTAAAACCAGTTCATAAAATGGATGGAACCCCAGGTCAGGTTACAGTTATACAATATTAAAAATTAGTGGATGAAGTCTGAGATGTTCAGGCCATCTCCTTGATCTTTATTTCAATCTCAAGCTCGTCTTTCTCATATTCCACTTCAATCTTGATGGGAAGCTGGGGTTGCATAGAGATGGCCCAGCTGCCATAGGCAGCTTCGATCTTATTTCCGGCTTCAATCTCCGCAGCCAGATCTCTGAGAAATGCTGCTGCCTGGGCTCCCTCAAGATAGAACTTCTGCTCGAACTTCTCTATGCCTTCCTCAGAGCTGAACTTCAATGACATCTTTCCAGGCTCGCCCGATATCGTCGCCATTTCTACAATCACCATATCAGGCTTGGCTGGCAATACATTAAAGGTTTTGGCTGGCGAAGCCGGGAGCCAATCTGTAATCATCCAGTGACAAAAGGATTTGCCCGGAAAAGATGGATTCGGGACAGAAGGATACCCTTTTTGCTCCTCCTGCCCAGGCGGCAAGGACAAGTCCCCACTCTCCTGCCCGCGAATAATGATTCATCCGCCTGAGCTAATAATACTTTTTTTCATGTAGAGGTTATGTGGATCCTATCTAGGTTATTTATTGAAGAAAGGCTTGGACCAGCAGAGGTAATTTTGATATCGAAGCATTGTTGTAGATGGAGTAATTTTTAGAATAAAATAGAACTTAATCGCCCCAAGCGAATGGTTTTTCTACTTTTACATATAATCATAATAGTATGTGGGGTGGGTCTATCAGAGGATTTTGGGTTAATGCATTAATAATTTTGATTATGTTTCAGTTAATAATTATCGACTCGTATTCTCTTACCAACCTTGATTATCACTTTTACACAGGAACGAATTCGGAAGGCAAGATCTCCTCTGACCAAGGCTTTCACGGCATGGACTCAGCCATGCTTTCTATTTATAAAGACAAAAGTACTTCTAAAATTTATATTGATTTTGAGGATCCACTTACTCTTCAAGATCTAGAATCGCTCAGCATGTGGACTCTGCCTCTGTCCGGTGGTGGAAATATCCGCTTCGAAATATATCTAGATGGTGGCCTTGAGATATTCTCTGCCCGAAAAAGTCTGTCTGATATGCAATATTCTCAATGGAATGAGTTGGACGGCTTTGACCTGGAATATGAGGGCTATGATAGTCTTGAAGCCATCAAGCAAGCTTTTGGCGAGAGAAATATTGAAAAGATCTGGATCACACTAACTAGAGAAAACGATAGCGATACCACTGCCTTCTTTGACTACATCAACATCGGCGGGGAGATCATCAGCTTCGAGCCTCTGGAAGGGGAGGATGTAAAGGACGGCCCCTCTTCCGCCAGCGCAGGTGGGCTGATCACCTACACCATAACCTACGGCAATAATATGCTGGAGCCTGTGGATGTTGTGGTCCGAGATGACTACGATCCGGCAACTATCTTCATCTCCGCCTACCCTCCACCCGATCACGGAACCATCGACACCTGGACCTTCCATAATCTTGCCCCCGGAGCACATGGCCAGATAACCATAAAGGTGAGAAGCACCAAGCCAACAGCCAAGGCCAGCATCTCTGGAAGCGTATCCGGTCAGGGCTTCTCCAAGGTCGAAAGGATGCTCTCCACAGAGAGGAAGAGCACATCAGTAACGAACACTGTTTCCATCTCCGCTGGCGAATTCAATTTTTCGCAATCGGTTTCAACTACAATCCGGCCCATCATCGGATCTGTTCTGCAATACGGCGAGCACGGCACAGGAAAATATCGGGCTGAGGAGAAGCTGAAATACAGCCAGACCAGCATCAGCCTCGATCGCAGCATCCAGGCCAGCCGATCTCCGGCTCTCATAAGCCTGGCCAACAACCGCAGCATGAGCCTCGTCGGTGGCTGGTCAGGCAATCTGCGGGCCGAAAACGACTATCGGGATATTTTATGGAGCGACAGGTACCATGAGGCAAAGAGGCTCAACCTCAGCTATAAAGCCAGCCTGACAAAGAGCCTCACCACTCTGGAGACAGCTGCCAGTTTTGAGGGGCTGGCCGAGCGCAGTGCCCTCTGGCCGGCAGGATTCGCGGAGACCTATCTGGCGGGAGACTTCAACCTTACCGGGAAAAACAGATGGCGATGGTCCAACAAGAGCATATCGCCGGATAAGGGCTGGCTGGAGTGCTGCCCTCCGGAGCAGAAATAAGGCTGCCGATCAGGTACTATTGCCAGAGCCACTCTAATGAAGCAGCCCTACAAGCTGCCGGAGCTGGAATATAACCTCGCCGGAGGAAGGGATGAGAGTGGACCGCTCTCCGGAGGAGGATGTGGCGTGGCGGCGCGCCTCCCACCTATTTTGCCGACCTCTTCAGTTTCACCCCGCCCATGAACAGCCCTTAAATAACCTGCCGGCCCAATTACCCCATCTTGACCCAGATATTCACCGTCTCCGAGTTGAATTCGAGGATCTCCGACCGCCTGGATGGCGACCTGCGCCTGCACGACCTCTGGGCCAGGGGCGAGGTCTCCAATTACATCCATCACCGCTCCGGGCACAGATACTTCACCCTCAAGGACAGGGAGTCCCAGATCTCCGCGTCCTGTTCAAAGGCAACGGAGGCTCCCTGGACTTCGAGATGAGTGACGGCAAGAACGTCCTGGTCTATGGAGATATCTCGGTTTACCGCCCCCAGGGCAGGGTTCAGCTCGTCGCCCGCGGCATCAAGCAGGATGAAGGCCTTGGATTTCGCCACCTGCAGCTTGAGGCGCTCAAAGAGCGGCTGGCAGCAGAGGGCTTATTCGCCCCGGAGAGAAAGCGGGCCCTGCCCCGCTATCCGGAGAGCATAGGGATCGTCACCTCCCCCCAGGGCGCAGCTCTGCGGGATGTGCTTCGCACCTTGGGCAGCTATCCGGCCAGGATCGTCCTCTCTCCGGCCATGGTTCAGGGCGAGGGAGCGGAGAAGAGCATTGCCGCCGCCCTGCTGGCTTTGAGGGGCCGCTCTGATCTGATCATAGTCTGCCGGGGAGGCGGCTCAACTGAGGATCTGTGGTGCTTCAACTCGGAGATCGTGGCTCGCGCCATATTCGCCTGCGACGCGCCGGTTATCTCTGCCGTGGGCCATGAGACCGATGTGACTGTAGCCGACTACGTGGCTGATGCCAGGGCGGCGACGCCCACAGCGGCGGCCAAGATGGCTGTTCCTGACCTGGAGGAGCTAGAGGAGGCCCTGAGATACACAAAGGTGCGGATGATGCGTGCCCTCTGGACCTGTCTGGAGAGAGCAGAGGATAGGCTGGATCATATGCAGCGTGCCTTGGCCGCCCGGCGGATGTACGCACTGGCCAGGGACTCTCGCCAGCGGCTGGATTACCTCAGCCAGAGGCTGGATGGGGCGCAGGCCGGCAGGCTGGACCGCCATAGGAGCCGGCTGGAGCTGCTGGCAGGACGGCTGGGGGCGGTGGGCCCGAGGGCGACGCTTCTGCGCGGCTATGCCATCGCCCGATCCGGAAAGAGCCTGATAATCAAGGCTGCAGATGTCCTGCCGGGAGAGGAGATAGAGCTGGTCCTGGGCCGGGGCAGTCTTCTATGCAGGGTTCTGGAATGCAGGGAGAATGAGGAGGTGTTGCTGTGAAGGAAGAGGAGACAAGCCTGGAAGAGGCATTGGACGATCTGGAGCAGATCGTAGAGTTGCTGGAGGAGGGCAAGATGAGCCTGGAGGAGAGCCTGGAGCTGTACGAGAAGGGTATGAAGCTTGCCGGCCTCTGCCAGAGCCGGCTGGAGAGCGCAGAAAAGAGGATCGAGTGCCTCACCGGGGAGCTGCCCCCTGATTTGATCTGAACCGCCGGGGCTTCGAAATATCTTCTGTCCGGCAGCCCGGACCTGGCAATAAGGTTAAATATATCTCAAGATGTACTTTTTTATACATCATAGTAATGATTAGTACATTAGAAAGTCCAGCCGGTGATCCTTTGAATGCTGTGATATCCCAAGATGCTGCGGTCAAGTTCGGCCGCTATGGCGGCCTATTTGTGCCCGAGACGCTGGTGCAGCCCCTTAAGGAGCTGTCCCAGTCCTACCATAGCCTGATGAAAGATGATAGCTTCCGGGAGGAGCTGGGGCTCCTGCTCAAGAATTTTGCCGGAAGGCCCACGGCTCTGTATCATGCCAGGAACCTCAGCCGCAAGCTGGGCTCTAAAGTCTACCTCAAGAGGGAGGATCTGGTGCATGGCGGGGCGCACAAGCTCAACAACACCCTGGGCCAGGCCCTGGTGGCCAAGAGGATGGGCAAGACCCGTCTCATCGCCGAGACAGGGGCGGGCCAGCACGGCGTGGCCACGGCCATTGTGGGAGCCAATCTGGGCTTTCGGACCCAGATCTACATGGGCGAGGTGGACATAGAAAGGCAGAAGATGAACGTCTACCGCATGCGCCTCATGGGCGCTGAGGTCATACCGGTCCGATCCGGCTCCCGAACCCTTAAAGACGCCATCAATGAGGCCATGAGGGACTGGGCCTCCTCCTTCGACAATACCCATTATCTTCTGGGAACAGCCGCCGGGGCCCATCCCTTCCCCAGCATGGTGCGGGATTTCCAAAGTGTGATCGGGCAGGAGACAAAGGAGCAGATCATGCAGGCGGAGGGCCGTCTTCCCGATAGCATTGTGGCCTGCGTGGGCGGGGGCAGCAATGCTATGGGCATATTCGCCCCCTTCCTTCAGGACGAGTCCGCCCGGCTGATAGCAGTGGAGGCGGGTGGGCGCGGTCCGGGATGCACGGAGCGGACAGCCGATCACGGCGCCAGCCTGGGCCTGGGCAGCGACGGTGTCTTGCACGGGGCTCTGACCAAGATCCTGCAGGACCCCTACGGCCAGATTCTGGAGTCCTATTCCGTGGCCGCCGGCCTGGACTACCCCGGCGTGGGACCGGAGCTGGCATACCTAGCTGAGAAGGGCCGGGTGACGACGCGCATGGCCGATGACCAGACGGCCATGAAAGGATTTCATGCGCTATCCCAGTTAGAGGGGATCATACCGGCTCTGGAGTCGGCCCATGCCGTGGGATATGCACTCAAGCAGCCGGAGGAGCTGGGAGGCCTGGCGGTGATAAACATCTCCGGGAGAGGAGACAAGGATCTGGCGACGGTGATGGAATATGAAAATCTCTGAAGCTTTTAAAGAGGCGCCCCTGCTCATTGTCTACATCTGCGCCGGGGACCCCAGGCCCGAGGCCACGCCTGATCTGGTGCGCCGCCTGGCGGAGGCCGGGGCGGATATCATTGAGCTGGGGCTGCCCCACTCTGACCCAATTGCCGACGGCCCCACCATCCAGGCCGCTGCCCAGAGGGCCATTGCAGCAGGCATGAACACCGATGTCTACTTCAGCGTAGCGAAGCAGGCGGATGTGCCTGTTCCCAAGGTCTTCATGGGCTACTACAA